>OLOT01001987.1_pt1 | contig 11015 bp, 9 predicted proteins | sample 1671991 | NCBI WGS metagenome assembly OLOT01 (sample SAMEA3136634, study PRJEB25190) | human gut metagenome | biome: human gut; feature: human-associated habitat; material: faeces | place: Austria | collected 2013
CCTGCATCGGCACCGTGAACCTGTACAAGACCTCCGGCCACTGGGATCACTACCGTGAGAACATGTTCCCCGCCATGGAGATGGAGGGCGAGAGCTATGTTCTGCGCCCGATGAACTGCCCCCACCACATGATGATCTACGCAAATCGTCCCCATTCTTACCGTGACCTGCCCATGCGCATCGGTGAGATCGCCCACGATTTCCGTTACGAGTCCTCCGGCACCCTGAAGGGCATCGAGCGCGGCCGTCACTTCTGCCAGAACGATGCTCACCTGTTCTGCACCCCGGAGCAGATCAAGAGCGAGGTCGCAAACGTGTGCGACCTGATCTTTGAGGTGTACAAGGACTTCAACATTACCGATTACCGCTGCGTGCTGAGCCTGCGTGATCCTGCCGATAAGAAAAAGTACCACGACGATGATGCCATGTGGAACCATGCAGAGCAGGCCCTGCGCGAAGTGCTGACCGAGCTGGGCATCCACTTCACCGAGGAGATCGGCGAGGCTGCCTTCTACGGCCCCAAGCTGGACGTGAACGTCAAGCCCGCCGTGGGTGCCGAGTACACCCTGTCCACCTGCCAGCTGGACTTCTGCCTGCCCGCAAAGTTCCACCTGACCTATGTGGACAAGGACGGCTCTGAAAAGACCCCCGTGGTGCTGCACCGCGCAATCCTGGGCTCTCTGGACCGCTTCATGGCTTACCTGATCGAGGAGACCAAGGGCAAGTTCCCCACCTGGCTGGCTCCCACGCAGGTCAAGGTGCTGCCCGTGTCCGAAAAGACGCTGGAGTACGCACAGGATGTGACCGAGAAGCTGGCTGATGCCGGTGTCCGCGTTGTGCTGGACGACGACAACCAGAAGATCGGCTACAAGATCCGTGCTGCACAGCAGGTGGACCGCGTGCCCTATATGCTGGTGCTGGGCGCCAAGGAAGCCGAGGCCGGCAACATCTCCGTGCGCGACCGCAAGGGCGAGACCACCGAGATGAGCCTTGAGGACTTCATCGCTAAGGTCACCACCGAGATCCGCACCCGCAGCCTGTAAGGTATAAATGATAAGTACCCCGGAAACGCCTGTCGGCATTTCCGGGGTATTTTTTTCATAGCAAAAGCCCCGCTCCCTTGTGCGCAGGAGCGGGGCTTTTGACTTACTGTTGAATCGAACAAAAAAAGGAAAAGGAAAAAGGAGAACGATCTATCTGTCACGCCGGGCGGCGGGGACTGTGTCGGAGCAGCCGGACTGCCGCCGCAGCGGGAACAGCGGAGAATTTAGTGGAGCGTTACTCCACATCCTGCAGAGCGGCGTAGTCTTCCTCGCCGGTGCGGATCTTGACCACGCGGGTCACGTTGTAGACAAAGATCTTGCCATCGCCGATGTGGCCGGTGTACAATGCCTTCTTGGCAGCTTCCACCACAGCGTCCACGCTGATGCGGGAGACGATGACTTCCACCTTGATCTTGGGCAGCAGGGTGGTATCCACCGGCACGCCGCGGTACTTTTCGGGCGTGCCCTTCTGGATGCCGCAGCCCATGACCTGCGTCACGGTCATGCCGGTGACGCCCAGATCATTCAGAGCGGTCTTGAGCTGGTCGAACTTTGCCAGCTTTGCAATGATGGATACCTTATGCATACCGGTGTCGTAGACACCATCGTGGATCACAGGCTCGCGCACCACCGGCACGGCAGCATCCACCTGCGTTGCCGAAGCCTTGGTGACGTCATCCTCACCCAGATCGGTGTTCTCGTTGGGGGTCATGGCAGCGGAGTTTGCATCCGAGATGGCAAAGCCTGCATAAGCGGAAGCCAGACCGTGCTCATGGATGTCCAGACCGTCGATCTCCACCTCGGCGGGCACACGCAGGCCAAGGGTCTTATCAATGATCTTAAAGATGATGAACATCACCACCACAACGTAGACATCCACGCAGACCAGACCCAGCAGCTGGGTGCCCAGCTGTGCCAGACCGCCGCCGTAGAACAGACCGGCATGGGCGGTGTTGGAGCCGGTGGAGAACAGACCCACCGCAATGGTGCCCCAGACGCCGTTTGCAAAGTGGACGGAAACAGCACCTACGGGGTCATCCACCTTGGCGATCTTATCGAAGAATTCCACGCTCAGCACCACAAGGATACCAGCCACAAAGCCGATAAAGAAAGCGCCAAAGGGGGAGACGGTATCGCAGCCTGCGGTAATAGCCACAAGGCCTGCCAGAGAGCCGTTCAGGGTCATGGAGACATCCGGCTTACCGTAGCGCAGCCAAGTGAAGATCATGGTCACGCAGGTAGCAACGGCTGCGGCAAGGTTGGTGTTGAAGCAGACCAGACCGGTCAGGGTCATGGTGGCATCGGTGGACAGGCTCAGGGAAGAGCCGCCGTTGAAGCCGAACCAGCAGAACCACAGGATGAACACGCCCAGAGCACCGGCGGTCAGGTTGTGGCCGGGAATGGCGTGGGGGTTGCCGTCCTTATCGTACTTGCCAATGCGGGGGCCAAGCATCCATGCGCCCAGCAGAGCGATGACGCCGCCCACATTATGCACGGCTGCGGAACCTGCAAAATCGTGGAAACCCATGCTCTGCAGCCAGCCGCCGCCCCACATCCAGTGGCCGCAGATGGGGTACACCACCAGCGAGATGGCGGCGGAGTACACGCAGTAGGCCTTGAAGTTGGTGCGTTCGGCCATGGAGCCGGAGACGATAGTGGCTGCCGTGGCGCAGAACACGGTCTGGAACACGATGTACACCCACAGGGGGATATCCAGACCCAGATGGCTGTAATCACCCTGAATGAAGGGATCGAAACCGCCGATCAGTGCGCCGGTGCCGCCGAACATCAGGCCGAAGCCGATGAGCCAGTAGCAGGGCGTGCCGATGCAGAAATCCATCATGTTTTTCATCAGGATGTTGCCGGTGTTCTTTGCCCGGGTGAAGCCGGCTTCGCACAGGGCGAATCCGGCCTGCATGAAGTACACTAGAAACGCTCCTACGAGCGTCCAGCAGGTGTTGACGGAGCTAAACATACTTTCCTACCTCCTACGGTCGTTTTTTTGCACAGGGAGCCCTCTATTCTCTCCGTGCGGCAGTATCCCCGAAAACACAAAAGGCGCTGGCGGAATTGCTTCCGTCAGCGCCTTTGCTTTCGATGGCACGAGTATAGTCTCTTTGTGCAACCCTGTCAAGAGTTCACGTTAAGGTTTTACGTTTTTCACAACACAGGGAAAGTGGACTGGGCAAAAGTTTGGCAAAACTTTGTGAGTCATTCTTTTTCTTCGCCCGTGTCATTTTCCTCTTTTTTGCGGCCGGAGCGGTGGCCGCCCTGCATTTCCCAGTGCAGCATCAGGCTCATCATGGCGCGCAGCGCGAAGGTGGCCGCCAGCGGGATGACCGATTCCAGATTTTGCAGCAGGAAGGTCTTGGCGATCTCGGCCGACATCAGAAATTCCAGCGCGGTGGTCAGGCCGCTGCTCATTTCATGATGGAAGTCGTGGTGGTCGTTGAAAAAGGTCGCCCGCACATAGTGGTAGCTGGCTTTGGCCAGGCTGGTGATGATGATGAACAGGCCGACCACTTCGGCCAGACCTGCGATCATGGGCACCGCTGTTTCCAGAAAGCCCTCCAGAAAGTGGGTGATGGTTGCATTGAGTTGGTACAGTCCCTGCATGGTGTCCTCGTCTCCGGCCCTTACAGCAGGGTCTTGACGTAGGCAGCCAGCTCAGGATCCTTGCAGTCTGCAAAGAACTGCTCCTGGAAGTGCTCACCGGCAATGGCACCCTTCAGCAGATCCTGGTCAATGCCCTTCAGGATCTCGATGAGGGGCTTGAAGGCCACAGCACGCACGCCGTCCAGGATCTTCTTGTTGCTCTGCTCGGCCTCCACGCGGTCAGCGGGGTAGCCCTTGCCGAAGCCAAAGCCGAACAGCTTCTCGAAGGTGTACTCCAGGTTCAGCTCACCGCCCCAGCCGAAGCCCTTGGCAAACGGCATGGACACGGCGTTGCCGTCGTTGATCTGAGCAAAGGTGTAGGCATCCACGGGATCCTCCACATGGCCGCAGATCACGCCGGGGAAGCTGTTCAGGGCCAGCATGGCACCCTCGCCGGTGCCGCAGCCGGTAATGACGAAGTCGGCGGCGCCGCTGTTCAGCAGGATGGCAGCCAGAATGCCGCACTGCACATAGGTCAGGCGGGGAGAAGCGTCGGAGTACATGCCGTAGTTGACCACTTCATGGCCCATGGGCTCCACGACCTTCTTCAGGGCTGCTTCGATGATGCCGTTCTTGGGGGCCTGGCTGTTCTCGTTGATGATTGCGATCTTCATGATACGATCTCTCCTTTTCTGATTCAGAGTTCTTTTTGTTGTCCTCACGCAGGCGGACCTTCTGCGCGGCCCTGTCCCTCCGGGAAAGGCACCTTTCCCCTCCCCGGCACACAGCCGCTCTTGTATACTAGGGTAGCATGGTTTGTGGGCAGTGTCAAGGCATTTTGTCCTACAATTTTACTGCATTTCTCGCTTTCCGGCAAGTTTTTTCATGCAAATGTCCTGATTTTGGCAGACGTCCTACCTGCCCCGGGCAGGCGTTCGGCAGCCTGCACAAAAGCCCCGCAGGCGTTTTGTGCGCTTTGCCTGTCAGCCCAGCTTCTTTTTCTGCTGACGGGCTACGATGGGCATCAGCAGAGGCGTTGGCAGCAGCTTCTGCGCCGAGGTGCACAGCCGCATAAAGGCCGACGGTACGATGATGGTCTTATGGTGTAGCATACCGTGGATGGCCTCGTCCACGCAGAACTCCGGCGTGATGCCCTTGAGCGCGAACACCACCCCGGCCCGGTCGTTGAACTCGGTGTTCACCGGCCCCGGACAGAGGGCACAGACGTACACCGGGCTGCGCTTTTCCCGCAGCTCCTGGGCCGCGCCCCGGGTCAGGCTGACCACATAGGCCTTGCTGGCATAGTAGCCCGCCATGTAGGGCCCGCCGGGCAGCAGCCCCGCGGAGGATGCCACATTCAGGATGGTGCCGCCGCCCTGCGCCTGCATCCGGCACAGCATAAACTGGAACAGCCGCCGCATGGCGGCCACGTTCACCTGCACCATCTCTTCCTCTTTGGCGGGGTCGGTCTCCAGCAGGCTCCCGCAGACGCCAAAACCCGCGTTGTTGATGAAGATGTCGATGCGCTCCCCTGCCAGCTCCGCGCACAGGCGGTCGCAGTCCGCCCGGTCGGCAAGGTCGGCGGGCAGGATGCGGCACACGGTGCCGTGGGCGTCATTCAGTTCCTCTGCCAATGCCGTCAGCCGGTCAGCCCGGCGGGCGGTGAGGATGAGACGGCAGCCCATGGCCGCGTAACGGCGGGCAAACTCCCGGCCAATGCCGGAGCTTGCGCCGGTGATCCAAACAGTTTTTGTCATATGCTCACTCCTTGCCGTAGCCGGAAGCGCGGTCGATGGCCTCCAGCTCTTCGGCGGTAAAGGTGATGTTGTCCAGCGCCTTGATGTTGTCCAGGATCTGCTCCGGGCGGGATGCACCGATCAGCACACTGGTCACCTGCCCGTCCTTCAGGATCCAGGCCAGCGCCATCTCGGCCAGGCTCTGGCCGCGGGCGGCAGCGATCTCGTTCAGGGCACGGATCTGCGCCAGCTTTTCCTCGGTGAGGGCGCTTTCCTTCAGGAACCGGCCGTCGGTGCGCACCCGGCTGTCGGCCGGGATGCCGTGCAGATACCGGTCGGTGAGCAGGCCCTGTGCCAGCGGGCTGAAGGCAATGATGCCCTTGCCCAGACGGTTGGCCGTCTCCTTCAGGCCGTTTTTCTCGATGGTGCGGTCAAAGATGGAGTAGCGGTTCTGGTTGATGACGAAGGGCACATGCAGCTCATTCAGGATGGCCGTGGCCTTTTCCAGCGTTTCGCCGTTGTAGTTGGACAGGCCCGCGTAGATGGCCTTGCCGCTCTGCACGGCGGTTGCCAGCGCGCCCATGGTCTCTTCCAGCGGGGTGTTGGGGTCCATGCGGTGGTGGTAGTAGATGTCCACATAGTCCAGCCCCAGCCGCTGCAGGCTCTGGTCCAGGCTGGCCAGCAGATACTTGCGGCTGCCCCAGTCACCATAGGGGCCGTCCCACATGGTATACCCTGCCTTGGTGCTGATGATGAGCTCATCCCGGTAGGGCATGAAGTTCTCGTGCAGGATGCGGCCCAGATTCTTCTCGGCGCTGCCCGGCTCCGGACCGTAGTTGTTGGCCAGGTCGAAGTGGATGATGCCGTGGTCGAAGGCGGTGAAGCAGAGCTGCTTCATGGTCTCATAGCGGCCCGTGTCACCAAAATTGTGCCAGAACCCTAGCGAGACGGCGGGCAGCAGCAGGCCGCTCTTGCCGCAGCGGTGGTACGGCATAGAGGAATAACGTGCATCGGATGCCTGATGCATAAAAACACTCCTTTATTGCAAAAAGGGGCTGTCACACAGCAGCCCCGTGTAACAGCCCCTTTCGCGTTTTATTTCAGCAGATTGTCGTTGTCAAAGTAGTCGATGCGCATGGAACGGCGCACGTCGGCCAGGGTGGCGGCGGCGGTCTTTTCGGCGTAGGCGCTGCCTTCCTTCAGGATCTCCACCACTTCCGGCAGGCGCTGCTCCCACTCCTTGCGGCGGGTGCGGATGGGCTCCAGCTCTGCCTGCATGACGCTGTTCAGGAACTTCTTCACCTTCACATCGCCCAGGCCGCCGCGCTGGTAGTGGGCCTTGACCTCATCCAGATTCTGGTACTCCGGCCAGAACTCAGCAAAGTGCTCCGGGCGGCAGAAGGCGTCCAGATAGATGAACACCGGGTTGCCCTCCACCTGGCCGGGGTCCTGCACCCGCAGGTGGTTGGGGTCGGTGTACATGGACATGACCTTCTTCTTGATGTCCTCCGGCTCCTCCGACAGATAGATGCAGTTGCCCAGGCTCTTGCTCATCTTGGCCTTGCCGTCAATGCCGGGCAGGCGCAGGCAGGCAGCATTCTGGGGCAGAACGATCTCCGGCTCCACCAGCGTGTCGCCGTACACGGAGTTGAACTTGTGCACGATCTCGCAGCACTGCTCGATCATGGGCTTCTGGTCCTCACCGGCGGGTACCGTGGTGGCCTTGAAGGCGGTGATGTCGGCCGCCTGGCTGATGGGGTAGCAGAAGAAGCCCACCGGGATGCTGGTCTCGAAGTTGCGCATCTGGATCTCGCTCTTCACGGTGGGGTTGCGCTGCAGGCGGCTCACGGTGACCAGATTCATATAATAGAAGCTCAGTTCCGTCAGCTCCGGCACCATGGACTGGATAAAGATGTGGGTCTTGGCCGGGTCGATGCCGCAGGCCAGGTAGTCCAGTGCCACCTGCAGGATGTTCTGGCGCACCTTCTCCGGGTTGTCGGCGTTGTCGGTCAGGGCCTGTGCGTCGGCGATCATCACATAGATCTCATCGTACTCGCCGGAGTTCTGCAGGCGCACGCGCTCCTTCAGGGAGCCGACGTAGTGGCCCACATGCAGACGTCCGGTCGGGCGGTCGCCCGTCAGAATCACTTTTTTCATGGTTTTCTCCTTTTGAATGAGAACTTCCTCCGTCAAGCCCTGACGGGCTTGCCAGCTCCCTCTGGGAGGGAGCCTTGCCTTCTCAGTCACCTGCGGTGACTGCTCTCTCAAAGGGAGCGCCAAGGACCTCTCCGCAGCGCCAGAGCCTCCCTCTGAGAGGGAGGCGGCATCGCGCAGCGATGACGGAAGGAGTTCTTTCCACGTTTTTCATTGCTTTCAGTATATCCCGCCCCGCTTTTTCTGTCAACAAAAGCAGCCGGAGAAAAAGAAAAAAGCGATGGAAAACTTCCATCGCTTTGCTGGCGCCTCTTGCCTGACTCGAACAGGCGACACCCTGATTAACAGTCAGGTGCTCTAACCGACTGAGCTAAAGAGGCATCTATATAAAACGGCACACAGCCGTTTTACTACTATAAAATGGTGACCCGTACCGGAATCGAACCGATGTTAAAGGCGTGAGAGGCCTCTGTCTTAACCGCTTGACCAACGGGCCATACGTCCATTTTGCATCGGGCTTTCGCTCCCGACTTGGCTAGTTTATCACAGAGTACGACCTTTGTCAACACCCAATTTCAACTTTTTTCAAAAGATCTGCCGCACGCCTGCCTTCACAAGGCCCAGTGCCAGCCCAAGGTAAACACTGACCACCGTTTCGTCCCCGCCAAAGTCCATGTTCTGGCGCTGCGGCAGGCCGGACAGCCGCCCCTCGTACACGCAGTGCAGGTCCTGCAGGGTGGTGTAATCGTTGGGGTGCATCAGGGTGCTGTGCTTGGGCAGCTCCAGTGCCCCGCTCTTTTCCAGCACCTCGCCGACGAACTGCGAGCAGAAATAGTGCCGACGCCGCCGCCAGCGGATGTGCATGGCGCACAGCACCAGCCCCAATACATTAAAACGGTATAGCTTCCCATGGGCCATCATGTGGTTGGCACGGCGGCGGGCCCGGATGTAAGCCTCCTCCGACACCTCCAGGGCGTAGAGGGCACAGGGCACCTCCGGCCGCAGCCGGAACACGCCCCGGTCCAGGTACTCCCGGCTGGGGCCTGCTGGGAACATGGTGTAGCCGTTTTTCCGGGTAGAGCTGTACAGGCAGCTCAGGTCCTCATCAAAGGCCAGGGAGGCATGGGTATAGTTGGCCCCGGTGACAGAATAGACCAGCTTGGACAGCAAGGTGCCGGAACGGGTCAGCAGGATGTAGATGGTCTTCATGGCAGTTTCCCTTATGTCAGCCCCCGGCAAAGGGGGAAAAGTATCATCTATATACGGAACCAGTATAGCATAAGTAAAGTTCCTTTACCACTAAAACGTTTCTTCTGGCCAAAATATTGCAAAAAAGGGCAAAAACAGCAGCCCAAAGCTGTTTTCAGGGCTTTGGGCTGCTGTTTCTCGCAAATTCTTGAAACGGTCAGCGGCTCCGGGGCACATTTTACCAACCGTAGCACTCTCTGCTTGTCTCGCCGCTGCGGACATCCCGTGCAGGGGATTTGTAGCCGCAGCCACGGCAGACTTCCTGATAGATGCAATAGTTATAGTATACCGCATCGGTTCCTGCGGTCTTATGGATGCACGCTTCCTCCCAGGGTCCGGCCTCATATTCGCCTATTTTCTGGATGTAAACTCGCATTTCGCCGCACTTTGCACACTCGCTGCTCCTGGCAGGGACAGGCTCTGCCTCCTCCAGGACCGCTTCGGACGTGGAAGCCGCCGTTTCTTCCAATGGATCATCGTCATAGCGTTCTGCATCCGCAAAGCCCACCAGGCAAAGGGCCAGGGCCAAAGCCACGGCCAGCAGGATCGGGACGATCTTTTTCATAGAAAAGCACTTCCTTTCTCACGGTACTTCGCTTTTTATCAAGGGTGGTCCTTCCTAATATTATAGTATCCTACCGTCCTTATTTCTTCAACGATCCATCTTATTTCAAACGTCTCTGCCGCCCTAAAAATGCGCTCAGGCACAAAAATCGCTCTCCCCGGAACTCAGTGCTTTGTTGCCGACCACCCGTGGCAGTACCGGAGCGACTCTCCCTCGTCCACAGTCCATGTGCCGGACTTGTATCCGCAGGAACCGCAGACCTGGTAATACGTAACATTCCGATGATAGATTTCGTCCGTCCCGTGGGGATAATGGATGCATTTCTCTTCATACGGTCCGGTCTCAAACGTCTCTTTTTTTTGGGTTACGCAAGACATTTTCCCACAAGCGTCGCACTCGCTGCTCCTGGCAGGGACAGGCTCTGCCTCCTCCAGGACCGCTTCAGACGTGGGAACTGTCGTTTCTTCCAAAGGGTCATCGTCATAGCGTTCTGCATCCGCAAAGCCCACCAGGCAAAGGGTCAGGGCCAAAGCCACGGCCAGCAGGATCGGGACGATCTTTTTCATAGAAAAGCACTTCCTTTCTCACGGTACTTCGCTTTTTGTCAGGGGGTCATTCCTAATACTATAGTATCATACCGCTTTCTTTTTTTCAACCATCGCTTCAATTTTTGTATCATTTTACGTTTTTCCTGGTTTTGCGTCATAGGACTGCCTGCTGTGTTTTTTGCCCTGCCGGGGGTCGGGGGTCCCACCTTGCATCCCGGTTTGTCAAACTTTTATCAAAATGCAGCAGAGGGCAGGTTCCGCCTAATTTTTCCTTGTTTTTGAGGGGTTTTGCTTCTTGAATTCAATTCAACTGGAAAAGATTCTTTATGAAAATTGTTTCTTTTCTGCAAACGGTACGATTCGTTCATTGATTTCCAGAAACTTTTATGTATAATGATAAACAGGGGAATTTGCATCGACGCAAACCGCACCCCGCGCAGCGTCCGGCCACGCCGGAAGGCCGCTGTGCTTTTACATGCAGAATGTAAAGGATCAAACGAAAGTAGAGGTATAGCAATATGGCAAAGTTGGATCTGACCAAGTATGGCATTACCGGCACGACCGAGGTCGTGTACAACCCCTCTTACGAGCAGCTGTTCGCAGAAGAGACCAAGCCCGGCCTGGAAGGCTACGAGAAGGGCCAGGTCAGTGAGCTGGGTGCCGTGAACGTGATGACCGGCATCTACACCGGTCGTTCTCCCAAGGACAAGTTCATCGTCATGGACGAGAACTCCAAGGACACCGTGTGGTGGACCAGCGACGAGTACAAGAACGACAACCACCCCGCTTCTCAGGAAGCATGGGCTGCTGTGAAGGCCATCGCTCAGAAGGAGCTGTCCAACAAGCGCCTGTACGTCGTGGATGCATTCTGCGGTGCCAACAAGGATACCCGCATGGCCATCCGCTTTGTCATGGAAGTTGCATGGCAGGCACACTTCGTCACCAACATGTTCATCAAGCCCACCGCTGAGGAGCTGGCAAACTTTGAGCCTGATTTCGTTGTCTACAACGCATCCAAGGCCAAGGTCGAGAACTACAAGGAGCTGGGCCTGAACTCTGAGACTGCTGTTGTGTTCAACATCACCAGCAAGGAGCAGGTCATCGTCAACACCTGGTACGGCGGCGA
>OLOT01002008.1_pt1 | contig 10940 bp, 8 predicted proteins | sample 1671991 | NCBI WGS metagenome assembly OLOT01 (sample SAMEA3136634, study PRJEB25190) | human gut metagenome | biome: human gut; feature: human-associated habitat; material: faeces | place: Austria | collected 2013
TGTCGCAGGCGCTCTGCGCGTAGGCGAGCGGAGTGCTGGGACGCACCGCAGGATCTGTGGATTTTGTCAGCATGATAGGTTCTTCCTCCTGAATCTGAAAGCGCCCCTTTGCAGAGCGGCTTTGCATCTTTTTCTTCATTGTAACGGGCAGTTTGAAAAATGTAAATTGTAAAAATTATGGCTTTTTTCATAATTTTTTGTTGTTGAAAAATGGTATTTTTTGCATGTTTGCACAAACCGTTATTTTTTACACAAGCTGAAATTTTTGTTATATACAACGGCGGAAAGCTCGATTATACTCGAAACACAACAAATCGTTCACACACGATTCACAAATCTGAAAAGGAGTTGACGCCTCAATGTCGTCCAGCAAAGCCGCTGCAGGCAAACTGCTGGAAACGGCCGGTTCGCGCCAGAAGCGCATCGAAAGTTTCAAGTTGTTCCTGCTCATCCTCCCGTGTCTCGCACTCGTGTTCGTATTCCACTATATGCCCCTGTGGGGCTGGGTCTACGCATTCTTTCAGTACAAGCCTGGCATGTCGCTGGCAAACTGCAAGTTTGTAGGCTTCCAGAATTTCACCAACCTGTTTGGCAACCCCATCATGCGCGAGAATCTGTTCCGGGTGCTGCGCAACACGCTGGGCATCCAGTGCATTAACTACCTGCTCATGCCGCTGCCTATGCTGTTTGCCATCTTCCTGAGCGAGATCAAGAGCACCCGCTTCCAGAAATGTGTGCAGACCCTTACCACGCTGCCGCACTTCATCAGCTGGGTCATCATGTTCTCCCTGATGTCCAGCCTGTTTGGCTCCTCTGGTCTGGTTAACTCCCTGATGAGCAAGTTCGGCGCAGAAATGACCGTGAACATCCTTACCACCGATAAGCACGTCTGGCTCATTCAGGCACTGCTTTACACATGGAAAAACCTCGGCTGGAATGCTATCATTTACTTTGCAGCCATCACCGGTCTGGATCAGGAAGTGAACGAGGCCGCCATGATCGACGGCGCAAGCCGCTGGCAGCGCATCCTGCACATCACGATCCCTCTGCTGATGCCCACCTTCTTCGTGCTGCTGATCATGAGCATCGGCAACTTCCTGAACTCCGGTATTGACCAGTTCCTCGCTTTCAGCAACGCACTGAACAAGGAACATATTGAAGTTCTGGACCTGTACGTTTACAATCTGGGTATCGGCAGCGGTCAGATCTCCTTCTCGGTCGCCGTGGGCGTGATGAAATCGGTTATTGCACTGATCCTGTTCACCTTTGCCAACACTGCCTCGAAGAAGATCCGCGGCACCAGCGTGTTCTGATCGAAAGGAGAATTGATTGCTATGACAGCCACCCGGCAAAAAATCAAGCAGCCCCCCAAACGCCGCATCAAGATGAGCACCGAAGATAAAATTTACAACATCATCGGCCTCATTGTGTTCACTATCATCACATTGATCTGCGTGTATCCGTTCTATTATCTGATGATCTGCACGATCAGCGAGCAGAAGGCCGTAGACCTGAACCAGATCATCCTGCTGCCCAGAGGCATCAACTTTGACAACTACATTGAAATCTTCAAAATCCAGAATCTGGGCAATGCAGCCTTTATCTCGGTCGCTCGCACGGTGCTGACCACCGCCATCAGTCTGGTGCTTACCAGCTACATGGCGTACTTCTTCACCAAGGAGAACATGTGGAAACGCAAGTTCTGGTACCGTTTTACGGTCGTTACGATGTATTTCTCCGCCGGTATGATCCCGGTCTACCTGAACAACCGTATGCTGGGCCTTGTCAACAGCTTCTGGGTCTACGTCATTCCGTCCTGCCTGTCCGTGTACAACATGGTTCTGGTCAAGACCAACATCGAAGCCATGAGCCCGGAGCTGGAAGAATCTGCGTATCTGGATGGTGCCGGTTACATGACCCGTTTCTTCAAGATCGTGATGCCGCTTCAGACTCCTATCCTTGCAACAATCTCTCTGTTCACCGCCGTGAACCAGTGGAACGACTTCTTCACCACCAAGCTGTATATCACCAATACCAAGCTTTACACGCTGCAGTATCTGCTGTATGAGCTGCTGCAGCAGGTCACCGCTGCGGCGGAGCAGATCTCCGGCGAGAACCCCTTTGCGACCATTACCCCCACCGGCATCCGTCTGACCCTGACCGCTGTGGTCGTCATCCCCATCCTGTGCGTCTACCCCTTTGTGCAGAAGTTCTACGTCAAGGGCCTGATGGTCGGTGCCGTCAAGGGCTAAAGCAGTTCCAGATGAATTGAAAAAACAATTTCTTATAAAAATACAAGAAAAGGAGAACCTCTTATGAAAAAGATTTCGCGTCGTAATTTCCTCAAAACCTGCGCCATTGCGGGTTCGGCAGCTGCCCTGACCGCCTGCGGCGGCTCTTCCAGCACGACTTCTGGCAGCGCAGGAAATACCTCCGGTTCCGCTTCCAGCGGCCCGCAGACCATTACTTTCTATCCCCGTGATGCAAACGTATCCAGCGGTCTGGTTGGCGGCTTCAAGGGCGAGTATTTCGCTTCCCGTGGCTTCAATCTGGACATCTGGGCTTACTCGGATGAAAAGACCAACGCCATCCTTGCCAGCGGCGACCTGCCGGATGTGATGTTCATCCCCGAACAGAGTCTGGACATCATGGTGCAGGGCGGTATGCTGCTGAATCTGGACGATTATCTGGATCAGATGCCCCATGTCAACAGCTCTGAGAAGATCGAGAAGTCCCTGAACTTTGCCCGCAAGTTCAAGAGCGCCGGCACCGGCGGCCTGTACGGCATCCCCTGCGAGTGCGGCGACACCTACGTCAAGTACAGCTGGATTAACTCTACCGAGCGCAACGCCCTGCGCCTGCGCTGGGACACCTATGAAGAGATCGGTGCACCGGAGATCAAGGACTTTGACGACCTGATCGACGTTATGGAGCAGATGCAGAAAGCCCGACCCACCGCAGAGGACGGCACTCCCTGCTTCGGCACCATCCTGAACAACGGTTCTGACTCCAGCTTCTGGGCCTGCATGGTCCTGTGGTACCGCTGGCAGGGCTACTTCGAGCATCAGCTGCCCTACCTGCTGGAAGCCGATATGTATAACGGCGAGTACCACTCCATTCTGGATAAGGATAGCTTGTATTACAAGGGCCTGAAATGGTATAACAAGGTCTACCGCCGCGGCCTGATGGACCCGGACAGCATCAACAATGACCGTCCCACCCAGAAGGTCAAGGTGGACGGCGGCTACGCCCAGATCCCCTCCGGCTACCTGCCGGGCTGGGCACCCACCTATCTGGAATATCACATCCCCGGCACAAAGGTCTTCTATGCACCGGTCACCACCTACGGCGACAGCCGCTACCTGATCGGCATCAACGCAAACACTAAGAATGTGGAAGCGTGCCTTGCTTATCTGGATATGCTGGCAGATCCCGAAGCATACCTGAACATCATTCAGGGTCCGGACGGCGAGTTCTGGTACAGCGATGATCAGGGTAACGCCTACCTGACCGAGGCCGGTACCAAGTGGTTTGAGGACGGCCACAACGATTCCTCTGGATTCACCCTGTCCAACGGCGAGACTCTGGAAATGTGGAACTCTCCGTTCCTGGCCCGCAACGGAACCCTGACCCGTTTCGGCGACGGCAAGGGCGGCTACCGCACCGCTTCCATTCTGGGCTGGACCGAGTTCAGCGAGATCGGCACTTCTTCCAAGGTGTTCGACCAGTGGCGTGCAACCACCGGCCACGAGAACTGGAAGGAATGGCTGGGCGATGATTACTCTGGCGAAAGCCCCCTGCAGGATGTGTTCAGCTTTACCAGCCTGCCGGACGACAATATGCAGCTGATGATCGATGCAATCAAGGACAAGGTCACCACTGCAAGCTGGAAGATGGTCTACTCATCTTCCGACAGCGAGTTCGATACACTGTGGGATCAGATGGTTGCTGACTGCAACGGTCTGGATGCCAACAGTATCATGGAATGGCGTCTGGCTGACCTCGAAAATGCAAAGCAGATCCGCGATTCTCTGTAAAAATCATAGCGGACGCAAACTCCGGTCTGCATGATCCCCCGCCGACGGAGTTGAGAGCTGATAACACAGAAGCCGTGTTCCGCAGTCTTTTGCGGGACACGGCTTCTTCTTTTACAAAGCAAATTTATGATACAGAATAAAGCATCTGCGCGTCAGACTGATATGACGCATGGCTCGATCCTTGGCTGCACCCTGCGTTTTGCGCTGCCGATTTGCGCCGGCAGCGTTCTCCAGCAGATGTACAGCACAGTGGATACGCTGGTCATCGGCAATTACTGTGATTCGGCGGCGCTGGCGGCAGTTTCCACCAGCTCACAGCCGCTGGAAATTCTTTTGTGTATCTTTCTTGGCATTGGCTCCGGCATTTCCATCCTTGTTTCGCAGGCCTGCGGAGCATCCGATCAGGCCACACTGAAAAAACTGCTCAGGGCAGCAGTATTCTTTCTCTATGCGGCGGCAGTTCCGCTTACGGCTCTGGGGCTTGTATTGGGGCCGCTTCTCCTGAAGCTGATGCAGGTTCCGCCGGATGCTCTGCCCTACGCAGTGCAGTATCTGCGGATCATTACGGTCGGCATTCTTGGCAATATGGGCTACAATTTCAATGCGGGGATCCTGCGGGGGCTGGGCAACAGCAGCTCCTCGCTGATGCTCCTGCTGGTATCCTGTGTGGTCAACATTGTGCTGGATCTGTTTTTTGTGGCAAAGCTGGGGATGGGCGTCTATGGCGTGGCATGGGCGACTGTGGCTGCGCAGGTGCTTTCGTGGCTGTGCAGCATCTGGTACATCCGCCGCTATGCCCCGGAACTGGAATTTCCACTTCTGCCCCGTCAGTTTGATAAAACGACCCTGCGGAAAATGATAAAGATCGGCCTGCCGCTCGGAATGAACACGGCGCTCTATTCCACCGGGCACCTGATTTTGCAGGTTTTGTTTAACCTTCAGGGTTCCACCTTTGTTGCCGGGTGTTCGGTGGCCGGAAAGATCACCAGCATTGCAAACATTGCAATTACTTCGCTTTCCTTAACCATGACGGTGTTCTCCGGTCAGAACCTTGGCGCAGAAAATCATCGCCGTCTGTGCCGCGGTGCATGGCTGATTCCGTTGTGTGCCGGAACGATCACGTTCTCTGCCGGAATCCTCGTTACGATTTTCTGCAACCCGCTTCTTGCACTCTTTACCCGGGATGCCGCCGTTCTTGACTTTGCAATGCGCTATATTCATATCGTGCTTCCATTTACATGGATGTATGCGGTGATGAACGTCATCATGTGCTTTTCCAACGGCATTGGCGAGATCAAGTATCCGACCACCGTAAATCTTTTCATTCTGTGGGGTGTGCGGATACCGGTCGCATACCTGCTTTCACAGATCGGCTATGGCGGCTATGCAATGGCCAGCGTGCCGCTGAGCTTTCTTTCAGGGATGATTCTGATGCTGTTCTATTTTCGTACAAAACGATGGGCCGAACTTCGTGCCCTTGCAAAAAATGAACCATAGGAGGTTCGTATGGAGTTACTCACACTGCTTTCCAAACCCTCGCGCGAATTTACCCCGATCCCGTTCTGGTTTCTGAATGGCAACCTGATCCATGACGAGATCCGCCGCCAGCTGAACGATTTTAATGCGCACGGCGTTTCCGGCGTGGTGCTGCATCCACGCATCGGCCTTGCAAAACGCATCCGCTACCTTTCCAAAGAATACTTTTCCTACATCCGCACGGCGGTCAAGGAAGCCGCTGCGCTGAACATGACCGTGGTTCTGTACGATGAGGGAATGTACCCCTCCGGTTCTGCAAACGGCATGGTCACGGCCGGCCGTCCCGATTTAGTCAGTCAGGGCATTACACTGGTGAGCAAGAGCCAGCCGGGAGATGAAGTCCTCGCGGAGACTCCGAAGGGAGTTCTGGTGGTACGCAGGAGCGGCGGCACCATCCGCGGCATCCACTGGGGCGAAGACGATGGCGAACCGAACGCCCCGGAAAGTGCCGACATCCTGAACCCGGAGGTCGTGCAGCGATTCATCGGCCTGACCCACGATGCCTATTACCGCGAACTGAAAGAATACTTCGGCAATACCATCATTGGCTTCTTCACCGATGAACCCAGCATTCTGGGACGGAACGTGGAGAAGATGTTCCCTTGGACGAAGGGATTTGCCCAGCTGTTCACCGAAGCTGGCGGTAAGCTGGAAAATCTGACCGCACTGTTTGAGAAAACCGAAAATGCGGATACGCAGCTTTACAATCAGATGATCCTTGACCGGGAAGGCGGCGTTTACTATGCGGCACTTTCCGGCTGGTGCGAACAGCACAGCATCTGCCTGATGGGACACCCTCACCAGAGTGATGATATCGAGGTAGAGAAATATTTCGGCATCCCCGGTCAGGATTTGTGCCTGCGCTGGATTGCACCGGAAAAAGACTGCCTTGTGGGGTTGGATTCCACGCTTGGCAAGTGCAGCGCGGATGCTGCCCGCCTGATGCACCGCCGCCGCAACTCCAACGAGTGCTTTGGAGCCTGCAATAAGGATAATAATCCATGGCAGCTTTCCGGCGGGGACATCAAGTGGTACACGGACTGGCTGGCCGTACGCGGCGTCAACCTGTTCATTCCTCACGCGTTCTATTACAGCATTGTCGGCAAGCGAAAGGATGAACGTCCGCCAGATGTTGGCCCCAACAGCAACTGGTGGAAGCATTATAAGCTGTGGTCTACCTATATGCGGCGGCTGTCCTGCCTGATGACCGACACGACCGCACTTCTGCCGGTGGCAGTGCTGTGCCGTAACCGCGCATTGGAACCGGATGCCGTTCGTCCGCTCTATGAGCAGCAGGTCGGTTTTCAGTATTTACCGGAAAGCGTCTGGAACGAATGCAACGTGCAGGATGGAAAGCTGCTCTGCCGTGGCATGGAGTTCTCGGCGGTGATTGATCCTGAACAGCGGTTCCCGGATGCACCTGCTCTCCCCAAAGTTCTCTCGACCCTTGCAGACCTTCAGTGCAGTCCGGCTGCTCCGCAGCTGCGCAGTGCGCATTTCCTGCGTGCAGGCAGTGAGTGCTGGTTCCTTGTGAACGAGGGCAACACTGACCTCCATACCACCATCACGCTGCCCACCACCCAAAAGATCGGGCAGTATGACCTCTGGGCAGGGAAAGCGGCCCGTGCGCAGGCAAAGGAGTTTGCATTGAATCTGCCTAGCCGCAGCAGCCTGCTGCTGTTCACCTGCGAGGAGGCAGACTTTGCCGCTCTGCCAGAGCAACCGAAGCCGCTGCTGCTGCCAGTGCCGGCGTTCACCCTGAAAAAAGCCGATGGCATTCAGGTCAAAAAGACCTACGTTGCCGAGGCGGAATACAGCGCAGAACAGGCAAACGCCGATTATCCGCTGTTGGAACTGGATGCCGAGGAGATGGCCGAACTCTGGGTTAACGGAAAATTTGCCGGAGTTTCGTTCTGGAACAAGCACCGGTTCGATTTGAAGGGTCTGCTCCATCCGGGCAGCAATGCATTCAAGCTGGTCGTGACAGGCAGTCTGGCAAACCACTATGGCAAACGCGCCGTTCCGTATGGTTTGCAGGAGGCTTCTGTATGAGTTTGAAGAACATTTATACCTGTTTTCCCGGCGGCAAGCACAAGGCTCTGACGTTCAGCTTCGACGATGGCCGCGTGGAAGACCGCCGCCTTGTGGAACTGTTCAACCAGTACAGCATGAAGGGTACCTTCAATCTGAACTCCGGCCTGCACAATGCAGAGCGCATCCCCGTCTGCGAGTATAAGGAACTGTATCGTGGACATGAGGTGGCCTGCCACACCGTGCTGCACCCCACCATTGCACGCTCTCCGCTGGATCAGGTGGCCCAGCAGATTCTGGAAGACCGCCGTGCGTTGGAAGAACTGGTCGAGACCCCGGTGCGCGGCCTTGCTTACCCCAACGGCAGTTACACCCATAAGATCATGGAACTGCTGCCGGCACTGGGCATCCGCTATGCGCGTACCGTGCGCAGCACGCAGGGCTTTGCCATTCCAGAAGATTTTACCGAGTGGGACCCGACCTGTCATTTCCGGCACGGGATGCTGGAACTGGGCCAGCGGTTCCTCACCATGCACAAGACCCAGTATCTGTACCTGATGTACGTCTGGGGCCACAGCTATGAACTGCCCGAACAGGATGGCTGGGCGCAGATGGAGCAGTTCTGCCAGATGATGAGCCATCAGGATGACATTTGGTATGCCACCAACATCGAGATCGTAGATGCGCTGGAAGATGCTGCCCGGCTCCAGTTTACCGTGGACGGTGATTTGTGCTATAATCCGAACGCTGCATCCTGCTGGGTCAGCGTAGGCGGAAAGATCTACGAGCTTCCCGGTGGAACGACAACACGATTTGAATGAGGAATACAGCAATGAAACATGAACTTGAATTTTTCCCGGATGGAACGCCAATCGACGATTGGTTCTATGAGATTGAAAACCCGGAACTTTCTGCACTGGGTAAGCCCTATCGGCTGACGGACTACGGCATCCTGCCGGATGGCCAACTGCATACAAAGGAGATTCAGTCCGTCATTGACCTTGCTGCCAAAGAGGGTGGCGGTGTTCTGGTCGTTCCGGCGGGTGTCTACCACACAGGTGCGCTGCACTTCAAGCAGGGCGTGAATCTGTATGTGGCACAGGGTGGCACCCTGATGGGCAGCGATGACATTGCCGATTATGACCTCTGCGAAACGCGCATCGAGGGGCAGAACTGCATCTATTTCTCTGCCCTCATCAACGCCGATGGGGTGGATGGCTTTACCATCAGCGGCCCCGGCACAATCGACGGCAACGGTATGCGCTCTTGGCGGGCGTTCTGGCTGCGCCGCAAGTGGAACCCCAAATGCACGAACAAGGACGAGCAGCGTCCGCGGCTCGTGTTCATCTCCAACAGCAAAAATGTGACCTTTGCCAATATCACCCTGCAAAATTCGCACTTCTGGACGAGCCATCTCTACCGCTGCGACCATGTGAAGTACCTGAACTGCCGCATTCTTTCACCGGCGCACCCGGTTCCGGCTCCCAGCACCGATACGGTGCGGGAACGGACGCCACTACCCCCCACGAAATTGGTCGAATTCCTGCGAATTTTCATAAAAATGCAGTCTTTTGCAAGCGGCCAGCATTGTCGTCTGTCCGTTTTGATGCAATTTTTGCAGGCTGTTTGTGGGAGAGATTGAGAGTCTGCTCCTACCGAGACAGTGTGCAAATCGTGCCGCCTTATGAAATTCAGATTCTTCTGATACGCAGAAAGGCCCGGACGTCGAAGCGTCCGGGCCTTTCTGTCAGGTCTGTTCATCGGAAATGGGTGGCTGCATCTCTTCCGGCGGCGCGGGTTCCTCTTCAGAGGGAACGGTTTCGCCGGGATCTTCCTCAGCAGGCGGCTCCGGTTCCTCCTCAATGGGCGGCTCCTCCTCCGGAACGGGAGCCGGGCAGGCGGGCATCTGGGGCTGATCCCAGTAATATTCACCCGTCATATCCTCGTCATAGCGCAGCCGGAGTGTTCCGCCGCCAAGCAGATCGCGCAGAATATCGACGTGGCAGTAGCCGCCGTCAAGCTTCATAATGTTCCAGTAATAGCTTTCGCTGCCGCGCATGCCGCTGACGGTCTGGCAGGTAAGTCCCGCCTCGTCGCACAGCAGCTGCCAGCTTTGCGCCATACTCTTGCTGTCAGCAATGCCCTGACAGAGTGCAGAATAGACCGGTGTGCGGCTGCTCCCCTCCTGATAGGGGAATCGTTCGGCCAAATAGGTGAACAGCAACGCAGCCTTTTCCGTCTCGCTCGTGCAGTAGCGGACATAAATTTCCGCCGCACGCAGGCTTTCGGTCACGTCCTGCTGCATGCTCCGCAGTTCCAATCTGGAGGCCGGATAATCGAAAACCAGTTCCACAATACGGTTGCGCGCATCTGCAGGATAGGATGTGACGGTCAGTTCAGGCTGCGCGGCGTGCTCCTTCAGATGCGCGTCGCAGTAGTCCTGCACGAGCGCCTCATAATCAGGCTTGCCCGGATAAGTTGCATAGAGCGTCAGATGATCGTCGTAATTTTCCAGTGCCCGGCAGAGCAGACGGTTCGCCTCCGTCTCACTGCCTACATACTCGATTTCATCAAGCGGCGTACGCACATCGCGGAACGTGATGTCGATTTTGATCTCGTAATAGGCGACGATCAGTGTGCAGTCGTGCGTGATATAGTCGATGGCATAGGCGCCGATCGGATCCTCACGCGCGATCTCATAGACGGCGGCAGGAAGATCTTCTTCCACATCGCCGGCATACTGATTCGTATGGATCACGCCATGCTCCACGCCGTTCTGCACAAGCGTCCGCAGCGCGTTTTTGAGCGTTTTATAGTCGCGTACTGTCAGCACATCGCTCTGCGGCTCGGACTTTGCACCCGCGTCATGCGGGGTCACAAGTGTATAGGAGGACGGAACCAGCCTGCTGCACCCGCACAGGGCTGCCAGCAGCAAAGCAAGCAGGCTTATTATCATCCAGCGTTTCAAAGCAGCCCCTCCTTGGTGTTATAATTCCTCGCCCGTGCCGCGGAAGCCCTCGCCCAGAACCTGATGCGCAGGCAGCAGAATGACAAAAGCTTCGGGGTCGATCTCGCGCACGATGGCCTTGATCTCCGGCAGTTCCTTCTGACGGACGGCAGACATCAGCACAGGCCGCGGGCTGCCGGTATAGCTGCCGCTGCCTTCTAGCACGGTCGCGCCGCGGTCGAGCCGGTCGGCAATCTGCTTGGAAACAGCCTGATACTGCTCTGAGATGATAAGCGCAACGGTCGAATGATCCAGTCCATAGAGCAGCTGGTCCATCACAAACGATGACGCAGCCAGCGGCAGCGCGCTGTAGAGCGTTTTGGACAGGT
>OLOT01002013.1_pt1 | contig 10919 bp, 10 predicted proteins | sample 1671991 | NCBI WGS metagenome assembly OLOT01 (sample SAMEA3136634, study PRJEB25190) | human gut metagenome | biome: human gut; feature: human-associated habitat; material: faeces | place: Austria | collected 2013
CACGGTGTCACCCGCGCCGGCGTATTCCGCCGCTGTGTGGGCAAAGACCTGCGCCTCCAGCCGGGCGGCGCGCTCCCTGGCGGCCAGCAGCTCGGACTGCATCCGCTCCACGGCGGCAAAGGACGCCTCCGGCTTTACCGACAGCGATTGCCCGATCTGGCGGGATTGTTCCCAGCAGGCGGAGAGATGGTCCAGCGCTCGCTGGCCGCACAGCAGCTCCAGCCGCACGCCGTCCCGGAATTTCTGCCAGCCTATGAACTTCACCAGGCCCACCTGGCCGCTGGCGGCCACATGGGTGCCGCAGCAGGCGCACAGGTCCGCGCCGGGAAACTCCGTAAGGCGCACAGGCCCCTCCAGGGCTTTTTTGCTGCGGTAGGGCAGGGCGGCCAGCTCCTCCGGGGAGGGGTACCAGATGTGGATGGGGTGGTTTTCCCAGATGTACCGGTTGGCGCGGCGCTCGATGTCCTGCACCTGCTCCCAGCTGATGTCGGCGTTGTAGTCGATAGTCACGGTGTCCGCGCCCAGGTGGAAGCCCACGTTGTCACAGTGGAAGGCGCTGCACAGCATACCGGAGACGATGTGCTCACCGGAGTGCTGCTGCATATGGTCGAAGCGGCGCGCCCAGTCGATATGGCCGCTGACCTCCGCGCCCTCGGGCAGCGCCCGGTCGCACAGGTGGGTGACGACGCCGTCCTTCTCATGGACGTCCAGCACGCGGGCATCCCCCAGCGTGCCGTGGTCGGCGGGCTGTCCGCCGCCCTCGGGGTAAAAGGCGGTGCGGTCCAGTACCACCACAAAGCCGCCCGTCACAGCCCCGCAGGACTCCACCACGGCGGTGAAGTCCTGCAGAAAGGCGTTTTCGTAGTAGAGCTTGACGGTCTCCATCAGTCGTCCTTCTCCACCTCGCCCACGATGGCGATGTGCAGCTCATCCAGCTGCTTCTGCTCCACGGTGGACGGCGCGCCCATCATGATATCCTGGGCGTTCTTGTTCATGGGGAAGGGGATGATCTCGCGGATGGAGCTTTCGCCGGCCAGCAGCATGACCATGCGGTCCACGCCCGGGGCGATGCCCGCGTGGGGAGGCGCACCGTAGCAGAAGGCGTTGTACATGGCGGGGAACTTCTTTTTCACGTCCTCCTCGCCCAGGCGCACCAGCTCGAAGGCCTTGATCATGATCTCGGGGTCGTGGTTACGGACGGCGCCGGAGCTGAGCTCCACGCCGTTGCACACCAGGTCGTACTGGTTGGCGTAGATGTCCAGCGGGTCGATCTCGCCGCGCTCGGCCTTCAGCAGGATATCCATGCCGCCGTTGGGCATGGAGAAGGGGTTGTGGCAGAACTCCAGCTCGCCGGACTCGTCGCCGATCTCGTACATGGGGAAGTCCACGATCCAGCAGAACTCATAGCGCTCCTTGTCGAAGTGGTTTTCGCAGGCGGCGCCGAAGGTCTTGATGAGCACGCCCACGGACTTGGTGGCGTACTGGCCTGCGGTTGCCAGCACCAGGGTGCCCGGCTTCAGGTCGATGATCTTACCCAGCTCGGCCTCCACCGGGGCGACGAACTTGGCGATGCCGCCGGCCAGCTGGCCGTTTTCGTCCACCTTGAACCAGTAGGCCTTGCTGCCGGACTGGACCTCGCAGTCGGTGAGCAGCTTCTCCACCTGCTTGCGGGTCAGGGCGCAGTCGCTGATGGGCACCATCTTTACGGTCTGGCCCTTGAAGGCCTCGAACTCGCTGGCGACGAACAGCTCGCTGACGTTTTTGCAGGTCAGGTCGATACGCAGGTCGGGCTTATCGGAGCCGTAGGTCTCCATGGCGGTGTTGTAGGGGATGCGGCGGAAGGGGGCGGAGGAGGCCACGTTGTAGGTGCCGAACTTGGCGAAGATGGGGGGCAGCACGTCCTCCAGCACGGCGAAGATGTCGTCCTGAGTGGCGAAGGCCATCTCCATATCCAGCTGATAGAACTCGCCGGGGGAGCGGTCGCCGCGGGCATCCTCGTCGCGGAAGCAGGGGGCGATCTGGAAATAGCGGTCGAAGCCGGAGGTCATCAGCAGCTGCTTGAACTGCTGGGGCGCCTGGGGCAGGGCGTAGAACTTGCCGGGGTGCTTGCGGGCGGGCACCAGATAGTCGCGGGCGCCCTCGGGGGAGCTGGCGGTCAGGATGGGGGTGGTGATCTCCAGGAAGCCGTGCTCCATCATGGCGGCGCGCAGGGCGGCCACCACCTGGCAGCGCAGGATGATGTTCTGCTTGACCGCCGGGTTACGCAGGTCCAGATAGCGGTACTTTAGCCGCTGGGTCTCGTCGGCCTCGCGGCTGCGGTTGATCTCGAAGGGCAGGGCGTTATAGCGGCAGCGGCCCAGCACCTCGATCTTGGTGGGGACCACCTCGATCTCGCCGGTGGGCAGCTTGGGGTTCTTGCTGGCGCGCTCGCGGACGGTGCCCTCCACGCTGATGGTGGACTCCTTGTTCAGGCCCTTGATGACCTTCAGGTCGGCCTCGTCCTCCACCACCACCTGGGTGGTGCCGTAGAAGTCACGCAGCACCATGAAGGCCAGGCTGCCGCCTACCTCGCGGACATTCTCCATCCAGCCCACGATCTTCACGGACTTGCCCACATCGGCCAGCCGCAGCGCATTGCAGGTATGTGTACGCATCTGCATCATTGTTGTTTTCCTCCCATTTATGATTGTGTTTTGTATACCATCGATTGACAAGGGCAAACACGCCTGCCAACGTGTCTTTCCGTTGCTTTTTGCCCTTTTCGCCTTGGCGGGCGTCAGCCCGCCTGCGTCTCAAAAGCCAAAAAACATTCGAAAATACATCGCCGGCAGGTGCGGAGCAGTTTTGCCGGAGCAGAAATGGGTCCAGACAAGAAAAGACCCGCAGAGAATACTTGCCGTATTGTCAAGGGGCTTGACGCAGTATGGGCACATTTCTGCCCGCCAAAACCGTGTCTGCCCTTGTCAATCGATGGTAACCTTATTGAATTATTACGGATTGTTTATCAAAAACGCCGCCCCCTACACCCGTCTGCCGGAAATGCTTTGCGCCGTAGGGTAAGGCGCTTACTTCTCCACGATGACCCTGCCCTTGTTCCGCTCCGCCAGACCGTCGCGCACCCGCGCCAGGGTGGCGGCAAAGTCCAGGGTGGTCTGCTCGCCGCTGGTCATATCCTTGCAGGCGATGACGTTATTTTTCACCTCGTCCTCGCCCAGGAACACCACATAGGGCACGCCGGTCTTGTCGGCGTAGTTCATCTTGGCCTTGAACTTTTTTTGCTCGGTGTACAGCTGGGTCCGCACGCCGGCGTCCCGCAGCTTTGTGGCCAGTGTGACGGCGGCGGACAGGTCCTCGGTCATGGGCAGGATCAGCACATCCGCCGGGGCGGTGGGCAGATCGCCGTTGAGCATTCCCTGCTCGCCCAGCACGTAGAACAGCCGGGTCAGGCCGATGGAGATGCCCACGCCGGGCAGCTGCTTGTCGGTGTAGTATTCCGCCAGGTTGTCATACCGGCCGCCGGAGCAGACGGAGCCGATCTCCGGGTGGTCCAGCAGCGCCGTCTCGTACACGGTGCCGGTGTAGTAATCCAGACCCCGGGCAATGGTCAGGTCCACGGCAAAGTTCTCCTCCGGCACGCCGAAGGCGGACAGGTATTTCACCACGGTTTTCAGCTGGTCCAGGCCCTCGTCAAACGTTTCGTTCCGGCCGGCGTAGCCCTCCAGGGCGGAGAGTACCTGATCGTTGCTGCCGGTGATGGCGATGAATTTCAGGATCTCGTCGGCGCTTTCGGCGGACACGCCCACCTCGTCGATCAGCAGGGTACGGACCTTCTCTGCGCCGATCTTGTCCAGCTTGTCCACGGTACGCATGATGTCGCCGGCCTTGTCGGTCAGGCCCAGCATGGCATAAAAGCCGTTGAGGATCTTGCGGTTGTTCACCCGGATGCAGAAGCGCCTGAGCCCCAGCTCACTGAACGCACGGTAGATGATGGCGGGCATCTCGGCCTCGTTGGTGATGTCCAGCTTGCCGTCGCCGATCACGTCGATATCCGCCTGATAGAACTCACGGAAGCGGCCGCGCTGGGCGCGCTCGCCCCGGTAGACCTTGCCGATCTGGTAGCGGCGGAAGGGGAAGGACAGGTCGTTGTAGTGCAGGGCCACATACTTGGCCAGCGGCACCGTCAGGTCAAACCGCAGGGCCAGGTCGGCGTCGCCCTTGTTGAAGCGGTAGATCTGCTTCTCCGTTTCGCCGCCGCCCTTGGCCAGCAGCACCTCCGCCGCCTCGATCACCGGGGTGTCCAGCGGGGTGAAGCCGTACAGGGAATAGGTGCGGCGCAGGATGTCCATCATGCGCTCCATCTGCTGCTGCGGCTTGGGCAGCAGCTCCATAAAGCCGGACAGGGTCCGGGGGGTCATCTCAGCCATTTTCCGTCTCTCCTTTATCTTCGGTGGTTTCGTTTTGCTCGTTTGTCTCCGGCAGCTCCTCCGCGCCGGACGTTAGCGTGTGGGCGGCGGCCTCGCGGGCGGCCTCGGCCTCCGCCTCATGCTTCAGCTCCCAGGCGACCTCGCGGTAGATATCATCCAGGGCCCGGCCCTTCTTCATGCCGATGCGCTGGCCGATGACGCCGCCGACTATGGCCAGCGCCAGGCCCGCATACCACAGACCCGGTACAATGACAGGCAGCAGCAGGCCCGCCAGCGCACCGAACCAGACGCCCAGCTCCTCGCAGTGGCCCCGGACGGCGTGGTAGGCACCTTTTTTCTCCCGAAGGCGCGCCATGCGCTTCAGCTGCGCCAGGCACATACCGACCCGCAGCAGCGCCAGCGCCGTCAGCGGGATGAAGATGTCCCGCACGTGGTTGTTGATGAAGTCCAAAACAGCCTGCATAGCGTTCTCCTTTGTGTTTGTGTCGGCGGCGCGGACGAAAAAACGCTCCCGTCCCTGCATTGGGACGAGAGCGTAAAACACTTCGTGGTGCCACCCAAATTCGGCCTTGCGGCCCTTTTTGCTCCTGTTACGGGGAGCGCGCCGTGGATGTTTCCATCCCCGCTAACTCGCTGTCTTCACCTGTGCCTTGCCGCGGTGCGCTTTCAGCCGATGGCGCACCTCTCTTGCAGCGGCGGTGTACAGGCTACTCCTGCGAGGTCTGCACGGTTATCCCTTATTGTATGCGATTTGCCGATGGTTGTCAAGCCGTAAAGGGCTTGTTCTTAGGGTTGACGATGTCACGCCAGTCCAGGTCGCCCCGGTCCAGACCCAGCACCAGCATTTCGGCGGTGGCCAGGTTGCTGGCAAAGGGCACGTTGTTCTGGTCGCACAGGCGGGAAATATACGTGATGTCTGCGTCCGGCGTTTTCTGGTTGGGGTCACCGAAGCACAGCACCATATCGATCTCATTATAGGCGATGCGGGCGGCGATCTGCTGTCCGCCGCCGTGGGCGAAGGACAGGAAGCGGTGTATGGTCAGCCCGGTAGCGTCGGCGATCTGCTGGCCGGTGCGGGCGGTGGCGCAGAGGGTGTGCTTGGCCAGGATGCCGCAGTAGGCGGTGCAGAACTGGACCATCAGCTCTTTCCGGTTGTCGTGTGCCATCAATGCAATATTCATGGAGGGCTCCTTTCCTTATATCTTCATCAGCGGGGTTTTCTGCCCCATGATGCGTTTCGCAATGTTTTCATAGGCCCGGGCGGCGTAGTAGTTCTGCTCCCGCAGCACCAGTCCGCGGTTCAGACAGTAGGGGACGTCCGGGTCCTCCGGTATCACGCCCAGCAGCGGCAGGCCCGCCGCGTCGATGGCGTCGTCGATGGTGGTGTGCAGCTGACGCAGCACCTTTTTGGACACGCGCCCCACCACCAGATGCACCGTCCCGCTGGGAAAGGCGGACAGCTCTGCGGCGGTGCGCTGGGCGTCCCGCATGGCGGACACGTCCGTGGTGGTGATGACGATCACCTGGTCGGCCATGCACGCTGCCATCTGGAAGCCCTGGCCCAGTCCGGCGGGCGCGTCGATCAGGCACCAGTCGTAGCTTTCCCGTATCTCACGCGCCAGCGCTTGCAGCTTCGGCACCGACAGGGACAGCGGGCGGTCGGCCATGGGTGCGGTCAGCAGGGAGAGGGAGGGGTATCGCTCATGGGGCACCGCCGCCTCATGCAGGGTGCAGCGGCCCTCCAGCACATCGGAGAAGTCCATCAGCGCCCGGTCGCTGAGCCCCAGCGCCAGATCCAGGTTCCGCAGGGTGATGTCACAGTCCAGGCACAGCACCCGCTGCCCCATGTGGGCCAGCGCCAGCGCCACGTTGGCGGTGAAGGTGGTCTTGCCGGTGCCGCCCTTGCCGGACGCCACGGCGATGATCTTGCCCATGGACTTCCTCCTTTCACGGGCCGCCTATACCAGCGGCGCTTTTTTGATCCGGGCAAAGGCCCGGGGAAATTGCTTCGGTGTGTGCTGTGTTTTTTCGATGGATACGATGCGGTGCACCACGTCCGTCTCCGGCACGGTGTAGTCCGTGACGCCGGAGAGCTGTCCGCCCAGCTGGGCGATGGCGCTGCGGGCCTGACGTATCTCCTCGTCGGTGGAGACGGATTTCATGGCGGCGAACTGTCCGCCTACCTTTACCAGCGGCAGCGTCAGCTCGCACAGTACGTTCAGCTGGGCCACAGCGCGGGAGGCCGCCAGATCGAACTGCTCCCGGTGCTGCGCGGCGAATTCCTCCGCCCGGGCGTGAACGCAGGTCACATTTTTCAGGCCCAGGTCCGTCTGGACCTCCTTCAGGAAGTCCACCCGCTTGCCCAGACTGTCCAGCAACGTGAAGCGGGCGTCCGGCGTCAAGATCGCCAGCACCATGCCGGGAAAGCCTGCGCCGGTGCCTACGTCGATGACGCGCTTGCCGGACAGATCCAGCTGCGACGCCAGCGCCGCGCAGTCCAGCAGGTGCAGGGTGGCCACGTCCCGGGGCGCGGTGATGGCCGTGAGGTTCATCACCTTGTTTTTTTCCAGCAGCAGTTCGGCGTAGCGCGCCAGCTTGTCCGCGGCAGCGAGGTCCAGGTCCAGGGCCGTCAGGCCGGCGGTCAGGAGGTCCCTCATTTCTGCTGCTCTTTCAGCAGGTCGCGGATCTCGGTGAGCAGCTCCTCGCTGGTGGGAGCCGGTTCTTCCTCCTCCTGCGGCTCCTCGTCCTTTTTGCCCAGCTTGTGCAGCTGGTTGATGGTCTTGACCATCAGGAAGATGACGAAGGCCACCAGAACAAAGTCAATGACCGTGCTCAGAAACGTGCCGATGCCCAGGGTAACGGCCTCGGTGACCACCTGGCCTGCCTCGTCCAGCACCTCCGGCTTCAGAACGATATTCAGCTGTCCCAGATTCACGCCGCCGATGAGCAGGCCGATCAGCGGCATGAACACATCGTTCACCAGAGAGGTGGTGATCTTACCGAACGCGGTACCGATGATCACGCCGACGGCCATGTCCATGACGTTGCCGCGCATGGCGAATTCCTTGAATTCCGCAAAAAACTTCTTCATGTGTAAAAGCTCCTATACTAAGAGTATAATTACGGATAACTATTACGATACGCTATCAGTGCAGCGGTACCAGGCGCTCCTTGCCGCCCATGTAGGGCTGCAGCGCCTTGGGCACCAGCACGGAGCCGTCTGCCTGCAGGTTGTTCTCCAGCAGGGCGATGAGCATACGGGGCGGGGCCACCACGGTGTTGTTCAGGGTGTGGGGCAGGTACAGCTTGCCGTCCTCGCCGCGGACGCGGATCTTCAGGCGGCGGGCCTGGGCGTCGCCCAGGTTGGAGCAGGAGCACACCTCGAAGTACTTTTGCTGGCGGGGGGACCAGGCCTCGATGTCGCAGGACTTGCACTTCAGGTCCGCCAGGTCGCCGGAGCAGCACTCCAGCTGCCGCACAGGGATATCCAGGCTGCGGAACAGCTCCACCGACCAGCGCCACATCTTTTCGTACCAGGCCTTGGAGTCCTCGGGCTTGCAGACCACGATCATCTCCTGCTTTTCGAACTGGTGGATGCGGTACACGCCACGCTCCTCGATGCCGTGGGCGCCCTTTTCTTTGCGGAAGCAGGGGGAGTAGGAGGTCAGCGTCTGGGGCAGCTTGTCCTCCGGCAGGATCTGATCGATGAACTTGCCGATCATGGAGTGCTCGCTGGTGCCGATCAGGTACAGGTCCTCGCCCTCGATCTTGTACATCATGGCGTCCATGTCCGTCTGGCTCATCACGCCCTCCACCACGTTGCCGTGGATCATAAACGGCGGAATGCAGTAGGTGAAGCCCTTGTCGATCATAAAGTCACGGCCATAGGCGGTGACGGCGGAGTGCAGCCGCGCGATGTCGCCCATCAGGTAATAGAAGCCGTTGCCGGATACACGGGCGGCAGCGTCCATATCCACGCCGTCGAAGCGCTCCATGATCTCCGTGTGGTAGGGGATGGGGAAGTCTGGGGTCTTGGGCTCGCCGAAGCGCTCCACCTCTACGTTGCAGCTGTCGTCCGGGCCGATGGGCACGGACTCGTCGATCATCTGGGGGATGACCAGCAGCAGCTTGTTCATGGCCGCCTCGGCGTTGGCCTTCTTCTCCTCCAGACGGGTCATGCGCTCGGCGTTGGCCTTGACGGCGGCGTTGTTGGCATCGATCTCCGCCTGAAGGGCGGCCTTCTCCGCCTCGTCGGCGCACTTTTTCAGCCTGCCGAACAGGGGGCCGTTGGCCTTGGATAGTTTGTTGCGCTCGGCCTTCAGGGCCTCGCCCTCGTTGATGGCCTCGCGGCGCTCGCTGTCCAGGGCGATGACCTCGTCCACCAGGGGCAGCTTGGCGTTCTGGAACTTCTTGCGGATATTCTCCTTTACCAGGTCCGGGTTCTCCCGGATAAACTTGATGTCAAGCATATTCTATACCTCTATTCGATGATGTTTCACGTGAAACGCTTATCGCTTTCCCAGCTTCTCCAGAGCCTCCAGCAGGGCGTTCAGGTCCTCGGTGCCGTAGTATTCCAACTCGATGCGCCCCTTCTTTTTGCCGTTGACGATGCGGCAGGGGCGGCCCAGCTTTTCGCCCAGCTCACGGGCGGCCTCCTCAACATAATTGACGGAAAGCGCGTCCTTTTGGGGCTTTTCTTTTTTCTCGGCGGTGAGTTTTTTCACCAGCAGTTCCGTCTGGCGGACGGAGAGGGCGTCCTTGACCACCGTCTCCGCGGCGGCCTGCTGCTGTTTGCTGCCCAGCGTCAACAGGGCGCGGGCGTGCCCGGCGGAAAGCCGTCCGTCCTCCACCATGGTCCGCACCGGCTCGGTCAGCCCCAGCAGGCGCAGGGCGTTGGCCACGGTGGGGCGGGACTTTCCCACCCGCTGCGCGCACTCGTCCTGGGTCATGCCGTATTGCTCCGTCAGCACCCGGTAGCCCTCGGCCTCCTCAATGGGGTTCAGATCCTCTCGCTGGAGGTTTTCGATCATGGCCAGCTCCATGGCCTTGCGGTCGTCGGCCTCGATGACCACCACGGGCACCTGTGTCAGCCTGGCCATCCGCGCCGCCCGCCACCGCCGTTCACCGGCGATGATCTGATAGTAGCCGGATTGCAGCTTCCGCACGGTCAGCGGCTGGATGATGCCGTGTATCCGGATGGAGTCCGCCAGGTCACTGAGGGCCTCCGGCTCAAAGCTCTTTCTGGGCTGGGTGGAGCAGCTCTCCACCTGGCTGATGGGCAGCAGCAGGGAGGAGGCGCGCTCGTCCTTGGCGGCGATGACGTCATCGCCCAGCAGTGCGCTCAGCCCCTTGCCCAGACCTTTTGTGTTCGCCATACCGCGTCTCCTTTCAGCAGTTGTTCTTCCGCAAAAATTCCGCCGCCAGCGCCGTGTATGCGTCCGCGCCCCGGCAGGTCTTGTCATAGGCGGTGATGGGCTTGCCGTGGCTGGGCGCTTCGCTGAGGCGCACGTTCCGCGGGATCACGGTGCTGTACACCTTCCCGGCAAAAAACCGCTTCAGCTCCTGGGCCACCTGAATGGACAGGTTGGTGCGGCCATCAAACATGGTCAGCAGCACGCCCTCGATGTCCAGCCCCGGGTTCATGCTGCGCCGCACGATACGCACGGTGTTCATCAGGTCGCTGAGTCCCTCCAGCGCGTAGTACTCGCCCTGCACCGGGACCAGCAGACTGTTGGCGGCGCACAGTGCGTTCAGCGTCAGCAGCTCCAGCGAGGGCGGACAGTCGATGAAGATGAAATCATAGCTGTCCGCCACCTGCCGCAGCGCGGCCTTCAGCAGGAACTGCCGGTCCTCCATGTTGATCATCTCCACGCCGGCGCCGGCCAGCGCCTTGCTGCTTGGCAGCACGTCGCCATAGGGCGTGGTCACGATCAGCTGGGCCGTCTCTGCGCCGTTGATGAGCGCATCGTAGACGCCGTTGCTGGTGGTCTTGTCCACGCCCATGCCGCTGGTGGCGTTGGCCTGGGGGTCAAAATCGCACAGCAGCACCCGCTTGCCAGCGGCTTTTACGGCGGCGGCCAGGTTCACGCAGGTGGTGGTCTTGCCCACGCCGCCCTTCTGATTTACGATCGCAATGATTTTCGCCACAGCAAATTCCTCTTTCTGTCTGAGTTCATTATGATAGTATATACCACCTGCATGGAGGGTTTCAAGAGGGAAAATGCAAATTTTCGCCCTTTTGTTTCACGTGAAACATAAAGGGACAAAAACAGGGCGGCTGTTTCACGTGAAACAACCGCCCCGTTCCTTATACCAGTATCACGCCGTTCAGCGGCGGCAATGTCAGATGTGCTTTCCCGTCGATGACCAGAAATCGCTGCCCGGTCACCGCGTCCTGCGCGGTGGGCGCGTCCCAGGCCAGCGTCAGGTCTGCCGGCGCGTCCCCGGCGTTCAGCGCCGTTACCGTGCGCTCGCCTCCGCACTCACGCTAGATCG
>OLOT01002020.1_pt1 | contig 10872 bp, 10 predicted proteins | sample 1671991 | NCBI WGS metagenome assembly OLOT01 (sample SAMEA3136634, study PRJEB25190) | human gut metagenome | biome: human gut; feature: human-associated habitat; material: faeces | place: Austria | collected 2013
TTCCTTTGGTTTCCACGGTCCATCCAGCCTGTACGCATATTCAAATTCTTCAATATCCAGTCCGAATACCATCATGGAAAATACATCCCCAATCCGGCAGTTTTCCGGGAATGGGATCACCGCATAAGGTTCCGGTTCCTTTCTGTGAAACAGAAGAAGTTCACATGTCACAGCCCCTTTTGAATGCACTGTAAAATTAACTGCCGACTGAAATGCAGTCGCACCCTCATCACGATACAGTCCGGGACAGATTTCAAATCCATTTACATTTTCTGTCGGAACCCATCTTGGCATCATTTCTTCCAGCATTTTACCAGCTCCTTCCATGTCATGTTTTCAGTATAGCACATTTTTCCGTTTACACATCTTTCCTTTCTGTATATAATATAAAGGATTACATATTTTTTTGCAGCAGACTCAAGGAGGTTTTTTATGACTGCACAGCATCTATATTATTTATTTCAGTGCTTCTTTATATATGCCTTTTTAGGCTGGTGTACAGAAGTTGCGTTTGCCGCTTTTAAAGAACGTCGTTTTGTCAACCGTGGATTCTTAAATGGCCCGATCTGTCCGGTATACGGTTTCGGCGTGGTTGCAGTCATTCATTTTCTGACACCGCTTCGTTCCAACCTGCTCCTGCTATATCTCGGAAGTGCTATTCTTGTTACTGCAATCGAATGGCTGACCGGGTTCATTCTCGAAAAGGTTTTCCATAACAAATGGTGGGATTATTCTAATATGCCGCTCAATCTGAATGGATATGTGTGCCTTTTGTTTTCTCTGATCTGGGGAGTGTTCTGTGTTTTCATCGTAGATGTATTCCATCCACTGATTGACACACTGCTCTCACACATTCCTTTCCTTGTCGGTATCATTCTTGTATGTATTCTGGTGATTGCCGGACTTGCCGATCTCTATGTAACAGCATCCGGTATCCTGAAGCTCAACAAACGTCTTGAAAAAATGCAGGCCATTGCAGACGAACTTCATCAGATTTCCGACAAGCTTGGTGAATCAATCTACAAGCGTACCATTACAGCTATGGAAAAACAGGAAGAGTTCAAAGATACTGTATCTGAGAAGCAGGAAGAATTTAAATCTGCTATTTCCGAAAAACAGGAAGCAATTTCAGACACCCTTGCCGATGTTTCTGACGAAGTAAAAGAACGGATTGCTCTTCTTCGCAGAAGCTACCTGGAAAATGTCAAAGCAACTTCTCATATGCAGAAGCGTATCATGAAAGCTTTCCCGAAAATGCAGAGCCGCAATTACAAAGAATCCTTTGAAGATCTTAGAAACAAACTGAAGGAAATGTCTCTCAAAAAATAACAGGTTGTAAAAAATCCATCTGGTTTTCTTTTAAAAAAAGAAATCAGATGGATTTTTTATCTTTAAAATTATGATGTGAGTATCAAAAGTAAATTTTGCCACTCACTAATGTTTCCTCTTGATCTTGTCCAGATACGGAATCTCGATTGGATCGATTGCATCAAGTGGCTGTTCTTTATTGATCTTCTTTTTGCGTGTGTGCTTTTTCAGAAGTGCACCACCCCGGTTATAAAACCAGAAAGAAAAGATCAGAAGTTTATTGAATTTTCCAATTTTGTCTTTTGTCGTCTTCGTGTAATACTCCCCACCGGACTGGATCTCTCCTTTTTCCCTGATCTGCCGGATCAGATCCAGCTCTGTCTCAATCCGTACCGGAAATTCCGTATACCCCATGCCGACGCAGTCCAGCTTATGCGCATCACTTCCTCCGGTTCCCGGTTTTCCATATTTTTCAGCAAGATACTTCGCCCCTTCATTGGACTGTGGTGGCTCACATGCATTGAAAGTCTCTATAAAATCAAATTTTTCAATCAACTCCGGAGATTTCTGCCATCTTTTCGTATTCGTAAAACTCAGATACTTTTCCCCACACGGATGTGCCGGTCCACAGATTCCTCCATTGTGATGCACAAAATCAATCAGCAGCGAAAGCGGAAGCCCTCTCAGCTCCAGAAGGCGCATCTTTACTCCCTGTGGCATAATGATCAGAATGTGTCCCGCATCCAGTGTATCATACTCTATTCCTTTCAATACGACAAAATCTTTGTATTTTCTCCCTTTGATCGTATTCTTCCAGTGCCGATATCCATTATAGGTGTCATGATCTGTAACCAGCATTCCGCCAATGCCTTTAGACTGCAGCTTTTTAATAAATTCTTCAATCGGCACTTTGCTGTCAATTGATCCTTCTCTTACATGACAATGCATATCTATCTTCATATTTTCATCTCCAGATCTTATATCGTTGATACTATTTTTATTATACCTCTTTTTTTATAACGCTGCAAGAAATACCGGTTTCTTCCAGCCATTCCTGATCAGATACAAAAGAGGATGTATCACATTCTGATACATCCTCTCATCCATCTTATCTATTCTTCATCCTCGTCATCATCATCATCCAGATCGATCAGCATGGTTCTTGCCATCTCTATTTCTTCTTCTTTTGATGTTTCTTTCTTGATCGCATTTGCTCTTCGAACCTGCTTCTTGTTGATCTCACTTGACTTCATGATAAACTGGATCACGATTCCGATAAATGTAATCCCAATCGAAATGATCCACATGAAAATCACATTTTTCAGACCTGCCAGATCATAGATCATCATTCCTGCTCCAAAACCGCCAGCTAATGCCGTCGCAATAATCACAAACGGTTCAAACCAGATCATCGCAAGGATTGCGAAAATCAGTCCGACTGCTCCGCAGACTGCCAGCATGATCCAGTTTCCCGCATTTGTAATCGCAAGTACTGTGCCAGCCATTCCCAGAAAGCATACCCAGAAAGCTCCGAATTTCTTAAATACACTGTTCAGTATTGCAAAAACCAAACCCGCAACTCCGGCTGCGATCAGTACCGGAACAACTTCCAGTCCCATAAGATATGTCACGGCAAATCCAAGCAATGCCCCTGCAACAAATCCAATCACTGCATTCCAGACACGGATCAGCTTCAAACCTAAAATTCCAATGAAAACTGATATAACAATTGATACCGCCGAAACAATCACGGCTTCTTTTCCTGCTATAAATACCGCACTGTTTCCCATGATATCCTTCAATACTATACCTATTGATTCCATCCTAATCTCTCCTCCTGTCGTACTTTCCTGTTGTTAAGTCAGACGCTTATTTTGATGAAGAGTCTGAAGATGTATCTGTATCTTCGGTCGTGCTCTTAACCGTTACGCCCTGATCAGCAAAACTGATCGTATTCCATACTTTTTTATGTACTTTAATATCCGTTTTCTTTTTCCATTTCTTACAAATTGACTGATACTGGTCACTCTTTCTCTGTGATACAATGGACTCTTTCTTGGTATCCGTTGCATCACGATCAAGAAGGCTGACTACTTTTGCAACATAATAGCCATTGTCTGCTTCGATCACGTCTGTTACTTCGCCTTCTTTTAACTTATCAGCAGCTTTGATCAGATCTTCGTTTGGCGATGTCGTATCCGAGTCAAATGTCAGATCGGTGGCTGATGCACCTACTGCTGTTGCAAATACAGAAAAATCTTCTGCCGAAGCCGCATCTTTCTGGAAATCTTCTGCTTTCTTTTTCACTTCTGCTTTTTCGTCATCTGACATATCTGTCGATTTTCCATCACTGCCCGTTGTCTTTGTAGAGAACAGCACATACTGCATTTTCTTCTGTGCTGCTTCCTCATCGGATACATTCGTATCTACATCCGCAGTCATGGCAGTTTCCATCTTCTTCTGAAGTGTCAGAAGTTCCAGTACTTTCTTTACCGTCTTTTCATCGCCTGATACTGCATCTTTTGCAGCACTGTCATTGCTGTCAGTAAATTTCTTCGCAGCATCCTCGATGCTTTTTTCCTCATCATCACTTAGCGAAACTTTATAATCATCCTTGTGCTCATCCAGAATATACATTTCTTCCAGAGAATCCATGATTGAATCCTTATAATTCTCTTCGTAAGTCTTTCCGTCTGTAACTTCTTTTCCCCAAAAATCATCTCCCAGATAACTGCTATATGTTGTTTCAAACTGCGCCTGCTGATATCTTGCAAAAAAGTTCGCCACATCTGCAGTCACTTTCTCATCTCCGACTTCTACCACTGTATCCTGTCCGTTAAACTTGCTTCCACATCCGTTTAAAGATGCAATGCAGGCAACTGCCAGTATACAGGCAACCACTCTTTTTTTCATTTATAAAATTTCCTCCTTGATCTTCTCTCCATTGTACACACTTCTTCACTATGCACTCGTATAGTATATCTTTTTTTTACCTTACTGGCAATCTTTTTCATAAAAAATACACATTATTCTTCGACAAGTCCCTGTATATCTTCGACAATTTTTCCTGCATTTTCAAGAATCTGCTCTGCTTTTTCTTTTTTATTTTTCCGAAGTTTACAATAAATAAAATATGGATTTTCTGCATCTGTCTTAAATGTCAGTTCTCCCTTATATTTTGCCAGCAGTTCCGGAATCTTTGCTACATTTACCTTTGCCTTCTCATACATGGTAAATTTGTATTCATCGCCTTTTTGCTCTACCGAAATTACATAAGCCGCATGTGCTTTCGCCTTCAGCTGCGCGATCATCAGAAGCTGCTGCACCTTGCGTGGCGGATCGCCGAAACGGTCAATCAGTTCTTCTAGCATATCTTCCTGTTCTTCTTCTGTCTCAATTGCTGCGATCCGTTTATAGATATCCAGCTTCTGATACTCATTCGGAATATAAGATGCCGGAATATAAGCATCAATATTCAGATCCACGTTTGTCGCATAGGTTTCTTCCGGGATCTCTCCCTTCAGGTGACGGACTGCCTCACTTAACATCTTACAGTAAAGATCGTATCCAACTGCATCCATATGTCCATGCTGTTCCTCCCCAAGCAGGTTTCCTGCCCCACGGATTTCCAGATCCCGCATGGCGATTTTTACACCAGAGCCAAGATCTGTAAACTCACGAATTGCCGAAAGACGTTTTTCTGCAACCTCCCGGAGCATTTTGTCTCTTCTGTACAAAAGAAATGCATATGCCATACGGTTCGATCTTCCAACTCTTCCACGTAGCTGATAAAGCTGGGAGAGCCCCATCCGATCTGCATCATGGATGATCATGGTATTGGCATTGGAAATGTCAAGACCAGTCTCGATGATCGTCGTCGATACCAGAACATCAATTTCTCCATTGATGAAATCGTACATAATATCTTCTAACTTGTGTTCCCGCATCTGCCCGTGTGCATATGCCACATTTGCATCCGGCACAAGTTTCTGGATCTTCGCTGCCATTTCAGCTATATCCTGGACACGGTTATAGACATAGTACACCTGTCCCTGGCGGGAAATTTCTCTTTCGATTGCCTCCCGGACCATCTCATCATTCTCCTCCATCACATAGGTCTGGATCGGCATCCGGTCAATTGGTGCTTCTTCCAGCACACTCATGTCACGGATTCCGATCAGACTCATATGAAGCGTTCGGGGAATCGGTGTTGCCGTAAGTGTCAGAACATCAATATTTTCCTTCAGCTTTTTGATCTTTTCTTTATGCTGTACTCCAAAACGCTGTTCCTCATCAATGATCAGAAGTCCCAGATCTTTAAATGCCACATCCTTACTCAATACCCGGTGGGTTCCGATGATGATATCAACCTGTCCCTTTTTCAAATCTTCGATCGTTTTTTTCTGTTGTGCGGGTGTGCGGAAACGGCATAACAGATCCACCCTTACCGGAAATTCTTTCATCCGTTGCACAAAAGTGTTGTAATGCTGCTGTGCAAGAATCGTAGTAGGGACCAGATAGACAACCTGCTTGTTCTCCTGCACTGCCTTGAATGCTGCCCGGATTGCAATCTCTGTCTTTCCAAATCCCACATCCCCACAGATCAGACGGTCCATGATCTTTGGACTTTCCATATCCCGTTTTGTTGCCTCGATTGCAAGCTGTTGATCCTCCGTTTCCTCAAACGGAAACATTTCTTCAAATTCTTTCTGCCAGACCGTGTCCTTTTCATAGACAAATCCTTCTTTGGACTGCCGTACTGCATAGAGTTCCACCAGATCTTTGGCAATCTGCCAGACTGCTGTCTTTACCTTGCTCTTCGTGCGATGCCATTCCTGTCCTCCAAGTTTGTTAAGTTTCGGCTTTTTAGCATCTGCACTGGCATACTTCTGGATCTGGTCAAGCTGTGTGGCAAGAATATAAAGATTTCCACCATCAGCATACGAAATCTTCATATAATCCTTTGTCACCTTATCAACTTCTATCTTTTCAATTCCCCGGTAGATTCCAAGTCCATGATTCTCATGCACTACATAGTCTCCCGGTTTCAGATCCGAAAAGCTGCTTATTTTCTGTCCATCATAACTTTTTCGTTTCTTTTTCTTCTTTGTCTTTCCAAAAATATCTGACTCAGATATGACAATAAACTTAATCATCGGGTACTCGTATCCGACTTCTATATGCCCGTAGCATACCATGATCTCCCCTGGATTCACTTCTCGTTCCTGATCCTCACTGTAAAAACTGCTCAGATCATAATCACGTAGATCCTCTGCCAGACGTTTTGCCCTTGTTCTGGACCCAGAAATCAGAACCGCCCGGTATCCGTTCCTTTTCAGTCTTTTGAGATCCTGTGTCAGCATCTCAAAGCTGCTGTTATACGGGTTAACGCTTTTTGCCTGGATCCCAAACCGCTTTTTCACAAAAAATGGCTTACATTTCATTTCCAGAGCACACATCCCGATCATACAGAATTTGTTCAGAAATTTTATAATTTCATCAGTCGTAAAAAATTCCGGAGCTTCTTCCATTTCCCCGGTCCTTTCCATTTCTTCTGCACGGTTCTCTCTCGCTTTTTCCACTTCATTTTCTGCCAGACGCCCTTTTTCCAGAAGCCTTGCTGGTTCATCCAGGAACACCAGTGTGTCCTTCGGATCAAAGTAGTTGATAAAAGAAACTTTCCGGTCACTTCCCAGTCTGTCATCTGCCGGATAAATAACGATCTGTTCCAGATTCTCTACAGATCTCTGGCTGTCCACGTCAAAAGTCCGTATTGAATCCACTTCATCTCCCCAGAATTCAATACGGATCGGCAATTCCTCGGTAAGTGGGTAAATATCAATGATTCCACCACGAACTGCAAACTGCCCCGGACCATCCACCTGGGCTTCCCTGTCATATCCAAGTTTTATGATCTTCTCCTTCAGCGATTCAAATTCCAGCGCCTCCCCATTGGAAATGGTCAGAATGTCCCCTTTTATTTCTGCTTCCGATGGCAGTTCATCCATGAATCCGTCAATCGTTGTAATGACCGTAACCTGGCTTTTTGCCTCCATCATCATCTGCAAGGTTTCCATTCGCTGTTTGACCAGCTGTTTTCCGTGGATATCTGCCTGATAAAAAAGGAGATCCTTTGCCGGATAATAGCTGGTATTTTCATTTAAAAAACGATATTCTTCGTATAATTTTTTTGCTTTATCTTCACTGGAAAGAACGATCAATGTATGCCCATAACCTTTTCCAAGCGCATACATCAAATGCGTTTTCTGTGATGTCACACACCCGGAAAGAAGCAACATGCCCGGTTCCCGTCCACGCTCTTCACAGATTTCTTCAATCTCTGCCAGTTCAGATAAAGGAGCCGTAAGTGCATGCATCGCTTTTTGCCTCCTCTTATTCTTTCTTTTTCTGGTTATATTCGTTCATTGCCTGATCGATTGCTCCCTGCATGATCAGAGCAGAAGCTTCACAGGCAAGATCATATCCTTCTTCCATAAGTACACGGTCCTCCTTGGAAAATTTTCCAAGAACATAATCAGCAAGATCATATCCTTTCGGTTTTTCTCCCACGCCTACCTTGATCCGTGGAAACACACTAGTTCCAAGATTGGCAATGATATTTTTGATTCCGTTATGTCCACCGGCACTTCCTTTTCTGCGGATCCTGAGTTGTCCGACTTCCAGACTGATATCATCATAAATTACAAGAAGTTCTTCTTCCGGATCGATCTTGTAATATTCCACCAGACTACGGATACTCTCTCCACTCAGGTTCATATAAGTCTGCGGCTTCACAAGAAGCACTTTCTGTCCCTCGATCACTCCTTTTCCGATGAGGGCACGGTGTTTTTTAGTATCGACTGCTATCTGGTATTTCTCCGCCAGGCGGTCCACCACATCAAATCCAACATTATGTCTTGTCCCCTGATACTTTTCATCCGGGTTTCCAAGTCCTGCAATTATAAACATTCTATTCACCTCTGCTTTTTCTCTTTCCTGATTCTACTAAATCCTTTCTCTTTTGTCACGCATTTCTCATGCATAAACTATTTTTTCTTTTCATATAGTTTATTAAGCGGCATAACCTGCCGAAATTCCATACTGCCTAAGGAGGTTCTTTATGAATTCCAAAACAAAAATCATCGTACTTCACATGAAAGAAATTATCTATACTGTTATTTTTGCCACTTTAGGTATTCTCATCCTCTGCCTTTTATTCTTTATGTTCTCCGGAGACCGGCATTCCTCTGTATCCGACAAAAAATATACTCCCGGCGTTTATACCTCTTCTTTTACACTCGGAAATGAAGATCTGGAACTGGAAGTTTCTGTCTCTGACACCTCTATCAATTCCATCCGCATTTCCAATCTAAGTGAGACGGTAACTGCCATGTACCCTCTTCTTCAGCCATCTCTTGAGAATCTGGCTGACCAGATCTGTAAATCCCAGTCCCTTGATCATCTTACGCTTTCAAGTGACAGTCCCTATACTTCTCAGCTTCTTCTCAACACCATCCGTGATGCGCTCAAAAAAGCTGCGGCAACCAACTGATGCCGCAGCTCTTTTCCTTTTATTAACCTTCCACGATCAGATACTGTCCGTTCGGAAGTGCGAATACTTCTGAAGCCTCTTCCAGCTCTTCATCACTCATACCACTGATGTCCGCTCCGCTTTCATCCAGATAATCTCTCACATCCTTGATAGAATCTACAACAACCGCCATACAGTCTTCCAAAAACGCTTCTGCCTCTTCCAGTGTCTCTGCAACCGGCTCATCAAAAAGCTGTGACTGCATATTCAGGAATGTCTGCAGACATTCTTCATCATACTCATACATACAGGCAACCCTCCCTTATCTTTCTCACAGAAAAATTTTCTCATCTGAACTATAAATAGTTAAGCAATTCTTCAGCATGTGCAATTGTTGCATCTGCTCCTGTCTCCACAAGAAGTTCTTTGGTCCGGAATCCCCATTCTGCTCCGACTGTAAACATACCGGCAGCCTTCCCTGTCTTCATATCTACATCCGAGTCTCCTATGTATATTCCTTCTTCCGGCGATACCCCTAATTTATCAAGTATCCACAGAAGTCCTTCCGGATCCGGTTTCTTCGGAAATTCACCCGACTGCCCCTGAATATGGTCAAAATATCCTTTTCCAAATGTACTTTCCACTACATCGATCGCCTGCAAATGTGGTTTGTTGGAAAATACTGCAATCTTTATTCCCTTCTTCTTCAGTGAATCTAACATCTGAACAACGCCATCATAAGGACGTACATGGTACATACAATTTTCTCCAAAGATTCTGCTGTACACTTCCATACCTTCTTCAATCCTCTTAAGCTCTGTGTCTCCGGACGCACGAAGTGCACGTTCCATAAGGCATCTGGCTCCATCTCCAACGAAGCTTCGGCACTGTTCTTTGGTAATCGGCTCAAGTCCCATTTCTTCTAACGTCTTATTCGTTGAATAAGTCAGCGAATCCAGCGTATTTGTCAAAGTTCCATCCAAGTCAAAAATACACGCTTTATACATTGCTGTTCTCCTGTTCTTCTGTTCTATGATTATAATAGTATGAACCTTGACAAATTTCAACTGGAAATCTCTATTTTTCTATTCACTTCGCAGATATTGTCGCATAGCCCTGAGTGCATTCTTTTCCAGGCGGCTTACCTGTGCCTGTGAGATTCCGATTTCTTCTGCTACCTCCATCTGCGTTTTTCCTTCAAAAAAACGAAGTCTGATAATATACTTCTCCCTTTTTCCGAGTCGGTCCATTGCCGCCTGAAGAGACAGCTTCTCCACCCACCTGTCTTCTTTGTTCCTTTTGTCACTGATCTGGTCCATCACATACATAGCATCTCCATTGTCATTATATACCGGCTCATTTAAGCTGACCGGCATCTGGATCGCATCCAGCGCATAGACGATCTCTTCCTTTGCGATCCCGATTTCCTCTGCAATTTCCTGAACAGTAGGTTCTTTCTGGTTTACTTTGACATAATTTTCTTTCGCGTAAATAGCTTTATATGCCGTATCACGAAGTGACCTGCTAACACGGATCGAATTATTGTCCCGGATGAACCGCCGGATTTCTCCAATGATCATCGGTACCGCATAAGTTGAAAATTTTACTTCCAGCTCCGGATTGAAATTATTGATTGCCTTGATCAGTCCGATGCACCCTATCTGAAACAGATCATCCGGATTTTCACTGCTTCCCGAAAAGCGTTTGATCACACTGAGTACCAGACGCAGATTTCCTTTGATATACTGTTCTTTTGCCTCCTCATCCCCCGCTTTGATCTTCTCAAAAAGCACCTCTTTTTCCCCGTCGCTAAGCAGGGGAAGCTTTGCTGTATTTACACCACGGATTTCTACTTTATTAAGTACCATCTCAATAAACCTCCAAATCTTTACTGGTATAAATTTTTCTCAAAACTGTTTTTATTTATTCGATTCCCACTAAAATATTAAAAATATCGCTCCTTGACTTTTCCCACACTCTTCTGAAAGAATATACATCTTAGTAATATTATCTGATTTTCTATCATTTTTCTT
>OLOT01002022.1_pt1 | contig 10863 bp, 8 predicted proteins | sample 1671991 | NCBI WGS metagenome assembly OLOT01 (sample SAMEA3136634, study PRJEB25190) | human gut metagenome | biome: human gut; feature: human-associated habitat; material: faeces | place: Austria | collected 2013
TATACTGCGCCATGAGGGAAAACAGAATATCATCGCCGGGGAAATTTTCGGCAACGAAATCTATGACCGCGCGGCTGTTATATTCGGCGCCGGGCAAAATGAGGTGGCGGATGAGAACGCCGCTTTGCAGCATGTCCTCATCATCAAGCACAAACGGCCCCGTCTGACGGAACATTTCGCGTATAGCCGCCTTGGCCGTTTCCGGATAATCGGGCGCTGCCGAGTAGCGCTTTGCAAGCTGCGAGTCCATGTATTTAAAGTCGGGCATGTATATCCGCACAAGGCCTTCGAGCTTTTTTAAGCTCTCGACGCTGTCGTAGCCCGAGCTGTTCCACGCAACGGGGATGCGAAGCTTTGCCCTTTCGAGCGCTTTTATTATCGCGTCGGTGTAGTGCGTCGGCGTTACGAGATTAATGTTGTGAACGCCTTTATCCTGAAGCTCAAGAAAAATATCCGCAAGGCGTTCGACGGAAACCGTCTTGCCGAGCTTTGAGCGGCTTATCTCATGGTTCTGGCAGAAAACGCAGCGCAGATTGCAGCCGGAAAAGAACACCGTTCCGCTTCCGCGCTCGCCGCTTATGCACGGCTCCTCGCCGTAGTGCGGAGCGGCCCTGGCTATGCGCGGCAGGGCAGGGCTTGCGCACACTCCGCCCGGCTCGTATTCACTTCTTTCGGCACCGCAGCGGCGCGGACATACGTTGCAGATCATTTTTCGCCTCTGAAAACAGTTTCAAGATGTGCAGAATGCCGATTTGATGCTCACTTACGGCACCCGTTGAAGATAAAAGTTGTCAAAAATGCAACAAATCTTAAAAAACTCAAAAAAGTTCATCTTTTTCGAGGAAAATGTGCTAAAATATACGCGTAAAAGAGATATTTGATAACGAAACGGGATAAGATAATGCTTAACATAGTTCTGCTTGAGCCTGAAATACCGCACAATACCGGCGCAATTGCCCGAACCTGCGCGGCAACGGGCGCAAGACTTCACCTTATAAAGCCTCTGGGCTTTGATATTTCCGACAAAGCGGTTAAGCGCTGCGGCCTTGACTACTGGCACCTTGTCGATATAAGCGTGTATGAAAATCTCGACGAGTACCTCGAAAAAAACGGCGACGATAACCTTTGGCTCGCAACGACAAAAGCGCCGCACGCATACTGCGAGGCCGATTTTTCGACCGAATGTGTCAGCATAATGCTCGGCAAGGAGACAGCAGGTTTGCCCGAGGAGCTTCGCATGCGATACTATGACCGCTGCATACGCATCCCGATGGTAAGCGCCGCACGCAGCCTCAATCTTTCAAATTCGGCCGCGATACTGGCCTATGAGGCGCTGCGTCAGCAGGGCTTCCCCGGACTTCTGGACATCGGCTCCATGGCCGAATCATAACAGTTATTTATTAATTTTTCAATACCGAGTCGGAATTTCCCGACGGAAAGGAGCTTTATCATGAATTACAACAAGAAAAGCGTGCTCGATGCGGATGTTAAGGGCAAGAAGGTGCTTCTGCGCTGCGACTTTAACGTTCCCCAGAACAAGGAGACAGGAGAGATAACAAGCGATAAGCGCATTGTTGCCGCCCTGCCTACCATCAAGTATCTGCTGGATAACGGCGCTGCCGTCATCGCATGCTCCCACCTTGGCAAGCCCAAGGGAGAGTGGAAGGAAAAGCTCACTCTCGCACCTGTTGCAAAGCGCCTTTCCGAGCTGCTCGGCATGGACGTGATTTTTGCAAAGGATATCATCGGCGAGGATGCGCAGGCAAAGGCTGCCGCTTTGCAGCCCGGCCAGATCATGCTGCTTGAGAACCTCCGTTTTGATATCCGCGAGGAGAAAAACGGCGATGATTTCGCAAAGGCTCTCAGCGATATGGCAGAGCTTTATGTCTCCGACGCATTCGGCACCGTTCACCGCGCTCACGCCTCCACCGCAGGCGTTGCAAAGTATCTGCCTGCATATGCCGGCCTGCTCGTTGAAAAAGAGCTGTCGGTCATGGGCAAGGCTCTCGACGATCCTGCGCGTCCCTTCGTTGCGGTCCTCGGCGGCGCGAAGGTCTCCGACAAGATCGGCGTTATCAACAACCTGCTCGACAAGGCCGACACCGTGATCATCGGCGGCGGCATGGCCTATACATTTATTAAGGCAATGGGTCACGGCATCGGCAACTCCCTGCTCGAGGCCGATAAGCTCGACTATGCGCTTGAGATGATCGCAAAGGCAAAGGAAAAGGGCGTTAAGCTCCTGCTGCCCGTTGACACCGCGATCGGCAGCGAGTTCAAGGCCGACTGCGAGAAGAAGATAGTCTCCGTTGACGCCATCCCCGACGGCTGGATGGGTATGGACATCGGCCCCAAGACCGTTGAGCTTTTCTCCGACGCGATCAAAAACGCAAAGACCGTCGTTTGGAACGGCCCCATGGGCGTTTTCGAGTTTGAAGCCTTCGCAGAGGGCACCAAGGCTGTGGCAAGAGCACTTGCCGAGTCCGGCGCGATTAGCATCGTCGGCGGCGGCGACAGCGCAGCCGCTGTCGAGCAGCTTGGCTTTGCCGATAAGATGACCCACATTTCCACCGGCGGCGGCGCTTCCCTCGAGTTCCTCGAAGGCCGCGAACTCCCCGGCGTTGCATGCCTGCTGGATAAATAATATACGTGGAGGCTGAAACAATGAATACAAAATACAGAAAGACGATTATAGCCGGCAACTGGAAAATGAATATGCTCTCTTCGGATGTTAAGCCCTTCATCGAAGAACTCAAGCCTCTTATGCCGAAAATAAAAAGCTGCGAGACCGTGCTGTGCGTTCCTGCGGTGAACGTTGCGGCAATGCTCAAGGCCGGCAAGGAAGCCAAGATCATGACCGGTGCGCAGGATGTGTCGAAGTTTGAAAAGGGCGCATACACCGGCGAGGTCTCTGCCTCGCAGCTTGAGGATATCGGCGTCAAGTACTGCATCGTCGGCCACTCCGAGCGCCGCCAGTACCACGGCGAGGACGATCTCCTTATAAACGCAAAGACCCGCGCTCTCATAGAGCACGGAATAAATCCCATCATCTGCGTCGGCGAAAGCCTTGAGCAGCGCGAGATGGAGCTTACCATGGCGCACATCAACTATCAGGTCCGCGCCGCGCTGAGCGGAGTTGACGCTGCGTCGCTGCGCCGCTGCGTCATCGCCTATGAGCCCATCTGGGCCATCGGTACCGGCAAAACCGCGACCAGCGAGCAGGCCGAAGAGGTCTGCCGCGAGATCCGCGCTATAATCCGCGATATGTACGGTGCGCGCGCAGCACGCGGCGTGAGCATCCTCTACGGCGGCAGCATGAATGCCAAGAACGCAGCCGAGCTTCTGGCTCAGCCGGATGTTGACGGCGGCCTTATAGGCGGCGCATCGCTCAAGCCCAATGATTTTGCGACCATTATCGCCGCAACGGGGGAAACAAATGAGTAAGTGCGTTCTCGTTATCATGGACGGCTTCGGCATAGCGCACGAGGGCGGCGGCAACGCCATAAGCATTGCCAAAAAGCCGAACCTTGACCGCATATTTGCCGAAAATGCATATACGCAGCTGTCCGCCTCCGGGCTTGACGTCGGTCTGCCCGAGGGGCAGATGGGCAACAGCGAGGTCGGCCACACAAACATCGGCGCAGGCCGCGTCGTGTTTCAGGATCTGCCGCGCATAAACAACGCCATAGCAGACGGCAGCTTTTTTGAAAACCCGGCCTACGTCAAGGCAATGGACGATGCCAAAGCCGCCGGCAAGGCGCTGCATATCCTCGGCCTTTTGTCCGACGGCGGCGTACACAGCCATATAAATCACATATTTGCCATCCTCGATATGGCCAAAAAGCGCGGCCTTGAAAAGGTCTATGTCCACTGCTTCCTCGACGGACGCGACGTTCCGCCGAGAAGCGCCGTTGAGTATGTAACAAAGCTCAACGACAAGTGCGTCTCCCTCGGCAACGCGAAGATCGCGACCATCCAGGGCAGATTTTACGGCATGGATCGCGACAAGCGCTGGGACAGAGTCGAGGCAGGCTACAACGCCATTGTCTGCGGCGAGGGCGCAATGAACCCCGACCCCGTGAAGGCGGTCGAGGACAGCTACGAGGCAAACGTATCCGACGAGTTCGTTAAGCCCGTCGTCGTGTGCCCCGAGGGCGTCGTGAACGAGGGCGACAGCGTGATCTTCATGAACTTCCGCCCTGACCGCGCCAGAGAGATGACATGGGCGCTCACTCTGCCGGAGTTTAACGGCTTTGTGCGCAAAAAGACCGTGTATCCGCTGAGCTTTGTCTGCACAGCGCAGTATGACGAGGCGCTGACCCTGCCGATAGCCTATCCGCCCGAGAAGCTCGAGAGCACGATCGGCGAGATCGTCTCGGCAAAGGGCTTCAAGCAGTTCCGCGTTGCCGAGACCGAGAAGTACGCGCACGTCACGTTCTTCTTCAACGGCGGCGTCGAAAAGCCCTGCGAGGGTGAGGAGAGATGCCTTGTCCCGTCGCCGAAGCAGTTCCCGACGTACGACCTCATCCCCGAGATGAGTGCTGCCGCCGTTGCGGAAAAGTGCGTCGAGGCAATAAAGAGCGATGAGTACGAGATGATCGTGTGCAACTTCCGGTGGTGGCTTTCCCAGAACATCTTTGACCGGGGCGGCATCCTGACCATCGGCTACTGCTACCCGCAGATGTACATGGCCGAAAACTACAACGCCCCGGGCAGCCCCTATTGGAGCATGAAAAGCTTTTTGCTGCTGGCCCTGCCGGACGACCACCCCTTCTGGGCAGCCGAAGCCGCCCCGCTGCCTGCGCTGGATGCCCTCAAGCCCATGCCCTTTGCCAACATGCTGGTGCAGCGCCGGGCGGGCCGGGTGACGGCCTATCCGGCGGGTGTGAACCAGGTGCCCGGCCACGGCCAGTTCCCGGAAAAGTACGCAAAGTTCGCCTACGACACCCGGTTCGGCTTCTGCGCTTCCCGCAGCCGGGAGGTGATAGAACAGGCCGCACCGGACAGCATGCTGGCCTTTGTCATCGACCGCAACGTGTTCGTACGCCGGGCTTCCGAAAGCTGGAAGATCGAAAAGGGGGCCGTGGTCACAACGTGGTCGCCCTTCCCCGGCATTGAGGTGACCACCACCATCACCCCCACTGCCACCGGCCACCACCGCCACCACGAGGTGGACAGTGCCTTTGATTGTGAAGCCTACGACACCGGCTTTGCGGTGCCGAATTTTGCACCGGGCTATGACGAAACGGTGGAAAACCACAGCGCCGAAGCCCACTGTGACACCCTGTGCTGCAAGGGTGTCCGGCACGGGCGAAGGCGTGCTCATCAAGTGCGACCCCAACACCAGCCTGTATTTTGCCAATGTGCGGCTGCCTGCGGTGAAATACGCTATTGCAAAAGGACACACTGTGATGGATACGGATATCACAGATATCGCTGAAAAATAATGCAAACTGTGATCCAAAACCGAACCAAAACGGCTGTTCTTTTCCGCAAAACGCGGGGGAGAACGGTCGTTTTCCGGTTTCACACACGATTTTTTCTCCGGCGGAAAAAAGTGTGTGTCTTGTTCTGAAAAAACTGCAGAATGCTCCAAAGAAGATGCGTTTTCTTCGGTGGGGCGGTGTGTTATCCTTTTCTTGGACAAAGAAAGGGGGCAGGCGCGATGACGCTGACCGACCGACAGTACGCGCTGCTGCAGCGGCTGAGCAGAATGCCGGACACCGCCCTTTCTGCACTCAGTCAGGAAATGGACCTTGCCCCGCAGACCCTCCGGCAGGATGTGAATGCGCTGATGCCGCTGTTCCTGCTCTGCATTGCCGTCGGCACTGCGGTGGCCGCAGCCCTGATCCTGTTCTTCCGCAAGAAGACCCACAAAGTTCACTAAGGAGGCTCCCTTACCATGGCACAGTTCATTCGGTTGAAACCGGTTTTCAAAGAGACGATCTGGGGCGGTTCCGCTCTTGCGCAGCGGGGGTTTGACATCCCCGGCGACCACACGGGCGAAGCCTGGGTCACCAGCGCCCACCCCAACGGCGACTGCGAGATCGCCGCAGGGGAATATCATGGCAAGACCCTGAGCTGGCTGTGGAACGAGCATCAGGAACTGTTCGGCAGCATCGGCGGCGACCGTTTTCCGCTGCTGGTCAAGGTGATCCACGCAAAGCAGGACCTGAGCATTCAGGTGCACCCGGACAACCGCTATGCCCGCCGCCACGAAAACGGCAGCCTGGGCAAGGCCGAGTGCTGGTACATTCTGGACTGCGAGCCGGGGGTCGACATCATCGTGGGCCACTCGGCCAGCAGTGACGAGGCCCTGTGCGAGGAGATCGACCACGGCGAGTGGAACAAGCTGCTGCACCCGCGCCCCATCCACCCCGGCGATTTCTTCTACATCGCCCCGGGCACGGTGCACGCCATCCGCGCAGGCACCGTCCTGCTGGAAGTCCAGCAGAGCAGCGATATCACCTACCGACTGTACGATTATGACCGCCTGCAGAACGGCAAACCCCGTGCCCTGCACATCCAGCAGAGCAAGGATGTGATCCAGAGCCCCTACGAGGCCCCGACCCTGACCCAGAAGTCCCGCTGCACACCAGACTACGACTGGGAAGAACTGGTCCGCAGCCCCTACTTCACCCTCTCCCACGTCCGGGTGTATGACCACTACGAGTTCTGGATGGATGAGCCTTTTGCCATCGTGAACGTCCTGTCCGGCAGCGGCACCATCAACGGCGAGCCCATCCGGCAGGGCGAGAGCCTAATCCTTCCCTTCGGCACCGGCAAGGTCTCGGTGGAAGGCACGGTGGAGATCGCAATCTCCTCGCTGACGATCTCCTGAACGGCCTGAACGATTTGAACTGCTATCTTCCCCCATTCAATAAACCGGCCCTTCACAGTGGTGAAGGGCCGGTTTTCGTTTGCGGAGGAAGCGGCATGCCCCGCAATGCCCTTACCGATGTACCGTTTCCCTTAAAATATGCCATGATTTAAGGGAAAGGCAGGCAGACCAAGGGCTTTTGATCGGGCAGAACGGAAAAAACGCAGAAGACAGAAAAATGGAATTATCATAGAAAGCTCTTGCACAACTACTCCTGTGGGAGTATAATCAAAGCAAAGAGGTGATTCTATGGAAAAAATAATCTACCACGGTTCGGATCATATTCTTTCAAAGCCAAAGTTCGGCTATGGAAAAACGTACAATGACTATGGTGTTGGCTTTTACTGCACCGAAAACCCTAACATGGCCAAAGAGTGGGGTGTTGGCATCGACCACAACGGTTATGCTAACCAGTACAAGATTGAATGCGATGGCCTGACCATTCTGGACTTGAATGCTCCCGGCTATACGATGCTACACTGGCTGACCATCCTGTTGGAGAACCGCGAATTCGATGCTTCCGCCCCTTTGGCCGCAGAAGCCAAAGAATACCTTCTGAAAAACTTTCACCTCGACTATAAGTCTGCCGACATCATCATTGGCTATCGGGCAGATGACAGCTATTTTTCCTTTGCATCCGATTTTATCAACGGTGCGATCTCTTACCGTCAGTTATGCAATGCCATGCGCTTGGGCAAGCTGGGGCAACAGTTCGTATTGAAAAGCAGAGCAGCTTTTGAACGTCTGGAATTTCTCGGCTATGAGACCGCAGATTCAAAAGAATGGTATAAGAAAAAGGCCTTCCGTGACCAGACAGCCCGCCGCCAGTATTTTGACGTGGAGCGCAACCGCCGCCAGAGGGGAGACCTTTATATCACCACGATTCTTGATGAGGAGATGAAGCCCGATGATCCACGCTTACGATAAAAGCTACCTTGCCGCCGCGCAGAAAAACCTTGCCCGGATGCTGGATTACCTCGTCAACGATCTGCATCACCCGCTGGAAACCGCGTGGCAGTGGTTTCTGACCAGTGAGTTATCTGCCCGGTTCGAGCAGGGAGACTGTTCGGTGTTGGTGGGTATGTCCAGTGTTTTCCGGCAAGATACTTTGTGTATTTACTTGATTTTCCGGCTGCAAATATTTCTGCGTCGCCAGACGCATATTTTGCAGCTGTTGTTCCCGCGTAATATGGTTTCCTGTTATTTCCTGCGTTTCAGAGTGGCTCATAACAGATCGTATCTCTGACGCAGTATAGATTGCAGAAGTAGCACTGTGTACCGTCTTTTCCACAGATCCTGTTTTAACTTCCCGCTGTTTTGCCTGCCATGCAACTTCCGTGTGCTTGTCTTTTGGTGTCATGCGTTATCCTTCCTTTAGTTTTCCGGCATACGGTAACAACCTTGGATCTTTTCGATATATCCTTTTTTCACAAGAGATTCCAGTATCTCTTCTGCCTGTTTATTGGAAACACCGCATAAAATTCCGGCACCATAGCAATCCAGCCATTCATCACATTCGTCAGCTTCTTGTACTTTATGGTACATGAACAGCTCTTCTTCACTGATTGGCTCTTCTACTTCGCCATTTAAAAGCTCAACAGACTCTTTGTCTGGATCAGTGTCAAATGTTGACACCGAGTCTCTGTTTTCATCCGTGTCAATCTTTGACACGGATTCCAGATCATCTTCATGTTCATCTTGATCCGCTTCCTGGCTGTAAAATACGTTCCGATTTTCGGCAGCGGCTTCATGGAAGTTTGTACTGTAGAAATGATACAGCGGATTGTCCCGGCTAATCGTCGAATCACACTGCAAAATATGCCCGCCCCAGACAATCAAACTCTGGCCCGGTGTCGGATCAGAAAGCGCTTCAAACTCTTTCTGTGATAACTCCATAATCTGCAGCAATTCGTTCCGATCATCACCGGCCTGGTCAAGCAGCACCTTGAAATCGGAGTTTGATACAATCTCCATAATTTTCCGGTTGGCCGTTGCTGCTGAAACGTTCTGCAGACAGATCGTACAGATACCACCAAGTTTACGGTACGTCAGATACGCCTTTTCCAGCTCATTACAACTTGTCTCATGGCGGCAGACATATTGAGCCTCGTCAACGATAAAATGCGTTGCCCTTTGCTGTTCAACGTTGTAGGAAAAACGCTGCGTTAAAACATGCATGATTGTTATCATCAGCGGTTCCCACATCAATTCAGGGATATTTTTCATTCCAAATGCAACAAACCGGCTGCTGGTAGACAGTGTACTTTGTCCTTCCAATGTCAAAAAGCTATGCTTTGTATAAGCCTCCAGTGATCCATACAAATCACGCGCTTCCGGTTCCCGCTGTTTCTGGAAAATTGCTTCCAAATCAGAAAGCACCGGGGATATCGGTTTCTTTTTTGAAAACGTATTCTGATATAATTCCTCAACGCACCGGTAAATCAACGATTTATGGATACCGTTTGGACGTATACCGGTCATGATACTGTACAGAAATGCTTCCATATACTGCAGCTGGGAAAGGATATATTCTTCACGGCCCTTTGCATTCTTTTGCAGCAAAGATTCCGGAATCTCAAGAGGGTTCAGGCGCAGATCCGGATCAGAAAGATCAAAATACTGACCGCGGAATCTCTGGGTGATTCCCTTCATCTCATTCTGCGGATCAATCAGGAAAATATCATCTGTACTGTTAATCAATGTTTGTCCGATTTCCGTAATTTTCAGCAGCATGGACTTTCCAGAACCAGTGTGGCCAAAAATAACACCATTACTGTTTTTCAATGTCTTTCGGTTTCCAATGATCGGATTTCTGGTTTTTTTATTTATACCATACCATGTTCCGCCAGGCTGGATCAGATCCCAGGAATAGAATGGCTGGAATGCCAGATAAGAACTTGTCAGGACGGAACGCATATTATTTACACGCCTCGCTCCGATCGGAAGCAACGTATTCAGTGCCTGAATTTGCTGATCGTAGTAAGGAACAATCTGTATAGAATGTTTCCGGCAGCGGCGTCTGACTTCTGCCGTGTTTGCATCCAGTTCCTCTTTATTTGCTCCACGCACTGCCAACAGGATTCCTACATAGAAGCCATTTTCATCATCTTCCTCGATCTGATCCATATATTTTTTCAGATTGGCCTGCTTCTTTTTCTTTGCATAGGACGGCTCACTATAGAAGTTACCCATACTTGCATTGGCCTGTACTTCCTGCCCGATCGCATTTTCATTGTAGAAATTCGTGTTGCTGATTTTTCCACGTAACACTTCCCGTGGGATATATGCCGTATCTATGGTAAGGCAGGTATAAAACGGAAAATCTGTCAGTTCAAAAATCAACTTTTCTTCATTCAATCTGGTTGGCAGAACCGCAGCAAAAAGAATCCGCATACACTCTTCATCAAATTCCATGTAGCTTTTGTGATTCCGCACAGAATGTGGAAGGATTGAATTGCGAAAATCTCTTCCGGCCTGTACCATATCCTGAAACGGAAGAATAAAACTTTCCTCTCCATCATCTGTGAAAAAGTAATTTCTGATTTTCTGAAACCGCTGCACAGCGTTTAAAGGAACCAATTCCGAACCCATTGCATGAAAGATTGGAAGTGCTGTATGCTCGAATGTATCAAACCATCCTTCCGCTTCTTCTATTGACCGGCAATTTGCACTCACAGTCAAATAACGCTGTTTTCGAACGTTTTCCTGTCCCTTTTCAAGAGATTTTTTAATCATTTCGTTATTGTAGCGGGCCAGCTCTGGATACTCACTTTTATTTTCATCCTGCAACAGAGATTTCTGGAAATTTGTTACGTCCCGTGGTTCACACTGTATTGTGATCTTGAAATCTGTGTCCATGGAATTTAGAAATTTCCGTAGTTGAAACAGGATGCCGTCTTTTTGCTGCTTGTCCTGATCCACATAGTTTAAGTCTGAAAAAGAATACACACGATCAAATTTTCTCCGCTTTTTCCCTGCCCCGT
>OLOT01002024.1_pt1 | contig 10860 bp, 24 predicted proteins | sample 1671991 | NCBI WGS metagenome assembly OLOT01 (sample SAMEA3136634, study PRJEB25190) | human gut metagenome | biome: human gut; feature: human-associated habitat; material: faeces | place: Austria | collected 2013
CTGCATTACTGGCATAAACATTATCCATCTTTTGCATGGAATTATTGATCCGCACGTAATCTCACTTGTCTTCATATTAAGTTCGCCTTTGTAGTAAAACGGTTCTCCTTCCTTGAGCGAATCAAAACGAACTCTCTGTTTGCCATGCTCTCCACGAATTTCCATGCTTTACCTCCACCCCATCACAACAGCCGTACAAACGGCCAGACACACGTTGATGAACAGCCAAACAAGCATTGCCTGCCGTTCTTCAAACAGGTTGTCTGCCATGTTTTTGATTGTCCGTTCGGACTGAACTACTACCGCCAGCAGGACTAGGCAGACCAGCCAGCGAGTTGCAAATTCAAACATTGTTATCCTCCATCAAATCGTCCATGCTCAACTGACCGGGAAGAACGCCATCTTCCATCCACCAGTGGAACATTTCTTCGCCAGTGGTGATGTTCGCCCAAACAGAACTGTTGTCAAGCCCCTTTTCCCTTCTGGCTTCAAGCATTTTGTCAAACGCACGGATGTACATTTGTTCGTATTTTGGATACATCAAGAACTGTTTTTTTCTAATTTTCGGAGTAGCCATTGTGCATCCGATGCAGCCAACACGTTTAAGACCTTTGCAATAAAGAGGATTGCACGGTAGCTTTTCTGCATTGATGTAATCCCAGATTTCGCAGTCAGACCAATCAATAATCGGATTGACGGTCATTGCGCCTTTTGTATTGCATGTTTCAAACAGTTGCCGTTTTTCATCGTTGTCGTTCATCAAAATAATTCGTTTCTTTGGGTCTTTATTTAAGACTTCCATCACTCCACGACTTTTTCTCCTTGTTGATTCTGCCCAGCGAACGCCTGTGGCAACAAATCGATTCTTTCCCGTGTTCTCTTTGAGAACTGCACAGCAATATCTAACCAGTCGCATAGGCGGCATCAGCTTTTGCGGAATCAGCGTCCACATGGACACGGGCTTGTCCTTGTAGTGTGGCATAACAATGGAGCATTTGATTCCACGTTCTTCCATCGCCTTGAACTGCTCACGGATGAAATAGACCGTCTCCGGCGCATCTGCTGTGGTATGGCTGTTGACCACCTCAAAGTTGATTCCGGCACGTTCAGCCAGCGCCACAAGCACCTGTGAATCCTTGCCGCCAGAGTACGTGACCATTAACGGCTTCTTGTACCGATGCTCAGACAGCCGTGCAGCGTCCTGCAACCGTGCAATAGCAAGCTGTTCCTTATCCATCAGCTCCACCTTTCTCTCAGCTCTTTTTCGACCTGTTCCGACTTTGCGGTGATGTAATCCGCAAACTCGTCAGGGGTCATGTCCTCTTCTTTGAACTTGCCGACCATATCCCAGTACCTGTCGCCAATGCGGATGATTTTCTGTACCTGTTCATCGGTCAGGTCTGCATCGCACCGAAGGTTCTGAATCAGTGCGCCCCATGTGGCAGCGATGCCATCCAGAGCCATGCGAAATCCGTACAACTGGTTCTGCCGTGCGATTTTGCGGAGGTTGGTTGACATCGCCTGTTTGCCAGACGAGGGACGGTTTCTGCGCTTATTCATCTGACTGCTCCTTGTCTTGAAGGCGATGGAGCCAACGGTAGTATTTTTCGCTTGCAATAATTCCAATTCGCTCATACGCTTTTCTGTCATCCGAAAAATCAAGAGCGGCCATACACACCATAACATCTGCGTATTCCTCTTCAAACGCCTTTCGGCATTCCTCTACGCTCTTCGGTGTCGGGTTCGTGTTATCCAGCGCACGGCGCAACTTCAACGCGGCCTGTGCAAGTTCGGATGCTTCTTCTGCCAGCTGTGCTAAGATTTCCGTCTTTGGCAGGATGTCTGAGACTTTCTTGCTCACTTCTGTTCTCCTTTCAGTCGATGTATCTCCATGCAACGATTTTGACATCACTTGAAACCCATTCACCACTACTTTGAAACCAGCGTTTATCGTTATATCTACGGTACGCAATGTCGAGGTTTCCATTTTCAAGCTTTATTTCGACAGCCACGCCACATTGCGGTTGAGTAGTCATGTTGTTCCATTCGTTCTTGTTCCCGTTGTCTAGTTTTTCTTTGTTTGGCTCTAACCAGTCATTCAATTCTTTCATGCAGGACGGACAAAGTTGAATCGGTTCTTCGCCAGCGATTATGTTTGCTCCGTTTTTTTCTGTCTTGATTTTTGCGATGCCATTGAAGCCATCTACTTTGTACCCGTCAAAGACTTCTCCGCATCGGTCACACTTAAAACAAATCATGTTCTTTCTCCAATCTCTTTAGCAGCCCATCCACGTCATATCGCCAATGGACACGTAGCCTTTTTGCTTTTACCTCTATCCCCTCTTGTTCTGCCCACTGCCAAGGGATGCTCTTGCGGCTTTCGTTGTAACGGAACGCCAGAACCTTGCTGGCAGGGATTGCAAAGGTGCGGTTGATTGCACGATAGTTGACTATCACATGGGCGGTCTGACCGCCGTACCCCATTGCTTCCACCATGTCGGTGATGTGCTTTTCCTTGCGGTATTTGCACTTTTCCTTGTCGTACTTACCGAACACCTTTTCCAGAGGGATAGAGGGCGTTTCGATGGTTTTCAGTTCAAACAGATGGTTCATCGGGTATCGGTACACAAGGAAATCGCAGATGTTGTCGATGGAAAAGGACAGGTTCTCGTTGCCGCCGTAGTAGGTGGCAGCACTGTCTTTCAGGCGGTAGCACCACGCATCGGATGGGACTGATGCTTTGAAGTCTGCTTCAAACTGCTTGCCGGTGTTCATTCGTTGTCCTCGATTTTTTTGGCTTCTCTGATACGCAGCATAGCAAGTTCGCTATTTGCATATCGCAGTTGCCAGCTACCAAACCAGCCTTTGTGAACAAGTTTTCCGGCGCAGTAAACAAATTCCTGCTTCATCAAATCATCAAGAGAAATGATGTAACAGCCCGGCTTATACTTTCTTTTGTTCATCCCCGTTCACCTCTAAGTTCACGGAATATGAGTTGCTTTGTCAACGGGCTTTTCCATTTCCTTCATAATCCGCTTATGTTCTTCCACTGTCATGTTGTTCGGGAAGAAATACCTGTCATCCATTTCAAACGGCTTAATATAATGGTCAAGAACATCTCGTGCTTCTTTTCGTGCCTTTTCAGCACACATCTCGATATATTCTTCTTCGGTCATGTTGTAATCGGTGACACAATCGACCACCGAAGAAAACCGACACAGCAAACCGTTAGGCTGTCTTGCAATAAAAGCTCCCATTTATCGTTCACCTCTAAATTCACTTCCGAGAAACCGTTTCTTGCCACGTTCCCGGTGCTTGTCCTCATAATCACGGTGGTACACGCTCTGGCTGTGGTTCAGCTCATACACGAATGCCTTGCGCTCCTCAAAGTCTTTCTTCTCTGCCTTGTACTTCTCGCAGGTGTCGTGGCAGGCTTGGTGGCGTGATGTGCAGTTGAGACAACAAGTAATCATTCTTCGCCAAATCTCCTTTTTGTTACAGCTATGCAGAAGCTTTCGATTTCGCTTGCCCAGCGTGCTGTTCCCTCGCCGTATGCTCTTTGCCAGACCAGAGGGAAACCACCCAGACCATCGAACAGACTGCCCAGCGTAGGCTTTTCTTTCATGTAAGGGCGCATCTTCTGCACCAACCAGAACCACTGTGGCAGGGCTATGGAGTTGCCTAGAGCCTTGTACCGTGGGCTGTCAGCGTACTTGTGTTTCTTTCCTTTGCTATCCGTCCAGTCACCAATGTCGGTGTATCCGTCCGGGTAGCCTTGTAGCCGTTCACATTCAACAGGGGTCAAGCGGCGAACAATCCAGCGGATGGCTTTCTCTGCAATCAGGCACTCGCTGCCATTGCCGATGTTCCCTGCTTTCGCTTTCAAGGTTGAGCATTTGTCGCTTTCCTTGTAGTGGCTGAACGACTGTTCGTTGAAGGTCTTGCGTTCGATTGCAATGGCCGTGTAATCTGTGATTCTGTTTTCGTGGTCGCCTGTAATGGTCGGTACGATTTTTCCATCGCCGTTTCCACGAGCATCATAAACAACAGGCTGAAACAACGTCTGGTCTTGCAACGTAGAAACCGTTGCGCTCAATTCAGTTTGAACCAGAGCGCCTTTACCGCCACCCTCACATCCAGAACGGATTTTTAGAGTGTAGGCTGCGGGTTCTGTGCATCGAGTCGAAGTCTCTCGATGGTCTGATTCCAATACTCGTCCAGTTCCTTTTCCTCCAGACCTTCCTGTTCCTTCACTTTCTGCATCACCTGTGATAGAGTTCCCGGATTCCACCATTCGATCATATCCAGCAACGCTTGCTTCAGGAGTTCGGGCAAAGGTTTTCCACGCCGGGATGCTCTCACAAGGATTCCCTGACAGGCTCGTGCGCTCAAATAGTATTTCTGCGGCACGTTGTCCTCCAAAATCCACGACAAGAGCGATTCTCTTTCGGCGTTGGGAAACTCCCCAATATTGAGCATCGAGCTGTCGCCAAGCCAGAGACCATCCGTTTCCGGCGATTGCTCCAGCTTTGCTCCATCTGCCCCCCCTACCCGAAGGTCGAGGAATTGAAGCGTTTGGTTCTTCCACGCGGGCAAGTTCTTCCAGCACGGCTCTGAAATCTTCTCCTCCATTGGAACTGAATGCTCCGGGCACGTTTTCCCAAATAGCGAAAGTTGGATACATTCCATTGGTGGCTGTCCTCATTTCCTTAATGATTCTTGCGGCATCCAAAAACAGCACGGAACGGTTGTCGTCAAATCCAAGCCTTTTCCCTGCCATAGACAAGCCCTGACAAGGACTTCCGAACGTGATGCAGTCCACAGGCTCTATCTGGTCGCCGTGAATCTTTGTAATGTCGCCCAAGTGTTTCATCTTTCCAAACGCCCGTCCAGCCAGATAGCACAGCTCTTATATAAGGTAGGCGGTCAGGACGAAGGAACTTCCTCGCAGATGGTTTCGAGTTCTTCTACGTCTTCTGGAGCAAAGACAAGAGACGCACCTTCGCATTCATATTTCTTCGCTTCCCAGTCCATTTTGAATTTTTCAAAATCGTTCTTGTATCGAGGGAATGGATGCGTTTGCTCTGCGTAATAAACGCCCATCATAACTTTTTTATCATCTTCTGGCTTCCAGCTTTCGAGATGATAGCTTTCGTGGTTGTCGTACTCCCAAAGGGACAGTTCAACAATTAATCCAGAAAAAGCATCGTACATCTGTTGGAGACTTTCGAAATCCCGATAAACCAGCCCTTGCCCTTTGTGGGATTCTTTGATTTGTTCGATGCTTTTCCCGCCAGTTTTCAGGCAGCATCGAACTACTTTCGGACGGTAAAACATATCGTTCCTTTCTCGCCTTTTGTTCCGGTAGCGTAACCGTTAGTTAAAAGGGAGCGAACCGTCGTCCTCAATCACGGAAAAGTCATCGTTCACACCCTGCGAGTAGCCTGAGCCAGACCCACCAGACAGCGTTTTCTTCTGTCTGACCTCATAATCGCCGGAGCGAATCTTGTCCACGCTGGTGAAGCGGTCAACAACGAGCTTGGTCTTGATATTTCCATCGTTGCCCATGTACTCTTCCTCACGGAGAACCACGCCAACCAGCTTGCCACGCAGGGTCTTTTCATCGTTGTTGAACTTGTAGCCGGGATTGGACTGCTCCACAGCGGTGATAAAGCCCTTGAAGAACGGCAGCGCCTTTTCCTTGTAGCTTTTGATGGTCTTGCCGCCCCATGCCCATTCACCCGGATTCAGCTTGCCGCGCTCGACAAGAGAAGCGGTCTGCTCACGCCAGTAACCCTTGAACTCGCCCTCTGCGACTTCCCACTCGATGTTCAGACGTTCCTTTGTGGGTTCGTCCGTTGCCTTGCAGATACCGGCAACATAGCCACCAACAGGCAGGTCACGGCGCTCGGTGGCTTCCTGCACGTCATTCCAGTTGATGTTCTTCATCTGTTACTCTCCTTTGTTATCCGGCTGAACCGGGATGTTGTAATACTCACGGATGGTCTTGTCTACGGCGGCGAGGTCGTTCTCGATCAGCGCATCGTTGAACATCCCAAGAGGGGTTTTCACGGTGTCCATCCCATCATTGCGAGTGCTAAACAGGTATCGCCCATCCTGCACAACGGTTTTCAGAACGATGGTGAAGTACCCTTCCACGCAGACCTTCTCGTCCAGCAGCTTGCCGATAGTCTTGAACTTCTCTCCACCGTCTACGTCACGCTCGCTGTGCCCGAAAAAGTAGACCACCACATCGTCTGGCAGTTCCTTTGCCCGCATCAGCAAGGCGTTGAAGTTGGCTGCCATGTCGGTAAACTTCTGGTATCCAGCGACCTTTGCGTTCCGCATGAACTCGCCGGTCATAAGATAGGTGACATCGTCAATGACGATTGACTTACGCTTGGTGCTGTGGATTGCAGCGTCAATCTTGCCGTAGTCGTTGGTGATATAAGTTTTCATGTTGCTGCGGAACGGCAGCGGCTTTCCAAGCACGTTGATAATCGCAACTTGTTCCGGGTCAAAGTTCCGAAGCGAAGCGGATTTACCGCTGCCGGAGTGACCGTAGACCATTACTAATACTGCCATTTTTCTTTCCTTTCTTCGGCGTCATTAGGCTTCATTATTCTTACTTTGGCTTAACTCGGCTGTACAAAATCAGCCAGCCATCAGTTCTGCCAACTGTGCGCGGAGGTCTTTCAGTTCCGCTTCCCTGTCCTCGATTTCAGACTGCAAGTCCTCAATCTCTGCCAGTCGGTCAGCTTCTTTCGCTTCTGCCATCTGCTCGTTGGTCATAAAATACACGCCGTCTTCCGGCTCTGTCACGCCACCGAATCTATCTAAGCTCACGCTAATCATTCTTTCTGGGCCGTCCTCTCTGCTTTCTGTGCTCTTGGATTTGAAGAGCTGAGTACCACTGGCTTGTGTCGATTTCAATAGTAGACCACCGGTAATCGCACTCCTTGTTCAGGCAGTGCTTTCTACGGATGATACAATCATCCTCGTTCCTGGTGTCTACAGTCGTGACACTTTCCTGTCCGCACATCGGGCATTTCACTGAACATCCCTCCACTCGTTGGTGTGGTGGGCTACACATCTGATTTTTCGATTTTCACGCTCGATTCTCTCATTCTCAGCGCTAACGCCGATAATAGCGAGAATCAAAGCAGTAAAAAGCATTGACACGGATAGCAGCGTATATCCAAGCATCCCCCAGCCATTGGAAGCGCCATTGATGGCATTTCCACATCCAAGTGCTGCAACGGCGATGGATATGCTTATAAAGCACAATACAGTGCCTTTAACAGTTTTCATTTCTCTTCACCTCTTTTAAGACAATATCAAATCCGTTCGGTTTGTTTTCGTTAATAACAATCTTTGTATTCAACGCCTTTGCGATTTTTAGAAGCGTATCGACCCGAACGGAGCTTTTCTGCTTCTTCCGCTTGCCCAAAATGCTGTAAATCGTTGGCCTTGATACTCCCGATCTACGGCTAAGGTCGTTTATGTTGAAGTACCTAGCTTTCATTGCATCTTCCAGCGTCATGCTTTTTTACCAACACCGAAAATCCAGATGGTCGCCATCAGAACGCCGATGCCGATGATGTACCATGTTGCTTTAGCGCCGATCAGAATCTCGATATGATGCACCAGCCAGAAGTTTAGCAGGAACGTTGCTAGAACCAATGCCAGGACAATACCCCAAATCAGGGCAATTTCCACGAATGCTTTCATCTTTATCCTTTCTTCGAATGTGTTCCAGCCGGTCTTTCTCCCGGCTGTGCCAGCGGATTTCACGCTGGCCGTAGTATTTACCGTTCATCAGGAGCCTTCACCTTTCCCTGTGCAAGTAAAGTACTGTAATGGCCGTAGCTTATGCCGTATCTTTTTGCGGCATCGTTCATCTGGCGCACGGTATACTTTGGAGGTTCGTGCTTTTGAGGTCTCGCACGTTCTGGTTCCTGCACATCCCAAGTAATTTTGAACTCGCCAGATGCTTTTATTTCTTTCAGCTCTTTTTGCTTTTTGGCTTTGTACTTTTTGGTCAAAGCCTTGTTTGCATCTGCTGCGCATTCAGGGTGATACTTCTGAGACCAGAACTTCCGAACCATTGGCTTCTTGCACCAAGCACATAAAGCTGGCTCCGGTTCAGCCTTGATTCCTTTCTTTATAAGTGCCTGCCGTTCTCTGCGAACAATGGTTTTACACTCTTCACAGTATTTCTTGCACGGGTTTACGAGCCCAAGAAAGACACCGCAGCGCTCACAGTACTTTTCTTCCACGCTGCATCTCCTCTTTCAGTCTGGTTTCCCGATTGTGACGTTCAAAGCACTGGTTAATTGATTTTTCCATCCACAGCACCTTGTTGGCATCGTTTCTGGATACGCCAGATGCCATTGCCAGCTTCAGTCTGCGCTTGCGACTTTGCGCTTTACGAAATTTCATCACCAGCACTCACCAGCCTTATCTGTGATGAACTTCGGGACTTCCTTGCCTGTAGCAATGCACAGTGCAACTAGCTTTTCGACCCAGATGTCAAACAGGCTTTCTTTTGGCATATAGCACTGGCCAACACAAGGCTCCTTGAAATTTGTCCAGATCGTCAGGCCGACAGCGCCATCCGTGACCGTCCATATCATACTGTAGCCTTCATTGCACAAGTTGTACAAAATGTCTCGCGCTCTGCTTTTGGCTTCGTTGATTTCAAAGGCATCCCAGCGCTTTTTGCTTTCCTCGTAGGCCTCAACCGCCTTGTCAATGGCGTGGTGCGCTTCGTCCGGGTACTCAAGGTCTACCTTTAAGGTGATAATCTTCTCCATGTTCAGTCCTCCACTTTCCTGCTCTTCTCCGTCTTTAAGAAGAGATTAACGAAATAGACCTGACCGATACCAGTCACCTTCGGGGTCTTATTGATAGAAGTGTGCCCATCGGAATGTGCAATGGATGTTTCCTTGATTTCAAACAAGCGAAGTTCCATAGACTTCTGGGTTGGCATATTGTAGTCCGTCCGCTTTCTGTCCTTAATCAGGTATCCGTTCTCACGCATCCATGCAAACAAGCGGTTCTGCCCCATCTGGATGCCGTTCTGCGACAGCAACTTTGCCATTTCACCAACAAGAATGCTCTGGCTGCTTGCGCTCACCGCGTCAGCAAAAACGCCCTTCGGCGTAAGTTCTGCAATCTGCTTGTCCTTCTGTTCTAGTTCCTCATGCGCTGCGATCAGTGCGGTTGCAAGAAGTTGCGACCGGGTAAGCTGCGGCACATTGTAGCTTCCAGTCTTACGAATGGCAGGAAGTACATCGTTTGTGACCCATCTGCGGAACGGAGCCGCTTCCGGTTTGTCGCTGCGAAGAATGACATGGTACAGGCCGCTTTCGTTGACGATTACCATTTCCTGTTTGCCGCCAAGGGTGTCAATCAGACTGACGCCCTTTTCGTCATCATCTAATCGGTCAGCGGCCATGCGATTATTGCTAATACCAAGCACAGCGCACACGTCTTTCAGAACAAACCATGCTTCACCGTCCACATCGACTGTGCGAACCTTGTTGTTCCGATATTCAAAAACTTGAATGTTTTCCATTTTCTCTCCTTTCTTATGCTCCCGAATCCTGAATATTCAAAATCCGGCAGATGCTTTTCTTGATTCCGGGCGTTTCCAGCTTTCCGGTCTTAACCTTGAAAAGGTAAGAGCGGTCAAAATATCGTCCAGTATCCTCCTTGACTTTTTCAATCAACCAGTCGTTTGTCTTGTCTTTTTGGATAAGAGCAATCTCGATTTGTTTGCCAAAGTCACACAGAGGCTTTTTTTCAGCCATTATTTCACCTCCGGCTATTGATTTTTACGCATAAGTGTAATATAATGAAGTTGCTAGAAATCATTCATTACGCATTCGCGGTACGGTCTTAGTATAATACGCTTTCGCGTAAAATGCAAGGCTTTTTTTAAGCGTTCGCGTAATTTCAGCAAACCTTACAATGCGAGGACTGGAATTATGGCAAACTTGTACGAAAATATTGAAAAACTCTGCAAGCAGCGTGGAGTAAACGTGACCACTATGTGCAAGGAATCGGGCGCAAGCCGTGGGTCTTTGACCGATTTGAAGAACGGGAGAAAGCAAACATTGAAATATGAAACGCTTGATAAGATAGCTTCTTATTTTGAAACAAGCGTGGATGCTTTGGTTTCTGGCAACCAAAAAGAAACCCCGCCCCAGCAGCCGCAAAGTGAAGTCGATGCAGCAGTGGAACGGATTAGAAGAAAACTTGAGTCCATGCCGAAGGAGCAGCGTGAAGCTCTGATGAACCTGATCGAGAAGATGTGACGTTCATGCCCGGTAAAATAAAAGAACCCCTTGTGCCGGGCTGGTATAGCTCTGCGCAAGGGATTTTCTATTATTCTAGGTCTAGTGCTTGTTCCGCTGTCGGAATCTTTTCAGGGTGTTCCAGCAGCCATGCAATAAATCGGTCAATCTTGGCTCTTTCCTGTTCACTCATTGTGGCATATCCTCCCGATTGGTAAGTACGAACGTTCATTTGATACGATTATACACCTTTTAGTTGTCAAGTCAATGCATTTTCAACAACTTTGTAAAAATCAAACGTTTTCTTCGCATCCATTACTTCACATCAGGGAAGCCAAAAATTGCAATGACAATGATTAAGAGCCACATTAAGTTTAAGTTACCCTTTGCTTTGTAACATTCCGTTGAGAATGGAACGAAAGGGGTTTTCAGGTAACTTGTCCAGCACATCTGCTTTGACAAGCGCGTTTGTGCTAATGCTATGCGAAACATTGTTTAGCTGCACAATGGCATCGTCCAAGTCTTTTACGGTTGCTCCACGCCGTTCCATTGACTGGAG
>OLOT01002028.1_pt1 | contig 10843 bp, 10 predicted proteins | sample 1671991 | NCBI WGS metagenome assembly OLOT01 (sample SAMEA3136634, study PRJEB25190) | human gut metagenome | biome: human gut; feature: human-associated habitat; material: faeces | place: Austria | collected 2013
GCCTATTGAGCTGACGCAGGTGGAATTCCAGATCATGGAGCTGTTCTTCCGCAACCCCGGCATTGCGCTGGTGCGCGAGAAGATCTTGAAGGGTGTCTGGGGCGAGAACTATTTTGGTGACGTGAAGATCGTGGATGTGAACATCCGCCGTCTGCGCATGAAGGTGGAGGATGAACCCAGCCATCCCACCCATATTCTTACTGTGTGGGGCTACGGTTACAGATGGGAAGAATGAGAAGCGGGATCACCCGCCGGTGGCTGCGGGGCAACCTGCTCATCACCGTGCTGCTGGTGCTGCTGGCCGAAACCATGTTCCTGTACAACTACACACGCAGCTATTATAACAGCGTGCAGCAGACCATGTACCGGCGGTTCTCTTCGGTGTCCGGCCAGCTGAAAATGTACACCGGCGATACGGTGCAGAGCACGGCGGCTACCCGCAGCGTGGCCTTGCGCCGCATGGTGGAGCAGTTTGCCGATAAGGACAAATACGAGTTCATGCTGCTGGACAGCTATGGCGGGGTCATTGCGTCCTCCAGCGGCACAAATGCGGACGGCATTGTGACCGGCATCGACTTTGAGCAGGCGCAGGAGGCTTCTGACGGCCTTGGTGTGGCGGTCTACCGCACCCAGTCCGGTGAGCTGGTGATGGCGGCCTGCTATCTGGTGCCCTATGCCGCCGAGGATGTGGCGGCGATGCGTCTTGTCACCAGCCTGACCCTTGTGGGAGCGCAGATCAAGAATGCCCTCGCGGTAAGTGTTGTGATCGCGGCGGTGATCCTTGCTTTCACCGTGATGTCCGGCCTGTACTTCATCCGCAGCATCGTGGTGCCGCTGGGGCAGGTGGAGCGCACCGCAGCCAGCATCGCCCGGGGTGAGCTGGATGTGCGCCTGCCGGTCACTGGCAACGAGCACGACGAGGTGGACCGCCTGCGCGGCACCATCAACCAGATGGCCGAAGGGCTGGAAGAGACCGAGAAGATGAAGAACGAGTTCATCAGTTCCGTCTCTCACGAGCTGCGCACGCCGCTCACCTCCATCCGGGGCTGGGTGGAGACCCTGCGCACACTGGACGACCCGGCAGACGAGAACTACCGCAAGGGCCTTGAGATCATCAACAATGAGACGGGCCGCCTGTACAACATGGTGGAAGAGCTGCTGGATTTCAGCCGTCTGCAGAACGGCCGCATCCGTATGGACTGCCGCCCGCTGGACCTTGTGGCAGAGCTGACCGATGCGGTGCTGTTCTGTGAAGCACGCATCCAGCGCGAGGGCCTTGTGCTCAGCTACACCGAGCCGGAGGAGATGATCCCGGTCTATGCCGACCCGGACCGTCTGCGGCAGGTGTTCATCAACATCATGGACAACGCCATCAAGTACTCGGCCCCCGGCGGGCGCATCACGGTCAAGCTGTGGGCGGGCGAATACAAGGCTTTTGCGGAGATCATCGATCAGGGCCGCGGCATCCCGCCGGAAGACCTTGAGAATGTCAAGACCAAGTTCTACAAGGGCAGCAATTCGGTGCGGGGCAGCGGCATCGGCCTTGCGCTGGTGGATTCCATCATGACTGCACTGGACGGCACCATGGACATCAAGAGCACGCTGGGCCGCGGCACAGTGGTCACACTGGGCTTGCCGCTGTACCATAAGGCGTGAAGATTTTGTCACAATTCTGTGGTAAAATAACCGGGAAAAATATGATCCGATAGGAGAACCCAATGAATCAACCCAAAAAGGAACGTTTCAAGACCAGCGTCGGCGGGCAGGCGCTGATGGAAGGCATCATGATGCGCGGCCCGAAGCTCATCTGCTGCGCCGTGCGCAAGCCGGACGGCACCATTGAGACCAAGATCGACCCTGTGAAGAACCACGGCATCTGGACAAAGATCCCGCTGGTGCGCGGTGCCATCTCCATGATCGAAAGCCTGATCGTGGGCTACCGCTACATGATGTACTCGGCTCAGGTGAGCATGGGTGACGACTACGACCCCGAAGAGGAAGAGACTGCCTTTGAAAAATGGGTGGGCGACCACTTGGGCAAAAAGGCAGAGGACGCACTGCTGGCCTGTGCCGCCGTACTGGGCGGCCTGCTGGCGATTTTGCTGTTCACCGTGCTGCCCACCCTCATCGTGGGCGGCGTGAACCACTTTGTAACATTGGGCCGCTGGGCCAAGGTGGTGCTGGAAGCGGTGCTGAAAGTTGGCATCTTCCTCACCTATATGGTGGCCATCTCCAAGATGAAGGAGATCCACCGCGTGTTTGAGTACCACGGTGCCGAGCACAAGACCATTGCCTGCTATGAGGCCGGTGATGAGCTGACCGTGGAGAATGTGCGCAAGTACACTCGGTTCCATCCGCGCTGCGGCACCAGCTTCCTCATTCTGGTGGTCATCGTCAGCGTGTTCCTCTACAGCGTGCTGCCGTGGGGTAGCATTGGCCTGCGGGTGCTGTTCAAGCTGCTGCTTCTGCCGCTGGTCATGGGCATCAGCTATGAGCTGCTCAAGTGGTGCGGCCGGTCCGATAACATTGCTACCCGTATCATCCGCCAGCCCGGCATCTGGGTGCAGCACCTGACCGTGTTTGAACCGGACGACAGCATGATCGAGGTGGCCATTACCGCTGTGACCCCTGTGCTGCCCGAGGACCCGGAGGATGGCAGATGGTAATTGCTGGTTTGACCCCGCGCGAAGCGGTGCGGGCCGTGGAAGCCCGGCTTTCCGCTGCAGGGTGTCCGGATGCCGATTACGATGCACGGGAGCTGTTCCGCGTGGCAGCCGGGCGGGATGCCCGCCTTTCCGACCGGGTGCTGACCACGGAGGAAGCGGAAAAGCTGGAAGCCCTCTGCACGCGCCGTGAGCAGCGGGAACCGCTGCAATACCTGTGCGGGATCTGGAGCTTTCTGGATTTTGACCTTGCCGTTGGCCCCGGTGTGCTCTGCCCCCGGGCAGACACTGAGGTGGTAGCGGAAGCGGCTGCCAATACCCTGACGGGCATTGCAGCGCCCCGGGTGCTGGATCTCTGCGCGGGGACCGGCTGTCTGGGGCTGGGCGTCAAGCGCTTCTGCCCGGCGGCGCAGGTGACCTGCGTGGAAAAAAGCCCGGAAGCCTTTGTTTATCTGGAAAAGAACTGCCGCTGCGCCCTGAAAGGGCAGGGCGGGCAGACGGAGGACTTGCTGGAGCCTACCGCGTTTGAGCAGGCAGATGCCCCGGCCTTTGACTGGGGGCCGGCGCTGAACGCTCTGCGCGCAAAGGCAAAGCCAGCCTATGCGGTGCAGCCGGTGGAGGGCGACCTGTTCACCTACTGGCAGGGCCTGCCGGAAGGGCAGCTTGATCTGATCGTATCCAACCCGCCCTACCTCACCGCCGAGGAGATGCGGCATCTGCAGCCGGAGGTGGCACAGGAACCGGCCATGGCGCTGGAAGCAGGAAAGGACGGCCTTGTGTTCTACCGTGCCCTTGCAGAGCATTACCAGAATGCACTGCGGCCCGGCGGAGCGTTGGTGCTGGAAATCGGCTGGCAGCAGCGGCAGGCTGTGGCGGCACTGCTGGCTGCAAACGGCTGGGCAGACATTGAGTGCCGCAAGGATTTTGGCGGCAATGACCGGTGCATGATCGCCCACAGACCCGAAAAATAAAAGTGAAAATAGAAACAACTTCTTGTTGTAATATTTTGATTTTGTGGTATACTATACTGGAAAGTATACGGACAGCCCGCGCACGGCGGGCAGCAGGAAGAAAAGGAGCAGCACGCTATGGCAAAAAATCAGAACAACAACACCGTTGCCCCGGCCACCAAAAAGACCGAGCCGGAGGCCAAAAAGGATGCGCTGGCCACTGCGCTGGCCCAGATCGAAAAGCAGTTCGGCAAGGGTGCCGTGATGAAGCTGGGTGATAACGCCTCCATGCAGGTGGATGCCATTTCCACCGGCAGTCTGGGTCTGGATCTGGCTCTGGGCGTGGGCGGTGTGCCCCGCGGCCGCATCATTGAGGTGTACGGCCCGGAATCCAGTGGTAAGACCACGCTGGCTCTGCACATCCTGGCCGAAGCCCAGAAGCAGGGCGGCGAAGTGGCCTTCATTGACGTGGAGCACGCACTGGACCCCACCTATGCCGAAGCGCTGGGCGTGGACATCAATAATCTGCTGGTCAGCCAGCCGGACACCGGCGAGCAGGCCATGGAGATCTGCGAAGCACTGGTGCGCTCCGGTGCCATCGATGCCATCGTGGTGGACTCGGTTGCCGCCATGGTGCCGAGGGCTGAGATCGAGGGCGAAATGGGCGACAGCCATGTGGGCCTGCAGGCCCGCCTGATGAGTCAGGCCATGCGCAAGCTGACTTCGGTCATCGGCAAGACCAACACGGTCTGCGTCTTCATCAACCAGCTGCGTGAAAAAGTGGGCGTGATGTACGGCAACCCGGAGGTCACCACCGGCGGCCGCGCCCTGAAATATTACGCCTCGGTGCGCATCGACATCCGCCGCGTGGAGGGCCTGAAGGACTCTTCCGGCCAGTTCATCGGCAACCACACCCGCGCCAAGATCGTCAAGAATAAGGTGGCACCTCCGTTCCGTGAGGCAGAGTTCGATATCATGTTCGGCGAGGGCATTTCCAAGATGAGCGAACTCATTGATGTGGGCGTGAAGCTGGGCATCGTGCAGAAGAGCGGCGCATGGTTCAACTATGGCGATATCCGTCTGGGTCAGGGCCGCGACAACGCAAAGCAGTTCCTGAAGGACAATCCCGAGATCGCAAACGACATCGAGGGCCAGATCCGCGCCAATGCCGATAAGCTGTACGCATCCCGCCGCCCGGCAGGCAAGGGCGCTGCGGCCAAGGCCGAGGAACCCGCCAAGGCTGCAGATGCCAAGGAGCCGGTGGTCAAGGCTCCTGCCCGCAGCAGCGAGAGCGAACTGGATATCATGGTGGAGGACTAAATGTCCTTTTATAAACGCCGCCGCCCGAAGCCGGAAGAAGAAAAGTGCGCCGACCCGGCCAAGGCCCGCGCCCGCGCACTGGATGCGCTGGCCTCGCGGGAGATGTCCTCGGCACAGCTGTATGAACGGCTGTGCTATGGCTTTACCGAGCAGGCTGCAGCGGCTGCTGTGGCTGAGATGGTGGAGCTGGATTACGTAAACGATGACCGCTATGCCGAAGCCCGGGCACACAGCCTGCTTGCCGCCCGCAAGAGCCGCCGTGCGGCGGCCCAGAACCTGCGGCAGAAGGGCCTTTCCGGCGCGCAGATCGAGCAGGCGCTGGAAAGCGTCTATGCCCCGGACGCAGACGGCGAAAGCCCGGAGCTGGAAGCTGCCGCCGCTCTGGTGCGCAGCCGCTACATGAAAAAGCTGGCCGATGGCCGCCGCGACCTTGTGGTGGCCGCCCTGCAGCGCCGCGGCTTTGCGTATTCGGTCATAAAAGAAGCGATAAAAAGAGCGGAAGAAGAATAAAAAGCACCCCTCAAAAGAGAAAGAGAGTATCATCCCCTATGAAAATTGCGTGTATTTCCCTTGGCTGCCCCAAGAATCAGGTCGATCTGGATGTGATGGTGCACATCCTGCTGTCTGCCGGCCACGAGACCGTGGCCGATCTGGCCGAAGCAGATGTGATCCTTGTGAACACCTGCGGCTTTATCGAGAGCGCCAAGACCGAAGCCATTGAAAACATTCTGGAAGCCTGCGCCTACAAGCAGCAGAACCCGAACCTGAAGGTCATCGTTACCGGGTGCTTGGCCGAGCGCTACCGAAGCCAGATCGAGGAAGAGATCCCCGAGGTGGACGCTGTTGTGGGCTGCGCCTCCAACAAGGCCATTGACACCATCGTGGAGCGACTGTTCCACGGCGAGGATCATCTGGAAAGCTACGGCGCCAAAAAGGACTTCCCGCTGGGCGGCAAGCGTGTCATCGGCACGCCCGCCCACTACGCGTACTTAAAGATCGCCGAGGGCTGCAACAACCGCTGCCATTACTGCGCTATCCCGGGCATCCGCGGCCCGCTGCACAGCCGCGATATGGCCGACTGCGTAGCCGAAGCCCGCTGGCTGGCCGGTGAGGGCGTGAAGGAGCTTATTGTTGTGGCGCAGGACCCCACCGCCTACGGCGAGGACTGGGGCAAGCCCGGCAGCATCTGTGAGCTGCTGGACAAGCTGAACAAGGTGCCGGGGCTGGAATGGATCCGCATCATGTACGCCTACCCGGAGCGCATCACCGACGAGTTCATTGCCGCCATGAAGCGCAACGACAAGGTGGTGCCCTATCTGGATCTGCCCATCCAGCACTGCAACGACACCATCCTCAAGAACATGAACCGCCGCTCCAACCGTGCCGAGCTGCTGGAGGTCATTGGCAAGCTGCGCCGGGAGATCCCCGGCATCACCCTGCGCACCACCCTGATCGCAGGCTTCCCCGGCGAGACCGAGGAGCAGTTCGAGGACCTGTGCAACTTCGTCAAGGAAGTGCAGTTCGACCGTCTGGGCTGCTTTGCCTACTCGGCTGAGGAAAATACCGTGGCAGCACGGATGGACGGACAGATCGAGCAGGAGGTCAAGGACAAGCGCGCCGAGCTGGTGATGCAGATCCAGACCGGCATCATGGCCCAGAAACAGGCAGAAAAGGTGGGCCAGACCGTGCGCGTGCTCTGCGACGGCATTGACGAAGAGAGCGGCCTGTATCTGTGCCGCACCACCGGCGATGCCCCGGAGGTGGACGGCAACGTGTGCGTGTCCAGCGAAGAGCCGCTGTACCCCGGCCAGTTCTATGATGTGCTGGTGGACGACAGCGATCTTTACGATCTGTATGGTACGGTCGTAAAATAACGTATTGGAGGATAAAACCTATGAATCTGCCCAATAAACTTACCCTGACCCGCATTGTGCTGGTGCCGGTGTTCATGATCTTTGTGTCCCTCACCAGTCTGGACGCGGTGGCCAACGGCACCTTCCAGCCGCTGTATTACCTGCTGGCCGGCATTGTTTTTGCAGCGGCCAGCTTCACCGACTTTCTGGACGGTCATCTGGCCCGCAAGTGGAACATGGTCACCGACTTTGGCAAGTTTGCCGACCCGCTGGCCGACAAGCTGCTGACCACTGTGGCCTTCATCTACATGATGCGGGACGGCGTGTGCAGCCCCGTGGTGCTGTGCATCATCCTGGCCCGTGAGTTCGCGGTTTCCGGCCTGCGCATGGTGGCGGCCGGTGCCAAGGACGGCAAGGTGATCGCTGCCAACATGTGGGGCAAGGTCAAGACCGTGCTGCAGATGCTGAGCATCATCTTCTACTTCTTCGGCACGGCACTGTGCTGGAACGGCACGCTGGAAAGCATCACGGTGGTGGTGCTGGTGTCCATCCTGCTGTGCTGGCTGGTGGCCATCGTCACGGCCGTGTCCGGCATCAAGTACCTGTGGGACAACCGTAGCTTTATCAACACTGCAAAATAAAAATGTGGAAAACCCTCTCCCGCCCCCGGCAAAGGCCGGAAGGGAGAGGGCTTTTTTGTTTACCGAGAGGAAATTTTTATGAAAAAATTCCTGGATGCCTGCCGCCGTCTGCTCTCCATAGCGCTCAATCTGTTCGTGGTGTGCATGGAGCCCATCGCCCTGCCCCTGAGCTGGGAGATGGGCCAGGTCCAGATCTTCACCTACTACACCGAGGACTCCAACATCTTTGCCGCCGCAGTGTGCACCCTGGTGGCGGTGTGGCAGCTGCGGTGCATCTTCACCGGCGGAGAGCTGCCCCGCTGGCTCAAGCGGCTCAAGTTCATGGCCACCAGCTGCCTGCTGCTCACCTTCCTGACGGTGGTGTTCGTGCTGGCCCCCATGAACGGCGAGGGCGGGCTGTACATGCTGCTGTGCACCAGCAGCATGCTGCACCACCACCTGCTCAACCCCATGGCAGCGCTCCTCTCCTACCTGCTGCTGGAGCGGGAACCCCACCTGCCGCGCAGCGATGTGCGCTGGGCGCTGCTGCCCACGCTGGCATATGCGGCGGTCATCCTGCCGCTGAACATCCTGCGGGTCATCGTGGGGCCGTACCCCTTCTTTGAGGTGTACCACCAGCCGGTGTATGTTTCCGTCCTGTGGGCCGTGGGCCTGCTGGGGGTGAACTACCTGTATGCCTGGCTGCTGTGGCATCTGGGCGGCGGCAGGCCCCGCAGCGCACGCTGACCGCAAAAAAGCAGCTGTACCGCTTGGTACAGCTGCTTTTTTCAGGTACAGGAGTTGCGGGATCAGGCATTGATCTCCGGGAAGCCCTCCAGCTTGGAGGTGCAGTGCGGGCAGCGCACAGCCTTGATGGGGATCTCGGTCTGGCAGTAGGGGCACACCTTGGTGGTGGGCTCTGCCGGTGCGGCGGGAGCTGCCGGCTTCTTGTGCAGGCCGTTGATGAACTTGATCACCACAAACAGCACAAAGGCCACGATGAGGAAGTTGATGACCGAGTTGACGAATTCGCCGATCTTGATGCTGGAACCGCCCAGGCTGATCACGACATCCGAGAAATCTGCCTTGAAGAACAGGCCGATCAGCGGGTTGATGACGTCATCCACCAGAGCCGTGACGATGGCCGTGAACGCACCGCCGACGACCACGCCGACTGCCATATCCAGCACATTGCCGCGCATGGCAAAGGCCTTGAATTCCTCAAAGAATTTCTTGATCCCCTTGATCTCTTTTTCTGGCATAAGAACGATCGCTCCTTTTCAAATTCTCCCTGTGTGTGCGGGAAATTTTCTTTGCCTTTATCATACTGGATTTGCGGGCATTTTGCAAGGGCTGCGGGGCAGGTTCGGCAGGGTGCAAAAAAGCGGGGCCTGCCAGCGCAGACCCCGCTTGATGCATGAGGGAAAATCAGAACTTGAACAGGTTCACAATGCGCTGCCACAGGCGGGTGAACACATTGCCTTCCTTCACAGTCTCGGTCTCGGCGGCGGTGGTGTCCGCAGCAGCCACGGTCTCAGCGGTCTTGTACACAAACTTCACGCTGCCGTCGGCACCGTCCGGTGCACCGGCAAAGCTGTTGTAGTCTTCCAGACGGTCGGCCATGGCATCCAGCACGGTCTTGAGGTCGTGCAGCTGGTCAGCGTCCAGAGCGCCGGTCAGCTTGGAGATGCCCTCATCGTTGAACTGGTTCAGGCCGTCGTTCAGCTGCACGGTACCGTCACTCAGCTGGCCTGCGCCGTTGTTCAGGGTATTCACGCCATCGTACAGGGTCTGGGTGCCGGCGGCCAGCTGGGCGCTGCCGTCCTTGGCAGAGTGGGCACCGTCCGCAGCAGACTGCACACCGGCGGTGTACTGGTTCACACTGGAGACGAACACCTGGATCTGGGACAGGCTGGTCTTGAGGGCAGCGACATCGGCCATATCCTGGCTGTTCTTCACCTGATACACCAGTTCTTCGTGGGCGGCGTTCTTGGCGTCCTCGCTGGTCAGCAGCTGGACCAGACCGGTGATCATGGAGGGGTCATAGCTCTGCATCAGCTTGAGGGCGGCCTCCAGGTCGTGGTTGGTCTTGGTGGCAGACAGGTACAGTGCCAGGTCCAGCTGGCTGTCCTTGAAGCTGGGGGCCTGCTCCCACACGGTGCGCACGATCTTGCGGCGGCCGGCGGCCAGGGTCTTGTCGTTCATGGTCAGGATGTTGTCGATGACGGAAGCATAGTCGCTCCAGGTCATGTCGTTGTCGATCAGGCCGCCCTCTTTCAGGGTGCTGTTGGCAGAAGCCAGCACGCCGTCAGCCACCTGCTGTGCAGCGGAATTCAGAGCGGCGTTGTTGGAGGTCAGGGTGTCCAGACCGTCGGTCAGCTGGCCCAGACCATTGTCCAGAGCGGCTGCACCGCTGTTCAGGGTGTTGGCACCGTCCAGCAGGGCCAGCACACCGTCGGCCAGCTGGGCTGTGCCGTCCACCAGCTGGGAAGCGCCGTCCATCAGCTGGCTCATGGCGTCGTTCAGCTGGGTCATACCGTCGGTCAGCTCATTGATGCTGCTCAGGTCGAACACATTGTCGGTGCCCAGAGCCTCGGTGCTGGTGGCGCAGGCCACCATGATCTGCGGGCAGGTCAGCTCGGTCACATCGGCTTCCACGGTCACGGTGTCCTGCAGGTAATCCTCGATGCTGTTCACTTCATCGGGCAGCAGGCCGGACAGGGAGTCCTTGACGCCGGGCAGGGTGACAAAGGCGGCTACGTTGCTCTTGGCAGCGCTCTCCACCATGCCGTGCTCTGCGGTCACGTTGGAGGCATCGCTGCCCAGGATCACGCCCACGGCGGTGATCAGCGGGGTGACGATGCTGCGGGTCTGGCCGTTCACCTCCACGGTGCCGGTCTCGTTGTTCTTCAGGCTCACGGTCACGGTCAGGTGGCCGCTCTTGCCGATCAGGTCCTCCAGGGCGGCTTCCTGGCCGTCCAGAGCGTAGGTGACCTTCACATCCATGGGCAGGGTCTTGTCGGTGCTGCCCTTGTAGTATACGTCGGTGTCATCGGTGTTCCACACCAGCTCGTCGCCGTTCTGGGTGAACTCGGCGCTGCTCTCGGTGTTCTGGATGTCGGTCAGGGTGGACTTGTCGGTCACGGAGGACAGGCCGCCTGCGTTGTACAGGTGCTCGCTGACGGTGGTGCTCTTGAGGGAGCCGTCGCCGTTCATCACAGCGTACACGGTCTCATCTTTGGAAAAGCTGCTGCTGCCGGCGGCAAAAGCAGGCACAGCGCAGCTGGCGGCGAGGGTCAGGGCCAGCGCCGCACTGGCGATACGAAGCGATTTTTTCATGGCAGATTACTCCTTTTCAGATTTCTTGGCGTTGGCGGATTCCGGCACCATCCACTTGAGGGTGGTGTGGCGGATGATCCAGTCGCACAGCATCAGGG
>OLOT01002035.1_pt1 | contig 10808 bp, 8 predicted proteins | sample 1671991 | NCBI WGS metagenome assembly OLOT01 (sample SAMEA3136634, study PRJEB25190) | human gut metagenome | biome: human gut; feature: human-associated habitat; material: faeces | place: Austria | collected 2013
GGACATCCCTGTGGTAATCCACGAGCAGAATTCCGTTATGGGCATGGCGAATGACTTTATCTCAAAGGATGCTACTGCCGTTTGCCTGACCTATAAGGCTGCCGGCCATGGCGTTAAAGATCAGTCGAAGGTTTTGGTTACCGGCAATCCCGTGCGCTCTTCGGTGCTTAAGGCAACGCGTGAAGAAGGTCGCGATTATCTCGGGATCCCTCAAGACGCCACAATGCTTTTGGTGTTTGGTGGCAGTTTGGGTGCGCGCCACATCAATACGGCCCTTGTTGCCATGAAAGATCAGCTTCTGGCAATGAACAATGTATACGTGGTGCACATCACCGGCCCGAAAGAGCTTGATACGGTAACCGAAGCGCTTTCTCTTACCGATGAAGAGAAGAAGCGTTACTTTGCTATGGGATATCAGGACCATATGGGTGAAACCCTTGCCGCTGCCGACTTGGTAGTTTCCCGTGCCGGGGCGTCGTCGTTGGCCGAGATCTCGGCGCGTTGCATTCCCTCGGTTCTTATTCCGTTCCCTTACGCCACCGCCGACCATCAAACGGTTAATGCCTCGGAATATGTTGACCGTGGAGCTGCGGTATTGATCGAGGACGACAAGGTCGAAGACCCTGAATTCGCCAATAAAGTATTTGAGCTGCTCCGCAACCCCGAGGAACGTGCAAAAATGAGCGAAGCGGCTGCTAGCTTCGAAACCCAGGATGCGGCGAACAAGCTTGGTGACGTAGTCGAGCTCGTCGGCTTGGAGCGTAAGAACAAATAGCGTCGGCCTGCGCAGAAGTTGTGATGCTGCGTGGCGTTCAGAGGCATTTCTATACAATGAAGAGCGATCTCAAGGAGGCTATTCGTGGCGGAGCATCGCATTAATAAAGTTCATTTCATCGGTATTGGCGGAGTTGGCATGAGCGGTATTGCTCGTGTTGCAAAGGAAAAGGGCATGGAAGTGTCCGGTTCTGATCTTCGCGAAAGCCGTTATACCCAGCAGCTGCGCGAGGCGGGCGTCAAGATCTTTATCGGTCAGAGCGCATCCAATCTCGAAGGGCTCGATCCCGACGTAGTGGTGGTTTCCACTGCTATTCTCGAAAACAACGCTGAGTTCATCGAAGCAAAGAAACGCAACTTGCCCATCTGGCATCGTGCCAAGATGCTGGCTGCGCTGGGTGTCGGCCATGATACGTTGGCTGTTGCCGGCACGCATGGCAAGACCACCACGTCTTCGATGTGCGCCACCATGCTCGACCGCATGGGTCTGGATCCGAGCTTCTTGATCGGTGGCATCGTCGAGGGCTATGACACGAACGGCAAGAACGGCTCGGGTGACTACTTTGTCGCCGAGGCCGACGAGTCCGACAGCTCGTTCCTGTTCCTGAACCCCAACGTGGTCATCGTGACCAACGTCGAGGCCGACCATCTCGATCACTACTCGGGTATCGAGGAGATCGAGGCCACCTTTGCAAAGTTTATGGGGCTGGTGGGCGAGGACGGCACCGTCATCGTTTGCGGCGAGGACCCGCATCTGGTCGAGCTCGCCAAGTCGACGGGCCGTCATGTGCTTTCCTATGGCTTTGCCGAGAACAACGACATCGTCTGCGTGCATCCGGATGTCAAGGGCATCCAGAGCGACTTTATCGTTCGCTTTGAGGACGGCACCGAGCACGCTGTCGAGATTAAGAGCAACCCCGGTCGTCACAACATGCTCAACGCCACGGCCGTCTTGACCGTCGCCCATGTCCTAGGCCTCGATATCGACGCCGCCGCTAAGGCACTTTCGAGTTTTGAGGGCGTCCGCCGTCGCTTTACCCACGTGGGCGATATCGACGGCATCACGGTGGTTGACGATTACGGCCATCATCCCACCGAGATCAAGGCGACGCTCGCTGCTGCCTCTTCGCTGGGCTACAAGCATGTCGACGTCGTGTTCCAGCCGCACCGCTATTCGCGCCTGCAGGCTCTGTGCGATGACTTTGCCGATGCCTTTGCCAACGCCGATAAGCTGCTGCTGATCGATGTGTTCTCCGCCGGCGAGATGCCGATTCCGGGCGTTACCTCCAAGATGCTCGCAGATACTGTTTGCGCCAAGCATCCCGGCAAGGAGGTCGTGTACTGCTCCAGCCGTCTTGAGCTCAACCAGGAGCTTGAGAAGCTCGTGGGCGAGGGCGACCTGCTGCTCACCATGGGTGCCGGCGACGTTACGACCGTCGGCCCCGAGTTCATCGAGTATCTGACTGCCAAGAAAGACGCTTAACCTCTATGGGTCTGTTTAACGCCGTCATGGCGCTTTCGGGCATGATCGACACGGACGTAGTCGAGGATGAACGCCTTGCGCGTCATACGAGTTATCGTATCGGCGGCAAGGCCGACCTCTTTGTGACGTGCCATAGCTACCATGCCCTGCGTCGCGCCGTGGCGGTGCTTGACCGCGAGCAGGTGCCGTGGGTGATTATCGGCAAGGGGTCCAACCTGTTGGTTGCCGATGCCGGCTATCGCGGCGCCGTTATTTCGCTGGGACGTGAGTTTCAGCGCACGGTTGTTGCCGAGGACGGCTGCACGCTGACCGTTGGCGCGGGCGTGATGTTCGCGCGTTTGGTCAACGACGCCTTGTCGCGCGGGCTTTCGGGCCTTGAGTTCGCGGTCGGTATTCCCGGTTCGGTCGGCGGCGCCGTGTCCATGAACGCAGGTACGCGGACCGAGTGGATCGGCTCTCTTATCGAGGACGTGGTCACGTTTGATCCGGCGTCCGGTATTAAGCACTATGCAGGGTCCGAGATCGCTTGGGGGTATCGCGAGTGCAGCTTGCCGCGTAACGAGATCATTCTCGAGTGCGTGCTCAAGCTCAAACCCGCGTCCAAGGCCGACATTCGCGAGCGTATGGAGCGGTACCTGACGCGCCGCAAGCGCACGCAGCCCATGGGCCGTGCATCCTGCGGATCGGTCTTTCGCAACCCGCCCGACGCAAGCGTGGGCAAGTTGATTGAGGATTGTGGATTAAAGGGTTTTTCGGTTGGCGGTGCGGAAGTTTCGCCCGTACACGCTAATTTTATCGTTAATAACGGAACCGCCTCGGCCGATGACGTGGCCGCGGTTATCAGGCATGTGCACGGAAAGGTGAGGGAGGCGTATGGCATCGAGCTCAGACCGGAAGTTAAATTCCTCGGCTTCTAGAGCATCGAAACCTACCTTCCGCCGCGCCGGAGGGCGTTCCGGCGCACCTGCCCAGCCTCAACATAAGCCCGCCATGCCCTCCAAGTCTGTTGGCCCCGTTCGTCCTGCCAAGCCCCCGGTCGTCGGCTCGCAGCTGGGAGGACGCCCCGCTTCTAAAAAGACGAGTCGTCCGGCTCCGCGTCCTTCGGTGACGCCCAAGCCGGCGATGGGCACCAAGACCTCCCGACCCATGGCGACGCCCAGGCCTTCGCTGGGAGCTCGTGCGCCGCATGCCGGTCGTACGTTGCCTGGCGCTAAGCCGCGTTCGCTGACATCGGTACCCGCCGCCAAGGCGTCTTCGGCAAAAAAGGGCCTCAATCCTCTGTCATCGCTCGGTGCCATGGCGGGTAAGGCGACCGACGCCGCTTCTGCCATCAAGGGTAAGGGCAAGATCGCGGGCGGTATCCTGGCAGCCGTGGCCTTACTTGCCATTATTGCCATCGTCGTCATCAACTCTGGCCTGTTCGCCGCCACCGATATTCAGATTCATGGCAGCGAGCATGTGACCAAGCACGACGCCATGCAGCTCATCAGTCTTCCCGAGAACACGTCGCTCTTTAACGTGGATCCCGATCAGATTACCGAGGGCCTCAAGCAAAACCCGTGGGTCTCGGGTGTGGATGTCCAGCGCCAGTTTCCCCATACGCTTATCATCACGCCGACGGAGCGTAAGGTTATCGCCATTGCCTATATCAGCTCCGACGACCTTGCCTGGGCTATCGGAGACGATGACACCTGGATTGCTCCGTTGTCGACGTCTGTCGAGGTTGACGACCAGGGAAACGTCATTACATCGGGGGAGGGTGCCAACACCCTGACCGGCATCGATGCGGCCCTGGCGCTTGCCAAGCACTACGGCGCCGTGCTGTTGACTGATGTCTCGGCCGATGTCGCACCGGTTTCGGGTCGGGCGGTGAGCTCCAAGGCCGTCAAGGCCGGCCTGGATTACGCACGCGGCTTTTCGAGCGAGTTCTTGGGCCAGGTGAAGGATATTTCCACGCCTTCCGTTGAGGCTATCTCGGCAAATCTCGACAACGGCGTTGAGGTGTCGCTGGGCGATTCGGACGATATCGCCAAGAAAGAACGCATCGTGACCAAGCTGCTTTCGCAGGTAGAGGGCGTGACCTATATCAATGTGCGCTCTCCGGGCAACTACACGTTTAGGAACGCACCGACCGCCTAGCATCCTAAACGGCTTTGTTAAGGGGCCATACCACGCCGTTTATCTGGTTTGTTTGGTTTTCACGGTCAATTATTTGACTGAAACACTCATAATGTGCAAACATAATACGGTTTACCTTTGCATTTACTTTCAACCTGAAGGTTAATGTGCGCAGGGGTCAACCCATGCTATGGCTATAACCTTTGTTCGGAGGACCGACATGCACGAGACAGAGATCAACAACTACCTTGCCGTCATTAAGGTGGTCGGCGTCGGCGGCGGCGGTACCAACGCGGTCAATCGAATGATCGAAGAGGGCATCCGCGGCGTCGAGTTTGTTGCCATCAACACCGATGCTCAGGCGCTCGCGATCTCTGATGCCGATATCAAGGTGCACATCGGCACCGACCTTACCCGCGGCCTGGGCGCCGGCGCCAACCCCGAGGTTGGCCGCAAGGCTGCCGATGAGTCCCGCGACGACATTGCTGAGGCGCTCGCTGGCGCCGACATGGTGTTCATCACCTGCGGCGAGGGCGGTGGTACCGGTACCGGCGCTGCTCCCATCGTTGCCGATATCGCGATGAACGAGGTCGGCGCGCTGACCGTCGCCGTTGTGACCAAGCCCTTCACCTTCGAGGGCCGCAAGCGCAAGAAGAGCGCCGAGGAGGGCATTAAGACCCTCTCCGATTGCGTCGACACCATGATCGTCATCCCTAACGATAAGCTGCTCGACATCGCCGAGAAGAAGACCACCATGCTCGAGGCCTTCGCGATTGCCGATGGCGTCCTTTCCCAGGGCACCCAGGGCATCACCGACCTCATCACCGTCCCGGGTATCATCAACCTGGACTTCGCCGATGTTAAGACCATCATGAAGCAGGCCGGTACTGCCATGATGGGTATCGGTACCTCTTCTGGGGATACCCGTGCCGTCGATGCTGCCCAGCAGGCCATCTCCAGCCCGCTGCTCGAGAGCTCCATCGATGGCGCCACGCGCGTCCTGCTTTCCATCGCCGGCTCCAAGGACCTGGGCATCCAGGAGATCAGCGACGCCGCCGACGTTGTCGCCAATGCTGTCGACCCCGAGGCCAACATCATCTTCGGTACCGTTGTTGACGAGTCCCTGGGCGACCAGGTGCGCATCACCGTTATCGCCACGGGCTTCTCCGACTCCAACGTCAACCGTCAGGACGAGCTCTTCGCTGCCCAGCAGTCCCAGAGCAAGGCTGCTGCTTCTGCTGAGCCGCAGCGCACTGCTCCGGCTGCCAGCCCCGCTCAGGCTGCCCCGACTCGCAACATCGGTGGTACCGAGCTGCCCAACTTTGGCAACGATCAGTTTGAGCTTCCCGACTTCCTCAAGCGCGGCAGCTTCTAAGTCGTTCTTCGCATTGTTTTGCACAGGGGCGCGTCCGTATGGATGCGCCCTTTTTGTTTCTCGTTTGTAAACGAAAGCCTCCAATCTCCTTACGTTCCCTTTACGTTTGGTCCCTACCGCTGCGGGTATCCTTTTTGATGAAGTGTGCAGCCGTATGGCACGGACTGCTGCGGCGTCGCCGCAATACTTGTGTTATTAGGAGGCTTTAGTATGGCAGCACGTGCGGACAACGTTTCGCGTGTCGACCATGATGGAGTTACGTTGGTAGAGGGCGCGACGCACGATGTCCGCTTTGCCTTTACCGAGCGCACCGGTGGCGTTTCCGAAGATGCGTACTCCTCGCTCAATCTGGGCTCGCATGTTGGCGATGACCCCTTTACCGTTCAAGAAAATCGTCGCCGCGTACTCGAGGCCATGGGTGCCGCCGAGTGCGAGCACAACTTGCTTGTCCCCAATCAAGTACACGGTGACCATGTCGTGACGGTGACCTCGAACGGCGCCGAAGATCTCGAGAACATTCGTGAGCAGATTGCCGAGGGCTGTGATGCCCTCGTCTGCACGGCGCATAAGGTGCCCGTGATGCTCTGCTTTGCCGATTGTGTTCCCGTGGTGCTGGTGGCTCCCGGCGGCTTTGCCGTGGTGCATTCTGGCTGGAAGGGCACGATTGCACGCATTTCCGCCAAGGCCTGCCAAGCACTCTGCGAGGCGGCTGGCTGCACGCCGGAGGACATCTCTGCTTATATTGGGCCCCATATCCTGGGCGACGAGTATGAGGTGTCCCAAGAACTTATGGATCGCTTTGCCGCCGAGTTCGCGTGCATCGATGCTACCGCTTCCCGTATGCTCGATCTTTCCGCCGCCATTCGCGAGGCGCTGGTGGATGCCGGTGTCGATGTGAATGGCATTGTGGACACCAAACTTTCCACCGTGCGTCAAAACGACCGCTTTTATTCCTATCGCAACGAGGGCGGGACCTGTGGGCGCCATGCTGCGATCGGCGTGATGCTATGAGAAAGATCGCATCGGTCCTGAGTGCAGCAGTGCTCGCGCTCACGCTGTGCGCCTGCTCCTCGGGATCTTCTACGTCTTCTATTACCGTGGCCGGCTCGACCACCTGCCTTCCCATTGCCGAGATTGCGGCCGAGGGCTTTAAGGAAGAGACCGGCATCGACGTGCTCGTCTCCGGCCTTGGCTCATCTGCTGGCATCGAAGCTGTTAGCGCCGGCACCGCCGACATCGCCAGCTCGTCTCGTGGCCTCAATGCCGACGAGCAGGATTTGGGCCTGACGCCTATCGTTATCGCACACGACGGCATTGCAGTCATCGTGAACGACGACAACCCGGTCGACAATCTCTCGACCGAGCAGCTCCGCGATATTTACGCCGGCAAGATCACCAACTGGAAAGAAGTCGGCGGAGAGGACCTGAAGATTCAGGTTATCAACCGCGACGAGGCGTCCGGTACGCGCGAGGCCTTCCGCACTATCGTGATGGACGGCGCGCCGTTCGATCGCCGCTCGGCTGTTCTTTCGGGTACGGGCCAGGTACGCGATGTCGTATCCCGCTCACGTGGCGCTATTGGCTACATCTCGCTGGGTTTTGTCGAGAGCCTCAACGCCAAGACCTCGGTTAAGGCCGTTTCAGTCAACCATGTCGAGGCATCCGAGAAGACGGTCGCAAGTGGCGGCTATCCCATCTCGCGTGACCTTTACTTCTTTGTGAAGGGTACGCCTTCGCAGCAGGCGCAGGACTACATTGACTATGTGACATCCGAGAAGATGGACAAGCAGATTCGCGAGGCGGGCTTTATTCCCGTCACCAACGACGGAAAGGGGAGTGAGTAGCGTGGAAGCACGGGAAACCCCCCAGATTGAGCATGAGGCGCAGGTGCCCAAAAAGCGTGAGTTGGCGTTGGTGTCACGCAGCACCTATCTTAAGGAGAAGGCGCTGCAGTGGATCTTCTTTGCCTGCGCGTTCTTGGCGGTCGTCACCGTCATCCTGATCTTTGTCTTTACCACGTACTCGGCGCTGCCGGTCTTTACCGACATCGGTCTGGTGGACTTCTTTAGCTTTACGTGGGCGCCCTCTGAGGGTCACTACGGCATCATGTCGCTGCTTGCCGGCTCAGGTCTGGTGACCGTCGGTGCGCTCGCCATGGGCGTGCCGCTGGGCGTAGGTACGGCCGTGTACCTGGTCGAGATCGCCAGCAAGCGCGTGCGCAAGCTCATCAGCCCTGCCGTTGACCTGTTGGCCGGCATCCCTTCTATCATCTATGGTTTCTTTGGCATGATCATCATTCGTCCGTTTATCGCGCAACTGACCGGTGGTCTTGGTTTTGGTGCGCTGACAGCGTGGTTCGTGCTCGCCATCATGATCGTCCCTACCATCACGACGCTTACCATCGATGCCCTCAATTCCATTCCCATGGGCATTCGCGAGGCGTCCTATGCCATGGGTGCCACCAAGTGGCAGACCATCTACAAGGTCGTGCTTCCTGCAGCCAAGCTGGGCATTGTCGATGCGATTGTCTTGGGTATGGGGCGTGCCATCGGTGAGACCATGGCCGTGCTGATGGTCGTGGGCAACGCCCCGGTCATTCCGGATAGCATCTCGAGCCCCATCTCGACGCTCACGAGTCAGATTGCGCTCGACATGAGTTATTCCTCGGGCCTGCACCGCTCGGCTCTGTTCGGCATGGGCGTTGTCCTGTTTATCATCTCCGCTGCACTGGTGGGTATCGTCCGCCTGATTTCCAAGAAGAGGGGGTAGGCTATGTCCGATTCCGTTGACACGACGGTCGATACGACCTCGTCGCGTGAGCGCATCAAGCGTGCCCTTTCCCATGGCAAGAAGGGCCGCATCAACAAGGATCTGTCCAACAAGATCATGCTCGGCGTGTTTCGCGCCGCGGCCTATATCACCACGCTGGTGCTGATCGCCATCATCGCCTACGTGGTCATCAACGGCCTGCCGCATATCTCGCTCGACTTTATCTTCGGCTGGCCGCAGGGCGTCAACGCCGAGGGCGGCATTTGGCCCACGATCGTCTCGACCATCTACGTGACGGCGCTCGCCATGCTCATCTGCACGCCGGTTGCCGTCCTGGCTGCGGTCTATCTGGCCGAGTACGCCAAACAGGGCAAGGTCGTCGACATCATTCGCTATGCTGCCGATGCCCTGGCCTCGGTGCCCTCCATCGTTATGGGCCTCTTTGGCTACGCCTTGTTTGTCGAGGCTATGGGTCTGGGCCTTTCGATGGTCTCGGCCGCCCTGGCGCTGGCACTTCTGATGCTGCCTATTGTCATGCGTACCACCGAGGAGGCAATCCGCGCCGTTCCGCGCTATATCCGTTGGGGTGCATATGGCCTGGGCGCCACCAAGTGGCAGGTCGTCTCCAAGATCGTGCTTCCTTCGGCTTTTGGCCGCATCGCCACCGGCATCGTGCTTGCCATCGGCCGCGCCATCGGCGAGACCGCCGTGGTGCTCTACACCATGGGTCAGGCCATCAACCTGCCTATTTCGCCGCTCGATTCCGGTCGTCCCATGACCGTTCACCTGTATCTGCTTGCCAATGACGGCATCAACATGAACGCAGCCTACGGCACCGCGCTCTTGCTGATGGTGATCATTCTGGCCTTCAACCTGTTTGCGCGCTTCCTGTCGCGCAAGCGTCGCTAGTTAAGGAGTCCCATGTCCGTTTATCAGTCCGCTCCCACGCTGGAGCAAGCGGCCATTACGGCCAAGGATTTCAACTTTTGGTACGGTGACTTTCATGCGCTGACGGGGCTCGACCTCAACATCGCCAAAAACGCCATCACCTCGTTTATCGGTCCTTCGGGCTGCGGCAAATCGACGTTTTTGCGCTGCATCAACCGTATGAACGACCTGATCGAGGGCACCCGCGTCGAGGGCACCATGACGCTCGACGGCAACGATATCTATGCCGAGGGCGTCGACCCGGTCGACCTTCGCCGCCGCGTGGGCATGATTTTTCAGCAGCCCAACCCGTTCCCCAAATCCATCTACGAGAATGTCGCTTTTGGCCCTCGTCTGCAGGGTGTGACTAGCAAAAGCGACCTCGATGACATCGTGGAAGAATCGCTTAAGCGCGCCAACCTCTGGAAAGAGGTATCCAATCAGCTCAACAAGGATGGTTTGGCGCTCTCGGGCGGTCAGCAGCAGCGTCTGTGCATCGCGCGTGTGCTTGCGGTGCAGCCCGATGTCCTACTGATGGACGAGCCCTGCTCCGCCATCGACCCCACGTCCGTCTCTAAGGTCGAGGATCTGATGGCCGAGCTGGCGCCCGAGATGACGATCATCATCGTCACGCATTCAATGCAGCAAGCAGCTCGTATCAGCGACTACACCGCATTCTTCTTGCAGGAAGTTGCCGGCGAGCCCGCCACACTCATCGAGTATGGTCAAACCGACGCGATCTTCACCAGCCCGGTGGATTCACGGACGGAAGACTATATCACCGGCCGCTTTGGCTGATCGGTGCGACTAGTCCCAAGCCGATCGGACCTGGTCCGGTGCGTATTCACTGTGCGGGCGGCATGACCGCACCCAACTGATTGGAGTGAACCATGCGCAAACTGTTTTCCCGTCAGCTCATCGAAGCCCGTCACGAGATGCTGAGCATCTACGAGGCTGTAGACCTGGCGCTTCACGACACCGTGAAGGCCTATGTGACCGACGATCGCAAGCTCGCCACCAAGACCAAGAAGCGCACGCTCTCGATCGATGCGCGCTGCGCCAACTTGGAGGCCGTGTGCTACAACCTGATCGCTACGCAGTCGCCGGTCGCCTCCGACTTCCGCTTGCTGCAGACGATCATCTACGTCGACTTTAACCTGCAGCGCATGACCGATAAGGTTCGCCAGATTTGCCGCGCCACGCGTCATATGATCAAGGCTGACATCTCGCTGCCCAAGGAGCTTGTCGGCACGGTCGAGGCCGAGGCTGAGGCCGTCTACCAGGTGCTGGGCTCTTCGCTTTCTGCGCTCGTCACCAATGACAGGTCCATCATCTGCAACCTGGCCGTCGAGGACGAGCCGG
>OLOT01002037.1_pt1 | contig 10793 bp, 10 predicted proteins | sample 1671991 | NCBI WGS metagenome assembly OLOT01 (sample SAMEA3136634, study PRJEB25190) | human gut metagenome | biome: human gut; feature: human-associated habitat; material: faeces | place: Austria | collected 2013
CTGGCGGCCATGATGGGCGTTAACCGCGCAACGGCCGTGCGCGCAATGCGCAGACTGCGCGATATGGGCCTTGTCGAGAACATAAACGGCTTTTACTGTGTCCGCTCGATCGACTCCTTGCGGCGTCATCAGGAGCTTCTTGATGAATAAACTGACAAAACAGAAAAATTTTTTTGTATAAACGCAGGTGCATTTGCACCTGCGTTTGCTTATGCGCATTGCTTTTCCTCCGGCTTCGTGAAAAAATGAACGAGGCAAGCAAAAGAAACTCAAACCGAATAAAAAAACATAAGGAGGAAATGAAATGGCATTACCTGAATTTGACTACATTGCTGCCAAGTCATATGAGGAAGCATCCAAGCTGATGGTTTCCATGGGCAGCGAATGTGTCGTAATGAGCGGTGGTACCGATGTTATCCTGCAGATCCCCAAGTTCGTGTCGCGCGGCATGAAAACCGTTATCGACCTCAAGAGCGTTCCGGAACAGACGAGACTTGAGTTTGTCGAGGGCGAAGGCCTTTACGTCGGCGCGAACACCAAGCTGTTCGACATCCAGTCGTCTCCCGTAGTGCTCGACAAAATGCCGGCAGTGGCGCAGGCAGCGCACTATGTCGGCTCCAATCAGGTGCGCCGCAAGGGCACCATGGTCGGCAGCATCTGCAACGCGTCTCCTACCGGCGACTGCGGCTCGATCCTGCTGGCAATGAACGCAAAAGTCAAGATCTACAGTGCGGAAAACGGCATCCGCGAGGTCGCAATGGACGATTTCTGGCCCGGCTTCAAGAAGATCGCCGCCGATAAGAGCAAGGGCGAGATTGTGACCGAGATATTCATTCCCGAGCTTAAATCCGGCGAGGGCTCGGCTTATTTCAAGCATTCGGTGCGTAAGGCAATGGACCTTGCCATAGTCGGCGTTGCCGCATGGGTCAAGATGGACGGAAAAAAGGTTGCCGATTGCCGCATAGCGGTCGCCGGCGGCGACGTCACCATCGTGCGCGCAAAGAAGGCAGAGCAGATGCTCATCGGCAATGAGCTGAACCCCCGTTCCTCTCTGCGTGCTTCGGCAGAGTATCGCCATGATATGATCCGCGTTTACACAAAGCGCGCCGTAAACAAGGCCATTGAGACCATGAAAGCTTGAGAAAGGAGGCCGCTATATGAATAAGATCATACATTTTACCCTTAACGGAGATCCTGTGGAAGCACTTGCTCCCGTTAACATGACCATGGTTGATTTCCTGCGCAAGGAAATGCACCTGACCGGCACAAAGCGCGGCTGCGAAGAAGGCGAATGCGGCGCTTGCACCATCCTTCTTGACGGCAGAGCGGTTCCTTCCTGCATCATGCTGGCAATGGAGGCCGACGGCCACGAGATAACCACCATCGAGGGCGTGCGCAAAAACGGCGTGCTGCACCCCGTACAGCAGGAGTTCATGGATAAATGGGCGCTGCAGTGCGGCTTCTGCACCCCCGGCATGATCATGTCCGCGCTCAGCCTGCTCAACGAAAAACCCAATCCCACCGAAGAGGAAATACGCGACGGCATCGCAGGCAACCTGTGCCGCTGCACCGGCTATGCCAAGATCGTCGAAGCTATAGACTGCGCCGCAAAGAAGCTGGCAAAGGCAAAGGAGGCTGAAGCATAATGGCGATAATGTCCAAAGAATACTACGCCGATATCGAGAGCGTATATAAGAAACCAGAGGACTATGAGCTGGCAGGCAAGGGCAATGCCTATATCCGCATCGATGCCGAAGCCAAGGTCACCGGCACCGCGGTTTACACCGACGACGTGTATCTGCCCGGCATGTACTACTGCAAGCTTGTCCACTCCCCATACGCACATGCGCTTATAAAGAGCATCGATTTTTCCGAGGCACTGAAGGTACCCGGCGTCAAGGGCGTTCTGACCGGCGCGGACTTCCCCGAGGGTCACAATCTCGGCAACCCCGAGGCGTTCAAGGAGCTGTGGCACTTCCGCACCCGCGAGGGCCACGATGAGGTGGGGCTGACCGATGCCGGCGCCATCGTCACCGAGAAGCTGGCGACCAAGCTGGGACTTTCGGTGGGCGACGCCATCGTGTTCGCCGAGCAGGACGATTTGGGCAACGCCACGGCGACGACCTATTCCGTGCCCGTGACGGGCATCATCGAGAACTATATCGGCGATTATGCCTTCATGACGCCGGAGACCTACGCGCGCACCTTCGGGGAGGAGCCGGACAACCTCACGGTGTACGCCCGGGCCACCACCGACGAGGGGGAGCGCTCTGCGCTCTCCGAAGCCCTGCGCGCTACGGGGGCGGTGGACACCGTGGCCTTCAACGACGAGGTCATCGACTCTTACAAGCAGATGCTGCGCTCGGTGAACATGATCGTGGTGGTGCTTGTGGTGGCGGCGGCCGCGCTCGCGTTCATCGTGCTGTACAACCTGACGAACATCAACATCACCGAGCGGGCCCGGGAAATCGCCACGTTGAAGGTGCTCGGCTTCACGCCCCGCGAGGTGAACGCCTACATCTTCCGAGAGATCGTGCTTCTGGCTATGCTGGGCGCGCTTGTGGGCCTGGGCCTCGGCGTGGTGCTGGAGGGCTTCGTCGTGGTGACGGCGGAGGTGGATCAGGTCATGTTCGGGCGCACCATTCATTGGGACAGCTTCGCCATCGCCTTCGTTCTCACCATGGTGTTCACCGCCGTCGTCATGCTCGTCATGCGCCCCAAGCTCGCCCATATCGACATGGTGGAGAGCCTGAAGTCCAACGAGTAGGAAGAACCGGGGCGCTATTTCGAAGGCGAGTCGCCTTTCGCGTTCAAAAGATCATGGATTCAAAGACTTAAGGCCCGATGGAGCAAGGGAGGGACGCATAGCTCGGTGAGCCTGGCCATGTCCGCCGGTGGCGCGTCGCAGCCCTCTTTGAGCCAGCGGCTGAATGCGGCGCGTTCTACCGAGGCGCACATCCAGGCGTAGTAACAGTACTCGTCGGTGAACGCCAATTCGCGGTTTTCAAAGGTTTCTCGGAAGGCGGCGATACGGTTCTCGGCCACCGCGGCTGCACCCTCGTCACTGAACTTGCTTTGCGATGAGTTGGCGAAGAGAAGCCTTTGGCGCTCCATGAGCGTGTACCAGCGCTCGTAACCCTTGCGCCATGAAAGCGTCCGTCCTATGAGGTCGAGCGTAAACGTGTCGCAATGGAGGGCATACCATGAGCCAATAGCGTACTTCGACTCGAAGTAGCTGTAGAACGTCTGCCTTGAAATGCCGGCACGGCGACATATCTCGGTAACTGACAGAGCGCGAATCGGTTCGGTGACAGCCTCCACCACGCGCATACGTACATCGAATCCCCGGGGTTTCTCGATGTAGTGTACTTCCATAAAAAGCCCTCCTTTTCCCGCATGATACCCACGAAAGCGTGAACTTGTCCAGGCGATCTTGACGGTTTGCGCCTTTTGTAAGGAGGTTCCTGACGGGTTGGGAAAACTGCCCGCTGACAGCGAGTCGATGAATTTGCCATGCTCTTCTCGTTCCGAATCATCTGAGGAGAGAGGAAAGGGAGTGGCAATGGACGACAACATGTTCGTTGGCGATTCGACTGCCTGTTCGCGACGTTCGTTCTTGAAGGGGGTCGGCGCCACGGCCGGCTTCACCCTCTTGGCGGGCGCGGGATTGGGAGCGACGGGGTGCGCCCCGCAGGAAGATGGCGCCAACTTGGCTGAAACGGGGCATACGGTTGTGACGCCCCAGGGCACCTACGAGGTGTACGAGACCGATATGCTCGTGTGCGGTTGCGGCTATGCCGGTATGTCGGCGGCGGCGAATGCCGCAAAGAGCGGCTTGAATGTTACGGTGGTCGAGAAGGGTCCGTTCGGCTCTGGCGGCGTGGCGGGCATGAACTTCGACTTCCTCACTACCTGGATCTACGATCCGAACTTCTATCAATTCGATTCCCAGATCGGGCCCGTGCTGAACCAAGAAGTGAATCTTGCCGCGCGCCGGTACGCAGAGGAGCGCAATGGGGCGAACCCCGCCTGCTCCGGCCAAGGTCAGCAGCTCGATCTCGAAGTTCTCAACAAAGGCCAGATGTTCCCCGAGCGCAACGAGGACGGAAGCTATCATATCTTCTCCGATATCGAGGCGGCCAAGATCTACATGGTCGAAGGCTCTTTTCCCCGCCATGAGACCGACCGTCTGACGGCGTCGCCGTGGCTGACCATCGCCGATCAGACCATGCTCACCGATCTTATCGTCAAAGACGGCGTGTGCCAGGGTGCCATGGGCATCCATTTGCCCACGGGGGCTTTCCGAGTGTTTCGCGCCAAGGCCACGGTGATGGCCACGGGCGGTACATGCTGGATCAACGGGTGGAACACCGTGGCGCCGCAGTCGGGCAGCGTGCCTGACAACACCTCCGACTTGGAGATGTCGGCCTTTCGCCATGGCGCCCTCATCGTGGATTCCGAATGGACTGATTACGACCTTATCACCGTCTATCCCACGGGCATCTCCTGCGGATACCCCGCCGGCCTGGGCGCCGATAGTATGTCGGTGGGTTACATCAAGGACCGCAACGGAGATTTGTTCCTTGTGGACGAGGACGATCCCCTGAAGTACCAGAAGAGCCGCTCTCTGTTCCTGCAGACCGTGGGTCAGTGCATTGCCGACGGTCGCGGGTCAGATGCCGGCGGAGTCTACGTGGACTACTCGACCGAGGAAGCGCGCAGCCACATCCGCTACTTCTATCGCCGCAACATCGATCTGTTCCGCGATACGTTCGGCATCGACCCCACGAGCGACCTTATCGAGTGCGGTCTCGAGATGATTGAGCATCAGGGCAGCATCCTCACGGACGAGAAGGCCATGAGCCGCGAGTTCGCCGGCCTGTTCTGCGCTCGCGGCGGCGGTATGACCGGTGCGGCCGGAAGCCCCGGCGTGAGCCACAACTACCTGTACGGCAACTACGCCGCCCACTGCGCGGCCGAATACGCGAAGACCGCCGAGTTGGGAGAGCTCGACTTTGCCCTGATCGAGGCCGAGCGCGAGCGTCTTGAGGCCATTCGCACCAACGCGGCTGAGGGCGATCTGCGTCCCGTGGCCATTCGACGGGCCATTCAGAAGGCGGCCGGCTCCATGGGCATCATTCGCACCACCGAGGCTCTGGAGGCGGCTCGCGACGAGCTGGCGCGCATCCGTCGGGAGGATCTGCCCCGCCAGGCCGTGGGCAGCCCCTCCTTGGCCTACAACATGGAGTGGAAAGAGGCCATCGAGAACTACAACTTGCTCACCATTGCCGAGCTTTCGGTGCTCGCCTCGCTGACGCGCGAGGAGAGCCGCGGCAGCTACCTGCGCCCCGAATTCCCCGAGCCGAGCGACGATTGGGCATGCTCGCTGGCCATCGGCGGCACCGAGGGCAGCTACGAGACGGAAAAGGTTGAGATGCCTGTCGTCGACTGGGAGTCTATCGACTGGACGCAGACGGCTTAGGCCTGAAGGAGGTTTTCATGAAAATTACCGTTACGCGCTTCGATCCGTCCCAAGACGCCGCGCCCTACGACCAGACATTCGAGGTGCCCTTCACTGACAAGATGACGGCGCTTGAGGCGCTCATGTACATCTACGAGAACGAAGAGCCTATTGCCTTCGATTACGCCTGCCACGGTCGCAGCTGCGGACGGTGCGCCATGATGGTGGACGGCGAGCCCAAGCTGGCGTGCATCACGCCTTTGACCGACATGGCTCACGATATCGCGCCGCTTGAGGGCTATCCGGTGCTGCACGATCTCATCGTCGACAAAACGCAGCGCCACTTGGCGACCTCGGCACGGTACAACCGCGTGCGCTTCGACGACCTCAACCGCGACGAGATCAACCAGTTCGATATGGAGTCCCAGGAGAAGGTGTACTCCATTGAGTGGTGCACTCGCTGCGGACGGTGCAGCTCGGTTTGCCCCGCCATGCAGACGAGCGCGGACTACGTGGGGCCCATGACGATGCTCGCCACGGCCTACCGGTACTATGATCCCTACGATCAGGCCGATCGCGTGGTGCAGGCCGTTCAAGACGGATTGTACCGGTGCATCCTGTGCGGCCAATGCACCGAGGTCTGCGACTCGCCGGAAATCGATCATCTGACCTATTGGAACGACCTGCGCGCGGCGGCGGAGCAGCGCGGCTTGAAGCCCCGTTACGCCAAATAGGCTTGTCTCTATGAGCGCGTGCTGCTCAGAATTCCGATAAGCCCAAGATAATGCGCCCCTGGATTCATCTTCGGGGGCGCTGTCTTTTGTCTCGCAATGCGAAACGGGCGTTTCTGGACCTGTTAGGTTCGGATCGTCCTCAGAATTTGCTGCCGCAGACTGCCTTGCGCAGCGCGGGCGGAACCAGCCCGCAAACAAGCCGCGCCATATCCTCGGGTGCCCGCTCCATTCCGCTGTCGATCCAGGTGGCGAAGGCCTTGTTGAAGCAGTTCGCGTACATTTCCGCGTAGAAGCGCAAGTCACCGTCTACGATACCGCCGTTGAGGGCGATGGTCTCACAGAAGATGTCTGCCCGTCGCGCGTCCGCTCGGTGCCGACTCGAGCGCGACTCCTTGCTCGAGGTGAAATGCCGCAGCGTCTCGCGCTCGTCGTGCAGAAGGCTGAAGAAGTCCGAGAAGCCCTCCTCCCAAGTGAGTGACCGTCCGATTTCGGAGATGGTGGACCGATCGCATTCCGTGGCGAACCAGTAGGGAATATCGAACTTCGAATCGAAGTATCGGTAGAACAGTTGGCGTGACACATCGGCTTTGGCACAGATGGCTGCGCAAGTGAGCTCGTCGATGGGACGATCGACGGCATGCATAATGCGCAGCCGTGTTTCCACTTGCTTTGAGAGGGGGAATACTTGTCGTCTCATGAGACCGTCCCATCAGGTGTCGTCGGTCTGCGGTCGAGCTTGTTGACATAGGGCATCGATTGTCAACAAATGCTTTACCACCAGGTCGTTTAAGCAATTTCATGTTACCACACTTGCGACTTTGCACACTTACAAACCAGGTGTCAGAGCTCCAGAATATGAAGGCAGCAAGGCACTGAGAGAGAGGGTGCCAAATCATCGAGAAAGGGGTACGGTAATGGCAACTCACGAATACGATGCAGTCATCATCGGATCGGGTCACAACGGTCTGATCGTTGGCAATTATCTTGCTATGGCGGGTCTGAGCGTATGCGTGCTGGAGGCCAACGACATGATCGGCGGATGCACCACCACGGTCGAGTGCACGCTTCCGGGATTCAAGCACGACATCGGTTCGGTGGCGCTTGGGGCCATCCAGTCGAATCCTGTCTACGCCAATGACGAGCTGGGCATCCGCGAGAAGTACGGTTTTGAATTCATCGACACGAAGAAGAACGGTGCCACCCTCTATCCCGATGGCACCGGTGTCGTGGAGGATGGCGACTTGGCCCACGAGCTCGCGCAGATCGCCGCTTATTCGCCCGAAGACGCCCAGGCTTACGGACAGTTCATCCAGGAGAAGGCCCGGCTGCTGCCCCTGATTTCCACAGGTATGTCCACTTGTCCTCCTCCGATGGGGCTGTTCGTCAACCAGCTGAACTCCACGCCCGAAGGACGCGACCTGTTCAAATCCATGTCCATGTCCGCCCTGCAGATGGCTCGCCAGTGGTTCAAGCATCCCAAGACGATCTCCCATGTGCTGAAGATCTCCACGGAGGTTATGGTGACGCCGGAAGATGCCGGCAGCGCCATGTGGATGATGTTCGTGACCGTGGGCAACGCCTTCCGTTCGGGCTCGCTGCCTAAGGGTGGCTCCATCGCCCTTCCCAATGCCCTGGCCGCAGCCCTGAAGGATCGTGGCGGTGAGATCATTCTTAACAAGAAGGTTGTCAAGATCAATGTGGAGGATGGTCGCGCGGTGAGCGTGGAGACGGCCGATGGCGATACCTATGTCGGTACCAAGGCCATTATTTCCAACGTGGACGCTCGCCGCGTCTTCCTCGAGATGGTGGACGGCTACGAGCTCGACCCCAAATTCAAGCGCGATCTCGAGCAGATTATCCCGGCTCCCATGTCCGGGGTGATGCAGGCGGTGGCCATCGACGATGCACCCCACTACAAGGCCGGTCCCGAGTTCGATGACGCCGTCGTTGTAGAGCCTATCCCCGAGAACTTCCAAGATCTGCTCGATGGCTATCGCGCCATGGTGGAGGGTCGCCTGCCTGAGAAGCGGTCGCTTTGCCCCGAGTCGCTCGTGCCGTCGCTGTTCGATCCGGAGCGGGCGCCGGAGGGCAAGCACGTACTGTATCTGTGGCAGCTCGCCCCGGCCGGTGTGGGCGAGGAGGGGATGGATTGGTGGAAGAACCATCCCGAGGAGGTCGAGCAGTTCGCGCGTGACATCCGCGAGCACTTCTTCAGCTACACCAACAACCTCAGCGAGGATAACGTGCTCGCCTACAAGGTGTTCACGCCCGACTTCTACAGTGAGTGGAACGACAACATCATCGACGGCAATATCACAGGTCCCGGTGCCTATCTCTTCCAGAGCTACGCCTATCGACCGTTGCCGGAGATTGGCCAATTCCGCACGATGATCGACGGTCTGTATCTGACGGGTATGGGTACGCACCCGGGCGGCGCGGTCACCGGCGGCGGCCGCGGCACCGCCCAGATCATCCTCGACGATTTGGGCTTCGACTGGGACGACGTTCTCGACAACAAGTAGGGAATGGCCAGCATTCTGAGATAAGGTTCCATAGCCGCGGGGGATGTTGCCCCGTGGCTATGGAGAGCGATGAAAGAGGAACGATCTATGACAGCGATTCTTAATTCTCTCGTCACCGTGCTGGGGGCGTGGCTCGTCGTGTCTCCGTATTTGCTGGGGACGCGGGGTGTGGCCCTGGCTATCGCGATTGCGGCGGGGGCGATAGCTCTCGTCCTGTCTATCGTTGCCATCAAGCAGGAGGCTTATAAGCCTACGCTCGACTACGTGCTTTGTGCCCTGGGAATCGCGCTTGCACTGTGGGGCATTGTCGGCTGGATTGCGGGCCTGGGGGCCGGTTTGAGCGAGATCATCGTCGGTGCGCTTGTTGCGGCCCTCTCGTTCGGCGCAACACGTTTCGCCCATACCTACGCGGGTGCGTCGTTCTACGATCGCGGGGGAGCGCCTATGGTGGACGTTCAGAGCCTGCGCATGAAAGACGGTACCATCCTCATGAAGGCTTTGCTGTTGCAGTCGATGCCGTCGACGGTCTATATCAAGCCCGAGGAGGTCTGGAAAGTTCTCACGATGGTTCCCTTCGACTTGATTAAGCAGATGCCCGTCTTCTTGTATCAAGGGTACAAGGCCTGTAAGAGCAAGGGCGATGCGGCAAAGGGGATGGAGGGCAACTAGCTCTGTTGTCGTAACGGGCGCGATGGGCGGCGGCAGGACGTTGGTCTTGCCGCCGCCCTTTCGTTTTCGCTCTCTTCGCATCGCTGCTCCGCTATTTTGTGGGCTTCGCGGTGTGCACGGATCGCGCGGTGCGGCCTGTGCTACCATAGCGCCCAAACCTTTGAGGGCCGGCGCAGGGTCGGCCCCCGTTCATGAAGAAGGAGAAGCGAACCGTGAAAGTAACCGAGAAGAAGCTCGCCGACGGCGTCATCAAGCTCGATTGCGAGGCGACGGCCATCGAGGTTAACAACGCGCTCAAGGAGGCCGCCGAGGCCTTCGCCGTGCAGATGGGCGTGCGTCCCGCACCGGGCAAGTCCATCGAGGAACTGGCGAAGGAACAGCTCGGCATCGCCGATTTGGACAAGATCGTCGAGCCCAACGCCATCGAGGTGCTCGTGCCTCGGGCGCTCGATCGCCGCAACCTCGTGCCGGCGTTCCCTCCCAAGGCCACGCCCACGGTGAAGTTCGAGCGCGGCAAGAAGTTCACGTTCACCCTGAACGTCACGGTGTAGCCCACCTACGAGCTGACCTCCTACGAGCCGGTGGAGATCACGGTGCCCCCCTTCACCTTCGACGAGACCCCCATCAACCAGCAGTTGGAGGAGATTGCCAAGAACTCCGTCACCTACGTGGTGGCCGACGCCAAGCCGCTTGCGGCGGGGGACGCCTGCTCCATCGCCATGAAGTGCTTCGACGACGGCGAGGAGATCAAGGCGCTCACCTGCGAGGACCGCACCTACCTCATGGGCCGGGGCTACATGCCCGAGGGATTCGATGAGGCGCTCATCGGCATGGAGCCGGGCCAGACCAAGGAGTTCACCTTCGAGGCCCCCTTGGGCACCGAGAACGGGGAAGTGGTGAACAAGCCCATTTCCTGCACGGTGACCGTGAAGGAGATCCAGCAGGAGGTCGTGCCGGTCATCGACGATGCCTGGATGAAGGCGAACATGCCCATGTTCGCGAGCAAGGAGGCCCTGGTGGCCGATATGCGCCGCGTCTTCGAGGCCCAGCAGCGCGAGGCCTACGAGGGCTACGTGCAGCAGATGGCCGTGGGCCAGCTCACGCGCCGCTTCGAGGGCCGCATCGCCGATGAGATCTACGAGGCCACGCGCGACCAGCTCATGCAGAACCTGCGCATGGAGCTTCAGCAGGCCGGCATGACGTGGGAGCAGTTCGTGGCCCAAAACGGCGGCGAGCAGCAGTTCGGCATGATGCTCATGATGCAGACCCGCGAGGTGCTGGTGCAGGGCTTCTGCCTGGACGCGGTGTACCGCCACGAGCGCTTGACGCTGACCGACAAGGATCTGGAGGACGCCTGCCTGGGCATGAACCCCCAGGGCAATCCCAAGATGATGCGGCAGCAGCTGG
>OLOT01002058.1_pt1 | contig 10687 bp, 7 predicted proteins | sample 1671991 | NCBI WGS metagenome assembly OLOT01 (sample SAMEA3136634, study PRJEB25190) | human gut metagenome | biome: human gut; feature: human-associated habitat; material: faeces | place: Austria | collected 2013
TTAATCAGGGTGTCGCCTGTTCGAGTCAGGCAAGAGGCGCCAGCAAAGCGATGGATATTTTTCCATCGCTTTTTTGTTTTTCTGTATCTTTTTTTCACGCATTCTTAACGGTTCTTAAAAAATATCGCCTTGAAGAACACTAGTGGATGTGGTATACTTTTATAAGTTTATAGATGTAGAAAAGCTGCATGGCTTTCCCGCATCCGCAGACAGGCGCTCCTCCGGTCAGAAAGCTGCCGTGCAGGAGCGCAGTTTTTTCGTTGGTCAAATCAGCAGGCAGGCCGGCGGCTCTGTGCGGCAAGCACGGGCGGCAGGGCGGCTTTGTGTCGTTTGAATAAATCTGTAGAATAAAAGGAAACATCTATGCGTTATACCTACGTCCGGCAGCACGATACCACCGACTGTGCGGCTGCCTGTCTGGCCATGGTGTGCCTGCACTACAAAAAGGAAGTGACCATCACCCGCCTGCGGGATATGATGGGTACCGACCTGAAAGGCACTAACCTTGTCGGCCTGCAAAAAGCCGCCAATGAACTTGGCTTTACCACCGCCGCAGTCCGCGTGGACCGCGAAAACTTCCTGAGCGACTTCTCGCTTCCCTGCATTGCACAGGTGATCACCGATCAGGGTCTGGCTCACTTTGTTGTGGTGTTCAAAAAGACCACCATCAAGGACGAAGGCGCGCGCCGCAAGCATATGCTGCAGGACGCCGAGACCCGCAAGGAAGAAGAGAAAAAGGGCAAAAAGCATAAGTGCAAGGATTACGTCATCATCGGCGACCCCGGCACGGAGCTGAAAAAGATCAGTCTGGACGAGTTCTACAAGAACTTTACCGGCGTGCTGCTGCTGCTGAACCCCACCTCCGAGTTCAAGGGCGGCAAGCTTGGCAGCAGGGACGGTAAAGACGGCAAGGACGGTAAGGACGGCAAGAGCGGCAAGTACGGCATGATGAAGCGGTATATCGACCTGCTTCTGCCCCAGAAAAAGCTGTTCTTCTACGCCATCCTCAGCTCGGTGATCACCACCATTCTGGGCATCGCGTCCTCCATGTTCAATAAGATCCTGATGGACGAGGTGCTGCCCTACGGGCTGAATAACCTTTTGGTCACCCTGATCCTGGTGTTCAGCGTGGTCAGCATCACCAGCACGCTGATCGGCTTTGTGCGCCAGTGGGTGCTGATCCATCTGTCCATCAAGATCGATATCCCGCTGATGCTGGGCTACTTCGGGCACATCTTCAACCTGCCCATGAAGTTCTTTGCCACCCGCAAGACCGGTGATATCACCACCCGTTACTCGGACGCTGACACCATCAAATCCATCTTTACCAGCATTGCGCTGAGCCTTGTGATGGATATCTCCATGGCAGTCATCACCGGCATCATCCTGTTCCGCATGAACGCCATGCTGTTCTCCATCTCGCTGTTCATGGCACTGGTCAGCATCCTGCTGGTGCTGGTGTACAAGCAGCCCTATAAGCGGATCAACGAAGAGAGCATGGCACAGTCTGCAGCGCTGAACAGCCAGATGATCGAGAGCCTGCGCGGCATCGAGACCGTCAAGTGCAACGCCAACGAGCAGACCGAGCTGGATAATCTGGAACGCGAGTACATGAAGAGCCTGAAGATCAGCCTGCGCTCCAGCCGCATCAGCACCACGCAGGGTCTGATCTCCTCCTTCATCTCCACCGGCTTCAGTATGCTGACCACCTATGTGGGCATCAGTCAGGTGCTGAACGGCGAGATGACGCTGGGCGGCTTTATGGCATTCAGCACCCTGTCCAGCTACTTCACCTCCCCCCTGAGCAACCTGATCGGCCTGCAGATGCAGATCCAGGAAGCCAGCATCTCCATGAAGCGTCTGACCGAGATCATGGACTACCCCGCCGAGGACGAGGCCAACGAAGGCAGCGAGCTGATCCCGCTGGAAAAGGTGGAGGGCGACATCGAGTTCAAGGACGTCACCTTCCGCTACGGCAACCGTGCCCCGGCACTGGATCATGTCAGCTTTACCATCCCCGCCGGCAAAAAGGTGGCGCTGGTGGGCAGCAGCGGCAGCGGCAAATCCACCATTACCAAGCTGCTGCTGAAGTACTACGACCCCGAGGACGGCGAGATCGATGTGAACGGCGTGAATCTGGCGGAGTACAGCAACCACTCGGTGCGCCGCGCCATCGCCTATGTGCCCCAGAACGTTGAGCTGTTCAGCAAGACCATCTACGACAACATCCGCATCTCCCGCATGGACGCTACGCTGGACGAGGTGAAGGAAGCTGCCAAGAAGGCTGACGCGCACGAGTTCATCCGCCATCTGCCGCTGCAGTACAACACCTATCTGGAGGAAGCCGGCAACGGCCTGTCCGGCGGTGAGAAGCAGCGCATCGCACTGGCGCGTGCCTTCCTAAAGGACTCCAACCTTTACATTCTGGACGAGTCCACCAGTAATCTGGACTTTGCCACCGAGACGCTGATCTTCAACATGATCTACGAGCAGCTGGCAGACCGCTCCATGCTGATCGTGGCGCACCGCCTTTCCACCATCCGTGACTGCGACCTGATCCTTGTGATGGATCACGGCAAGATCGTGGAGCGCGGCACCCATGAGGAACTGATGGCAAAGGATGGCCGCTATGCCGAGCTGTGGAATATGCAGCAGGGCATCTTCCGCAAGCGCAAAGCCGAGCCTGCTCCGCAGGCAGTTGCCGCTGTGGTGGAAGAGGACGACGACGGCGAGTCCATCACCTACTGACCGCACCGCATCCGCAGCCCTTGCCCGGATGCAGCATAAGCTTTTTTCCCGCCCGGCGGGAAACCGAAGAATGCCTCGTTATGGTGTGCCCGGAGGCAGACGCTTCCGGGCACCTTTTTGTTCCGGCTTACATTGAAAAATTAACAGGATTAGGGGTAATTTACTATGAACGAGATCAAAGTTGCTGAAAACAAGACCCTCAAGCTGACCAATGTTCTCTCCCGCGTTGTGCAGCCCGAGGAGCTGGCAAATCTGCCGGTCATCCTGACCCAGATGCAGAACTTTATGAAGAGCAACGGCGCACAGCCCATCGGCCCGCTGGTGCAGGCTATCGTGGAAGGCACCGGCCCGGACCATATGCCCGTCATGTACATGATGCAGCAGGCCACCCAGATGATCACCCAGATGGAGCCCGGCTACCACATGGACGCTGTGCTGCGGGTAAAGAACTGCTTGTACGCCCACTTTACCGGCCCTCTGGCCTTCAACCAGCTGGCCACCGCCAAGCTGCAGGTCCTGGCTTTTGAAAACGACATCAAGCTTAGCGGCAACAGCTACACCATCTACGTCAATCAGGACGAGGACGACGGCGTGATCGACGTGTTTATGGAGACCAAATAATTATGACAACGACCATTCAGAACCTTTCGGATCTGCAGGACCGCCGGATCATGATGGACAAAAAGCTGCCCCCTTACGGGTACGCCTTTGTCATTCTGACCGGGCTGTTCATGATCTTTCTGGTGATCTGGAGCACCCAGACCAACCGCATCTATGTCAGCCAGAACAGCGGTGTGGTGCAGGCCGCCAACAAGACCTACATCATGTCCAGCTACTCCGGCTCCATTACCGAGCTGTATGTCTCGGAGGGCAGCTATGTGAACGAGGGCGACCTGATCGCCCGGCTGAAGAGCACGGATCTGGATATGCAGAAGGACACCCTGCAGAGCCAGCTGGATATCTACCAGAAGCAGCTGGATCAGTACAACAAGCTGCTCAAGTGCATTCAGGACGACACCAACTACTTCGACGAGACCAGCGCTGAGGATCAGCCCTACTACTACCAGTACCAGACCTACAAAAGTCAGGTAGCACAAAAGACCTTTGACGCTTCTACCTATCAGGCTGCCGGCTACTCCGACACCCAGATCAAGGCTTTGATGGAGCAGAACCAGAGTGAGCTGGAGTCCCTATACTACTCCACCATGCAGTCCATCTCCCAGAGCATCAACAGCGCACAGGTCAATGTGGACAACCTGCAGGCGCAGATGGATTCTTTGAACACCGGCGCCAACGATTACTTCATCTATGCGCCCACCTCCGGCGTGATCCACATGGACACCCCCTACAAGGAGGGCATGGTGCTGAGCGCCGGCTCTGCAATGGCTACTATTGCCAGCGAGAACGACGATCTGGAGATCGTGGCTATGGTGTCGGTGAACGACCGTCCCCTGCTGCACGTAGGCGACCCCTGCAAGATCGCCATCACCGGCCTGTCGGAGTATTCCTACGGCACGCTGACCGGCACCGTCACCTCCATTGACAGTGATGTGACCTCCAGCAGCAGCACCTCCTACTACAAGATGACCATCAAGCCCGATGCCACCTATGTGGTGAGCCGCAGCGGCGACAAGGTGGATCTTGCCAACGGTATGAGCGTGACCGCCCGCGTGGAATACGATCAGGTCACCTATTTTGAGTATGCCATGGAGGCACTGGGCGTGCTGTTCCGCTAAAAGCGGACTGCACAGCACGGCAGGATGCCCCCCTTTTACACCACCCCAAAGAGGTACAAACAACATGATTCGAACCGCAAAGAAACTGGCCGCCTGTGTGCTGATGCTGGGTGTGCTGGTATGCGGCACCGCCCTGAGCGCTGCCGCCGCCGGCCTGCCTGTTGAAGCGCAGAACGGCGTTTCACTGCCCTGGTCCAAGGATGTCCCTGCCGAGAGCATTTCCACCGGCAGCTACTCTGCCAATATGCTGCTGGGCGCTTCCCAGCAGCTGTCCCCCGTGGTCAAGCCCAGTTACAGCACCGACTCTGTGGTCTTTTTGACCGATGACAGCAGCGTGCTGACCGTAAGCAGCAGCGGCGTGGTGCAGGCTGTGGGCGTTGGCACTGCCACCATTACCGCAGCCGCCGGCAACCAGATCTGCGCCTACACCATCGTGGTCTCCATGGACTCGTCCATGATCGTGACCGAGATGGACCTTTCCCTCTCCTCCAACACCATCTATGTGGGCAACTCGGTGTCGGCTTCGCTGCAGGTGCGCCCCAGTTCCGCTTCCAACTACGCCACCGTCACCCTGACCTCCTCTAACGAGAAGATCGCCACGGTGAACAGCTTTGGCCGCGTGACCGGCGTAGCGCCCGGCACTGCCACCATTACCGCTGCCTGCGGCTCGGTGGTGGCCACCACCACCGTTACGGTGCTTGCCCTGCCCACAGACTCCACCGGCACAAGCGGCACTGTGTCCAGCAACAGCGGGCAGGTGATCACCCCCAGCACCAACTATATCGTGCTCAAGCCCGGTGCCACCCGCACCATCACGGCTAAAGCCACCCCTGCCAGTGCATCCCAGTCCTTCACCTTCAAGTCCGGCAACAGCAGCATTGCCACGGTCAGCCCCTCGGGCGTGGTCACGGCGGTGGGCACCGGCTCTACCTCCATTACCATTTCCAACGGCAAGGCCACTGCCATGGTCACGGTCATCGTGAACCGCTCGGCAGATGCTTCCTCCGGCAGCGACAACAGCAATGCCGGCACCAATACCCCGGACGACAACACCTCCATCCCGCTGGACCCTGTGGTGCAGACCATTCAGGACAGCACGGAGGATCAGGTGGTGTTCAACCAGTCTGAGGTGCCCATCGTGACCGGCGAGATCCTGAACGCCCTGCGCACCACCGGCAAGACCCTGTGCGTGGTGGGCGACGGCTACACCATGAACGTTTCCGGCAAAAACGTAAAGAGCACCACCAGCGAGATCGACACCGCCATCACCTTTACCGAGAGTGAGGAGGGGCTGGAGTTTGAGCTGGACAACGGCCGTGCCCTTCCCTGCGCGGTGCAGCTGGAGCTGGATGTGAGCACCTACTCCCGCCTGTACCTGTACAACACCATCAGCAACAAGTGGCAGTACCTGAACAGCTACAAGGACGGCGTGATCACCGCCGACACTGCCGGCCGCTACCTGCTGACCAACCAGAACCTGCGGTTCGGCAATATCAACTGGTCCTTCTTCATCGCCGGCGGCGTGGTTGTGATCCTGATCGCCGTGGTCTACATCGCGTTCAAGAAACGCTACTGGTTCTGGTAAGCGCCCCTGCTCTTCCCGCATATAACAAGCCGCCCGCTGCACACCATTTCGTGCAGCGGGCGGTTTTGTGTTCTATTCTTCCCTGTTACTCCACCGTTACGCTCTTGGCAAGGTTGCGGGGCTTATCCACGTCGCAGCCGCGCAGCACCGCCATGTAGTAGGCGAACAGCTGCAAGGGCACGATGAGCTGCAGCGGCATCAGGATGTCGTCGTACTCGTCCAGACGGATGACCTCGGTGGCAACGCCCTCCGGCACTTCCGCGTCCTTGGTGGTGAACAGCAGCACCCGTGCGCCGCGGCTGCGGGTCTCCTTGGCGTTGGAGATGGTCTTTTCGTAGACGTTCTTCTGGGTCGCCAGCGCGATGACCGGCACGCCGTCCGTGATCAGGCTGATGGTGCCGTGCTTCAGCTCGCCTGCCGCGTAGGCATCCGAGTGCACATAGCTGATCTCCTTCAGCTTCAGGCTGCCCTCCAGCGAAAGGGCGTAGTCGAACCCACGCCCGATGAAAAAGCAGCTCTGGGTGTTCACATAGCGGCTGGCAAGGTACTTGATCTGCTCGCAGTCCGCAAGGCGGGGCTTGATGACCTCGGATGCGTGCAGCAGCTGGGCGGTGTAGTATTTGGTCTTTTCCTCGGTCAGCCGCCCGCGCGCGTAGGCCAAGCGCAGGGCAAACAGGTACAGCACGCACAGCTGCACCATATAGGCCTTGGTGGACGCCACCGCGATCTCGGGCCCGGCGTAGGTGTACATGACGTAATCCGCCGCCCGGGCGATGCTGCTGCCCACCACGTTCACGATGGCAAGCACCGGCACGCCCCGGCTCTTAGCCAGCTTGAGGGCAGCCAGCGTATCGCTGGTCTCGCCGGACTGACTGATGATGATGACCAGATCCTCCGGCTTCAGGATTGGGTCGCGGTAGCGGAACTCGCTGGCGATATCCACCTCTGCAGGCACCCGCGCCAGCGCTTCGATGGCGGTCTTGCCCACCATACCGGCGTGCATGGCTGTGCCGCAGCCTACCAGATGCACTGTGCCGATGCTGCGCAGCTTTTCGTCCGTCAGTTCCGGGATGCGCAGCTCCGGCAGACCGTTCTCCACCCGGGGGCTGACCGTTGCCGTGATGGCGGCGGGCTCCTCGTTGATCTCCTTGAGCATAAAGTGGGGGTAGCCGCCCTTTTCGGCTGCTTCCATGTCCCAGTCTGCGGTCAGCTTTTCGCGCTCCACCGCCTCGCCGAACTCGTTATAGAAGCGGATGCCCTGTGCCGTGCACACCGCCATGTCCCCTTCTTCCAGCACGCTGTAGCTGCGGGTGTACTTGAGCAGCGCCGGGATATCCGATGCCACAAAGTTTTCGCCCTCGCCCCAGCCCACGATGAGCGGGCTTTCCCGCTTGACCGCAAAGATGGTGTCCGGGTAGTCCTTGAACAGCACCGCCAGCGCGTAGCTGCCCCGCACCTTGGCAAGCGCAGCCTGCAAAGCCTGCAGCGGCTCGCCCTGATAGCAGCTGTCGATGAGCTTTACCAGCACCTCGGTGTCGGTCTCGCTGGTAAAGGTGTAGCCTTTGGCGACAAGGCGCTCCTTCAAAGCGCCGTAGTTTTCAATAATGCCGTTGTGCACGATGCTGACCCGGGGCGTGGAGTGCGGGTGGCTGTTCACATCGCTGGGCTCGCCGTGGGTCGCCCAGCGGGTATGACCGATGCCGCAGCCGCTCTGGGGCAGCGCCAGCTCTTCCAGTTTGCTGCGCAGGGTGGAGAGCCGCCCCTTGCTTTTGACCACGCGGATGCCGTCCCGCTGGGTAAGCGCCACACCGGCAGAATCGTACCCGCGGTACTCCAGCTTTTCCAAACCGTCCAGCAGCACCTGCTGGGCGCTGCGCATCCCGACATAACCTACAATGCCACACATACAAAATACCTCCAGACCGACTGCGGCGCGCCGAAATGCGCTGCTGCACAGTCAGTTTCCTCTATCAAAGTCTATGTTCTTGTATGGCTTTCTTTGCAGGGTTCTGTTCCGGTATTGCTGCCGGTTTTTGCCCTGTTCTGCGGCTGGTATAGCCCTCAGCCGGAGAAACATCCGCCGAATCTTTCGATGATCCCTCTCCTCGTCACCCTCACGGCTGTCACCCGTGTGGCCCGGCGCTTTGCGTCAGCTTGCGGTACACATTCCTTCTTTCAATGGATTTTTTGGGGCTCAGTGCATCCCCAGCATTTTATGCAGTTTGGGCTGCCACTTCAGCTTGTACAGCAGCAGCAGATTGCACAGGGCGCGGTCGTAAAGGGCAAACGCCACGTTGCCCATACCCAGTGTGAGCAGGGTCATTGCCAGCGCGGTGGTGCGCAACTCCTGCGAAATGCTGCCCGCCGGCACCAGCACAAGCAGCAGGCCGTACATCGCCAGCACCGCCCCGTTGCACAGCAGCAGCTTGCACACCAGCTGCAATGCCCGGGGGCGGATGCGGTCGAACCGGGGCTTTACCAGCGGGTAATAGCCCAGCAGCACGGTGAAGATCAGGGCGATCTCCTTATCCGGCACAAAGAGCAGCCCCAGCAGGCTGACGGCGGCGTACGCCGTCCATGCCATAGTGATGCCGCACTCCATGCACACCGTTGCAATGAGAAAGCTTGCCACCGCCGGTGCGATGAACATGGCAATGGGGATGATGGTGCCCAGCAGCATCAGTGCCACGCACAGTGCCGCTGCCATGCCGCAGTACGCCATGGCCCAGCTTTTGCTTCTTCGCTTCTTCATGGGATCTCCCACTTTTCGGTATCTACATCCTGCTCCAGCGGGTAGACCGCGTGTTGCAGACCTAAGATCATGATATTGTTCAGCAGGGTGTCATTCAGCTTGAGATCCAGCATCTTGTACGCCCGCATCAGGTCGTTGACCGCAGCCAGTGCCTGCCGCCGGGCGTTCTCTATGGCAGCAGCCTGCCCGTTGAGCTCGTTGACCACGAACACGTTGTACTGGCCGTTGCGGCGGTCGGCTTCAAAGCGCTCGGCCTTATCCAGCAGATAGAAGATGCGGCCGATGCAGCTGCCGATATACCGCATACTCTTGCGCTGGTTGGGGTCATCCGTAGCCAGCGTGGAGTACAAAGCGCCGTAGACGTTGCTCATAGGTTCAGCCGCAAGGGCGTAGTTTTTGGCGCTCAGGTTCATCTGCACCACCGCCTGCTCCCGCTCCTGCGCAAACAGCCGCTCCAGTGCCGGGTTCTCCTGCCGGGCTTTCTCGTAGGCGCGGCGCAGCAACAGCTTGTCCGCTGCGCGGCGCAAACGCTTGACCGGGCGCAGCTCGCTGTACTTGCGGTCCTGCAGATTATGCCAGCCCATCAGGATCTCCGTCTGCGCCGCCTGCCGGATGCCCAGCGTCTGGCACATCATGCTGCGCCGGAACGGTGTGCCGGGCACCCGCTGCCGTTTGCAGGTGGGCATACGCCCCGCCAGACTGTCGGACAGGATGGCAAACAGCACCCCGTTGGTGCGCAGCAGATGGCAGGCGTAGAAGCCGTAGGACTTATACATCTGCCGCCGCACCCCGCGGAGATAACGCATATAGGTGTTGTAATCCCGGATCGTCAGTTCCGGCAGGTAGGGCCGCATCCGTCCCTTCATATAAGCCAGCCATCCTTTCTGTACAGTTTTTGTATCCTGCGGTCAATAAGGTTAGTATAATCCTTTTTGTTCGGCAACGCAACTGCCGGATGCAAAAACTGCCGTAATTTGTCATTATGCCGAATTTTGTGAAATCTATTTTTCTATTAAAAACACCCGCAGACCGTCTCTTTTCAGCAAAAGATGATCTGCGGGTGTTTGTGCCGGATTTTCCCGGAAAAGACACACTTTTTCAGTGCAATGTCTGCCGGGCGGGCAGTCAAATGACCTTACTTCTTTTCAAAATGGGTGCGCTTGCCGTCAAAGCCGGATTTGGGCATGGGCTTTGCCATCTTTTCGGTCTTGGGGGCGTTATAGTACATATACAACTGGCAGGGGATCATGCCGTTGTACATCTTACGGCGCTTGTTGGCGCGCTTGCCGTAGTGCAGTTCAAAGTCCATATCGGCGGTAATGGCGTACAGCCCGGCGCAGGGGCTGGCTTCCATCTGCTGTCCCAGCGTGCGCGCCAGCTTGGCAGCGCCCTCAATGGTGCCCAGACGCTCGCCGTAGGGAGGGTTCGTCAGCACGATGGCCTCCGGCTTTGCGGCAAAGGTGGCAACATCCGCCACCTCAAAGTGGCAGCGGTTCTCCACACCCGCCAGCTTGGCGTTGGCGTTGGCCTGTGCCACAGCGGCGGGGTCGATATCGTAGCCGTAAGCTTCAAAGCCCACATCCAGCTTGGACTCTGCCAGTGCCTTCTGGCGCTGCTCTGCCCACAGGGCAGCGGGCACAAAGCTGTAGCGCTCGGCGGCAAAGCGGCGTTTCAGACCCGGGGCAATGTTCATGGCCTTCTGCGCGGCTTCGATCAGCAGGGTGCCGCTGCCGCAGAAGGGGTCCTCCACCAGGCTGTCGCGGCGCACACGGCCAAGGTCGGCGATGGTCGCCGCCAGCGTCTCGCGCAGAGGGGCTTCCATGGCGTTGCGGCGGTAGCCGCGCTTGTGCAGGCCCTCGCCGGTGG
>OLOT01002064.1_pt1 | contig 10659 bp, 6 predicted proteins | sample 1671991 | NCBI WGS metagenome assembly OLOT01 (sample SAMEA3136634, study PRJEB25190) | human gut metagenome | biome: human gut; feature: human-associated habitat; material: faeces | place: Austria | collected 2013
ACATCTGAAACATCTTGTGGCCGCCTCTGAGAGCGCCAGCTTTGCAAAAGCCGCAAAAAAATGTTTCACCAGTCGGCAAAACATTGCGCATTCCATAAAGGTTCTAGAGAATAAGCTCGGCACCGTTTTGTTCGAGCGCAGAGGAAATGAGATGGTTCTTACGCCAGACGGCGAGGAGGCCGCTAGCGCTGCGCGTGAAATTGTTGAACAAGTCGAAAATTTCGACGTGATGTTTGCGCAAAGCGTGATGCCGGACGATATGTTGACTTTGGCTGTGAGCGCTAATTTGTTCGCTGGCATTCCCTCGTCTACAGATGAATTCATTCATTCGTATTCTGACAAGCTGCGCATCCGCGAGTGCGATTGCGAGAAATGCTATGAACTTGTGCTTGCCGAGCGCGTCGATCTTGCTATCGTCATGTGCATGAAGCGTGAATTCCCTGAATGCGATGTGCGCGAGATAGCAAGCTCACGCTCGTATGCGGTGGTGAATACCTGCTCGCCACTTGCGCAAAGGGATCAGTTATCCATGGTAGATTTCAAAGGGCAAGAACTCCTCTTGATGTCGAAACCACCCTTCCAATATAAGCCGCTTTTCTCCCAGATGAAGGATCTGGGATTCGAGAAGGGCGAAGTGAATGTCATCACTTCTACTTCGTCTATGGTGCACATGGTGCGACGCTATGATGTGATGGGCCTTGTTTCGAAGAAGTTCGCCATAGATCCACCAAAAGACATTTGTGCAATCCCGGTCGAAGACCCGCGCCTTGACTGGCATTTCTATGCTTTGTTCCGGATGGATGTTAGAAAATTCGCTGCTATCTCCAAGTTTGTCAAAGGTGTTCGATCCACTTTTGAGAGCGACAGCAACTATGTTTCGGCAATGCGCACGGCAGTTGATGATGCTGACGCCTAGCGTGTCGACTTCCGTTTCTCCATGGTATTCCTCTATGTGATTGACTTGCGTTCAAGGCGGCAAATTGTATTTGTCACTTTGAGAAATGGCACATCTTCCTGAAGGGCCTCTTAGGCAACAGAATTCTAATCGTACGGATAGCTGGCCCATGCCCTGCACTGCTATGGCGGCCTCCCGTGCGGTCAGGAACTTCTTGCCGATTGAGAGGAGAGGAACATGACAGAACCATGGAAACGACAGGAAAACGAAGAGACGATTTTCAGAACATGCGCTTGGTCGCCTCCGGGATGCCATCCGACCGGATGCGGTCTGCAGGTCCATGTGAAGGACGGCAGGGTGACGAAGATCGAGGGCGACCCCGACCATCCCATTACCAAGGGGTCTTTATGCCCGCGCTGCTTGGCGTTGACTGAGTATATTTATCACCCCGATCGCATCATTTATCCGATGAGGCGCGCCAAGGAGGACCGCGGCCAAGACAAATGGGAGCGATGCTCTTGGGACGAGGCCACCGACCTGGTCGCGAATGCGGCAAAGGAGATCACAGCCAAGTATGGCGCCGAGACGATCGCCGTTTTCGGCGGTACGGGACGTGAGGCCAATAATTGGTACCCGCAATGGGCAAACCTCGTATTCGGAACGCCCAACTCCGTATATGCTCAGGCCGGATGGTCCTGTTATGGGCCCCGTATGACCAATACAGCATTCATGATGGGCGGCGGTTATCCCGAGATCGATTACGCTGCTAAATTCCCAGATCGCTATGACGATCCTCGATTCGTGCCGCCAGAGGTCATTCTCCTTTGGGGCAAGGAGCCGCTGCGCTCCAACCCCGATGGCTTGTACGGGCACGCGATAATCGAGATGATGCGCATGTTTGGCACGAAGATCATCTGCGTCGATCCCCGCGTTACTTGGCTTGGCACGCGCGCTGAGGAAATCCTCCAGGTCCTCCCGGGTACCGACACTGCGCTCGCCATGGCCTTCATTTATGTCCTTGCCCATGACGACCTTGTGGATCACGATTTCATCGAGAAGTGGACTTATGGCTACGACGAACTGGTCGAGCGCGTGCAGGAGATGCCGCCATCCCGTGCCGCCGAGATTTGCGGCGTTCCAGAGGAGCAGATTTGGCGAGCTGCCCGCATGTACGGCAACGCGAAGCCGTCCAGTGTCGCTTGGGGCTTGGCAACCGATGAATCCACTAATGGTGCGCAGCTCGGCATGTGCCTCGTGGCGCTCATGGCGATAACCGGTTTCCTGGATGCTCCGGGTGGAACTACGCTCGGCATGGGCGATGACCAAGGCAACGTGGTGCGTGAAGGAGGTTCTATTTCTGCTGACGACAAGGTTGATGATGCCACAGACTCCACACTTGAGCTGGCTCTCAAGCATGGCATAATGACGCCTGAAACTTGGTTTACAAAGCGTATTGGCGTCGACAAGTACCCATGCGTTGGACAGGTTCTCTGGACGGTGCAGCCTGATGAGTTCTTGAAATGCCTTGAGACAGACAACCCGTATAAAATGCATATGGCAGGATTTGTTTCCTCCAATCCTATAGGCACGGCCATTGGTGCCGAACCGCAACGTTGGTGGAAGTCCCTGAAGAAGCTCGATTTCAACTTCGCCGTCGACCTGTTCATGAATCCCACCATCATGGCATGTTGCGACGTCATTCTCCCCGTGGCATCGACGATCGAGCATGATGGCATGGTAGTCACCCACTACGGTCTGAATGCTTCCTTCTATGGAGCGCAGAACAAATGCGTCCAAGTAGGCGAGTGCAAATCCGATGTCGAGATTATGATCGAAGTCGGCAAGAAGACCTACCCGGAGTTCTGGAATCGTTTCGAGGACGACGAGGCCTACAACAACTTCCATGTGTTCCGTAGCTGGCTTCCTTGGGATCAGCTCCGTGACAACGTGGTAACGATGTCAAACGAGCCATATTACAAGTATAAAGAGGGCAAACTGCGCCCTGATGGACAAGTCGGCTTCCCTACTCAGACCGGACGTGTGGAGCTCTATTCTTATATGTATGAGAAGTTTGGCGAGGATCCGCTCCCGTATTACGAGCCTGCAGCCTATGGACCGACCACTATGCCCGAGACTATGAAGAACGATTATCCTTTTGTGCTCACTACCGGCGCCCGGGTGCAGAATTACTTCCATTCGGAGCATAAACAGGTGCCTTCCCTGCGTCAGATCACTCCTTGGCCTGAGGTCGATGTGAACGAAGAAGATGCCAAGAGGCTTGGCATCGAAGAAGGCGACTGGGTTGAAATCAGTTCTCCATATGGTGCTGTTCGCCAGAAAGCCCGCGTGCTTGCTACGATCAAGCCAGGCGTAGTGCACTGTATGCATGGCTTTTGGTATCCCGAAGAAGAAGGCTCCGAGCCGAATCTCTATGGCAACTGGAAGTCTAATATCAACATGCTTATGCCGAATAGCGTTAATGCAAAAACAGGGTTTGGCAATACCTTCAAATCTATGATCTGCAACATAAAGAAGGTTCATGAGCTTGGTGGCCCGAACGAGCCGGAGCGCGTCGTTCTTGAGAGAAGCCGTGAGGCTGAGTTCGAAGTTCAGGAGACATGGAGGCCGGTTGACGGACCCGTGCAGGACCCCATTGACTATGAGAAAGAGCTCGTAGAGCACTAAGGAGGTTGGGAAATGACTCAGCATGCACTGTACTTAGATTTCGAGTACTGCACAGGTTGCCACAGCTGTGAGTTGGCCTGTCGGAATGAGCTTGGATTGCCGGTAGACGGATTTGGAATCAAAGTGCTTGAGGATCGCCCGCGCAAAAACCCCGACGGCAAATGGAACTGGAATTACATAGCCTATCCGACAGAGCTTTGCAATCTTTGCGAACAACGCACCGAGAGAGGCCTTCTTCCCTCTTGCGTCCAGACATGCCAAGCCAAAGTCTTGGAGTATGGCACTGTTGAGGAATGTGCGAAGAAGCTGGTTGAGAAGGGGCATCAGGCGACTATCTTCATTCCCTGATGTTCATATGTCTGGGGCATCGTTGCTCGGGTCGGGTCTCTCCGGCCCGAGCTTTTTTAAGGAGGCTTTTCACGGTGGCCAGCTGTGGAGCGTTCTGCTCGTTTTGCGGGCGGTGTGGGCGAAGGATTGCCGAGGAAATGTGTGGCATGAAGCCGAAAGGGGTGGCACCTCCGGGAGTTGCCGACAAGGGTGTTGGCATTAAGAAAACACGAGAGGAATTCTCTGGGTCGGACGACAAGGATTTTGTTGTTGACGTTGTGTAAGAGCACATTTAACCCACGTCATCGACGAGCGCTCGCCGTAAAGCGCCCCCTCCCACGTCATCCTGAGCGCGAATCGCGAAGCGATCCCAGCGAAGGATCTCTGCCGCAGCCGCTAGAAGCGGCGGGCCGAACGTCTATCGGCGTCGCGGGGGCGTAGTGAAGCCGTCATCGTCTCGTCATCGCTATTCTTGACTGCATGTCTATACTAGGAAGACCACTGCTCTCTTTTCGAGGAGGCTTCCGCGTATGTTTGAAAAGTTTACCGACAAGGCCCGACGTGTCCTTGTTCTCGCACAGGAGGAGGCACGTGAGCTGGAGCAGCCCTATGTGGGCACCGAGCACCTGCTCCTGGGCCTGATCCGCGAGGGCGAAGGCATCGCCGCGCGTGCCTTGCAACAGCTCAATGTCACCTATGACGAGGTCATCAGCCAGATAAAGGACATCACCGATCAGGATGCCCCCGCCGCTGCCGGCCATATTCCGTTCACGCCGCGTGCCAAGCGCGTGCTCGAGGGCGCGCTTCGCGAGACGCTGCAGCTCGGGCAGAACTACATCTCGACCGAGCATCTTTTGCTTGGCATCATTCGCGAGGGCAATGGCGTTGCCATGCAGGTCCTCGCGAACATCGGCGTCGAGGGCAATCAGGTTCGCGAGGCTGTCTCCGAGCTCATCAACAGCGCACCCACTCCCGTGCCGTATGCACCGATGGGCGCACAGCAGCCCGGACGCCCGAACCAGGGTTCCGCGCTCGACGAATTCGGCACCGACCTCACCAAGCTCGCCTCGCAAGACGGGCTCGACCCGGTCATCGGGCGCGAGCGCGAGATCGATCGCGTCGAGCAGATTCTCTCGCGTCGCACGAAGAACAACCCGCTGCTCATCGGCGAGCCCGGCGTTGGCAAGACGGCTGTCGCCGAGGGCCTGGCCCAGCTCATCGCAGATGGGCACGTGCCCGACGTGCTGCGCAACAAGCGCCTCGTGACGCTCGACGTCTCGGCACTCGTCGCCGGCTCCAAGTACCGCGGCGAGTTCGAGGATCGCCTCAAGAGCGTCGTCAAGGAAGTGAAGGACGATGGTAACATCATCCTGTTCATCGACGAGATGCACACGCTCATCGGCGCCGGCAGCGCCGAGGGCTCCATCGATGCCGCCGCCATCCTCAAGCCGCCGCTATCGCGTGGCGAAATCCAGGTCATCGGCGCGACGACGACCGACGAGTACCGCAAGCATGTCGAGAAGGACTCCGCGCTGGCCCGCCGTTTCCAGACGGTCACGGTCGAGGAACCCACCATCGAGCAATCCATCGACATTCTCAACGGCCTCAAGGACCACTACGAGGCGCATCATCGCGTCCACTTCACGGATGCGGCCATCGAAGCGGCCGTAACGCTCTCGAATCGCTACGTGCAGGATCGCTTCCTGCCGGACAAGGCCATCGACCTCATCGACGAGGCGGGTGCGCGCATGCGCATCTCCAACATGTCGGTGCCCGAGGACGTCGCCAAGGTCTCCGACAAGCTCAAGAAGCTTCGCGTGCAGAAGGAGGAGGAAGTCAGGCACCAGAACTTCGAGGCTGCCGCCCACCTGCGTGACAAGGAGAAGGAGCTCATTCGCGAGCGCGCCGAGCTCGAGGAGAAGTGGCGCGAGGAGGCCGCGCTCAACGTCGCGACCGTCGATACCGACCAGATCGCCGATGTCGTCTCGCTTGCCACGGGCGTTCCCGTCTCGAGCCTGACCGAAGCCGAGACCACGCGCCTGCTTCGCATGGAAGACGCGCTGCACGAGCGTGTCATCGGGCAAAACGAGGCGGTCACCGCCCTCTCGAAGTCGATTCGCCGCAGTCGCGCCGGTCTCAAGGATCCGCGTCGCCCGATGGGCTCGTTCATCTTCCTCGGGCCTTCCGGCGTGGGCAAGACCGAGCTTTCCAAGGCGCTTGCCGAGTTCCTCTTCGGTACCGAGGACGCGCTCATCAACTTCGACATGTCCGAGTACATGGAGAAGCACACGGTCAGTCGCCTCATCGGTTCGCCCCCGGGCTACGTGGGCTACGACGAGGGCGGCCAGCTCACCAAGGCCGTGCGCCAGAAGCCGTACTCGGTCGTGCTCTTCGACGAGATCGAGAAGGCTCATCCGGATGTCTTCAACGTCTTGCTGCAGATTCTCGAAGAGGGTCACCTCACCGACGGCCAGGGTCGCAAGGTCGACTTTCGCAACACGATCATCATCATGACGAGCAACGTGGGTGCGCGCGAGATCACGCGCGAGAACCCGCTCGGTTTCTCGACGACGAACTCGACCGGCCTATCCGACAAGGAGATTCACGATTCGGTCATGGCCGAGCTCAAGAAGCTCTTCCGCCCCGAGTTCCTCAACCGCATCGACGAGACGATCGTGTTCCAGTCGCTCACGAGCGAGGACATCGAGAAGATCATCGACCTCATGATCGACGACCTGCGTCAGCGCCTGATCGTCCAGGGCATGAGCATCGAGCTCACCGAGGCGGCGAAGAAGCACGTTGCCGAGAAGGGTACGGACACCGCCTTCGGCGCGCGTCCGTTGCGCCGCGCCATCCAGCGTCTCATCGAGGATCCGCTTTCCGAGGAAGTGCTCGAGGGCAAGTGGAGCGAGGGCTCCATCATCCTCGTTGATCACGTAGGCGACGAGCTCGTGTTCGCGCCAGGCGAGGGCGAGGTTCCCAAGCTCAAGGAGCGCAAGACGCTCGCGCTCGAGAGCGCGGGGCCGGGGAGCTCGCTTCCACCCGCGAGTAACGAGGCGGGAGCCGCCGAGTAAACACGACAATGGGGCACCTGCTCGAAGCAGGCGCCCCATTCTTCTTTTATAGCGTGTTATGATTGACCCACGATTCGTAATAGGGGGAGAGGGCTTTCATGGGTGCCATTCAGAGCATGGACGACGTCATGGAGATGGTCGCCCCTGGCACTGACCTGCGCATTGCGCTCGACATGATACTCTCGGCCGACAACGGCGCCCTCATCTGCATTGGCGATCTCGAGTCCGTTCTCGTACTCAGCGACGGTGGCTTCGAGATCGACGTCGCCTTCACTCCCAACCGCCTCTTCGAGCTCTCGAAGATGGACGGCGCGATTCTCCTCGATGCGCACGCGCGCCGTATCGTCCGCGCCAACGTCCATCTATCGCCCACGATGGAATACGAGACCAAGGAAACGGGCATGCGCCATCGCACCGCCATGCGCATGTGCGCGCAAACCGATACCGTGGCGATTACCGTCTCCCAGCGACGCAACGTCATCGACCTCTACTTTGGCGGCGAGAGCAAGACGCTTGGCCGTCCCCTCAAGTCGTTCTCGCAGCTCGACAGCATGATTCTGGCGCTGCAAAACGCGCGCGAGTCCATCGATCACGAAATCAACCGGCTCATCGCGCTGCAGAACGCCGAATCGACGGACGTGTAGCACTGGGCAAGGCAGGGAGGTTCCGTGACTGAAGACGCAAAGGACCTGGTCGAGGTGGGCATCGACCCGATTTCCGTTTCGGCGGCCCTCACTCCGGCCGAGGTGGACATGTACGTCCATCAGATCAACACGCTCGAGAACGCGAGCAGCCTGCTCACCGGCCATGTTTCCAAGAGCCCCTCGACAGCGGCAATCATCGTCGCCGGTGGCGAGGGCGAGCGCTTCCGCAACCCCGGCGGCAAGCAGCTGTTCGAGGTGCTCGGCAAGCCGGTGCTCACCTGGTCGGCCGAGGCGTTCGATGCCGTGCCCGACGTGGGCGTCATCGTCATCGTCTGCCCCGAGGAGCGCCAGGCCGAGTACTGCCGCAAGGCCATCGACCCGTACCCGTTCGTGACGCCCATCGAGTTCGCGTCTTCCGGCGAAGAGCGTCAGGAGTCGGCCATGAACGGCTTCGAGTCGCTTACGAAGGACTACGAGATCATCGCCGTGCATGACGGCGCTCGCCCGCTCATCACACCCGAGATCATCTCTCACGCCATCAACCACCTCAAGGGCAACCTCGATATCGACGGCATCGTGGTGGGCCATCCGTCGGTCGACACGCTCAAGATCGTGAAGGACCGCTTGATTTCAGCCACGCCCGACCGCAGCATGTTCTGGGTGGCGCAGACACCGCAGCTCTTCCGCGCGGACATCTTCAGGCGTGCCTACCAGGCGGCGATGTTCGATGGCTTTTTGGGCACGGACGACTCGTCGCTTGTCGAGCGCATCGGCGGGCGCGTCGCCATGTTCAATGGCCCGCGCGACAACATCAAGCTCACGGTCCCGGAGGATGTCGGCCCCGTTGTTGCCGCATTGTCGGCCCGCGTAGCGCAGCGTGAGGAGTGAGGCACGCATGAACCGAATCGGTCTGGGTTATGACGTGCACGCGTTTGCCGAGGGACGCAAGCTCATTCTTGGCGGCGTCGAGATTCCGTACGAGAAGGGCCTTGACGGTCATTCGGATGCCGACGTGCTCGTGCATGCCATCATGGATGCGATTGTCGGGGCGATGCGTGCCGGCGACATCGGCAAGCTCTTCCCCGATACCGACCCCGCGTACAAGGATGCGGACTCGCTCAAGCTGCTTGAGCATGTGGGTGCACTTGCCCGTGAGCAAGGCTTCTCGATTGACGACATCGACTCGGTCGTCATGCTCCAGGAGCCCAAGATGTCCCCGTATCGCGAGCAGATGCGCGCCAATATAGCTGCCGCCCTGCACATCGACGTCGAGAGCGTGGGCGTGAAGGCCACCACGACCGAGCATCTGGGCTATGAGGGCCGCGGCGAAGGCGCATCTGCCCAGGCAGTCTGCCTCCTCTCACGCTGACCTGCAAAATGAGACAAACGCTCAGTCTCGTTGTCTCATTATCAGCGGGTACCCATGGCAAGTGCAGCAGATGTGCCAGACCAAACTGCCTCTTTCCTGATAAGATGCTGTGACGTATGTGCCCGATTGTCCGAGGAGTCACCATGCAAATCTACAACACCGCAACCCGCCGCAAAGAGGAGCTCGCGACGCACGAGCCGGGCAAGGTGGCGATGTATGCGTGCGGCCCCACGGTCTACAACTACATTCACATCGGCAACGCCCGCACCTTCCTCATCTTCGACATGGTGCGCAAGTACCTGAAGTATCGTGGCTACGAGGTCGCCTTCGTCCAGAACATCACCGATGTCGACGACAAGATCATCAAGCGCGCGCAAGAGGAGGGCAAGACGCCCGAGGAAATCGCCGCGTTCTATACCGAGGCCTTCATCGATAACATGCACACTTTCGGCATCGACGATCCCGACGTGCGCCCGCGTGCCACGCAGGAGATCCCCGAGATGATCGAGCTCGTGCAGCGTCTCATCGACCGTGGCCACGCCTACGAGGTCGATGGCGACGTGTACTTCTCGGTGCGGTCGTTCCCCAAGTACGGCGAGCTTTCCGGTCGCAACGTCGACGACCTGCAGAGCGGTGCCCGCGTTGACGTTGACGAGCGCAAGCGCGATCCGCTCGACTTCGCCTTGTGGAAGGCCGCTAAACCGGGTGAACCCAGCTGGAAAAGCCCCTGGGGCGAAGGCCGCCCTGGCTGGCATACCGAATGCGCTGCCATGGTGCATCGCTACCTGGGCACTCCGATCGACATCCACGGCGGCGGCTCCGACCTTGCCTTCCCGCATCACGAGAACGAGTGCGCCCAGGCCACCTGCGCCTGGCACCAGGGCTTCTCCAACACCTGGATGCACACGGGCATGCTGTTGGTGAACGGCGAGAAGATGTCGAAGTCGCTCGGCAATTTCTTCACGCTCGAAGAAGTGCTCGAGAAACATTCGGCGGCAGCACTTCGCCTGCTCATGCTGCAAACGCATTATCGCAGCCCGCTCGATTTCAGCTTCGAGCGCCTGGAAGGCGCGGAAAGCTCGCTGGTCCGTATTGCGGGCACGGCTCAGAACCTGCGTTGGGCTGCGGCCCACGCGACGGGCGAGCCCGATGCCGCGTTGGCTCAAAAACTCGCCGACGCTGTTGCGGCTGCCGATGCCGAGTTCAAGGCCTGCATGGATGACGACTTCAACACCGCAGGCGCCCTGGGCGCATTCTTCGGCTTCATCACCGAAGCGAACTCGTACCTCGATGCCGCCGACGGTGCGGTTAATGCCGAGGTGGTAGTTGCGGCTGCCGAGTTCATCGAGCGTTCTATGGACGTTTTGGGTATCGAACTCCCCGAGCAGGAGGCGGAGCTGCCTGTCGAAATCATTGCGCTTGCTGCTGAGCGCGCTGGTTACGCCGGCGACGACACGGCCGAGGCTGCCGAAGCCCTTATTGCTGCTCGTGCTGAAGCGCGCGCCGCGAAAGACTGGGCCGTGGCCGATGCCATTCGTGATGCTTTGGGCGAGCTTGGCCTGGTGGTGGAAGACACCGCCGCCGGCGCTCGCGTCAAGGCGAAATAACCAAGGGTTGGGTCGCTTCGTCGTTTTCGCTCCGGCGGCGCGGCCCTGTTTGTGACCG
>OLOT01002066.1_pt1 | contig 10653 bp, 10 predicted proteins | sample 1671991 | NCBI WGS metagenome assembly OLOT01 (sample SAMEA3136634, study PRJEB25190) | human gut metagenome | biome: human gut; feature: human-associated habitat; material: faeces | place: Austria | collected 2013
ATTGATTACAGTATGGAAATGCTCAGCGAGGCAATGCAAAGTGCCTCCGAAGAAGATGCCGGGCCTGCCCTCCATCCAGAAGAAATTGAAGAAGTTCATCCCCGCAAAGCCGCCCAGCAGGATGCTGGTGGTGTCGCCTACAAGGGTGGCAGCTCCCTGCAGGTTGGAGGAGACCGCAATGGAGATGAGGACGGGCACGGGGGAGATCTTGAGCTTGCGGGCAATGGCAAGGCCCACAGGGGCTACCATGAGCACCGTGGCAACATTGTCCACAAAGGCGCTGATGACCCCGGCAAAGAGGGCCAGCATACACACGGCCCATTTCACATTGGGTACCCGCACGATGAGCAGCTCGGCCAGCCGGGCGGGCATCCTGCTCTCAATAAAGAGGGAGACCGTGCCCATGGTGCCCGCCATCATCAGCAGGACATTGAAGTCCACGGCCCGGGCGGCATCCATCAGGGTAAAGTCCCACAGGCCCGCCGCGCCCAGAGCCAGAAACAGAGCGGCCCCGCCCAGCGCGGCAAAAGGCCGGTACTGCGGCAGAGCCAGCATCAGAAGATAGGTCAGCAGAAAAATGATCAGTGCAGGAAGCATACGCAGTCCTCAGCTTTCGGGCCTGGCATCGGTGTCCTCGTCGATCATCCGGTATCCCACGCCCAGTTCGTTCAGAATATAGGTGTTGCGGCCGGGCACGCTGCCCAGCTTTTTGCGGATGTTTGCCATGTTGACCTGCAGCTTTTTGGTGCTGCCGCAGTCGGTATCGCCCCAGATGGCCCGCACGATGGCGGCATAGGTCATCACCCGGCCTGCATGTTCCGAGAGGAAGGCCACGATGTTATATTCGGTCTGGGTCAGCTTGATCTCGGCACCGTCCACAAAGACCTTGTGGCGCTCATAGTTGATCTCAAGCCCCTGTGCCCGGAACACGCCGCCGGGCATTCCGCCCAGCACGCCGAAGCGGTTGGTGCGCAGGGCGGCGCGCACCCGGGCCAGCAGCTCGCCGGTGCCAAAGGGTTTGGTGATGTAATCGTTGGCTCCCAGATCCAGCGCCTCGATCTTGTCCTGCTCGGTGGTGCGGGCCGAGAGCACGATGATGGGGGTCAGGAACTTCTGCCGCACAAAACGGATGAGCTCCAGCCCGTCCCGGTCGGGCAGGCCCAGATCCAGGATGATAAGGTCCGGATTGTGGGAGGTGAACAGGGTCTGGCCCATGGCGCAGGTGTTGGCAACAAGGGCCTGATAGCCGTTGGTCTCCAGCAGCGTCTCAATAAAGCTGCAGATGTTGGCCTCATCTTCCACAACCAGAACCTTGAATTTGTTATTGCTCATCTTCGTTTTCCTCCGTCTCGATCGATTCGGTCTCCAGCCAGAAGCGGATGCTGGTGCCCTCGCCCACCTTGCTCTCGGCCTGGATCTCGCCGCCGTGTGCCTTGACGATGGCGGCACAGACCGAAAGGCCGATGCCCATGCCGTGCTTGCCGCTGTCGGCCGCGGCATCGGCGGGCAGCACACCGGTGAACAGGGTGCGCAGGCGCTCCTTCGGAATGCCGCAGCCGTTGTCCGATACCTCAAACACCGCCCGGCTGCCCAGCGTGAACACCCGCAGGGTCAGCTGGGTCATCCCCTCGGCGTGGACGGCGGCATTTTCCAAAAGGTTCGTCAGCACCTGCGAGATCAGCATCGAGTCCATGGGGATCACGATGAAGCTGTCGGGCAGGTAGGTGGTAACGGGCACCTTGGGGTAGCGCTTCTGGAACCGAACCAGCACGGTGTCGATCAGCTCGTCCAGCACGGTGGGGGTCTTTTGCACGGCTACCTGCCCGCCGTCAAAGCGGGTGACGGACAGCAGGTTTTCCACCATCCGGTTCAGCCACTGGGCATCGGAACAGGCTTCGCCAAGAAGTTTTAATTTTTGCTCTTTTTCCAGGCTGTCATAATTTTCAATGACCGTGGAACAGGCCCCGTAAATGGAAGTAAGGGGCGTGCGCAGATCGTGGGAGACGGCCCGCAGCAGGGTGGCCCGCATCTTTTCGGTCTCGCTCTCCATCCGCAGCTGTTCCTGCTTTTTGATGCGGGTGGTCAGGGTGCTGGTCATAATGGACACCACCAGCATCGCCATGCCCGAGAACAGGTTTTCCGGCAGGGTGAAGTTGAAGGCAAAGTAAGGGGAGCGGAACGCAAAATTCACGGCCAGCACGCCGATCAGGGAAGCCACCACGCCCCACACATAACCATCCGTATAGATCGAGATCAAAAAAACTGCCAGAACAAACACCATCGATGCAACGCCATCGATCCGGCCGGTGATCTGCTGTGTGCCGGTCACGATGAGAAAGGCGGCGCACAGCACAGCGGCCAGGACCAGCGCGTCGTGCCAGCGGGTCTTCTGCTTCATGGGGATCCCTCCATATCTATTCTACTCCAGATGAAAAGTATACCATACTTTTCCTAAAGATGCAGTAAAGGCTGAAAAAAGAGCTGTTGTTCCGGGGATGGGCTGCACAGAATGCCCAAACCCATGGATTCTTTTCCGGTTTTATGCTATTATAAAGAGTGAGAGCAAGGAGAGAGCGCTCTCAGGGATAAGAGAAAACGTAACGTTGCAATAGAAGGAGAAGAGGATCATGGGAAAATATTTTGGCACCGACGGCTTCCGTGGCGAGGCCGGAGTGAACCTGACCGCCGACCACGCCTACAAGGTGGGCCGTTTTCTGGGCTGGTATTATAATGCACTGCGGGAGCGCAGCGGCAACAACGAGCCTGCCCGCATCGTCATTGGCAAGGATACCCGCCGCAGCTCGTACATGTTCGAGTACAGCCTGGTGGCGGGCCTGACCGCTTCCGGCGCGGATGCCTACCTGCTCCACGTCACCACCACCCCCAGCGTGGCCTACATTGCCCGCGTGGATGATTTTGACTGCGGCATTATGATCTCTGCCAGCCATAACCCGTTCTACGACAACGGCATCAAGCTGATCGACTGCTACGGCGAAAAGATGCCCGAGGAGACCCTGCTGCTGGTGGAGGACTACATCGACGGCAAGCTCCATGTCTTTGATCAGGACTGGCCGGAGCTGCCCTTTGCCCACCGGGAGCATATCGGCTGCACCGTGGACTATGTGGCGGGCCGCAACCGCTACATGGGTTACCTGATCAGCCTGGGCATCTACTCCTTCAAGGGCATCAAGGTGGGTCTGGACTGCGCCAACGGTGCCAGCTGGAACATTGCCAAGAGCGTGTTCGATGCGCTGGGCGCAGACACCTACGTCATCAACAACCAGCCCAACGGCCTGAACATCAACCTGAACGCAGGCTCCACCCACATCGAGGGCCTGCAGAAGTTCGTGGTGGAAAAGGGTCTGGATGTGGGTTTTGCCTATGACGGCGATGCAGACCGCTGCCTCTGCGTGGACGAAAAGGGCAATGTGATCACCGGTGACCACATCCTGTACATCTACGGCTGCTACATGAAGGAGCGCGGCAAACTGCTGACCAATACTGTTGTCACCACGGTCATGTCCAACTTTGGCCTGTACAAGGCCTTTGACGAGCAGGGCATCGGCTACGCCAAGACTGCCGTGGGTGACAAGTACGTCTATGAGTACATGGCCAAGAACGGCTGCCGCATCGGCGGTGAGCAGAGCGGCCACATCATCTTCTCCAAGTACGCCAGCACCGGTGACGGCATCCTGACCAGCCTGAAGATGATGGAGGTCATGCTGGCCAAGAAGAAGCCTCTGAGTGCGCTGGCCGCCCCGCTGAAGATCTACCCGCAGGTGCTGGAAAATGTTCGTGTGACAGATAAGAAGGCCGCGCAGGACGATGCTGCCGTGCAGGCTGCTGTCAAGGCGGTGGCCGAGGCACTGGGCGATACCGGCCGCATCCTTGTCCGGGAGTCCGGCACCGAGCCGGTGGTCCGTGTGATGGTGGAGGCCCCTGACCACGACACCTGCCAGAAGTACGTTTCTCAGGTGGTGGATGTCATCAAGGCACAGGGCTACAGCGTCTGACGCTGAGCCGGAAAGAGAGCGCAGGATGAAGAAGTTCAAACGGATGCTGGCGGGGCTGGCCTGTGTGCTGGCGGTCTGCCTGTGTACCCCCACCGCTTTTGCGGCAAAGGTCATCGTCTATTTTGATGCCAACGGCGGTATCTGTACCTCTGCTGCGGAGCGCACCAATGCCGACGGCCAGCTGACGAGCCTGCCCACCGCCACCATGGAGGGCTATACCTTCGATGGCTGGTACACCTCTGGCACGGATGATGTTACCGGTTTTCCCATTGATGTGCAGGTCAAAGCCAACGATACGGCGTTTGGCGCGGATACCACCGTCTATGCCCACTGGTCGGCCAACGGCGGCAGCGCGGAAGTGGTGGAGGAAAAAGAGGTAGACCCGGACACCCTTCTTACAACGATGGGGCTGGCGGCCGGAAGCGTCGTTCTGGTGCTGCTGGCAAGCCTGGCACTTTGAGAGGAGCGGACATGCAGCAGAACTTAAAATTTCCGGCGCAGTGCACCGTCATTCCCGCTGAGGAGCTGGAGCAGGTCTCCGGCGGCGCTCCTGCCTGGGTGGGGGAGCTGAAGGATCAGATCCGCCCCTACTGGCAGAAGGCAAAGCCCTATCTGGCTTTTGGCATCGAGTGCGGCAAGGCCTTTGTGCAGGTCATTGCGGCGGCATACAGCATCTACATCTATGGCCGGATCATTCAGGACTCCATGCACGGCATCAAGGACAGCCTGAACTGGTTCAAGGGCCTGAACTGAAAATATCGGGATATGAAACGTCCCCCTGCGCCATTCGTGGTTTGAACGGTGCAGGGGGACGTTTGTTTGTATCGCTGTCAGGCAGGTTTCTTATCTGCAAGCGCTTTTACTTCGTCGAGAGAAAGCTCTGTACACTCAGCAATCGTTTCCAGATTCAGCTGCCCCAAAGCCAGCATCTTCTTTGCTGTCCGTACAGCCTTTTGATACTCGGCATCTCTTGCGGATTCTCGCGCAACCTCTTCAAATGCTCTGCACATCTGTGATCTCCCTCCTTCGGTTTCTTTCAGATAGCGTACCTCTTTGGCAAGAAGCGGGTTCAACATTTTGTTCGGGTCGGTACAGTTCAGGTCATGCATCAAACGTCCAACGGGATGCTCCAAATCACGGAATGCGCCATTCACATAAATGATATGAGCTCCATCACCGAACGTGGTGTGCTGCAGCTCTGTGACGGTTCTCTCTACATGATATAACGGCAGGCCTGCACCATATTTGTCATGCTCAGTGATGAAGATGACATAGGTGTCCACCAATGCGTCAAAATCTTCACCTTTTTCCAGTAACGTCCGGTCGATGACACTGCTGTGGAAGCGCGCCCGGCGGACGCTGGCACCCTTGTCTGCCCGCTGGACCTCGATGTCCAGTATGCGGCCCTCGGTATCTACAGCCCGGATGTCCAATTTGATGGAGCGCTTGGTTGCGCTTTTGTATTCCACCTGAGCCTCGGTGCACTGAACCTTGATGTCGTTGCGCTCAAGAATCGTGCGCAGGATATATTCCACAGGCTCGATTTTTTCATCCAATGCTTCTGAAAAGAAATCATCGTCCATCAGCCGCAGTCCTTTCAGGAGCTCGAGATAATGCTGATACTGGTCCTTCATGGCAGGATACCTCTCTTTATAAGGTGTGCGGCTGTATCTGATTCTAAATTATCATAATCCTGTTGAAAATGCAAGTAGCAAACCCCTTAGTCATCCGTGCTGTCGAGCTTCAGCACGGCGGTAAAGGCTTCACTGGGCAGGGAGACGCTGCCGAGCTGGCGCATCTTCTTTTTGCCCTCCTTCTGCTTTTCCAGCAGCTTCTTCTTGCGGGAGATATCGCCGCCGTAGCACTTGGCCAGCACGTCCTTGCGCATGGCCTTGACGGTCTCACGGGCGATGATCTTGCCGCCGATGGCGGCCTGCACCGGGATCTCGAACAGGTTGCGGGGGATGTTGTCCCGCAGCTTTTCGCAGATGCGGCGGCCCTTGGCGTAGGCGTTATCCCGGAACACGATCATGGACAGCGCGTCCACGGGGTCGCCGTTGAGCAGGAAGTCCAGCTTGACCAGATCGCTCTCGCGGTACTCCTTGAACTCATAGTCGTAGCTGGCGTAACCGCGGCTGCGGCTCTTGATGGCATCAAAGAAGTCGTACACGATCTCGCCCAGCGGCATGGCATAATGCAGGTCTACGCGCACATCGTCCAGATACTTCATGTCGATGAGGGTGCCGCGCTTGTTCTGGCACAGATCCATCAGGCCGCCCACATAGTCGTTGGGGGTGTACAGGTGCACGTCCACAAAAGGCTCTTCCTGCTTGACGATGTTGGAGGGATCCGGGTAGCTGGAGGGGTTGTCGATCATCTCCACAGTGCCGTCGGTCAGGGTCAGGCGGTAGCGCACGCTGGGCGTGGTGGTGATGATGTCCAGATCGAACTCACGCTCCAGACGCTCGGTGATGATCTCCATGTGCAGCAGGCCCAGGAAGCCGCAACGGAAGCCGAAGCCCAGAGCCGCACTGGTCTCCAGATCAAAGGTCAGGGAGGCGTCGTTCAGCTGCAGCTTTTCCAGGGCGTCCTTCAGGTCGGGGTAGCGGGCACCGTCGGCGGGGTAGATGCCGCAGAACACCATGGGCTTGACCTGCCGGTAGCCGGGCAGGGCCTCGGCGGTGGGGCGGGAAGCCAGCGTGACGGTGTCGCCCACGCGGGTGTCCTGCACAGTCTTGATGCTGGCGGTCAGGTAGCCGACTTCGCCGGCCTGCAGCTGGGCGCAGGGGGTCAGGTTGGTGGCACCCATGTGGCCCACTTCCACCAGCGTGAATTCGGCCCCGGTGGCCATCATGCGGATGGTGTCGCCGGGCTTGACGGTACCCTCAAACACGCGGATGTAGACGATGACGCCCTTGTAGCTGTCGTAGATGCTGTCAAAAATCAGGGCTTTGAGGGGGGCGTCCGGGTCACCGGTGGGGGCGGGGATGTCGGTGACCACCCGTTCCAGCACCTGATCCACGTTCAGGCCGGTCTTGGCGGAGACGCGGGGCGCGTCCAGGCAGGGCAGGCCGATCACGTCCTCCACCTCCTGCGCCACCTCGTCCGGGTGGGCGCTGGGCAGGTCGATCTTGTTCAGGATGGGCACCAGCTCCAGATCATGCTCCAGTGCCATGTAGGTGTTGGCCAGGGTCTGGGCCTCCACGCCCTGGGTGGCGTCCACCACCAGAATGGCACCCTCGCAGGCAGCCAGACTGCGGCTCACCTCGTAGGCAAAGTCCACATGGCCCGGGGTGTCGATGAGGTTGAATTCGTAGGTCTTGCCGTCCTTGGCGGTGTAGTTCATGGTCACGGCGCGGGCCTTGATGGTGATGCCGCGCTCACGTTCGATGTCCATGTTGTCGAGGATCTGGTCCTCCATGGTGCGCTCGTCCACGCTCTTGGTCAGCTCCAGGATGCGGTCCGACAGGGTGGACTTGCCGTGGTCGATGTGGGCGATGATGCAGAAGTTGCGGATATTGTCTCTTGCCATGTAGTTCCTCCGGTTGGGATTTATGCTTCCAGGATCCAGTCCTCCACAGCCACGATCTGTCCGTGGTCGCGGTAGACGCGGGGCACGCGGCGGGACACGCCGCACAGGACTTCATAGGAAATGGTGTCGGTTTTGCGGGCGATGGTCTCGGCGGTGTCGCTCACGGTGCCGCCCCACAGGATGGCTTCGTCGTCCTCGCGTACCTCCGGCACATCGGTCACGTCCACCATCATCTGGTCCATGCACACCCGGCCCAGCACCGGGCAGGCTACGCCGTGAATTTCCACGACGCCCTTGCCGCAGCTCAGTTGGCGGGGGTAGCCGTCGGCGTAGCCGGTGCACAGGGTGGCCACCTTGGTGGGTTTTTCGGCGGTGAAACGGCGGCCGTAGCTGGCACACTGGCCGGGCTGCATCTCTTTGATCATGCTCACCACGGTCTTGAGGGTCATCACCGGGCGGAAACAGCCAAAGCGCACCTCATCGCTGGGGTCGTAGCCGTACAGGATGATGCCGGGGCGGGCCATGCAGCGCTCCCGGGGCAGGCCCTCGGGCCAGTCCGGGTGCAGCATGACTCCGGCGGAGTTGTCGCAGTGCACCAGCTGCGGTTCCTGCCCGGCGGCTTTCAGGGCGTGGAAGGCCTGCACGAACAGGCGGTGCTGCTCGGCGGTGTAAGCAATGTTGTCCTCGCTGACGTCATCGGCCACTGAGAAGTGCTGGAACAGGCCGGTCATCTCCAGCCCGGGCAGGGCACAGGCTGTGAGCATGTCCCGGATGGCGGCGTCAAAATCGGTGCGCAGGGCAAAGCCGATGCGGCCCATGCCGGTGTCGGCCTTCAGGTGGATCTGCACCCGGCCGCCTGCGGCCACGGCAGCATCGCTCAGGGCCTTGGCCTGCGCTGCCGAGTAGCAGGCCACCGTGATATGGTTCTGGATCAGGGCCGCCGCATAGCCGGGCTGCACATGGCCCAGCACCAGAATGGGCAGGGTCAGCCCGCCCTTGCGCAGCTGCACGGCCTCGGTCAGGCAGCTCACGGCCAGCCAGGCGGCACCCTCTTCCGCAAAAACGCGGGCGCACTGCACGGCGCCGTGGCCGTAGCTGTCGGCCTTGACCACTGCGCACAGCGGCAGGGCACCGGCACGGGCCTTGACCGCGCGGAAATTATGGCGAAGGGCTTCGAGGTCGATCTCGGCCCAGACATGTTTTTCAAAGGGTTGGGTCTGCATCATGATTCATCCTTCTTTGCTGTTTGTATAAAGCTGCCGCGCCCGGTGTGAACGGGCCGCCAGCCGTCGATGCCGCTTTCCTGCAGGGCGTGCAGGGTCTTTTGCCGGAAGGCGTGGTCGGTGCGGCAGCGTTCCCGGACGAACTCTTTGGTCTGCTCGCGCACGGTCACGCCGTCGGCGGGGCAGCGGCTCTTGACGATGGGCAGGCCCTCCTCCCGCACGGCACACTGCACCTCGTATTCGGTGGCCAGCAGCATGGGGCGGATGAGGGTCAGGTCCCGCTGGGACAGGTAGGTGACCGGCGAAAAGCAGCCGATGCGGCCCTCCCGCCAGAGATTCATGTAAAAGGTCTCCACAGCATCGTCCAGATGGTGCCCCAGCGCCACCTTGTTGCAGCCCAGCTCCTGCGCGGCGGTGTGCAGGGCACCCCGGCGCAGCTTGGCGCAGAGGGAACAGGGGTTCTTTTCCTGCCGGTACTCGAACACCACCGGGCCGATCTCGGTGCGGCGGATGTGGTAGGGGATGCCGTACCGGGCAAACAGGGCCTCCAGGGCGGTGTAGTCCATGGGCTGGTGGTCGAACTGGGGGTCCAGCGTTACCGCCACCACCTCATAGTCAAAGCCGATGTACCGCCGCAGCATGGCCAGACCCACCGTCAGGGCCACACTGTCCTTGCCGCCGGACACGCCCACCATCACCCGGTCGCCAGGGGCCAGCATCTCGTAATCCTGCACGGCTTTGCGCATCAGGCCGCAGAGCCGCTGCATGGCACGCTGCTCGCTCATGACAGGCTCACGCTTTCCACCAGATTGACGATGTCGTTGATGGAGGCCAACTTGGTCAGGGCCGAAACATAGACCACATCACCGCTGTCGTAGGTGATGGTGGCCAGCACGGCATAATAGGTCTGGATATCGCAGCGCACGGCAGTGACCTCGGCCCCTTCCACCGTGATGTTGGCGGTGCGGGGCTTGATGATGCCGTAAGCCTGCTTCAGGTCCTTCTCAGAATCGTCGATGAAGTCCGGGTAGGTGTCGGCGGTGCCGCGCTGCAGCAGTACGGCCTGATAATCCTCCGCGCCGTCGGCCGAGTCGGCCGTCGCCAGCTCCAGCACAGTTCCAAGGGTGGCGTCCTCGGTCATCTGGCAGACCTTCCAGATGCTGCTGTCGTAATACACCGAAACTCCGTTGGTGCCGGTGTAGTGGGTGTCGGGGTTGGCGGGGGTCTGCCGGTTGACCAGCAGGGTGAGGATGATGTAAGCCACGATGCCCAGACAGATGAAGATGGCCATGGCGGCCAGCAGCTTGGAGGTGCGGCGCTGGGCGGCGGTGTTGTGGTCGATGTCGTGTGGCATGAAAAGTTCTCCTTTTGTAAGCGGTGCAGCGCAAAGCTGCCCATATCCTTTATAGTATAACACAACCGCAGGCAAAATTGTAGCGGGCAGGTGCGGAAAATATCCACGCACCGGCAAAAACTTTTTTGAAAAATCGAAAATTTGAATTCGTGAGGATTCAAGAGAAAACAAGAGATTTTGAGAGAACAGAAAATTTTCGCCGAAAAAATCAAAAAATGCTGTTGACAGGCACCTTTTTATGATGTATACTGACACTCGCGCCCCACAAGGGTGCCTGAAATGTACAAAGAGTTTATCAGGAGGAAATAGATATGAGCACTACTCTCGTAAAGCCCGCTGAAGTCGAGCGCAAGTGGTATCTGCTCGACGCTGCCGGCAAGAGCCTGGGCCACGTCGCTGCTGAGGCCGCTGTTCTGCTGCGCGGCAAGCAGAAGGTCGATTACACCCCCAACGTGGACTGCGGCGATTTCGTTGTTGTCATCAACTGCGATCAGGCTGTTCTGACCGGCAAGAAGGCCGAGCAGAAGTTCC
>OLOT01002067.1_pt1 | contig 10652 bp, 9 predicted proteins | sample 1671991 | NCBI WGS metagenome assembly OLOT01 (sample SAMEA3136634, study PRJEB25190) | human gut metagenome | biome: human gut; feature: human-associated habitat; material: faeces | place: Austria | collected 2013
AATGATTCCTGAATCCTTCCGCACCGATGTGCTGAAAGAAACGCTGGATACCAACAAGGTGCTGATGGAGAACGCCAATGTGGAAACGGCGAACTTTGCGTTGCTGTTCGAGTTTGACGGTGATGTGAAGAAAATCCGCCATGTGCTGTATAACTGTGCGGCAAGCCGTCCGTCCATCGAATCCCAGACCAATGAGGATGAGATCGAGGTGCAGACGGAAACGCTGTCGGTCAAGGCCACTCCGCTGGCAAGCGGCTATGTGAAAGCCAAGACCGGGGACGATACCACCGAGAAGATTTATACGGACTGGTACAAATCTGTATATCTTCCGGGTGCCGCGGCAGAAGCCGCATCGGATGTATCCGAGCAAAGCACCAAGTCCACCGCAAAAGCTGTGAAGGAGTAAAGCTATGAGTATGATTCAGAAAATTGAAATTGACGGAAAGCAGGTGCCATTTAAGGCATCTGCGGCAATTCCCCGTATTTACCGAATAAAGTTCCACAGGGACATTTACAAAGACCTGGATGCACTTGGCAAGGCTGTAGGCAACGGTGATGCGGAGAATTCCCGTCTCGATATGTTCTCTCTGGAAATGTTCGAGAACATCGCCTATGTCATGGCAAAGCACGCAGACCCGTCTATCCCAGACTCCCCGGAGGAATGGCTGGATGAATTCAGCACCTTTTCCATTTACCAGGTGCTGCCGAAGATCATCAAGCTGTGGGGACTCAATGTACAGACGGATGTTTCTTCTAAAAAAAACTTCGCCCAACTGACCGCAAAATGACAACACCGTTATTTCTGCTTCGCTGCGTACAGCTTGGCATTTCTATTCGTGACCTCGATCTGCTCACGATAGGAATGGTCAACGATATGTACGCAGAAAGCGGAAATGATGAGTATAAGGGATATTCGCAGATGGCTACGCAAAAAGATTTCGATTTATTTTAACGCTCGGCAGCAATGTCGGGCAATTTTTATGCCCATTTTGCAGAGAGGAGGTGCGCTATGGCGGCAGGCAGAATCAAGGGTATCACCGTTGAAATCGGCGGCGATACTACCAAACTACAGACAGCCTTAAAGGGTGTCAATTCAGAAATTAAGAATACCCAGGCACATCTGAAGGATGTCGAAAAGCTGCTGAAGCTTGATCCCGGCAATACGGATCTGCTTGCGCAGAAGCAGAAGCTCCTCTCTGATGCGGTATCTGAAACCAAGGATAAGCTGACCACACTAAAGACGGCGGCTGAACAGGCAAACACAGCACTTGCCAACGGTGACATCTCACAGGAACAGTATGATGCCCTGCAGCGAGAAATCATCGAAACCGAGCAAGACCTAAAAAAGCTGGAGGAACAGGCAAAGCAGTCCGATGCGGCACTGCAGAAGATTGCCGCAAACGGCGAAAAGCTGAAAACGGTCGGAGACAACATTTCTTCTGCCGGGCAGAAGATGCTCCCGGTCACTGCGGCAGTTACAGGTCTTGGAACAGCGGCAGTCACCACAGCGGCAAACTTTGAATCGTCCATGTCGCAGGTGCAGGCCACGATGGGCGTGACGAAGGATGCCATGTCTACGGTGGATGGTCAATCGGTCAATACGATGGATACGCTGTCCGAGCTTGCCAAGAAAATGGGTGCTGAGACAGCTTTCTCCGCAAAGGAATGTGCGGACGCTCTGAATTATCTGGCACTTGCCGGATATGATACCCAGCAGATGTGCGACACTTTGCCTACCGTTCTGAACCTTGCCGCCGCAGGTGATATTGACCTTGCGTCTGCATCGGATATGGTAACAGACGCCATGTCTGCCCTTGGCATGGGCGTGGATGAGTCAACGAAGATGGTCGACCAGATGGCAAAGACCGCTTCGTCCACCAATACCTCGGTAGCACAGCTTGGCGAAGGGATTCTGACCATCGGTGCTACGGCAAAGTCCATCAAGGGCGGCACTGCCGAACTGAACACTGCACTCGGTATCCTTGCCAACAACGGCATCAAGGGAGCTGAAGGCGGTACACATCTGCGAAATGTGATTCTGTCCTTGCAGAACCCGACCGATAAAGCGGCGGCGCAGATGGATGCCCTTGGAGTCTCCGTTTATGATTCTAACGGAAACATGCGCTCCCTCAACGACATCCTTGGTGACCTCAATAAGAGCATGGACGGCATGACATCGGCGGATAAAGCCAACATCATCGCCACCATTTTCAATAAGACCGACCTTGCATCGGTCAATGCTTTGCTTGCAAACACCGGCGATACCTGGGACAGCCTGCAAAACTCTATCACAAACAGTGCAGGAGCCGCACAGCAGATGGCAGATACTCAGCTCGACAACCTGCAGGGACAGATTACCATTTTGAAATCTGCTCTTGAGGGTCTTGCTATTTCTTTTGGCGAACTGCTGATGCCAGCAATCAAGCAGATTGTCGACTGGGTACAGAAGTTCGTGGACTGGCTCAACAGTATGGACGAAGGCACAAAGAAAGTGATCGTGACGGTTGCCCTGCTTGCAGCAGCTATCGGTCCCGTTCTTATTGTAATCGGCAAGGTAATCTCTGCGGTCGGTACGATTATGACGGTCGTTCCGAAAATCGCAAGTGCCATCAGCAAAGTAAAAACAGCATTTGCGGCTCTGAATGTCACCATGCTTGCCAATCCTATCGTCCTCATCATCGCAGCCATTACCGCACTGGTGGCTGCCTTTATTTATCTTTGGAATACCAACGAGGGATTCCGGCAGTTTTGGATTGATTTGTGGGAGGGCATTAAGCAGGCGGTCATTACAGCCTGGAATGCAATAACATCCTTCCTGTCTACGGCATGGGAGAGCATCCTTTCTTTGGCACAGACGGTGTGGGGTGGGATTTCCGGATTTTTTACTACGCTGTGGGAAGGCATTAAGGGTGTGTTCACTTCGGCGTGGGAGGCAATCAGCGGCGTAATGACCACCATCTGGAACACGATTACTTCCATTTGGCAGAGCATTTATGACACGATTTCTCCATTGCTCGAAGCCTTCCGATATCTGTTTGAAACGATTTTTGAAGCTATCCGCATTCTGATAGAACGGGCATTAACTGCTATTTCACAGAAAATCAGTGAGATATGGAATGGCATCGTGACCTTCCTCACGCCGATTCTGGAAACCATCAAGAACATTTTTCAGACTGTGTGGACGGCTATCCAGACGGTTATTACTACGGTGCTGACGGCAATTAAAAATGTGGTAATCACCATATGGAATGCCATCAAAACCGCTGTGACAACGGTGCTGAACGCCATCAAGGGCGTGGTTTCTTCCGTATGGAACAGCATCAAATCTGTGGTTTCCACAGTGATGAATACCATTAAAAACACGGTTTCTTCCATCTGGAATAGCGTGAAGTCGGCTGTCGGCAGCATCATCGGTCAGATTTATAACGTGATCCATTCTGGCTTCGAGCGAGCAGTCGGCTATGTAAAGGGGCTTGCTTCTCAGGCATTCAGCTGGGGACGCGACCTTATCATGGGTATCGTGAATGGTATCAAGTCGGCTGTTGGCGCAGTAACCGATGCAGTAAATGGTGTGGCAAACAAGATTCGTTCAGTCCTACACTTCTCGGTTCCGGATGAGGGACCGTTGACCGACTACGAGAGCTGGATGCCGGACTTTATGGCAGGACTTGCAAAAGGCATCGAACAGAGTAAGAGCCTTGTGGCAAAGGCAATGGATGGTGTTGCAGCTGATATGGTCATCAATCCTCAGATCGGCAGAATGGAAACAGCAACCGCTACAGTGTCCGCAGGTACGGCAGACACGCTCTCCGGCATTACGGCGGCAATTCGTGAGGGGCTGTCGCAGGTGAATAACCCAAGCGGAGATATTGTTATCCCTGTGTACCTTGGCGGCACGATGCTGGATGAGGTCATTATCAATGCCCAGCAGAGGGCAAATCTTAGAAGCGGAGGAAGATAAGATGGCATTTATGCAATATTTGACTTTCAACGGCACTGACCTTCCTCTGCCGGATTCCTACGATATCGACCTTTCCGATGTTGAAGCGGATTCCAGCGGAGAAACAGAAGCCGGAACTACGCAGAGGGATGTGGTGCGAAACGGTGTAGTAAAAATCGGAGTGTCCTTTTCAGTGTCACCCGCATGGCTCAAAAAGCTGACAGCATATTCCAAGCTGCCAAAGCTGACAGTTCAATATTTTGATACCGAGAATTTATCCCAAAAAGAAACAGAAATGTATATCAGTGGATTTAAGGCAAAGCTCAAAAAGGATACATCCTATAAGGGACTGTGGACAGTGAGCTTTACCCTGAACGAATTTTAATGGAGGTGGTGCTGTGTATCCAGTATCGGATGCCTTTATGCAGGCAGTCAAAAGTAACACAAGAAAATATTACTGGACCGGCACGATCACCACCAGTGATAAGAAAACCTATGAATTTGGAAATGAGGATATCGTAAAAGGCAGCGGATATATTTCCAGGCAGTGCTGCGGAAACTCTGAAATTGAGCTTGGCTCAGTGTATGCCGCAGAGCTTGGAATCAGTCTGTTTTGCGATATTGACCGGTATACATTGGATGGAGCAGAGATAAAGCTGTGGTTCCATCTGGTGCTGGAAAATAGCGGGACAGAAAGCATTCCAATGGGTGTGTTCTATGTGGCCGAAGCCAATCGGCGTATCAAAACACTGGAGCTGAAAGCCTATGATGGAATGCTAAACCTGGATAAATCCTTCAATAAAGGTCTTTCCAGTGCTTATCCCTATGAATTTCTTTCTCTGTTATCGAAGGCCTGCCATGTGGAGCTTGCGCAAACAAAGGAAGAAATCGAGGCCCTGCCGAATGGCACCGAGCTGCTTGGTATCTATCAGGATAATGACATCGAATCGTGGCGTGATTTTCTCTATTACATTGCACAGACACTCGGATGCTTTGCGGTCATTGATCGTTATGGAAAGCTCTCTCTGGCCTCTTACGGGAGCACGCCAGTCATGGCAATTGATATTCGTCATCGGTTCAGCAGCAGCTTTTCCGATTTCGTCACTCGCTACACAGCAGTCAGCTCTACCAACAAAAAGATGGAAACAGCGGAATACTATGCGAAGGATCCGGATGATGGGCTGACGATGAATCTTGGTGTAAATCCGCTTCTGCAGTTTGGCTTGGAAGAGACAAGAAAGCGAATCATTAACACAATTCTCGATGTTGTTTCGACTGTAGAATATGTACCCTTTGATTCAGAAACCATCGGCAATCCTGCGCTGGACTTGGGAGATGTGCTCCGCTTTACCGGCGGCCATGCAGATGAAACGAAACAGTCTGCAATCACTTCCATCTATACAAAAATCAATGGAAAACAGACGGTGAAGTGTGTCGGCAAGAACCCAAGGCTTGCTGCAGCAAAGAGCAAAAACGACAAAAACATCAGTGGACTGATCAGCTCCATTGGTGAAACGAAGCTCAGCATCTACACCTTCACCAATGCCCTGGCACTGGATGCCGGAGAAGAAAAGCTGTCCATCATCAACATGGAGTTTGCATCCGGTGATGAGACCAATGCGGAATTTCATGCCCAGGTGATCATGGAAGTGGAAAGCAATCCTGATACCCGGATGCTTACTGCAGAAACGACCATTGACCTCGGAACAACTACAGATGACGAGTGAAACGAAGTTGAAAACAAGAAGGTGATTTCCTTTCCACTCTCCTGGAACGAGGACGGGAAAACTGCACTCTCCGTTTTCTATGTGCTGGATGGTCATGAGGTTGAGGAATTCCACCCGAAGGAATCCTGGCTCAGCGGCAAGCATCTCCTGACGCTCTATTACCCGATCATCGGCCTTACGGCAAATCAGCTCCATACCTTCGAGGTGCTGATCTCCATGCAAAATGGAACCGGGCATATCGAGGCACAAAATATCATGGCAACAATCACCGGACAGGGACTTGGTGTGCAGGAACGCTGGGATGGACGTATCATGGCAGACGATACCCTGAAGAAGATTCTTCTTTCCTCTATGCCAACATATACGCTGCATGACACGGTTACGGTACATTTCCTTGCTCCGAAAAAGACAGGATTAAACGACCACGTGGCATCTATTTCCTTAATGGGAATGCCGATGCGGTCCATGAAGGACTCGCTTCGCCTCTTTGCACCGATTGTACATGATGTGGTAGAAACCGCTGATAAAAAGAAGATGCATTACCAAAAGGAATATGTCCTTGATGATGACGTCTTCAAACTTCGTAAAGAGTATGTCCTCTCTGGAAATAGCAATGTCCGCCTTGATCGTGGCCGGATGCTGAAGCTTGTGATTCCGACAGGAAACTTTGATAGTCTGACTGACCTTGCAATTCTGCCTTTTGATACGTTTCCCTTTATCAATATGAAGGTTTTGTATGCTGCTGACCTTCCGCTGAATAGCTTTACTGAGATTACCGACGGTCTCGTAAAGCTGAAGAAGTCCTTCAATACACGCATTTCCGGACAGAACCAGAAGATTGACCGAGGACGGCTGGTTGCATTTTCACTTGGACTTCAAAACATGGCAGAAATAAAGGAACTGGAGGTAAGCAATGTTTGATTATGGAACTATCGATGATCTTTTAAAGAACACAGAGCACATGGAGATCCTTCGTAATAATTCCCTGCAGGATGATGGCACCGATACCGTGAAAGGCGTTGACTGGTTTCAATACAAAGGAAAAACAGCCTCTACCCTTTACGTCAGCGGCAACTCCTGGATCGGCTTTGGTGAAAATACGGAGCAGCTGAAAATCGTCCGCAGGGATACCGATCTTATGACGCTTCGAAGAGAAGAGGGAACGATCTGGGGAACCTACAAGTTCCTTCGTATCCGCTGGGAAGGCTACTCCGTACACAGCAATCGAATCGATGCCACTCGGATGATCTGGGATGCAATTCTTTTCGATACAGGAGAAATCTGTATCTCCTTTGACACGATTCCAACGAGCAGCAGTTACCTGGCAGATTCCAGTCTGGTTACCGGGGATGGCACGATTTCCTTTACGGCCCTTACCGGAAAGATCATCTCTTTTAAACCGAAGGATACACCTGGAAACAGCTTTGAATACGTGGATCATGCGCCTGTTTTTCTTGATCCATACAATCGAAGGTATCTCATCTCAGATGCCGATGGCGCACTGTATACCGTAGGAGAAAATGCTCTTATTAAACTGGAGGAAACCAACCTCACAGCAGAGCTTTTTGAGACGCGTGGTGTACAGGATATCCCGGATGGAAAGCTACTCATCACGCTGTACGATCCGACCATCCTTTATTGGCATGATTCCGAGAATCTCTTCCCAGACATGAAGGTAAGCTACACAGGAGTACCAATTCCGCAGGTGCTTTATTCTGAAAACATCGATATGTCAGATTCCACGATTCTTGGCATTGAAAAGGTAACTGCTGACTGCTCGGACGAGGCGTTGTTTGCAGTCTCCTTTGATGATGGAGCAAGCTGGTGGGGCTGCATCAATGCAGTGTGGGCAAAGCTGTCCGAGGAGAAATCCGGAATGTCGAAGGCTGCTCTCGAAGCCATCAGTGTGGATTCCTGGGCGGAGAAAGCAACTACCGGGCAGCTAAAATATCGCTTTATCATTAGCGGTGCGGATGGCTATCTCAAGTCCATCACAACCGACTATTTGAATGTGGAGGAATGATTATGTTAAAAGGAAAAACTGTAATTGAACTTACAGATGTTCATACCGGCAAAAAGGAGCACTACGAAGACACAAACCTGGTGACGGAAGCCGCGATGGATGTTCTGAACTGCAATATTAAAGGAATGCTTTATAACAATACCACATTTAATGATTCCACTGGAGATGATTGGATGCTGCCGCTGAAGAAAAACATCATTGGCGGCATCCTTTTATATCAGAATGCACTTGAGGAGCATGCAGACAATATCTACGCTCCGCTGAATAATCCGCTGATCGGCTATGCTTCGGATGATGCCAATAACACAGAGGATATCCGGCGAGGCAGTCGGAACCTCACCGAGAGTAAGGAAGTGGATGGCGGGTATCGCTTTGTCTGGGACTTTGCTACCTCACAGGCAAATGGAACGATTTCTGCTATCTGCCTTTCCAATACGCTGGCAGGAAAAGGAACGCAATATGCCGGTAACTACATGGTCAGAATTGGTATCTGGTCAGTAAATGTTCAGGATAAATATAAGCCTTACTGCATGCGCGGAAACAAGCGCGTTTATATCGGTGAGGGCTATCGCCTGGAAATGACCACTTACAATAACTCTACGCAGGCCACGCTTCGAAAGATTCATGATGATTATCTTCATGCAGTGCTCGTTGATCGGCCTCTGACAAGAATGACCACAGAGGCCGATGAGGAAACCACGATTGAACTGAACCATTACCCTTCCTACTGCCACTACATTGGAGGACAGAAGGATGGAACGGAGGAACCATATAACGATAATTCTGAAATCTGGAACTACCTGTATCATGCCGCAGATGGAAAATGGTATGGATTAGTCAGGCGAGAAAACCGTAAATATAGTTACACCAGCAGCGGTAGGGATTACTACACTCACCTGGATTACGAGTGGTACATGGATTGTATTGACGGCAATAAATGCACCACGCAGAAAATCGTCGCTCCAAGTGGCATCAGTGAATTCTACAGCCTGGGGATGAGCGGAAAATGGCTCATGTGCTATACGGGCAATCAGGTGTATCGCATTGATACCACCAATGTGGCAAACATTGAGCTGGTACCGAATATCACCTATGTCTCGTCAACCATGTGGACCTATATCGTAGATGATGACATCGTGATCAACGGCTGGTATTTTCTGAATGGCGAGCCAAAGCTCTATGTACGAGATACGCCAGATGCAAGCTACGCATCCTGGGGAAGAAATCAGATGGCACGGTATAAAACATATGCACTTCGCGAATGGATTTTTCGGTCGAATGTCTACAATCTGTACCGGGAGCTGTTCTTGATTACTCCCTACCTTGCCACCATCAATAACCTGGGCACTCCGGTCATCAAGACCGCAGATAAGACCATGAAAATCACATACACCATTACAGAGGAATGATGGGAATCTACGCTAATCAATAGGTCCAAAATAAGCATCATAGTTATTAAAGAACCCTGGGTCGAAGGCTTCGAGTGTTTCTTCAAGAGTCTCTTTATTAGAGAGCGTATGAAGAACCGTTTCGGGCTTTTTCTTTTTGCTCCAAAGTACGATAAGTGCCAACACATGGTTTCTGCCATCGAGGTAACCGATATTATATACATTTTCTAATGCGTTCATTATAAAACCCTCCGTATTCGAAGATAGCATAGAACACGGAAAGAGAATCGTCCATTCACTGGACGGTATAGAAGTATACATCTGTAATAAAGTTAAGCTCTTTGCACTGAAAAATGTGCAAGGAGTTTTTTTTAAGGAGGACAACGATTATGAAAGAATTCTGGAACACGATTCAATTTGTATTTGCGGCAGTCGGAGGTTGGCTTGGCTATTTTCTCGGTGGCTGTGATGGTCTGCTTTACGCACTGCTTGCCTTTGTGGTGATCGACTACATAACGGGAGTGATGTGCGCTATTTCGGACAAGAAACTGTCAAGCGCAGTTGGCTTCAAGGGAATATGCAGAAAGGTGCTTATCTTCGCTCTGGTCGGCGGCGGGCATATTCTTGATACACGGGTTATTGGAGCAGGTTATGTTCTGCGCACTGCGGTGATTTTCTTTTACCTGTCGAACGAGGGAATTTCGCTGCTTGAAAACTCCGCTCACCTGGGTCTGCCTGTTCCTAAGAAGCTGAAAGATGTGCTGGAGCAGCTGCATAAGCGTTCGGAAAAGGAGGACGATGATGAAGATTAAAGGCGTTGATTTAAGCTACTGCCAGGAGGGCATCAGCTTTCCTGCGCTGAAACAGGCGGGCGTGAAATTTGCGATTATCCGCTCGGGGTTTTCAACCAAGGAAGATGTGACTATGGGTAAGTTCGTGGCGGACTGCAAGAAATACGGTATAGACTACGGATTTTACTGGTACAGCTATGCAATGAGCGTTGAGCAGGCACTGACAGAGGCTGAAAAGTGCATTGAGGTAATCAAGAACTTATCTCCGACATATCCCATATTCTTCGACATGGAGGAGAAAAAGCAGATCAGCGGTCTGTCTACGGACACACGCACAAAGATGGCAATTGCTTTCTGCGAAAAGATAAGGCGGGCGGGATTCAAGCCCGGAGTTTATGCAAATCCGTCTTTCATGGAGAACTATTACGACAAGAGCAGAATTGTCGGCAGGTACGACATTTGGCTTGCCCACTGGACTAACAGCCCCAACTGTCCGTCAAAGTACAACTACGGTCAGACTATGTGGCAGTGGGGTGTGGATAAGATAGGCGGCTATGATGTTGACGGCGATATCTGCTTTACCGATTACAGTAAGAAAAAGCCTGTCGAAAAAAACATAGATCAGCTTGCTGACGAGGTGCTTGCCGGCAAATGGGATAACGGCGCAGAGCGTGAAAGGCTGTTCACCGCCGCCGGATACGACTACAATGCTGTTCAGAAAAAGGTCAATGAAAAGCTATACAGGAAAACTACCGATGAGATTGCTGTTGAGGTTATTGCGGG
>OLOT01002084.1_pt1 | contig 10596 bp, 16 predicted proteins | sample 1671991 | NCBI WGS metagenome assembly OLOT01 (sample SAMEA3136634, study PRJEB25190) | human gut metagenome | biome: human gut; feature: human-associated habitat; material: faeces | place: Austria | collected 2013
GAGAAATAAATATATTTTCGGTGCCAATACAAAGATCATTAATTTTTACACCACTTTGCTTTTTCCAATGAAAAGATCGGAGATTACTATACAGAAAAGCGACAGGCAATGGTATCCAGTATTTTTCTTGGCGAGGATAGATTAGATGGTTACGAAAGTGGAGATAGAAGCTCATGCGTATGGCGAATTTATTTGGGTAAGGTTTCTGCAAAAAACTCACTAAGCGATATATCCAGTGCCTCGCAGATACGCTCAATGGTATCCACACTTAGCTGATTACCGCGTTTCTTAGCAGCGCGGATAGTAGATTCGGACAAATCACATATTTTAGAGAGCTGGCAAAGGGTAAGTCCGCGTTCGTCAGCAAGTTCCTGCACACGGCTAATAGTATTCAAGTCAAGGACCTCCTCTGAGGTTAATTGGAAATTAGTTCAGTACACGACCTACAATAGAAAATCTAACTAATGGAGATACGAGCTTCGGCTCGTATTTTTTATTGTACGAAATCAGAACAGACTGCATATGGAGTGTGCCGTCGCTGTCAGTAAAATCGTAACGTTCGGCTTCGCAAGGTTCCTGCTCATCATACATCTTGATGTAGCCGTCGCCGTCATACATGAAGATACCGACCTCGCCTGGGGACAGTTCACTGCATTCCTGAATCCATGCGATTTGACCATCATGATAAACCGGCTCCATACTGTCGCCACAGACACGAACACCAAAATCAGCGCGGTCAGGGACTGCACTTTTGGGAAAAGAAATAGTTTCAAAATTTTCTTCATCGAGGAAGGTACCTGTACCAGCCGAAACGGAAAGCGTGCTGATCGGCATATCAATGCATTCCTCTTCATAGGAGTGCCTGACAACGACTCTGTATTTTCCGGTAGCTATCAAATCGTCACGATACTCGCGCAGTTTTCGCAATCCCTCTGGGTTCAGCTGTGCGGCAGCGCGCGTGAAGAAGGAGATATTTTCGTCTATGCCAAGAGCCTGCATAACGGCAATGAACTGATAGATGTTCGGAACAGAAGCTCCGGTTTCCCATTTGCTGATAGAAGCGTTGGTTATAGATATACCATGTATTTCAAGCAGTATACGCAGATCGGTCAGACTCATTTTATTTGCAGCTCGGAAATCTGCAATTTTTTGCCCGATGATATTATCTTCTCTTTCTGAAACAGCATTATAGCCGGTATTGAAATCTTTGAAGTTGATAATCTTGCTGGAACGGTTAGCCTTTTTCATGGTCTGTTCCTCCCTCTGTGTTTATGTTTATATTATATAAGTCGGAAAGAGCAGTGTCAAGAAAGAATTGAATGAAACGATACAAATGCACGATTGACATATCGTATAACGAAATGATATGCTTAAAGCACAGAAAGCGAGGTGAGTGGCAATGAGTGCTGACCGTGCGATACTGCATAGTGATATGAACTCGTTCTACGCATCGGTTGAAATGATGCTTGATCCCAAACTGCGAGGCAAAGCGGTTGCAGTGTGTGGATCAACAGAGAACCGGCATGGAATCGTTTTGGCAAAGTCAGAGCTTGCAAAGCGAGCTGGGGTCAAAACCGGCATGGTAAACTGGGAGGCAAAGCAGCGATGTAAAGACCTGATTCTTGTTCCGCCGCAGTATGACCAGTATTTGAAGTATTCAAAGCTGGCACATGAGATCTATTACCGTTACACCGATTTGGTGGAGCCGTTTGGAATGGACGAATGCTGGCTGGATGTGACCGGCTGCGAGATATATGGCAAACCATTGGAGATTGCAGAGGAGATCCGGCAGTCGGTGAAGGAAGAACTGGGGCTGACGGTGAGCATCGGCGTATCGTTCAATAAGATATTTGCCAAGCTGGGCAGTGATCTGAAGAAACCGGATGCAATTACCGTAATCACAAAGCAAAACTTCAAGGAGAACATTTGGCCACTGGCCGCATCAGAGCTGCTCTATGTAGGCAGCGCCACAACGAAGAAGCTGGCCAGCTACGGTATCAAGACGATAGGTGATCTGGCTGCAACGGAGCCGAGCACGCTGAAATATATGTTCGGCATCAATGGCCTGAAGCTCTGGCGATATGCAAACGGTACGGACGAGTCTCGCGTGATGCAGAAGGATTTTATCAGTCCGGTCAAGTCAGTAGGACATGGCATTACCTGTACGGCTGACCTTGATAACGAGGAAGAAGTATTTCATGTGCTGCTGGAATTAAGCCAGGATGTTGGCCACCGCTTGCGTGTGCATGGGCTGGCAGCTACCGGCGTTCAGATTTTTGTGCGAAACAAGAGTCTTTACAGTACCCAGTATCAGTACAAACTGCCGTTCAAAACGCAGCTGCCTTCTGAAATAGCCGCAGCAGGCTTCCAGCTATTCAAAGAGCATTATATATGGACTGAAAAAGTTCGCGCAATCACCATTCGCGCAATCGACCTGATACCTCAGGCAACAGAAGAGCAGCTTTCACTGATGGTCGATTATGAGCGGAGAGATCGCAGAGTTCGGCTGGAGGATGCGATTGAAGATCTGCGTCGTCGTTTCGGAAAAAAATCTCTAACATATGCCGGCCTGCTTGGCAATCTGAAGATGCCGAATGACGGACGCGATAGTGTAAAAATGCCAGGACTGATGTATCAGTAGGAAAAAGATAAATCTTTGGAGTAAAGACTATGGAACAGACAGTAAATTGGGAAAAAGTCTATGTAGATACTCTGGTGCGCCATACGAAGGATGGCGGCAGTATACCGCTATCCATCAAGTTCTCCGATGGCAAGACCTATGAGATCGACCAGGTGTTAGGAAGAAAGAGAGCCGCTGCCAGTAAAGTCGGAGGAACCGGCATTCGGTACTCCATCCGGATCGGACAGCATCGTACATTCCTCTTTGAAGATGAAGGCTTGTGGTTTGTAGAAGCCAAAAACCTCCATGTGTAGGAGGCGCTGCCTATGCCGTATCTGACAGTACAAGAAATCGAAAGAATTGCCGGACGGATCGTTCAGGCGTATCGCCGCTATTGTGCGCAGCAGAATCAAACGGTAACGAGAATCGACCCTGAAATTGTTACAAGCAATGTGCTTGGCCTCCAGATCGCATATCATAAATTATCGCGGTTTGGGCATGTGCTGGGCCTGACTTGTATGCTTCCGGTTCAGATTCAGGTGTTTGATGATGTTGAGCACCCGGTATATGCGCCCTTGGACGGCAGGACGGTTTTCGTTGACGAGAGTTTGAGAAGCGAGAACGCAAATATCGGGCGTCACAATTTCACGCTTATGCACGAAGCCTGCCATCTGGTATACGGAATGCTGTATCCAGAAACCTATTTAGGCGTTCAGCTGCGCAGAGTCTATTACAGCCTGCGTTTTGCACCACGAAACGTGACGCCAGACTGGGAAGAATGGCGAACCAATATGCTGGCTTCAGCAGTGCTGATGCCCAAAGACCTGATCCTGCAGTATATGCAGGAGTATGGCTTAGGAAAGAAAATGCGTATGGTCAATCGTGTATTTGCTCCAAAACAATATGAAGCATTCTCGCAGATTGCAGATGAAATGGGCGTTTCTAAAACTGCACTGGCAATTCGAATGAAGCAGCTGGGTCTGGTAGACCGAAACGATCTGAATAATCCGTACAGTTTAATCGATATTTGCTGTGATGAAACAGATAGATAGATTCTCAGAGGAGGTATTTCAATATGGCAAGACTTGATGTAAAGACGCAGGACCCGAAACGCTATGCGCAGGTGAAGGCGGAGCAGGAAGAACTGAAACTTCAGTTCAGCATGGCGGCTTTCGGCACCAGCGTTGCGCGGCTCTGCCCATACTGTGAGCATAAGATCGAGATTTTGTATCGGGGGGAACATGGCCCTTCAAGGGCAAAATGCCCGAACTGCGGCGAGGAAGTAGTGTTTCCACCGATTGCCTTTCGGCTGTATACCGCATAAGCGGATTGAATTGAATATGGAGTAACAAGATTGTGCCCCGGAGCCACTTGATGTGCTGACTTCCATTGCGCCACTTGATTTGCAACCTGTGCTTTAGAAAGCACGGTTCGATCATTGTGGCGATAGGTTAGCAGATCAAGTGGCTTTTTTGCGCTCATTTGGTTCCAGAAAGGAACGAAATGAGCGTTTTTTACTGGCTGGCGCTAATCGCCGCATATCCGTGATCTTCTTTGATTTTTTCAAAAAAATTTCAAAGGAGATTACAAGATGAAAAGTACATATCTGATATTTGAGGACTTTGTCAATGGAAACCAGACCCTGAGAATAGCGACTGCGGAGGAGTGGAATGCGATTTTGCAGTACAACCGGACTGCGCCGAAAGAACAACGCAGATACTTTATCAGGGACAGTTTCGATGACTGCGGAAAACTGGATTGCATGTTCATCGAAGTGACGCGAGAGAAGTATGAAGAGTGGCACCGTGAACAGAGTGCTAAGTATCGTAATCGTAAAAGCAAAGTCGCATATTTGCATATTTCGCTGGATGCTGCGAATCTAAATGGAGAAGCAGATGCGTTGAAGGAAACATTAGCAAGTGAATTCAATTTAGAGGACTATGTGGTGAATCAGGAACGAATGTCTGCGCTGCGCTCGGAATTGAGAGAATGGCGCTATTGGGGGACGGATATGCTGGATGTTTTTCTTCAAGGGCAAAACCGTCAGAGCATGAAAGAATTTACGGAGAAATACGGAGTATCAAATGTGACAGTTGCTAAATGGAAAAAATTGTTCAGGGCATATATGAAAGAGTATTTGAAATGAAAATTGCACAAAAATTCATAATATTTTTTGGGAGGGGTTAATTTTCGAGCCTTTCGTGCTGCGGTAGAGAAGTGAGAGGTTTCTCAGTGAACTATTGAAGGAGTTGATTAAATGGAAAGCTATAACACGATACGGCGAGGAGATGTGTTCTTCGCTGAACTGACGGGCGGTGTTGGATCTGAGCAAAATGGGGTTAGGCCAGTTTTGGTTCTCCAAAATGATGTAGGGAATCGGCACAGCCCAACGATCATCGTGGCTCCACTAACGAGCAAGGGGAATAAGTCGATGTTGCCGACTCATGTGAAGATTCATGGAGCAACACGGCTCCCGCGTAATTCGACTGTATTGCTTGAACAGATTCGAACGATTGACAGGCGTCGGTTGCGCGGATATGTATGCAGCGCGAATCATGACACAATGATGCAAGTCGATACGGCCACAGCAATCAGCTTAGGGTTGCGAAGCTTGACAAGTGGTGAGTGCCATGGCTGATCGTAATACATCTATACCGGTCTGGAAGAAAGTCAATTTGACCGTGGAGGAGGCAGCGGCCTATACGGGCGTTGGTATGACAAAGCTAAGAGAGATATCAGATTCGGATCAATGCGAATTCGTTTTGTGGAATGGTAGAAAACGCTTGTTTAAGCGGGAAAAGTTAGATGAGTACTTAGAGAACAGGTTTTCCATCTAATACAAGTGTGTAAATCCAAGCGGCGGCGCTAATTCGCAGAATGGCGAATGGTTGAGAAAACCGCTAAGCTGAATGTAATTTCACTATGAAGGGCGAGCGTGTAAAGATGGGAGTTGAAATGATGACAAGAAAAAAGAGCGATGAGATTCCGGTGTGGAAAAGAGATAATCTAACGATTGAAGAAGCTGCTGCTTACACCGGTGTTGGAATGACAAAACTTCGAGAATTATCAGATGCGGATTCCTGTGATTTCGTGTTGTGGGTTGGGACAAAGCGCTTGTTGAAACGCGAGAAACTGGACCGTTTTTTGGACAGCGCATTTTCGATTTGAGCGGACTACAAGAAAAAATGAGGTAAAGGAGATGATCGGATGTCTCGGAAGGCATACGAGATGGTTCCCATTTGGGAAAAGAGTAATTTATCAGTTGATGAAGCGGCTGCTTATACTGGCATCGGTACAGCAAAGCTGCGTGAGATTTCGGACTCGGAGTCCTGTGACTTTGTGTTGTGGATTGGAACAAAGCGGTTGCTAAAGCGCAAGAAGTTGAAGGAATATCTGGACAAAGCATTTTCCATTTGATGAAAGAGGATGTGGTGGAGAGCAAATGAAGCAAGAAAAAACGCTGACGATTCCATTGGACAAAAGAGTGTATTTATCACTTGAAGAGGCCATGTCCTATACCGGACTAGACGAGAAAACGCTGAGAAAACTGTCTGATGGCATTTACAATTCATTCGTTTTGTGGGCTGGGAGAAGGCGGCTTTTGAAGCGTGAGATGCTCGAGGAGTATTTGGAGAATGAAGTCTCAGCTGAAAATGAAGAGAATCAGGAGTGACATATGGCAAAACGCACAGCAAAAAAGACGGCGAACAGCGGAGTACGCTTTGACGATAAGCGTACTCGGTTGAAAACAGGTGAAATCCAAAGGAAGAATGGGACATACGAGTATCGTTGGACTACAAGAGATGGAAAACGGCATTCAGTATATGCTCCGACATTGGACAAGCTGCGAGAATATGATTGTGGATCGGCACGATGGAATCAAGACAGATGTGAAAGCACTTTCTGTGAATGATGTCTTTGATCTCTGGTGTAATCTGAAACGTGGCGTGAAAGACAGCACCATGAAAAACTACATTTACATGTATGAGATGTTTGTTAGACCGACATTCGGGAAAAAACGACTAGTTACAGTAAAAAAGTCGGATGTGCGAGGTTTTTATAACCGGCTGGCAGATGAGAAAATTCTGAAAATCTCTACGATTGATGGGATTCATAATGTATTGCATCAGGTGTTTCAGGTTGCTGTCGATGATGATTACATCAGAAACAATCCAACAGACAATATGTTGAAGGAACTGAAACAAGCCCATTGTATGGATTCTGAAAAAAGAAAGGCACTTACAATGGAAGAGGAAAAAATCTTTCTGGAATACCTGATGCAAAAACCAAAATACCGGCATTGGTACCCGGTGTTTTACATCATGGCGAATACCGGAATGCGTGTTGGCGAGATTACCGGCTTGCGTTGGAGGGACATTGATTTCGATGAGGGGCTAATCAGTGTGAACCATACTCTCGTTTATTATAATCATCGTGATGAACATGGCTGCTACTACAGCATTAACACGCCGAAAACAAAAGCGGGTGAACGCACGATTCCAATGACAGATCAAGTGAAAAATGCCTTTCAGATGGAGCGAGAGTATCAGGAAGAAGTGGGAATTTCCAGTATCGACTGCATCGACGGATATGATGATTTCGTTTTTGTGAATCGCTTTGGAATGGTGCAAAGCCAAAGCACCTTGAATAAGGCAATCAAGCGTATCATGCGGGATTGCAATGGGGAAATCCTTGATAATGCGGTTCCGGGTAAAGAACCGACACTTCTGCCGGACTTTAGCTGTCACAGTCTGCGGCACACATTTGCAACACGGTTATGCGAGTCGGGAACCAACATTAAAGTGATTCAGGATGTGTTGGGACACGCAGATGTGTCAACCACGATGAACATTTATGTCGATGTGACAAACGAACTGAAAAAGAATGAGCTGAAATCATTCAGCGCCTATATGGAAGGGGCGTAAAGAAAACGGGTTCTGTGAGCATGGATGCTACAGAACCCGTTTATTTCTGGAGATGGGTGATTATGTGGAAAAGGCAGGAGGAATAAGTAATCGCATGATTTATGAAACTATTATTCTCAGATATACTCGGGGCAAAGGAGTTGAAATATATGAAGAACAGTTTGGCAGAAAAGCATCCGGAGCTTGTGGCAGAGTGGTCGGAACGGAACCTGCCGCTGACACCGATGCAGATATCTTATGGTTCTAAGAAACTGGTATGGTGGAAAGGGTCATGCGGGCATGAATGGCAGACCAGCGTGAAAGCACGCTCTGCCGGTGAACACTGCCCAATTTGTGCAGGAGTGCGAATCGTACCGGGTATCAATGATTTGGCTACCCGCTATCCAGAGATTGCAGCGGAATGGTCGGAAAGAAATCGGCCACTTGATCCTCAAATGGTCAGCGCCGGATCTCACAAGAAAGCTTATTGGATATGCCGAAAGGGACATGAGTGGTCAGCCACGATAAAGAGCAGGACGGAGGGCGGGAATGGTTGTCCCTATTGCAGTCATCGGCAAGTGCTGGCGGGATATAATGATCTGGCTTCGCAGCGTCCAGAGCTGGCAGATGAGTGGTCTGAGCGCAATGCTCCATTACGCCCGGATAAGGTAATGGTATTTTCCAATCGGAAAGCATGGTGGAGATGCAAACTTGGACATGAATGGAATACGCTGATCTCAACGAGAGCAGGCGGGAGTAAGTGTCCCTATTGCAGCGGGCTAAAGCTGATGAAAGGATTTAATGACCTATCTTCTTGTTATCCGGAGCTGTCGCGGGAATGGTCTGAGAAAAATGGAAGACTGTTGCCGGAAGATGTTAACGAGCGATCTACCAAGAATGTCTGGTGGGAATGCGGCACCTGTGGGTACGAATACAAAGCCGTAATCAAATCCAGAGTCCATGGTCTGAAATGTCCTGTGTGTACGCAAAGAGCGGTTCTTGCGGGATATAATGATTTGGCTACAACTGACCCGGAACTTGTCTTGGAGTGGGACTATGACGCTAATGAAAGAAAACCAACGGAGATATCGAGGCTATCCCAATATCCGGTTTGGTGGAAAGGTGCTTGTGGTCATAAATGGAAAGACAAGGTGTTTTGCCGAGCGGTGGAAGGGGCACACTGCATCTACTGCGAAAAGGAATTTGTACAGGTTCTGCCACGGCTGCTTGTGATGGTGTATGCCAAACGGTGTGGTACAAAAGTTTCGATCAACGATGAAAAGACGATTGGAACACTTCTGGATGTCCTCCTACCGGAAGTCAACTTGGCTTTCACTTTTCCAAGCAGGGAAACTGATAGGGGAGCAAAGGTCATCGAGGTGATGCAGTACATGTGTGCGGCAAGAAAAATCCAGCTGATTGAAGTGCGGAAAAAGGAGCCAATCGAGCTGGCACACGAAATCAAGCAGGCTTTTGCAAAGGCTCATTTATACATAGACTCAGACAGCGAGAAAGAGATTGATTACCTGAGAAAATGGTATTTCCACCAGACTGTCTGAGAACAATAAAGAGGAACTACAGATGTAGTTCCTCTTAGTGGAAAAATAAATTGTATCGGACCTTATGACAGATGCGGATTATAGACAAGCTGCTATATGCATAGCGGTAAAGAAAAGAAATTTCTTGACTTGTGGAGAATTATCGAGTATAAAATGTCTTGTGTGTCGTCAGAAAAAATGATACATTATTTATATAGGTGGTATATGGCTCTGTCCCCAAGAGCTTACCACCTTACCACATGAGTTACACCTCAATGGCAAATGTGTTATTGGAAAATTGGGCTTATACTACGTAAATACTGTTTGGACACACAAATTATGGACTGGCGAGAAGATACCGGGAGAAAATCACAGTATCAACGAATTCCCGACAATGAAGCCGCTGGACTCCGACAAGAAGGCTGAAAAGGCGGCTCCGGTTCAGGCGGAGGAAAAAATCGACTTCTCGAACGTGGAGATCGAGCCGCTGTTCCAGGATTTCGTTGATTTTGACACCTTCTCCAAGAGCGATTTCCGCGCTGTGAAGATCAAGGAATGCGAGGCGGTGAAGAAGTCCAAGAAGCTCCTGAAGTTCGTTCTGGATGACGGAACCGGCGAGGACCGCGTTATTCTGAGCGGCATTCATGAGTATTACGAGCCGGAGGAGCTGGTCGGCAAGACCTGCATCGCTATCACCAATCTGCCGCCGCGCCCGATGATGGGCATCGACTCCTGCGGCATGCTGATCTCTGCCGTTCACCACGAAAACGGCGAGGAAAAGCTCCATTTGCTGATGGTCGATCCGCACATCCCGGCAGGCGCAAAGCTGTACTAAGCACCCCCGAAAAACGCATCAGAAAGCCTGTCTGATACGCAGTTCAACATAAAGCAGCCCCGCAGAAGCAATTCTGCGGGGCTTTAGACTGTCCAAAAATCATCGTTTTTCCGACAATCTGTGTTTTGCCTGAAATGGACTTTATCGCCAGACTGCCAGCCGCGCGGCAGTCCTCTACTGCGGGATCAGCCAGATTCCGCGAACCTGTTTTGCGCCCTTTATCCTGCCCTCCGCGCAGCGGCGGCGCAGCTCCTCAGCCTCGATGTGCCACAGGCGCGATGCGTCGTGTATGGTCAGAAAACGCTTCTCTTCCATCGTGTCCTCCTCCCTCCTGCGTTCAGCATCTCTTTTTTTCGTATTATACACGCTCTGCCGCCGTTTATACCTGATACGGCGGCCTTGTTTTTTCGTCTGCGGCAATTCCGCTCTTTTCTTTTTCCCGTTTTTCCTTTATAATGACAGTACAAGCGTAAATACAAGGCTGTACCCGAACGGTACAGACGAATACCGGAGGGAGTAATGTTATGTCAGTGCAGGAAATTTGCCGCGTTGCGGAAAATACGCAGCTTGGCGACGGTTTATTTTTGATGGTGCTGCACGCACCGAAGATCACGGAGCTGGCGCAGTGCGGCCAGTTCGTTCACATTGCCTGCGGCGAGGGTCATCTGCTGCGCCGCCCGATTTCGATTTGTCAGGCAC
>OLOT01002103.1_pt1 | contig 10493 bp, 8 predicted proteins | sample 1671991 | NCBI WGS metagenome assembly OLOT01 (sample SAMEA3136634, study PRJEB25190) | human gut metagenome | biome: human gut; feature: human-associated habitat; material: faeces | place: Austria | collected 2013
CCACCCAAAAGGAGCAGCCAGCACGCGCTGGGCTTGCCAGTCGATTGCCCCCGAAGCTCGAAAACGCTCAGCTGCTGCGGAACTCGCGCGCAAGATCGGCGCGCTCAAACAGTCCTCGCAAGATCGCTTCGCGTTTTCTTCGCTTCTGCAATCGGGGCATCGCCCGGCGCGTGCTGGCTGCTCCTAACGCGCCTTCTACACATTTCCCAGCAGAACGTCGTTGAGGTGTCTGCTGGCGACCTCCTGGGCCTCGTGGAGTGTCTCCAGGGGCGTTGCGGGGCGGTCTGCATAGCGATACTGGGGAAAGAAGCGCGTGAGGTGCAGGGGTATGTCCGGGTTCACGCTCGCCAGCCATGTCGCCTCCTCGTCGAACTTCTCCATGTCGTCGTTGACACCGGGAATGACTAACGTCGTGACCTCGACGTGCGCATTCTCGTTTGCACGCTCTATCATGTTCTTTACCGTCTCGAGCTTGCCGCCGGTGATGTCGTACACGGATTGGTCGAAGCCCTTGAGGTCGATGTTGTAGGCATCGATGTGGGGGAGGAGCTGTTCGAGCTTGTCCGCAGCGATGAGGCCGTTGGTGACCAAGACATTGTCGAGTCCGGCCTCGTGCACTGCCCGCGCGCATTCGACCACCTCGCGCCAGTGCACGAGCGGCTCGTTATAGGTATAGGCAAGGCCGATGTTTCCCTCGTCCACAAGGGCTCTTGCCTTCTCCACGAGCTCATCGACGCTCGTCTCGCGCACGGGAACGAGGGCCGGATCCTCGGGTTGGGCAATCGTGTGATTCTGGCACCAGGGGCAGCGCATCGTACAACCCAGGCCTCCCACCGATAGGATCATCGAGCCCGGTTTGTAGCGTGCCAGGGGCTTCTTCTCTATGGGGTCGAGCGCAAGTGCCGTTACCTTCATTGAGCCTCCTCCGCGAAACGAGACGAGTTGGTTTGACAAACCCATCTCATTCGTGACGGACGACCTCGAAGCGCTGGAGGGTGGTACCCGGTTCGTAGTCACCTATGCCCGCCTTGCGCTTGGCGATGGTGACTTGATCTTCGACCGTGTCCACGCCGTCGAGCATCGGTAGCAGCAGGCCGCGACGTCCACCATTCGTCACGATAACGCCATAGCGTTGCGGATCGAGCTCGTCCGTCGAGGCGATATCCTGCGGCTCGCCAAGTACGTCGACGCTTATCTCGAGTTGGTCGAGTTCGGATTCTCGTACCGGTTCGAAGCGCGGGTCTTCGCTACAAGCCGAGATGCCGTTGCGTATGATCTCATCGGCAATGCAGCGGGTCGCGGGGCCGATGGTGCCGATGCAGCCACGCAGGCGACCGTGCTCGTGCAGGGACACGAACACCCCGGCACGCTGCGTGAGCATCTCCTCGGGAAGCCCGTCGGGGCGCTCGAGGGGCGTATGGTGGCGCACGAAGTGCTCGACGCTGGCACGGGCGAGGGCGACGTAGGGATCTTCGCCCGCACGCTTCGCGCGTATCCGCTCGCGCTCCTCTTCCTCGTAGCGCTTCGCGAAGCACCTCCCGTCGTCATCGCCAGTTACGATGAACGATGCCACGGCATACCCGACGCCGAAGGGTCCTTCGTAGGAGAGCAGCCGCGCATCGACGTCTTTGCCGTCGAGGGCTCCGGCCATGATTTGGAACGAGCGCAACCCACATTCTGCCGCCCTATCGCAGAAGACCTCGTCGAAGCTCAGGATGCTCATGAAATCGCCTCGTGCCATTGCCTCGGTAACCTGCGCGTCGAAGGCAGGCCCCTCGGGCGCGAACCCATAGGGACCATCAGGGGCGAGCTTGTGCGAGAGGTCTCCGCTCGCGACGAGGACGGCGCTGCGACCAAGCTCGTCGACGGCACGCGCGATGAGCTGGCCAAGATGATAGTGCTCGATGGGACTGAGTCCGGATAGTCCAATGCGCACCACCTGGTAATCGTGGTAGAACTTGTCCACGAAATGGAGCGGGATGTACGTTGCGTGGTCAAGCGATGGGTCCCGCTCGTAATCGGTGCCGGCGGGAAAGCCCTCGCTCGCGGCAATTTGCGCGATGCGACCAGCAAGCTCGGTATCGTAGGCGCACGAAAGGTCGGCATCGCGCGCATCGAAGCGGCGCATGTCACCATGCGCCTCCGTGCCGGGGGAGATGTGGAAATAATCCTGGTACGCCGTCGCATGCGGCGAGGTCACGATGATCGTCTGGGGTGCGAGCTCCGCAATCTGCCGCGCCACCTCATCATACGCGTCAATGGTGGTGCGGATTTCCTCCTCCCTGCCGCGACCGACGGCCGGGACGATAAGAGGGGGATGGGGAACGATGAAAGCTGCCTGGAGTGCCATGGGGTACCTCCTTGCGCGTGACGTGTCACGATTATCCTAACACGCGGAGGATGGCACGAAAGAAGACGTGAGCGAGGGGTTACTTCCGGTCCCCCTCGTCGTGTTCGCCGGCATCCTGCGGCGAAGCGTCGTGGTCGCTTCCCGATACTTCCTCTTCCTCACGATGTGATCCACTCTCGAGATCTCTGATGAACCTGGGCATCTTCCGGCTTTTCTTTGGCTTGGGAAGTTGGAAGAGCACGCCGTCCTCCGTCGCGATCTTCTTGCCCGTTATGAGCTCGTAGTAGGCGATGAAGATTCCCTGGAGCGCGCCGATGACCGGTATGGACAGCAGCATGCCGGGAATGCCCCCCAGGGCGCTGCCCACCAGGATCGCGACGAGGATGAGGGCCGGGTAGACGTTGACCGAGCTCTTCATGAGTTTCGGCGAGATGATGTTGCCGATGACGTTGTTGATGACCATGTTGACGACGATCGAGATGATGCAGACGAGCGGCGAGACGAAGAGCGCGATGATTGCCACGATCGCGCACGAGACCATCGGGCCGATGTAGGGGACGAAGTACAGTATGCCGCAGAGGAATCCCAGGACAACGGAGTAGGGAATGCCGAGGATGAGGAAGCACAGCCAGCTGGCGACGCCGGTGATGAGCGCGCACAGCAGCGTCGACTTGGCCCATCCGTACACCGCAGTGCCAAAGGCGTTGGTCACGACGTCGATGTCATCTTGGTACTTGTCATCCACCAGGCCGCGAACCTCGCGGGAGAGGACGGGAAGGTCGAGCAGGATCCAGAACGAGCAGATGAACGAGATGAAGGTGACCAGGATGACGTTGCCGACGCTCACGATGCCGCCCATCACGCCGTTTGCCAGACCGCTGGCGAGCGCACCTGCCTGCTGGCGGATGAAGGAGACGGCCTGGGTGAGCAGCGCGTTGATGCTCTCGCCATCGAGAAGCTGGGTTGAGGAGCTCGCCTTGGTGACGAAATCCTGAATCTGCGCGAGATACTTGGGTAGTTGCTGGGTAAACGACGTGAGCTGCGAGACGACGGCCGGGATGAGCACCATGAAGCACGCGATGATCACGGCGATGATGAGCAGGAACGCGATCGTCGTGCCGCCCCAGCGCGGGATGCCGTGCCGTTCGAGCCTGTTGACGAAGCCGTGTAGCAGGAAGACGAGCAAGGCGGTCACGATGAGGACGGCGACGGCCTGCCAGATGATGCCGGCGATGTAGAGGATGATGCCGATGATGATGCAGATGCCGACGATTGACCAGGTGCGATATGCGCGCAGCCGCCACTTCGCCTCGACGGTGCCCGTTGGTTCGGTGGTATCCGGATCTGAGCTCATGGCATCTTCTTACTGCGAGAATGACCTGGCGGAGGAGGAGGGATTCGAACCCTCGTACCCGGGGTTACCGGGTAAACGGTTTTCGAGACCGCCGCATTCAACCACTCTGCCACCCCTCCGCAGGGGCCCCATGTGGGGTGCGGGGGTGATTATAGCGCAAGACGCTTGTGGCTGGCCAAAAAATGCGAGGTTGGCTCAGGTTGTACCAAAAAGTATACTTTTGCCGAATGGAAACGACGAAAAGCGCCCATCACGGCGCCTGCGCAAGGAGATGCAATGACAGACCAGGAAAACCTCGAGATGGACGACATCCTCGAGCGCATCACGTTCTACTGCCTCGACGAGGCCCAGACCAAGCTCGAGGCTGATGACGAGCTCACCCCGTTCACGGTCATCGTCGATGGCGACCAGATGTTCGAGGAGAACTTTCCGGGTGATGACGTGGTGAGTTGTCGTCACGCCGCGGAGTCAAACGTCAAGTCCTCGAGCGCGTTCTCCACGCACTACGCCTTCTGCTACGACGGCTTCCTGATGACGGATGACGGACAGCTCGATGCCATCATCGTGGAGTGTGCCACGACCGAGATGGAGAAGGCCTATGTCATCGCGCGTCTCTACCGGCAAGAGGGTGACACGCTCGTCTTTGACGAGACGCCCGCCTACGTCGATGACGTGGACACCTTCTACGACCTGGCGGCCGTGCGTGCCGCCAAGGCGCGTGCAGAGGTGCTTGCCAAGGAGGGCGACGAGATGGATGAGATACAGCAGCGAATCCAGAGCCTTCTGGCGGGAGACGGGTCCAAGGAATAGTTGGTGTCGCCAATGGCAGATGCGCAGACCAAGGCACTTAACACGTACATGAGCCGTTCGTGGAACGACCTTGCCTCGGATGAGGACTGGTGGAAGGCCACCCTCGTCCTCGGCTTCATGAACTGCGTGCCCATCATCGGGCAGATCATCATGTTCGGGTATCTCTACGACTGGGCCAAGGAGGCGGCTTGGGGCATGCATACCCCGTTATCGCGCAAGCTCGGCGACCTTGGTCGGTGTACGCGCTACGGCTTTCTCGCATGCTGGATCATCCTCATCTGGGTCGTTCCCGTCGTGGTCATCGGCATCTTGCTGGGGTTCGTTCCGGTGGCGGGGTCCATTCTGAGGTTTCTCGTCGAGCTCTTCGCCGTGTTCGTCGCCGCGCTTGCGGCGGCCGCCGCGTTTCGTAGCATCATTTACGAACGCGTACTCCCCGGACTGCAGGTCAAGCGGGTAATCAGGATGTTCAGGCGCGATCCGGGCGGTTTTGGCAGCGCGACCTGCGTCATTCTGCTCGTGGTTCCGCTGCTCGCCGCCGCGCTCTTCATCGTGCTCCTGCCGACCATCCCCTTCATCGGCGTCATAGCCTCCATGTCAATGACGTCGGTGCTGGGAAACGACCTCGTGCCGCTGGCGCTGCTAGGAGTGGTTACCATCGTCGTTGCGCTCATGGTGTGGATCGCCGGCGCGATCGTGAGCGCGTTCATCTCGGCGCTCTACATGCGCTCGCTCGGATACTGGATGGAGCAGTTCAAGCCCGATACCTGGCGGTCGCCCTCGGCACCCATGCAATTCGAGGTGGAGATGGCGGCGGAGAAGGAAGCCAGGCGCGAGGCGAAGGCGGCGGCGAAGAAGAGCCGTCGCGCGAAGAATACGAAGGACGAGAAGCTCGCGGATGATTCCGGGCAACAGGAGCAGGCCGAGGTCGAGATGGCGGAGCCGGCTGAACCGGCAGGTCAAGATGACGGTCAACCATCCGTGGACCCGGAGGATGCCGTCGGCGAGACCACGGACCCGGAGGACGCATGACGATTGACATCGACTGGCGCGCCGCTTGGATTGCCGAGCAGGAGCACAGGGGACGTTCCGACGACGCGACACGATGGGACGAACGTTCGGCAAACTACGCCAAGGTTTCGGGAACGAGCTCGTACGCATCGACCTTTCTCGACTACGCCGGGGTGCGTGAAGGCGAAACCGTGCTCGACATGGGGTGCGGGTCCGGCGCGCTCGCGCTGCCGCTTGCCCAGGACGGACACGAGGTCTACGCCTGCGACTTCTCGCGCGGCATGCTCGGCGCGCTCATGGAAACGGCCTTCCGTCTCGGCGTGAACGAGCACGTTCATCCCATGCTGCTGGCCTGGGACGACGATTGGACCACGGCCGGCGTTCCCGTATGCGACGTTGCGCTTGCCTCGCGCTCCATCGCGACGGGTGATATGCAAGCGGCGCTTGCCAAGCTCGACGAACATGCGCGCAGGCGTGTCTGCATCACGCTGACGACGGGCCTTTCACCGCGTGTCGATCCTGTCTTGCTCGACGCGATCGGACGCGAACAGCCACGGTATCCGGATTGCGTCTTCGCGTTCAACATCCTCTGGGGCATGGGCGTTCACCCCGAGCTCTCCTACATCGACAGCTCCCGGCAGAGTCGTTTCGAGAGCTTCGACGAGGCCATCGACAAGACGTGCGATGCCATGGGCGTCACGGCAGAGGAGCGCGAACGACTCATCGCGTACTCGAGACAGCATCTTCACCAGGTTCACGACGCCGACGGTGGGACATGCTGGGAGTACGACCACACGCGCGTCACGCCCTGGGCGTTTTTCGCGTGGGACAAGTAGTAACCAGACAAAAGTCGCCGGGGCACTCTTGTCTGGTTTCGCAGGTCAGGGGTCTGGCGCATCAATCCCGCTTGCCAATCGGCGGTTTTATGGCATAATGACCGAACCGTTTTGTCCCCATCGTCTAGCGGTTAGGACGTCGGCCCTTCAAGCCGAAGATCGCGGGTTCGAATCCCGCTGGGGGCGCCATTGATCGTACGGGTCCGCCAATTTCGTTGCGCGGACCCTTTTCATCTGCGAAATGAGACAGTTGCTCTGAGACGTTGTCTCATTTTGTCCGGGAGGTGCCATGGAGCACATCATCACGAAGGAAAACGTCGACGAGGCGGTTGCGTTCATGCGCAAACGCGTGAATGTCGCCGATGGCGCACTCGGAATCGTACTCGGTAGCGGCCTGGGCGGTCTGGTCGATACCATCGATGGAGCGACGTGCATCGACTATGCCGAGGTTCCCCATATGGTTCCGTCAACCGCTCCCTTGCATGCAGGTCGTTTCGTCATCGGAACGTTGGGAAAGCGACCGGTCATCTGCATGCAGGGGCGACTGCACGCCTACGAGGGAAACACGCCCCAGCAGGTTGCGTTTCCCATCGTCTTGATGCATGCGCTCGGCGCGAACGAGCTCGTGGTCACGAACGCAGCCGGCGGCATCAACGTCGACCTTGGCGTGGGTGACCTCATGCTCATCGAAGACCACATCAACCTGCTGGGCGCTAACCCGCTTGCCGCACCCGATGAACCTGCGCTCTTTCCGCGCTTCTTCGATATGACGCAGGCGTACTCGCCGGCGCTGCGTGAGCATGCCCGCCGGGCAGCGATGGCGTGCGGAGTCGAGCTCAAGAGCGGCGTGTACATCGCCACCGTGGGACCATCGTTCGAGACGCCTGCCGAGATACGCGCCTTTCGCACGCTCGGGGCGGATGCCGTGGGAATGTCGACCGTCTTCGAGGTCATCGCCGCCCGTGGTTGCGGGATGGACGTTCTCGGTATCTCGATGATCTCGAATCCCGCCGCCGGCGTGCTCGACGAGCCGCTGAGCATGGATGACGTGAACATCGCCGCGCGAGAGGCAGCCCACAAGGTCGAGCGGCTGCTCCTTGCCTATGCCGGATGAGACAGATGTACCTGTCCAATGTGTCTCACTCGTCCCCCCGCCCACACCCACGGTTCGGAAACGAAACGACCACGCGCCGGTCAAGTTTCTTGTGGAGGGTTTGGCGAACGGTTATGGTTACGGGGTCAAGTTGTCTATAATGAGGACATGCCTTTCGAAGGGAGGTGCGCAATGGTACTGGTAAACGTCGAATCGCTCGTCATCGGCCTCCTTCCCATGCCATCTGTCATCACCCTGCGTGTCGCGGAACACCGCGAGGATATCGCCGATGACCTCGTGCTTCCCATCTGGATCGGCACCATGGAGGCGACCGCCATCGCCGCCGCGCTCGAGGGCAACGCGACCGAGCGTCCCATCACGCACGCCCTCGCCATCGATCTCGTCAGCTCCCTTGGAGGCAACGTCAGTCGCGTCGTCATCGACCGCGTCGAGGGCACGACCTTCTACGCCACCATCTATCTCCGTTGCGCAAACGGCATGTTCACGCGTGTCGACGCGCGTCCGAGCGATGCGATCGCCCTTGCCGCACGTGCCAATGCGCCCCTGTTCGTCGAGGAAGACGTCATGCAATCCGCCGCTTGTCCGCGCGCCCTCACGCCGGGGCAGGATGAGCAGATCGAGCTCGAGGAATTCGACAAGTTCATCGAGCACATCAAGCCCGAGGATTTCGTCACGCACAACGGCGGCAAAGACTAGTGCCGCGCGGGCTGCCTAGACGGCGCCCGGTTCCTGCGTCTCCATGAGGCGCGCAATCTCGTCAGTGGCAAGCGTCCGGATGTCGGGTGTCGGCATCGCGCGCAAGAACGACTTCGCGTAGTTCTTCGTCTGCAGGCGCGCATCCGCGAGCACGAGCCAGCCGCTGTCGGTTGAGTTGCGGATGAGACGACCTGCGGCCTGCTTGAGGTCCATCACCGCCTCGGGGAGCGAATAGCGTCCCCAGGCCGCACGCCCGTCGCGCACCTCGCGCTCGCGCGTGATGGGGTCATCGGGACGGCTGAAGGGCAGGCGGGCGATGATGACGCAGCGAAGGGTGTCCCCAGGGGCGTCGAATCCCTCCCAGAACGACTTGAGCGCGAACATTGACAGGTTCCTGTCTGATAAGAACCTGTCGCGCAACGACTTCGTGCTCGTGCCGCGAGTCTGCGCGACGAGCTCGATTCCCTCATTCGCGAGTAGGGGCTTGAGCTCGCGATAGAAGGCCTCCATCTCGCGGCGGTTGGTGAACAGCGTGAGCACCGAGCCGCCCATGGCGACGTGTACCTCGTACAGCAAGCGCAGGAAGGCGTCATGATAGCCGGGGGAGTTCGGCTCGGGCATGTCGCTCGGCAGCAAGACGGACATGTTGTGCTCGTAATCGTAGCCAGACGCGAACATTGCGGTGTACACCGGCTTGTCAGTGACACGGTCGAGGCCCGTGGCACGCAGGAAGTGGGCGAAGGGTTCGCGCTCGGCGGTGGCCAGCGTCGCCGAGGTGAAGACGAGGCCGCGCGTCTGCGGGTAGAGGTCGGCTGCGAGCGACTCGCCGATGTCGAACCGCATCGCCTCGAGCGACTGCATGGGGCGTCGTGGGTTGCGGTCGAGCTGCAGCGAGGTGACGAAGCGGTCATCTGTGCCGTCAAGGATGAGCCTGAGGGCGTCGACATCGCCCTTGAGGCCGCACGTTATGCCGGAAAGCTCCGCAAGCTGGTTGGCGAACTCTCCCTCGAACTGCTCGAGCATGGAGATGAGGTCGGCAAGGCGGCCGTTGAGGCCCCAGAGCGCGTCGGCGAGCTTGGTACCGCAACCGCACAGCTCGCGCCAGGTGCTTCCCGCGCGCACCTCGGCGCCAATCCACACGGTGATGATGTTGTAGCTGCCGTTGTCGCGTGCGTTGGGGGAGGGAAGCTCGGCGAGCGCCGCAAAGAACTCGGCGGCGAGCAGTTTGATCTGCCCGACGCGGTTCTCGATGTCGGCGGTGACACCGTAGAGCATGTCTCCGCCCTCGAACCCGCTGGCACGTTTGCCGATGACGGCGGTGATGCCATTTTTGGGGTTTGCGACGCGGCCGAGCGTCGCCTCGAGGTCGCGCGAGCTGATCGAACTGGAGAGCTGTCGGCGTGCCTCGCCCTCGACACCATGGGCCTCGTCGATGATCCAGTGCCTGATGGGGGGCAGGATGCCGTTGTCGACCTGCATGTCGCGAAACAGAAGCGCGTGGTTGGTGACGACGATGTCGGCACTCATGGCCGCGCGACGCGCGCCGTGCAGGTAGCACCGACGCGGGAAGAAGGGGCAGCGCTTCTTGAGGCAGTCGTTGGCATTTGCCTGGATGTCAGCGCGGGGAAGGCGCGCCCACCCGATGCTGAGGGCGTCGAGGTCGCCGTGGCTGGTCTGCGCCGTGAAGCTGAGGAGCGTGGCAATCATCGTGATGAGGTCGCCATCGGCGTCTTGGCGGCCGCGTATCATGCGCTCGAGCTTGCGCAGGCATAGGTAGTGGTCGTAGCCCTTGAGGGCGACGTAGTTCAGATCATCGCCCAGTGCCGCGCGCAAGCGGGGAAGATCCTGGTAGACGAGTTGGTCCATGAGGGCGTTGGTCTTGGTCGCGACACCCATCGTGACCTTGTTCTCGCGTGCGCCGTAGGCGATGGGCACGAGGTAGGCCATGGACTTGCCGACGCCCGTTCCCGCCTCGATGACGCGGATGTCACCTTCGCGCAGGCACGCTGCAACCTCTTGCGCCATTCCGAGCTGCTCGGGGCGCTCCTCGTAACCCGGGTACATCGTGCCCATGATGCCTTCCGGCGAAAACGCCGCCTCGATGTGTGACTCGTCGCAAAAGGAGAGGGGAACCTCGTCGGCGTCCGGACGGGGAGGTTGGCTCAGGGCCTGCGTGCGCTCTGTGCGGTTGCGGCGCAGGGAGAAGTCGATACCGGGCTGCTCGAGCGCCGCCTGCGCGAAGTACGGTCGTAGCGGCCAGTCGGTCTGCGGTGAGAGCTCGGCGATGCTCGCCGCAAGTCCGGGGGTCATCGCCTGGATGCCCGC
>OLOT01002114.1_pt1 | contig 10460 bp, 9 predicted proteins | sample 1671991 | NCBI WGS metagenome assembly OLOT01 (sample SAMEA3136634, study PRJEB25190) | human gut metagenome | biome: human gut; feature: human-associated habitat; material: faeces | place: Austria | collected 2013
CGATGTTGTGAAGATCGTTCATTGGATCACGCTGGCGCTCTTTTCCGCGGCGGCGGTGCTGCTGCGCATCCGCTTGCTGGCGCTTGGCTTTGATGAGACCGGGCTGCCGGTCGCGATGGATTTTGAAACGCTGGCGCTGCCGGCGCTGCTGGTGCTTGCCGCTGTGGTGACGGTCCTGCTCTCGCGCAGGCTGCCCGCCAGGCGCGAGCTTTGCGCGGGCATGGAGCTGTACTTTCCCTTCGACCGCTCTGTCTTTGCCGTGATGCTGATGGTGCTCGGCAGCTTTGCCCTCGTCGCTTCGGCGGTGTGCGAGCTGGTCTTTGCTCCGCGCACGGCGCTTGCCATGCTGATGTCCGCCTTCGTTGCCGCCGGGGCGGTCTGCCTCCTCTATGCGACGACGGCGCTGCGCCGCAAGACGAGCTTTTCCGGCGTTGCGCTGCTCGTGCCGGTGTGCGCGATGGTGCTCACGCTCATCCTCTTCTACCGCGAGCACGCGGCAGACCCCGTCCTGCGCCACTACTATGTTGAAACGCTGGCGCTCGCGGCGCTGACGGTGATGCTGCTTGAATTTGCGGCCTTTGCCTTCCGCGGCGGCGCGCCCCGCGTGCTCATGCCGGTGAGCACGATGAGCGTCATCCTCTGCGCGGCGGCCATCGCCGCCCGTCCTACGCTTGCAGATATGCTCTTTTATGCAGGCGGCATCTGCCTTGCGCTCGCCATCGGCGCTGCGGCGGATTTTGACCCCTGAGGGGAAATGAGAATACGAAGATAGAAAAAGGACGCCTTGCGGCGTCCCTTTTCTTATAAGATGGAAGATTGGATGAAAAGAAGCTATTGTCTCTTGCAAGAATTAAGATAAAGGACGCTTGTTAACAAAGATGGGGGATAGATGTTACAAAAGTATTAAATAAATCGCGAACTTCAAACGCTGCGAAAACGGGCGAGATAGGGCGGAACAGATACAATTTATTTATAAAATCAATAAGAAGTTTTGGAAGAGAAACGATTAGAAAAAGTTGAATGTTCCTGATAAAAATAAGTGGAAAATGCATACATGCTGTGCTATAATCATATCAGCTCTGATCCGGGACGATACAGCAGGGAAATGATAACTCCAGTTATTGCATATAGCAATAACTGCCCTGTTCTGATCTGCCGTTGGCGGGGCAATCGCCGCAAGGCAAAGCCCTCGCAGCAGTGTGATCGGCGAAAACTTACGTAAGACAAGGAGAATACCATGAACGATCTTTATCTGGTCAGTCTGGCAGCCAGCATTACGGCGCTTGTATTTGCGTGGCTGCAAAGCAAAAAGGTCCTCGCCTTTTCCGAGGGCACGCCGCTGATGCAAAAGATATCCCGCGCCATCCGCACGGGCGCTTCTGCATTTCTCAAGCGGCAGTACCGCACGGTTGCCATCTTCTTTGCCTGCATGTTCGCCGTGCTCTGCGGCATGGCGGCGGCCGGCTTTGTCACATGGTTCGTGCCCTTCGCCTTCGTGACCGGCGGATTTTTCTCCGGCCTGTCCGGCTTCATCGGCATGACGATCGCCACGCGCGCCAACTGCCGCACGGCGGCCGCCGCGCAGGAGGGACTCAACCGCGGTCTGCGCATCGCTTTCTCCGCGGGCAGCGTCATGGGCTTTACGGTCGTCGGTCTGGGACTCCTTGATATCTCCCTCTGGTACGCGGTGATGAAGCTCGTCTTCCACTCCTCGCTCGAGGAGATCACCGCCGCGATGATCACCTTCGGCATGGGCGCATCCTCGATGGCGCTCTTTGCCCGCGTGGGCGGCGGCATCTTCACCAAGGCGGCCGACGTCGGCGCGGACCTTGTCGGCAAGGTCGAGGCAGGCATCCCTGAGGATGACCCGCGCAACCCCGCCGCCATTGCCGATAACGTGGGCGACAATGTGGGCGACGTTGCGGGCATGGGCGCTGACCTCTATGAGAGCTATGTCGGCTCTGTCACCTCCACCTGCGCGCTGGGCGTGCTGGCGTTCAACCAGATCCCGCAGATCGACCGCGCGTACGCGGTCGCCATCCCGCTTATCATTGCCGCCATCGGCGTGCTCTGCTCCATCATCGGCACCTTCCTCGTCAAGACGAAGGAGGACGCCGACCAGAAGTATCTGCTCAAGGCGCTCGGCCGCGGCACGAACTTCTCCGCCGTCACCGTGGCGGTCGTCAGCTTCTTCATCGTGCGCTTCCTGCTCGGCAGCGCGTTCTACGGGCTGTGGCTCGCCATTCTCGCGGGCCTTCTTGCGGGTGTTCTGATCGGCCGCGTGACGGAGTACTACACCTCCGATACCTATAAGCCGACGCAGAACCTCGCCGCCAGCAGCGAGACCGGTTCCGCCACCATCATCATCAGCGGCGTCGGCCTCGGCATGCTCTCCACGGCAATGCCCATCATCATCGTCGGCATCGCCATTCTCGTCGCCTACTTCTGCTCCACGATCGGCTACGCCGGCAACACGGAGCTGGGCCTTTACGGCATTTCCCTCGCCGCGGTCGGTATGCTCTCGACCCTCGGCATCACCCTCTCCACCGACGCTTATGGCCCTGTTGCCGATAATGCGGGCGGCATCGCGCAGATGGCGGGTCTTCCCGAAGAGGTCCGCGAGCGCACCGACGCGCTCGACTCCCTCGGCAACACCACCGCCGCGACCGGCAAGGGCTTCGCCATTGGCTCCGCCGCGCTGACCGCCCTCGCCTTCATTGCAAACTTCATCGAAAAGCTCGACGCCGCGGGCGGTGACTACAGTCTCTCGCTCATGGAGCCGACCGTGCTTGTCGGTATCTTCGTCGGCGCGTGCCTGCCGTTTGTTTTCTCCGCCATGACGATGAACGCCGTCGGCCGCGCCGCACAGAGCGTCGTCGTTGAGGTGCGCCGCCAGTTCCGCGAAATCGCCGGCATCATGGAAGGAAAGACCGATCCCGACTATGCCCGCTGCGTGGATCTCTGCTCCCGCGCGAGCCTGAAGGAAATGGTCGCGCCGACGCTGCTCGCCATCATCTCTCCCATCGTCGTCGGCCTTGTGCTCGGCGGCAGCGGTGTGGTCGGTATGCTCTGCGGCGCGCTCGTCACGGGCTTCATCCTCGCCATCTTCATGGCGAACTCCGGCGGCGCGTGGGATAACGCCAAGAAGTACATCGAATCCGGCCATCACGGCGGCAAGGGCAGCGAGCAGCACAAGGCTGCCGTCGTCGGCGATACCGTGGGCGATCCGTTCAAGGATACCTCCGGCCCGTCCATCAACATTCTCATCAAGCTTCTCTCGATGGTCTCCATCGTCTTCTCCGGCCTGATCGCAAGCTTCCACCTCTTCTGATGAAGCGGGCGCGGAGCTGCCTTGATGTGTTGAACCAACGCAAAAAAGAAGCACTTACGGCAACGTAAGTGCTTCTTTTTCTTTGCCATTTCAGCGGATACCGTACTTCTCGATGATGTAATCCATGTCCTTGTCGCCTCTGCCGGAGAGATTGATGAGCACCGAGCCTTTGCCCATCGTCTTCGCAAGCTTCATGCCGTAGGCGACCGCGTGGGAGCTTTCGATCGCAGGGATGATGCCCTCCATGCGGGAAAGCTCGAAGAAGGCGTCGAGCGTCTCATCGTCGTTCACAACGTCGTACTTTACTCTGCCAAGGTCGTGCAGGAAGGCGTGCTCGGGGCCGCTGGACGGGTAATCGAGGCCGCTTGCCACGGAGTAGACGGGCGCCGGGTTGCCGTTCTCGTCCTTGAGCATGATGCTCTTGAAGCCGTGCATGATGCCCTCCTCGCCATAGGTGAGGCTGGCGGCGTGATCGCCGAGCTTGGTGCCCCGGCCGAGCGGCTCAACGCCGTAAAGATCGACGGGGTCATTCAAAAATCCGGAGAACAGGCCCATGGCGTTGGAGCCGCCGCCCACGCAGGCAACAACCGCGTCGGGAAGCTCGCCCGTCATATCGAGGAACTGCTCCCTTGCCTCAATGCCAACAACGCTCTGGAAGTCGCGCACCATCATCGGGAAGGGATGGGGGCCGACGACGGAGCCGATGCAGTAGATGGCGTCCTTGTACTCCTCGCAGTATGCCGTGAATGCCGCGTCGACCGCTTCCTTCAGCGTTTGCAGTCCATCCGTGACTTCGATCACTCTGGCACCGAGGATCTTCATTCTCGCCACGTTCGGCGCCTGCTTCTTGATGTCCACCGCACCCATGTAGATGTCGCAGTCCAGGCCAAAGTAAGCGGCGGCGGTCGCCAGCGCAACGCCGTGCTGACCTGCGCCGGTCTCGGCGATGACCTTCTTCTTGCCCATGTACTTCGCGAGCAGTACCTCGCCCATGCAGTGGTTGAGCTTGTGCGCGCCGGTGTGGTTCAGATCCTCGCGCTTGACATAGAGCTGAACGCCCGTGCCGATCTTGTCGGAGAGTCTTGCAAGGTGGGAGATCGGCGTGGGTCTGCCCTGAAACTCCTTGCGGATGCGGCGAAGCTCGCTGATGAATTTGCGGGACTTGCAGATGGTCTGATAAGCTTCGCTGATCTCGTTCATGGCGTTTTGCAGCTCGGGCGGGATGTAGGAGCCGCCGTAGTTGCCGAAGTAGCCCTCGGCGTCGGGATAGTTCTTGAAATAGGTATCGAAATCAACATTGTTAAACTTCATTTGATGTTCCTCCGGTCAGTTTGTTTTAAAATTTGGTTGGGGTGTCGGTCACGATCATATTCTGATTGATTTCATGTATCTGGCGTGCGGAACGCCGCCATCGCTGCATCTTCATGAGATCGACCTCCTTGTAAAACAGGAAAAAGCTCCCTTGACTCTTTTCATGTCAAAGGAGCTTTTATCAAAACAAAAAACGCCCTTGACAGAACAATACGCTCTGTCAAGGACGAATAGGAACACTACTATCCGCGGTGCCACCTTGATTCACGGTGCAACCCGTGCGCTTTACAGGATACCTACATATCCCGGCAACTGACGTATGCCAACACGTTGCAGAATACTCTGGGGGGACTCCCATTTGACTGCACCCTCAGCGGCCCATTTGACAACGTGTTTCCTGCCTGATTTCCAGCACCACAGGCTCTCTGTAAGGGCATCGCTGCCGTTATTTCCGCTTCAACGGTTTGAACGATGAAATTGCTCACATTATAGCGCATCTTTTCCGTTTGTCAAGAGTATTTTTGCGGATTGTTTCGCTGCACCTGTCTTTGATCGCAGCTGCTGCTTTTTTTAGTTCCTCTCTACTGCGCCGGCGGTTGGTTCTGTACTGCATCCACAAACAGAATGGTCAGCCCGACATAAGCGGCGCAGGCCACTGCCAGCAGGACGCAGAGAATAACGCAGATCGTCTGCATCGGTTTCCGCAAGTAACGGCGGGAGAGGACGACCCCCAGCAGCGACAGCAACAGCAGCACAACAGCGAGCCAAAGCGGCATATGCTTCACCTCCTTATACGCCGCGAAATGCGTCGATCATATCCGTAAACCACTTCAGCTCACGGGTGAAGCGCGCTCGCAGCTGCGCGGGGGACTCCCGGCCTTTGCCGCTATCAAAAAAGCCGCGCCCGCTGTGAACGGCGAGATAGAGCTTTCCGTCCGGGTTGAGATTGACGGCGAATTTCCCGAAGGAAGTGTCCGCCAGCGTCAGGATGCGCTCTATCCGTCCGGGGGTCAGGATGCGAAGAGCTGCCGCTTCATCGCCGCTTGTCAGGTTGAAGCGCTTGTCAAAGTCCTCATTCCCTGTTTTGACGGTTTTGGCGCGAAGCAGCTTATCCAGCCTCTCTTTCGGCCAGATGGTCAGCCATGTCGGAAATTCCCGGTCAAGCTCGCAAAGCATCCACTGCCCGGCGTAGACCTCATGCTCGCTTCTCTCCCACTGCCCGCTTTCCTCGCGCTGGAACTCATCCACCTCCGTCAGCCTGACGGTGCACAGCTCCGTGGTAAGTCCGCGATAGGTCCCCCGGATGTACCCGTTGCCGCCGCAATAGCTGTGGCTTGGCAGGGGAATGTTGGTGTCCTTCGCGTTCAACAGGTGCGGGGTGGGGTTCATCTGTACGTTTTCAAGGCAAGCGCCTATGATCTCCGGTGCAATGGCATCGAAGGCCTGCCCGTCTGCATGCGCTTTGGCTTTTCCCTGCACCGCCTGACCAATCGCAAGGACCACGCCGCCCAGAAGGGTAAGCACGATATTGCCGCCCAGAAGGATACCTGCGATGGCGACGGCGCCGCCCAGCAACGAGAGAAGTTTGCCGCCAAGCTTGCCGCCCTTGCTCTTGCGCAGCTCCTGCGCCAGCTGTTCATCCGTCATATTTCTGCTTGTTTCTTTCATTGTTTTCTCCTTCTTCCGCCGCGCCGGTGAGGGCGGGGCTTTCCGTTATCAGATCCAGCAGATTGCCCATACCGGTCAGCGAGGCCGTAAACCATTTTCGTATCCCGTCGATGTCCCGCAGATCCAGCTCCTCCGGAACGCCCGCAAACACATACCGGGTGTTCAGGGCCAGCGTCAGATCTCCGTCACGGAGGATAAGGCCGCACAGCTTGGCACTGCGGGAAGATGCCTCCAGCTTCTGCACCAGGTCACGAAGCTGCGGCGTGACCTGATCGTCCACCTCCCGGCCATCCGCCGTATGAGCGGCGAAGTGCTTCCGGAAGGCGGCAGGGTCGGTGATGTCGTCCTTCTTCCGCTCCTGGAACATGTCGTTCAGGGCGATGTCCTGCGCCTGGTCACAGATGTCCTTGCAGCGGACCACGATGCCGCGGAACAGCGTCTCGGTTCGGGTCATCCAGTTGTCGTTGTCGGGGCCGGATTTTTCCTCCACGGTGCGGCGCAGCTCCACATTGGCCGCGGAGAACCGCAGTCCCTTGTGCTTGCCCTCGTGGAAGTCCGTCAAGGTACACTCCGTAAAGGGGACCGCCGACAGCTTTGCCGCCTCCAGGTACGCCCAGTCGATGGGCAGCGTGGCCGGCTCCGGCTCCGGGCCGAAGGCTTTTGTCAGCTCCGTGCGGAAGAAGCCGCCCAGCTGCTGCAGCATCAGGGCTTTTTTCTTCGTTTGGGCGGGCTTTGCCACCAACAGGAACAGTGCCACGCCGGGGAACGCCAAAGCGCAGACCAAAATGGGGTCACGCTGTATAAACATTGAAATACACCCGGCGATCACCAGTAAAACGCCCAGCGATATGCTGATACTCTCCGTTCTCTGATAGCCTCCCAGCTTCTTTGACAGCTCCGCGTCCGTCATCCGCTCAACGCCCACCGCGTCAAAATCATTGCGTTTCTTTCCCATAGCTTTCCTTCCTTAGTAGCAAAGGCTGAAATACAGGCTGCGGTAGGGGTCCACCGTATCGATGTCCATGAGGGAGGCTTCGGGCGAAATGCTGTCCAGCTGCATGCGTTTGGCACTGTCCTTGTAGCTCGCCGGCTGCGCCTCGGCGGCAAAGACCAGCCCGTCATAGTCCTCCGGGAGATAGACGGCGTAGCTCTTGGTCAGGACCTGCGCCCAGTCGCCCACGTTGTACTGCCAGTCGGTCGAGTAGGCAAATTCAATGAGATAGCTGTTTCCCTGCCAGCTGACGGTGTGGAGATAATAATTGTCGCCGCGCTGGCTGTTGCCGTAGGCCGTTGCGGTGGTGAGCCACATGCCGGTGTAGAAATCGTACAGTTCGCTGTCGGTATTGGTGATGTACTGCTCGGAAAAATACGGAATGGAGTCCTCCGGGATGTAGCAGATGGCGTCAAAATGCAGCTCGCGGATGCCGTCGTGGGTGTAGTCGCCGTTTTTTATGATCTCCCAATAGCAGTCGCCGGTATTGTAGCCGTCACCAAGGCCCGAATAGCTGCAAACCCCGTCCTCCAGCAGGAAAGTTCCCATCTCCACGGCGGCGTTGATCGCAAGACTGTTTTGCGTGAAATAGGGGTCTTCATCTGCCGGAAGAAGCGTACCGTCGTTCACGCTGCCGCTTTGATCGCCGACAACCGTAACGGTGGAGAGATCCTCCCGGAATACATAGCGCGCTTCACTGTCCCAGAGCCAGATCAGCTCGGTTTCATCGCCGTTTTCGTGGATAAAGCTCACCAGCACGTCGCTTTCGCCATCGCCGTCGAGATCGTCAAAGAAAATGGCGTTGAAGGCCTGCTCTGCGTCGGGGATGCTCATGGGGAAGGACACGCTGTCAAAGAGCACCTGCTCGGGAAGGTCGCGGTAGAACGCCGCGCTGCTCTCGCTCACTGTGACCAGAACATCCACGCTCTCGCCGTCGTGGGTAATGGTGCCGCTCGCGGCCACCATGCCGCTGGTGCGCCAGTCATCTCCTGTGATATCGCCGGAATCGCCGCAGGCAGCAAGACTCAGGCAGAGCGCCAGCGCCAATGCAAAGGGGATAGTACGCTTCCATCGATTTTTCATGATTTTCTCTCTTCCTTTCTATCACTCCATCAGGTAGTAAGAGCCTTCGTCGCCCCACACGAGAACATCCTCGTCCAGTTCAAAGACCTTGTACGATACACCGTCGTACATCGTGGAATCGGCGTAATAGGTGCTCGCCTCATCCGTTGAATAGGAGAAGGTGCCGCAGTCCATTTCTGCGCTCTCGGCGCCGGGCGCGCGCTGGTAAAAGCTCCAGCTGCCGCTGCCGTCGATGACGATATAGGTTTCCGCCGAGAGGTCGCCGTCATAGTACCAGATGCCCTTGAATTCCGAAACGTTCCGCTGGCAGAGGTCGGAATCCCAGCTCCAATAGGAATTTGCATCGCCGTTCAGGCGGCCGTTCCAGTCAGATACCTCGTCCTCCGAGAAGTCGAGCTCGTCATCCTCGGTGAGACGGCCGCCGTCCTCGTACCAGAGGTATTCCATCCCCTCGCCGGGGTTGAAGTAGCCGTAGGCGGCACAGTAGAGCTGCCCGTCCTCCAAGGCGATGCGGCTGCCGGAGTCGTCAAGATCGCTGTAAGCATAGATGGCCTCCCACTCCGGCTCATAGCGGAGATAGCCCTCGTCCACCGCCTCACCGCTGAGATACAGCGTCCAATTGCCGTCTGAATCAAACTCCATGTAGTCGTAGTCGTTGTTCGCTTCTCCCAGCCAGATGCCCTCAAAATCGCTGAAGTCGTTCACGGTATCCTCGCTGACCCCGCCGCCCAGACCATCGCCCGGGTCATCCTGCACGGATGCCTCTCCGCCGCAGGCCGCACACAGCAGGCAGAGCAGCATAAGCCCTGCAAGAACGTAGGATAATTTCTTTTTCATGTGATCGTCCTCCTTATTTTCCGCGCGTTACGCCATTTTCTGATAGAATTCAAAGTCGCCCCAGCGCAGCGTGTCGTGGTCGAGGAGGGTGAATTCGTAGGCTGCGTCGTCATACAGGTCGGAAACGGCGAGATACATCTCCTCGGCGTCCTCGGGTGCAAGCTCGACGGTGCCGCAGTCCACCGTGGTGGGGTCGCCGTCGCCGCCGGGCCGCTCCAGCAGCTCCCAGCTGCCGGTTTCGTCAAACACAAGGATGCTGCGCGCGTCCCACTCGGCGTCCAGATACCATGTGCCCGCCATCGTCTCAAAATCGATGTCGCCGATGTTCTCGCCAGGCGCATCGCCGGTTATCTGCGTAAAGGTACCGAGCTCGGCTACATGCAGCGAGCCGACCTCGTCGAACCAGCTGCGGTAGGCCACGCCGTCGTGCTCATTGTAGAAATAGTCGTAGTCATAGTCCGGCACGAACTGAATGAAGCCGCTGGCTGTCACCTCTTCGTCAGCATCGTACAGCGCAAAGCGCACCTCGTCGCCATCGTCGTTGGTGGCGGAGATCAGCGTGCCGCCGTCCTCGCCACGCCACGCGCCGCCGTAGAGGTAGAGGTTCGACATCTGCTCGGAGTCTTTTACCAGCCCCTCGAAGGAATCGGGAACGCCGTATAAATTGTAGTCGCTGCCGTCGTCGCCATAGTCTTCGTTGCTCTCGCCGCAGGCGGCAAGGCTCAGGCACAGCGCCAAGGTCAATGCAAGAGACAGGTAGGTTTTCAATTGCTTCATCGTTTTCTTCTCCTTCTTTCAGATGGGCTGCTTCAATGCTCCTGTTCCGCCATGGACAAGATCTCATCGTGGCTCAGCTCCACATCGCCGAAGCGGACAAAGATGCCGTTGGTCACAGCGCTGTTCCACACCCTCGCGTCTGCAAGCGGGCGAAACCGGATCTTGTCAAGATAGGGCTTCATGTCCAGTAAAAGCCGGCTTCCGGATACAAAATCAACTTGCAGCACATGGTCGGGCAGCGGTGTGACGGCTGTGAGATACCTTCGGTTCAAGTGCGTGCCCTCCTTTCTGTGAAAATAAAGATCCACCGTACAGACATTGTACGGTGGATGTTACGGAAGAACCATTAACCAAAGGTTAGGTCTTTTGCCCGAATAGCTCGGCAAGCCGCTTCCGCTTGGTTCGGGTGTCACCCTCCATATGAAGCTTGGAATAGATCTGATTCACATACTGCTTGACGCT
>OLOT01002115.1_pt1 | contig 10460 bp, 7 predicted proteins | sample 1671991 | NCBI WGS metagenome assembly OLOT01 (sample SAMEA3136634, study PRJEB25190) | human gut metagenome | biome: human gut; feature: human-associated habitat; material: faeces | place: Austria | collected 2013
TTCGTAATACTTGCGTAACAGAGGACCATCTCTTCTTTTCACAACTATTCTAAAATAACATATAGAAGTCTGTTTTGCAAGCATAATTTTGCAAATATCTCTGTTCCGTAACTCTATTCCCTGAACTGCAGCTCATACAGATGCCTGTATATTCCGGCTTTGGCTATGAGTTCATCATGTGTGCCTTCCTCCGCAATTCCATTCTCCGTCAGCACCAGAATCCGCTTTGCATTCCGGATTGTGGACAGCCGGTGCGCAATCACGAAAGTTGTCCTGTCTTTCGCCAGAAGTTCCAAAGATTTCTGGACGACTTTTTCGCTTTCGTTGTCGAGCGCTGAGGTTGCCTCGTCGAAAATCAGGATCGGCGGGTTTTTGAGGAATACGCGGGCGATGGAAAGCCGTTGTTTCTGGCCACCGGAAAGTTTTACGCCGCGCTGGCCGATATCGGTGTCGTAGCCGTCCGCCAGCTCCATGATAAATTCATGTGCATTGGCCGCTTTCGCTGCGCGGATGACCTCCTCGTCGGTCGCATCCGGTCTGCCATAGCGGATGTTGTCGATGATCGTTCCCGCAAACAGGTACACATCCTGCTGCACAATACCGATTTCATCGCGCAGATCCTTCAATTTCACATCGCGGATATCCTTTCCATCCAGTAGAATCCTTCCTTCTGTCACATCGTAAAAACGCGGAATCAGAGAACAGAGCGTCGTCTTTCCGGCGCCAGAGCTTCCCACCAGCGCTACATAGTCTCCTGCCGGGACATGCAGATTCACATTGCTTAACACATTTTCCTTCGACTCCTCATAATGAAACGAAACGTTTTCAAATGTTACTTCACCCTGCACATTCTTCAGTGGCAACGCATCCTGCTTGTCCTGGATGTCCGGTGCGATGCTCATAATTTCCAGAAAACGTTCATAACCGGAATAACCATTCTGGAACTGTTCCGTAAAGTTCACCAGCTTTTTCACCGGATCTGTACAGTTGTTAATATACAGAAGAAATGTAACCAGATCCGCCGCCCCAAGCTTACCACCTGTCATCAGCAATGCGCCGACAATCAGCGAAATAACGGTAATCAGCGTCGAAAATGCTCCCATTCCCGAATTGTAAATTCCCATATAGCGGTAGCTGACCTTCTTCGAATCGACAAAACGGTCATTTCCCGCATTGAACTTACGCATCTCCTCTGTCTCATTTCCAAACGATTTGACAACACGGATCCCCGAAAGACTGTCCTCAATCTGACTGTTGATATCCGCAATTCTACGACGGTTTTCCTTGAATGCACTCTTCATGCGGCTGTTCATTACCAAGGCAAATAGCAGCATCACCACAATAACCACAAGCGGCACACATGCCAGCATCGGATTTACCACAAACAGGATGATCATCGCACCGATCAGTTTGATAAACGAAATGACAATATCCTCCGGCCCATGATGTAAAAGCTCACTGATATCGAACAGATCGCTTGTGATGCGCGACAACAGATGGCCGACCTTCTGGTTATCGAAAAAAGCAAACGAAAGCTTCTGATAATGGCCGAAGATCTCGTTCCGCATATCATGCTCAATCCGCGCCCCCATCACATGGCCGTAATAGGCAATATAAAAGTTACAGTACATTTCAACCAGAACCATAGCAATCATCAGAATACCGAGGCGGATAATCTCACCCGTTGCCTGCTCCAGCGGCTTTTCCACAACCGTACTCGTAATATACCGTACAATCAGTGGAATCACCAGTGTAATGGCTGCTCCAAGCATTGCAAAAAACATGTCGGTAAAAAACAATCCCTTATATGGAATGTAATACCGCGCCAGCTGGCGGATTCTTCTCTTCTCTTTTCCGGTTTCTTTTTCTTTACTCATCCTGTCCTCCCTTTCCGTTGGAAACCATTTTGTAATCTTTTCGGAACTCAGACGGTGATACGCCGCATGCCGTTTTAAATGATTTCATGAAATGCTTATCATTTTCAAATCCAACCTGTTTGGCAATTTCCGTAATTTTATCTTCTGTTTGAATCAACAGACGCTTTGCCTCCGCAATGCGGATTTCCTTCAGATAGTTCACAAAATTCACACCGGTATGTTCTTTAAACGCTGCTGAAAACAGCGAATAATTCATACAAATATGGTTAGATACCATTGCCATATTCAGATCTTTTGCATAATTTTCCCGAATATATGAAATTGCCTCTTCCATTTTTTCTTTTCCGGCTGTCTGACTTTTCAGGCTTTCCCTGTAAACGTGTATCCATTTTTCAAACGCATCCAGAAACAGATCTGCATCACGGTACTGCAGAGGGCGCGGACATTTTTCCTGTTTTTCCGCCACTCGATGAAAAAGATCCAGCTCTTTACAGATTGCTTCTGTTACTGCCAGAAGCTGATAGGGGGAAACCCTCTGATGTGCTGCCTCAAAATACCAGTTCCGCATTTTTCGCAGCACAGTATCTGCCCGGTCCGTTGGCACCTGCAGAATAAATTTTTCCTGAAACTGTGCCAGTTCCGGCTTTTCCTCAAAACATTTTTTCTGATATTCTTCCACAGGATTTTTCTGTATAAATGCCATTTCCCGGGCCAGCAGTGCTTCCTGGTATGCCTCTGGAATTTCCATCACAGAACGATGTTCTTTTCCCACTCCGAGACAAAATCTCTCATCTTTTTCTTTCATGATCCGCTCTGCCTCCGGTTCCGGCAGAAGATACAGAACTCCTCCTTCTACGCCTTCCAGCAGAATTCCGCTGCATTTCGAAAACCGTTCCCCATTTGCCTTGCTGGTCAGCAGGATCCGGAAGCTGTTGTTTCCGATGTATCGCCGGATCCTGCTTTCCATATCCATCCATTCTTTTTCTTCGGCCATTTCTGCATTCATCATCAGATAACGGAGCTGATTTAAAAAGCACCGTTCTTCCTCTTCTTCCGTTTCCCGGGTCTCCGAAAGCTCTCGTTCCAGATTTTCCAGAAGCTGTTCTATCGTCTCCCGCTTGATCGGTTTTAAAATATAGTCCCGAACTCCATGTTTCATCATTTCAACCGCATAGGAAAATTCATCATAGCCGCTTAAAACAATAACAACAGGTTTCTGTGACAACTCCTCCATTTTGTTGACCAGTGTCAGACCATCCATTTTGGGCATACGGATATCAGTGAACATGACGTCCACCCTCTGTTTTCTCAAAATCTCCAATGCCGCTTCTCCGTTTCGACACTCCAGAATCTCCTCCACCGGCACGCTGCTTCGCCGGATCATCGCCACGATTCCCTGTCGAATTAATTTTTCATCTTCTACAACCAGCAGTGTATTCATTTTCTTTTTCTTCCTCTTTCTCGTCACCCTCTTGATCCATCAGAGAATATTTCCCCCTCGTGATGGGAAGATGAATACTCACCTTCGTATAGCAATGCTCTTTTGTATAGACCGACAGCCCATACTCTGTTCCAAATTGAATGTGGATTCTGTCCTGTACATTCCGAAGCCCGATTCCATGTTTCGGCTGTGTATCTGAATTCAGGCGCATCCTTAGTTTACGTCTCAGAATTGCAAGCTGCTTTTCTGACATGCCTGTTCCGGAATCTGTGATTTCAATCTCAAAGCTCTTTTCATGCTCTATTCCTTTGATTTCAATGACGGCGTCTGCATCCAGCTCCTCAATTCCATGTGTGATTGCATTTTCCACAATCGGCTGAAGAGACATCTTGGGGATATCCTGCCGATACAAATTTTCCGGCATCTGAACGGACAGTGTTATTGTGAAATCATACCGCAGATTCATCAGTTCCACATAGTTCTGAATATAATTCATCTCATCCTGAACGGTTACCAGGAATTTATTCCAGCGCATATTGTAGTGCAGCATTTCACCAAGTGCTGTCACTGCATCGGAAATCGTATATTCTTCATCAATCTCAGCCATCATCTTGATGGATTCCAGAACATTATAAATAAAATGAGCGTTAATCTGGTTCTGCATTGCCCGGATTGCCGTATCTTTCAGCGCTGCCTCCCTTTTGATGCTTTCCTCGTTCTGTTTCTGAATTCTCTCCAGCATTCCGTTGATACCATAGCTCATTTCCCGCATCTCTTCTGCGCTGTAACAAACCTTTATCTTTGTTGTTCCATTGTCAATCTGACGCATCTCGCACAGGACGTCATAAAACTCCTTCAGCAGGCCACGCACAATCAGATTGACCACCACAATAAGAAGCAGCCCGAAGCCGGCAAATTCAAGCAGCATTCTCTGCTGCTGTTTGATCATGTTTCCGGTTGCATCATCCAAATTGGTCAGTGTTACAAACATTCCATTGAGTTTATCGACTTTCCGAAGCACAATTGCAACGTTTTTCCGGTCAATCACCGCACTCTGCTGACTCTCTTTTCTGTCACGGATTCCTGCCCGGAACAGAATCAACCCCCGATAGGACTGCCATTTGCAGGCTGCCGCTGTCTTCCCGCAATCATATAAATTCCAATTTTCATCAACAAAGCAGGCCCAGCTGCTGTCACCGGATCGATAAATTTCGGGAAATATGTCTGCCATACGCATGGATACCTCGATCACGCCAAGCCTTCCTCCGCTTTGATCCCGCAGTTCCCGTACATAAGTCATCAAATGGGAACCTTCTTTTTTTGTACCGGAGATAATATTTTTTTCCTGTATGTCAAAAAACCACTGTCCACCGCCCTGATAGCTTCGGTACCAGGAACAGTTTTTCATCTTTTCCTTCTGATACAGGATCGGCTGCTGCTCCAGAAAACCATCTGCCATGGCAAAAATATGGATCTGGTACAGATCCGGCATTGCCTCCTGCATTTTATCGATTATGCTGATGCTGTTGTTCCGAAATTGCTGATAATAGCTCTCAGAGATCTCCTCTCCCCTCCTGAGATGAAGAAGATATTTTTCCAGTGGTTCATACTCCTGCAGCGTATCTACAACCATTGAGCAGGCATTCGCTTTTGCATTCACCTCCGCACAGGTAAGATCTGTTGCCGTTACTGCTTCATTTACCCCATGATCTATGGCATTCTTTTTGATACTCCTAAACCCAAAGCACATCATGCCAAAAAGTGGAATAAAAATAAAGATCAACGTTGTTACGGTAAATTTTTGGTTCAGTTTCAGTCCGCGAAACCAGTTTCCCATTTTTCATCCCCCAGTTTTCTTTTCGGTTCTGTAACTTTACTAATTTTACCAGTTTTCTCTTCAAAAAGCAATTTTTTCAGAAAAATTATTGACAAAAAGAGAAGACGGTACACTTTTTTTCCGTGTACCGTCTCTCTTTTCGCAAGACTCATATATGACGCAAAGCATGGTTCTAGGGAAACAGCTTTCGTACCATTGTTATACTGTTGTCAGATCCCACGGTTCATAAATCTTCGGAACATCGCTGATCAGACGTTTGGTATACGCTGCTGTCGGGTGAAGAATTACTTCTTCTGCCGGTCCCGATTCCACAAATTTTCCATGCTCCATAATATAAACATTATCGGATACATAGTAAGCAAGACCAATATCGTGGGTGATGAAGATAATCGTCATATTGATCTCATCACGCAACTTCAGCAGCATATCCAGGATCGTTGCACGTGAGCAGGCATCAATCATAGACGTCGGCTCATCGGCAAGCAGAATCTTTGGTTTCAGAAGGAAAATACGTGCAATCATCAGTCGCTGCATCTGGCCTCCTGACAGCTCAAATGGATATTTGTTTGTCAGTTCTGCGTATTTTAAGTTTACAAAGCTGCAGGCCTCTGTCATCAGACGTTCTTTTTCTTCTTTCGGCAGATTCTTGTCACCGCGCATATTAATGCAATCCAGCAGAACAGAATCTACACGTTTAAACATATTGTAGGAAGCAAACGGATCCTGGAAAATCGCCTGAATTCCCTTCCAGTACTCTTTTTTCTTCTTTCCGTTCGAGATGTCTCTTGGTTTACCCTGGAAATCAATTTCACCTTCCGTTACGCTGATCAGCCCGAGCAACATCTTCGAAAGGGTTGTTTTTCCGGATCCGGATTCTCCTACGATAGAAACAAATTCACCTTCATGAAAATCGAAATCAACATGGTCTACAGCGACCGTTTTTGCATCGCCAAAGCCAAACACTTTCGTTACGCCTCTTCCGGAGAGGCATGGTTTTAATTCTTTACCATCACGCATTTGCATACACCTCCCGAACCTTTCTCTCAGACATCAGGCAGCGGTACTCTCTTCCGTTCGGCAGTTCGATGACCTCTGGTTTCATACCGCGGCAGGTTGGCTGTGCATAAGGACAGCGGTCTGCGAAACGGCAGCCCTCCGGCGGATGCTTCAGGTTTGGCGGAGTTCCCGGAATTGCAGTCAGCTTCTGTTCTCTTACACCTTCCTCCGGAACGATGATCGATCCCATCAGACCTTTGGAATATGGATGCAACGGATCGAATACCATTTCTTTTGCGGTACCTTTTTCTACAATCTGTCCAGCATACATAACCATAATATCATCGGTTACGTTGTAAAGAAGCGGCAGCTCGTGTGTGATGAAGATCATGGATTTGATAAATCCTTTTTCCATCAGATCACGCATCATTTTAATAACCATTTTCTGGGAAGTTACATCCAGCGCGGACGATGGCTCATCGGCGATCAGTACCTTCGGAGAAAGAATGGTCGAAATTGCGATAACGGTTCTCTGTTTCATACCTCCGGAAAGCTCAACCGCATGCTTCTGCAGTACCTCCTCCGGCAGGCCTAAGATCTGAAAACGTTCTTTTGCCAGATCATAAATATCCTTTCTCGGCATTTTCGGATCATGCGCATGAATAACGTCTTCTACAAATCGGATGATTTTCTGTGTCGGGTTCAGAGCATTCATTGCTGCCTGCGGAATGTAGGCGATCTCATTGCCCAGAATATTTTTCCGGACATCGTCTGGTTTCATTCCGGAAATTTTTCTTCCATCTACGATAATATCGCCGCTGATGTAGTGAAGCGGTGCGAAATAATAGCCCATCAGGGACAGTGCCAGCGTCGATTTACCACAGCCGGACTCACCTGCTACACCGAGGGATTTTCCCTCCTCAATCTTCAGGGAGACTCCGTCTACGGCGTATACATCTTCATGAAAACGAGTTACATATTTCGTTTTCAGATTGTTTACTTCCAGCATTACTTTTCCCATAGCTGCCTCCTTAGTCTCTTAACTGCGGGTTGAATACCTGGTCAAGACCGGTGTTCATCAGGTTAAGAGAGAATGAAATAAGTGCGATTACAAGAATAACCGGGAAATATGCCCACCATGCACCGTTTAAGTGTGCATTGTACTGGGTTGCCCATTGCATCATAAGACCAAGTGTTGCAGTCTTTGTGGTTGCCGGTCCAAGTCCGATCATAGAAAGCTGTGCCTCTGCCAGAATTCCGGAGGAAATCTGGAGAATGAAGGCCATAACAACGTAGGATGCAACGTACGGAAGGATGTCGGTAAGGACAATCCGCAGCATGCTGTGGCCGGACAGTTTGGAAAGGTTTACATGGTCACGGTTTCGAAGAGAAATAACCTGGGAACGTACAGAACGTGTTGTCCACGGCCATGCGGTAATTCCGATCAGGAGTGCCACCATCATGATTCCCCTCTGAGACTCACCTACGCTGTAGGAGATGAGGATCAGGAGAACGAAGGATGGGATAACGGTGAACAAGTTGGTAAAGAACAGAATCAGGTTGTCCACAAAACCTCCAAGGTAACCTGCAAGAAGTCCGAGGAACAGTCCGATCACAGTTGCAATGATTCCCGCAACCAGACCAATTTTCAGGGATGAACCTGTTGCAGAGATCAGCTCAGTCAAAACATCACGACCAAAGTTATCTGTACCAAGAACAAAGTTCTGACGGTTAATGACATCTTTTTCATTGATGTACTGCTTGCTGTCGATGCTCTGAACCTCTTCCAGCTCACCGGTCTCTTCATTTTTCTCGGCAATAATGGTTGGAACATCCTCTAAAATACCGTCGATTTCGTTGTCAAGACGCTGATATTTTTTCTTTTTTGCTGCGATAAGGCCTTTCTGTTCTGCATTTGGGTCATATTTTTCCTCCCAGAGAGCAATCAGACCTTCTGCATCGGTAACATCGATTTCACTGGCATCTACACCGCCGTATTTTTCCAGCCATTCTGCCATCATAGAACGGTTGTCCATTGTCAGTTTGCTTTCAACGATGGATGCGGTTGCATCAACATTCATCTTATACGTTTTGCCGGAATTTACGGTGTCCTGAATCGAAAGATAGGTACCCGGTTTGAAAAAGTTTCCGTTTCCGATCATTGCCAGCGGATCTTTTGCCACAACAAGCGGATAGATGATAATAGTCAGGAGAATTGCCAAGAAGATTACAAATCCTGTCACGAATTTTCCTGAATGAAAAATCTGTTTGATTGTATTTTTCATAGCGTATTCTCCTTTCTAATCCTGCTGGGATGCTTTGACACGTGGGTCAATGACTGCATACAGAAGTTCAACAAGCAGGTTGGCCAGCAGAACCATGATAGTAATGATTAACGTACAGGCAGAAAGCAGCGGATAATCCTGGCCGGTAACTGCTGAGAGCATCGTTGTTCCAAGTCCCGGATAACTGAATACCATCTCAGCTACCAGGTTGCCGCCTATCATGGTACCAAGGGACATTGCAAGACCGGTGATCTGCGGAAGCATTGCGTTACGGAACACATATTTCACAATCGTATGATCCTTGATTCCAAGGAAACGACTGTATTTTACATAGTCGGCATTCAATTCATAAATTGACATTGAACGCATACCAATAGCCTGGCCGCCGATCGTGATGATTACGATAGACCAGAACGGCAACTGGTAATGTGAAAGCACAGATTTCATAAAAGCAAGGCTCATATGCGGAATCATACTGCTCGCATAGCCGCCTGCTGCAGGTGCAATATGTAATTTCAGTGAGAAAACAAATAAAAGTACGGTTGCCATACCAAAGGCAGGTACGTTACTGATAAACAGGAATGCCGGAAGGATTGCCTTGTCGAAAACACCTTTCATGTAAGCTGCAATTGCACCAAGCAGGTTACCAAGAATCCATCCAACAATAATGGCCGGAAGCTGTAAACATATGGTCCACAGAACCGAACTGGAAATAATATCGGATACGGTACGCGGATACTGGCTGAAAGAAATGCCGAAATCACCGCGAAGTGCATTTTTTACCCAGGTAAAAAACTGGACATACATTGGTTTGTTAATACCAAATTTCGCTGCATAGTCTTCATATACTTTCTGAATTGCAGTCGCATCGGTCATACCTTCTACCGATTTGGACGCAATAGTTGAAACCGGATCGCCCGGCATCAGACGCGGAAGAATGAAGTTCAGCAGCACTGCAAAGACTAACGTCAAAAGATACCACATGATCTTCTGCGTATAATACTTTTTCATTCCTTTCATAGAGGAACCCTCCTTCTGATTTTGTAAAAGCGGCCGGAGCACCCCGGCTCCGGCCGCCTCTGTTACAATTCAGTGTGTGCTTTCTTTCTGTTTGGCAAATCAGCCGTCAATCAGTTCCAGATTGTACAGTGCTGCTACGCCATAACCATCGGTGCAGTCCATCGGAGGAACATTGGTTCCATCGTCTTTCTGCGGATAGTTGGTCCATACGGACTCGTTTACTTCGTGGAATACCTGCGGTCTGTACATCAACGGTACACACGGGCAATCTTCCAGCATAATCTTGGAAAGTTCTGTATAGTAATCTTTCAGTTTTGCATCATCGGTCTCATGAGGAATTGCTGCAAGGATTTCATCTACACGGTCGTTCTGATAATGACCGAAGTTACCACTGAAGTTAACCTCAAGATCGTTGTAATCAGAGCTCATGAAGAAACGGCATCTCATGTACGGGTTGGCAACTGATGTACCAGGACCGGACTGCATGGTGATTTCGAAGTTTCCGGTGCTGTAATCGGTGCTAAAGTTTGCTGCTTCCGGGAAGTAGGTCTCAATGTTGATACCAATATTCTTTCCTGCTGCTGCTACGATTTCAAGGGTTGCATTCCAGTCAGACCATCCTGTCGGGCACTCAGCCTTATAGGAAAGGTTCTTTCCGTTGTACTCACGGATTCCGTCTCCGTCGGTGTCTACGATTCCGGCATCGTCCAGAAGCTTCTTAGCACCTTCTACATCGGCATTGGACCACTGATACTCTTTTAAGGCATCCTGATCCACCATAGCCTGCTCAGCATCGGTCGGGTTCATGACAGAACGTGGAACATCTGCGAAGGTAGGAGACTGTCCGGACATTGCTGAAGAAATAACCTGATCGTAGTCAACTGCCATAGCGATTGCCTTACGAACAGCTACCTGATCCAGTCCTTCTACTTCTGTATTAAAGAACAGGGTAGGCATTGTCATACACAGCTGATACGGTGCTTCATCAACATAGGTAGAAACCG
>OLOT01002118.1_pt1 | contig 10453 bp, 9 predicted proteins | sample 1671991 | NCBI WGS metagenome assembly OLOT01 (sample SAMEA3136634, study PRJEB25190) | human gut metagenome | biome: human gut; feature: human-associated habitat; material: faeces | place: Austria | collected 2013
TACTTGTTTTACCTACTTTTGCCTAGGATTTATGGCTTCAGCCCCTACTCCTAAGGGGAAGGCCGCAGGTTCGACTCCTGTCCGGGACATGATATAAAACAGCGGCAGATTTCCGTTTTCGGAAAACTGCCGCTGTTTGTTTTAAGAAGATGCCGCTATCTTGCCGGCCAGTTCTTCCATCTCATCCATCGAAAGATGCACATATCGTACATTCTTATCCTTACATCGAGATCCAGCCCAGAGCATTGGCCACAGAGCTCACCAGAATGATGGCCGCGAACACGGGGCACAGATAGCGGATCATAAAGTTGAAGATCTTTTTCCGACGGAACGGTTTCCCGTCGGCGGTGACCTCCACTTCGATCTTTTCCACCCCGATGACCCGCGACACCAGCAGGCAGGTGGCAATGGCCGCAATGGGCATCATGACCGAGTTTGTCAGGAAATCGAAGAAATCCAGGAACTGCATCCCGAACACCGTCACACCGGCCAGAGGACCATAGCCCAGGGCCGACAGACTGCCCAGTGCCACCATAATGACGCCAATGCAGCCGGTCGCTTTCTGGCGGCTCCAGCCCAATTCATCCTCAAAGGTGGAAACGGCACTCTCGGTCAGAGCAATGGAGCTTGTGACCGCAGCAAAAAGGACCAGAAGGAAGAACAGCACGCCGACAACGTGGCCGAGCCCCATGCTCTCGAACACCTTGGGAATTGTGATGAACATCAGCGAGGGACCTGCCTGCAGGGTATCCGGGTCACCGCCGGAGAAGGAGAAAACTGCCGGAATGATCATCAGACCTGCCATGATGGCAATGGCCGTATCAAAGACCTCGACGTTCTCGGTGGATTCCTCAATGGAAACGTCCTCTTTCATGTAGGAACCAAAGGTCACGAGAATGCCCATGGCAATGGACAGCGAGTAGAACATCTGCCCCATGGCGGTGACGACGGTCATCCAGGAAAAATTGGCCACGTTGGGCACCAGGAAGTACTTAACGCCTGCCAGTGCACCCGGACGGGTGACCGAGTAAACGGCAATGATCACCGACAGGACCACCAGAACCGGCATCATCAGCTTGGACACCCGTTCCACACCATTGCGTACCCCGGCAAAAATGATGACCAGCGTAAAAATGGTAAAGATGAGGAAGCACACCTCTGCAGACAGACCGCTGGAAATAAAGCCGGAAAAATAGCCGTCCTGTGCCAGCTCACTGCCGTGGCCGCTGACATACGCGGAAAGATACCGGATGACCCAGCCGCCAATGACCGAATAATACGGTACGATCAGAATGGGAATGACTGCATTGATCCAGCCGCCGAATTTCAGCCTGCCGCTTTTGCCGAATGTGCCAAATGCCCCCACCGGGCTCTTTTTGGTCATGCGGCCAAGCGCTGTTTCGGCCACGATCATGGTATAGCCAAACGTAACGGCCAGCACGATGTACACCAACAGAAAAATTCCACCGCCGTATTTTGCGGCGAGATACGGGAAACGCCAGATGTTGCCCAGACCCACCGAAGCGCCTGCGGCACTCAGCACAAAGCCGATCTTGCCGGAAAAGGCACTTCGTTTGCTGTGTTTTTTATCCATAAATCCTTCTTCTCCTATTCTGTGATTCGGTCGGAACGTGGTTCCAGTGTAGCACGGTTCATGAAAAAACTCAATCATTTTCCGGTCTTTATCAAAAATGTTGATATACTTGTTCTGCAAATGAGAGAGGGCCTCCCCCGGCTTGCGCCGGAGAAGGCCCTCTCTCATTTGGCTAACGATGCATATATGGAAGAAGGAGAATCACATAACCAGATAGCCGCCATCCACAGGGATGATGGCACCGCCCAGGTAGTCGCTGGCATGAGAAGCCAGGAAGATGCAGCAGCCCTTCATGTCGTCAGGGGTGCCCCAGCGGTGAGCGGGAATGCGCTGGGTCAGCTCGTCGTAACGCTGCTGGGTGAACTTGGGGTTCTTCGGGTCGGTCAGGGCCACGTTCATTTCGGTGTCCATGTAGCCCGGAGCGATGGCGTTGACGTTGATGCCGTACTGCAGCAGGTCGTTGCTGAAGGCCTTGCACAGCTGCATCACGCCGCCCTTTGCAGCGGAGTAAGCGGGCACGGTCTTGCCGCCAAACCAGGAGCACATGGAGGCGATCATGATGATCTTGCCGTAGCCCTTGGCCTTGAAGATGTTGGAAGCAGCACGGGACAGCCAGAACACAGAGTTCAGGTTGGTGTTGATCACATCATCCCAATCCTTGTCCGGGAACTCGTTGGAGGGGTGACGGCGCTGGATGCCGTGGGCCGGCACCAGGATGTCCAGGTCGCCCAGCAGCTCGACGCACTTGTTGAATGCTTCGTTGCACTGGTCACGGTCGGACAGGTCCGCCTTGACGCCGTAGCACACAAAGCCGCGTGCCTTGAACTCGTCGGCAACCTGATAGACCTTGTCGGAAGTGCCGATGATTGCCACTTCTGCGCCGGACTCCATCAGGCCCTCTGCCATGCCCTTGCCCAGGCCGCGGGTGCCACCGGTAACGATTGCTTTCTTGCCGGTGATATCAAACAGACTATTAACCATTTTTATGCCTCCAAAACAAGATGTTCTTTACAGTTTCTTACGGAGTCTGCAGCGCGCCGTCCATGCGGCGGGTCTGCGTCCAGGTCGTTACGGTATTTTCGCAGGGGTACTTCTCGGCTTCCTTCTCGATCAGGTCCACGCCAAGGCCGGGCTTGTCGTTTGCATAAACGTAGCCGTCCTTGTACTCGGGCAGACCGGGGAACACCTCCAGCAGAGCACCATGGGGTCCCTTCAGCTTCTGGATGACGAAGTTGGGCGGCTCAATGCCGGACCACTCCTGCACGCCGAAGTTCGGGGCAGCCAGGTCGATGTGAACGTTGGCTGCATGAGCCAGCGGGGACATATCACCGGGGCCATGCCATGCGGTGCGCACGCCGAACTGCTCTGCAAAGATCTGCAGCTTGCGGGCGGGAGTGATGCCGCCCACCTGGGTGATGTGCACACGGATGTAGTCGATCAGGCGCTCGGTGATGAGGGTGCGGTACTCGTAGGGGTTGTTGAACAGCTCGCCTTCCGCGATGGGAATGGAAGAAGCGTTCTTGATCTGGCGGATGTACTCCACCTGCTCCAGAGAAACGGGGTCCTCCAGGAAGGTCAGGTGGTAGGGCTCCAGCTCCTTGGCCAGACGAACGGCATCGGCCGGAGCGATGCGCTCGTGCACATCGTGCACCAGGCCGATCTCATCGCCCATCTTGCTGCGGATGCCGTCGAACAGTTTGACGGTATCACGGATGTAGGCATTGCCGTCCAGATACACGCCGGGCTTTGCGCCCACCGGTGCACCGGCCGGGGTATGGCCGTACTCGCTGCCGCCGTAACCGCCGCACTGGCAGCGGATGGTCTTGACGCCGATCTCACGGTACTTGGCGATGTTCTCGCAGATCTCGGACAGGTCGCGGCCATCGACGTGGCGGTACACCGGCACGCCCTCGCGGCACTTGCCGCCGAACAGCTGGTACAGGGGCATGTTGGCCATTTTGCCTTTGATGTCCCACAGGGCCATGTCCACACCGGAGATTGCATTGTTCTCGATGGGGCCATTGCGCCAGTAGCCGTTCTGGTGCATGAGCTGCCAGATGTCGTTGATGTCCGAAACATCACGGCCGATCAGCAGCGGGCGCAGATATTCTTCCACCACCAGCTTGACGGCCAGATGCCGGTAAGCGAAGGTACCGCAGCCCAGGCCATACAGGCCCGGCTCGCTGGTTTCCACCTTCACCACCAGAAGGTTGATGCCTTCCGGCGCGGTGCAGATGGTTTTGATGTCTCTGATGGTTACCATAGGTTTCTCTCCTTAGCGGATCAGGAAGGTGCAGAAGGTCTCAGAGAACACGCACAGGAAGAACACTGCAACGTAGCCGATGAAGAAGGGAATCTCAGCCTTGGAGATCTCGCCGATTTTCAGTTCACGCACAGAGCGGGTGACCTGCACAGCCGAGAAGATGTTGACGGCCACGGGAGGGGTCATGGTACCGATGACGTTGGAGATGCACAGGATCATGCCAAAGTGGATGACGTTGATGCCCATGCTCTCGGCGATCGGCCACAGAACGGGGACCAGCAGAACTGCGATGGCGGTGCCTTCCATGAAGGTGCCGAAGATCAGCAGGATGATGGCCACGACCAGGCAGAACAGGGTCTTGTTCAGGTTCATGGAGACGACCAGCTGCACCAGAGCAGCGGAAGCACCGGAGAAGGTGAACACCCAGGAGAATGCGGTGGAAGCTGCGATGATGAACAGGATCATGGCAGCGCTCTTAGCAGACTTCATCAGGATGGGGATCAGGTCGGCGATCTTGATCTCCTTGTAGATGAACACACCGGCGATGAAAGCCCACACGCAGGCCACAGCAGCGGACTCGGTAGCGGTCAGCAGGCCGGAGTAGATGCCGCCCAGGATGATAACAGGGGTCATCAGAGCAGGCACAGCCTCCAGGAAGATCTTGCCGATCTCACCGGCGGTATGCTTGGTCTCAGCCTTGGGCCACTTTTCCTTGTGAGCATAGTACAGAGCTTCCAGGATCAGGACGATCATGATCAGAATGCCGATGACCATGCCCTGGCTGAACATGTTGGTGACGGACGCACCGGTCAGGGTGCAGTACAGCACCATGATGATGGACGGGGGAATGACCGGGCCCAGGCCGCCGGCGATGACCAGCAGACCGGCGGTGCGGTCCTCCGGGTAGCCCTGCTTGACCATGTCAGCGTACAGCATGGAGCCGATAGCAACGACGGTTGCGGGAGCGGAACCGGACAGAGCAGCGAAGAAGGCACAGGCGATGACCAGAGCCACGCTCATGCCGCCGCGGATGTTGCCGATGAGGCAGTTTGCAAAGTTGACGATACGACGGGAGATGCCGCCGCCGGCCATCAGGTTGCCAGCCAGGATAAAGAAGGCAATGGCCATGATGGAGGTGGACTGCAGGCCGCCGAACACGCGCTGTGCGATAACGGCAGGCGAAACGCCCAGGTTGCCCAGAGCCACAGCGGCCAGAGAGCCGATGCCCAAGGACATGGAAATGGGGACTCCGATCAGAACGCAGACTGCGAAGATCAGAAACAGGATAACGCCAGCATTCATGATCACTTCGCCTCCTTCTTCTTGATGATGCCGTCGATGATGGCATCAATGTTGGTGATGTCGCTCATGTCGATGTGCATCATCTCACCCACCAGCATCAGGATCTGGTTGATGACGATCAGTGCAAAGGAGATGACCAGCGAGATGTAGATGACGTACATAGGCACCTTCATGACCGGGGTGGTCTGACCGGCGCTCATCTGCTTGGCCACCAGGGCCACGCTGAAGCGCAGCATGGTGCAGGAGAACACGATCAGGGCCACTTTGGCGATGAAGTTGATGACCTTGCCGACCATGGTACCCTTGAGCTTTTCGGTCAGGGCGGTCACGCTCACCTGCGTGCCGTCGCGCAGACCCAGCTCGGTGCCGATCAGGGCCATATAAACCATGCAGTACAGGGCCAGTTCCTCGGTCCAGGGCATGGATCCTTTGATAAAGTTGCGGTTCACCACCGAGATAAAGTAGCACACGACCATGATCACAAAGGTCAGGGCCGTTGCCCACAACTCGGCCAGGGTGACACCACGAACCACTTTCTTCAGTGCTTTCATGGAAGCTCCTCCTGTGTATGACAGCAATCCGCGGATGCAGCCTCAGAGGCTGCATCCGTGAACTGCGGCACAGATAGGCGTTCTATCTATGCGGGTTTCTTCTTATAAACGTGCAGGGTCTGGCCAGGCTTAGGCCTGAGCCGCCTTGGCGGCATCCACAGCAGCCTGCCAGGTTGCATCGTAGCTCACGCCGTTAGCACTCTTCTTGGCCTCGTAAGCAGACTTCAGCTCGTCGGTGTCGATGTCGTACATGGTGACGCCCACGCCTTCCAGCTGGCCAATGGCCTCGTCGTTGGCCTCGTTCAGGTACTGCCACTGCTTCTCGCAGCCAGCCCAGACAGCCTCCACGAAGGTATCCTTCATGTCGTCGGGGATCTTGTTCCAGGCGTTATCGCTCATGCACAGGGGGATGTAAACGAAGCAGTGATGGGTCTTGGTGACAGAGGTGACACCAGCCTCATAGAACTTGTTGACCCAGCAGTTGGACACAGCGTTCTCGCAGGCGTCGATGGTGTTCTGCTGCAGAGCGGTGAACTGGTCGCCGGCTGCCAGAGCAACGGGGTTTGCACCGAAGGAGGTGAAGGCCAGCAGCTGACCGTCGTTCTGCATGGTGCGGATTTTGACGCCGTTGAAGTCTGCCATGGTCTGGATGGGCTTCTTGCTGAACACATCACGGAAGCCGGACTCCATGTAGCCGATGACGTGGATACCCTGAGCGTTTGCCTTCTCCTGGATCAGATCGCCCAGCTCATTGCGCACAGCGTAGTTGGCCTGATCCTGGCTGTCCCACAGGAAAGCCTGGTCCAGAATGCTCATCTCGGGGATGTAGTTTGCCAGCACGGAGTTTGCGCAGCTTGCGATGTCCAGGTCGCCCTGAATGGCCATGTCCAGAGTATCAGACTCGCCGCCCAGAGTGCCGCCTGCAACGACCTTGATCTGGAACTGGCCGTTGGTGGCCTCGTTCACGCTGTCCGCGATTTCCTGAGCGCCCTTGTAGTAGTTGGACTGCTCGTTATCGACCAAGGACAGGGTGAAGGTAACGGAATCGCCGGAAGCTGCAGCGCCAGCGGTGGAGCCAGCCGTGCTGCCGGCGGTGGAGGCAGAAGAGCCGCCGCAGGCGGCCAGAGCGGCGGATGCACCGATGATGCCGGCTGCCTTCAGGAAAGAACGACGAGAAATAACGTTTTTCATGGTAAGATCTCCTTCTTCACTTGTGTATATGCTTCGCTTTCTTCCAAGACGCACATCGTCATGTGACGTATGACGTCTTATGTTGGCTAAAATATAACACCGTCAACAGAGCTTGTCAACGGTGTCCGACTCAATTCTCCATATTTTACAAACGGAAAATTCATATTTTGTTAATTATCACGATTCTGGTTCTGCTCCATGCTCATGCGCCGCACGATCTCGATGCTCTCGCTGTTTTCGGACACATGCTCATACATGCTATCGTAAGCTTTTTGGGGGTCGTTGGCGCAGATGGCCTCCGTGATCTGCCAGTGGGTGCGGATGGTGTCCTTCAGCAGGCGGGGTGCCTTGAACTTGGTGAACATCTCAATACTATAGGTGATCACGGGCATGATCTCGGTGATCACACTGTTGTGGGTGCAGCGGGCCACATAGGCGTGGAATTCCTTGTCGGCCGGGCCGTGGTCCTCCCCGGTGCGGATCTTGTGCTCCACCTGCTCACACAGCTGGCGCAGAGTGTCCTTTTCGGTTTCCTCAATGCGCTGGGCGGCCAGCTGAGCCACCCACGGCTCCAGCTGCAGGCGCAGCTCCATCAGGTCCACCGCCAGCGTGATCTTATCCTTTACATAGGCAAAGCCCAGCGGGTCCTCGATCTGACCCGGCTTTTCCACCACAAAGGTGCCCTTGCCCCGGCGGATCTCCAGACAGTTGCGTGCCACCAGCAGCTTGACCGCTTCGCGAATGGTGCCGCGCCCCACGTTCAGGCGGGCAGCCAGCTCAAACTCGTTGGGCAGCTTCTCGCCTGCATTGATGTTCTGGTCAATGATGACCTGATTGATCTGATCCGCCACCTGCTCTGCAAGGGAGGAAGTGCGGTTGTCCTGAATGTTGCTGAATACGCTATGATCCTGTGCCATCGTATCTGTACTCCGTTCTGCTCCGCTTGCTTACAGCTTCTATAAGGAAGCCGTATGTCTTTTGTAGACGTCATGACGTCGGACGTCGTTCCTTTACTTTATTATAAACGTATTTTGTTTGACATGCAAGTAGATTTTCCTGGTTTTTGTTGATATCTCACCGACATTCGTTTTTTCTTTTGTTTGATTGCACAAATTCCATACAGATTTTTTAGTAGAATATTCACATCCTACCCGCACGGTTGGATGAGCCGGATTGTTCTGTGCAGTTTCAGGCATGAAAAAACAGCAGGCCGCAGCCCCTTGACGCAGAGCCTGCAAAGGGGTATACTCCGTGTCAGTGAAATATTCGGCTATGACGAGAACAAGTACCCGGGTGGAGTGCTTCAGAGAGCTGCCGGTGGATGCAAGGCAGTGCATGAACCCCGTGGGAAGATCCTCTCCGAGCTTTCGGGCTGAAACAGCGGCTGCTGTGTGTAGGCCCGGACGGCAGGCTTCCGTTATCAGAAGCCGCGCATTGTTGGATGCGCACTGAGGGGTCGGCCCGGTTCTGGGTCGGCAAGTAAGAGTGGTACCGCAGAGGATGTACACGCCTTTGTCTCTTATGATGGGAGACAAAGGCGTTTTTTATTGCGGCACCGGGCCATTCCGGATGTTTCATGCAAGAACAGCCTGTAAAACAGAAAGGACGAAACAACATGAAAACTCTGGAAAAAGTAAGCGACTTTGTGGGCAAGTACATGGCCGCCATCGTCATCGTGGTGGCAGCCGGTGCCCTGTTCTTCCCCGGCCCGTTCAGCGTGGTCAAAACCAGCTGGGTGAACACCCTGCTGGGCATCGTGATGTTCGGCATGGGCCTGACGCTGAAGCCCAATGACTTCAAGGTGGTGTTCAGCCGCCCGAAGGACGTCATCGTAGGCTGCGTGGCACAGTTCACCCTCATGCCCTTCCTGGCATGGGTGCTGACCATGGTGTTCCACCTGCCCACCGAGCTGGCCATCGGCGTCATTCTGGTGGGCACCTGCCCCGGCGGCACCTCTTCCAACGTGATGACCTACCTGTCCAAGGGCGATGTTGCTCTGTCCGTCGGCATGACCGCCGTTTCCACCGTGCTGGCTCCTGTGCTCACCCCGCTGCTCACCCTGCTGTACGCCGGTCAGCGCGTGGATGTGAACCCCGTGAACATGTTCCTCTCCATCGTCAAGGTGGTGCTGGTGCCCATCGCACTGGGCTTTGTGGTCAACCACTTCTTCCATGAGTTCACCCAGCAGGCCGTGCGCGTGCTGCCGCTGGTGTCCACCACCGCCATCGTGCTGATCATCTGCGCCGTGGTCTCCGCCAACAGTGCCAAGATCATGACCAGCGGCCTGCTGATCCTGGTCGTGGTCGTCCTGCACAACCTGCTGGGCTACCTGACCGGCTACGCCGTGGGCAAGGCCCTGAAGCTGGATTCCACCAAGTGCCGCGCCATCTCCATCGAGGTCGGTATGCAGAACTCCGGCCTGGCCACCAGCCTGGCTGCCGCCCACTTTGCCCAGTACCCGCTGGCCACCATCCCGGGTGCCGTGTTCTCGGTGTGGCACAACATCTCCGGTGCCGTGCTGGCAAACTTCTATGCCCGCACTGCTGATAAGCAGTAAGCCAACAGCGGTTTTATTCCAAAAGGAGCGGCTGTATGCGGAAAGTTCCGTGTACAGCCGCTCCTTTTTATGGTTTTGCAAAGCAAAAGACCAGAGCCCAGCCGTAAATGGCCTTCTGGCTCTGGTCTTTTGTCGGGGCTTTTCTATCAGCTCCTGTTGTGGGTCAATGCTTTTTCAGCAAGCTGTCTTACTTGCTCATAATGTAGACAGTGGCAATGCCGTTTTTCACAACGCCGTTCTCGACTTTGGTGGTACCCAGCCACTCGGTGACCACATAGTTCTTGTTGTTGGTCAGCAGATCAGAAGTATCGATCTTGGTGGTGCCGGCATCAACAGACACCTTCAGCTTTGCGCCTTCCAGCGTGCTGTCCGTAGGGTTCAGATTCTCTGCGGGGAACTTATCAGCCCGCACATACTGGATCTCCACTTCCACCTGGGGAGCCTGCTTCTTGACCATGTCGATGGCAACGATGCCCTTATCATCAATTTTCCCGTCCTCGGTGCTGATGAAGTCGTAGCCCTCAGCAGCTGCAGGCTTGTTTGCCAGGATGGTGGCAAAGCTCACGGTAGTTGCCAGAGCAGGAACCTGGATGACGACATCGCCAAAGACCATACCAGCACTGGTGCTGAGATACTTCAGCTTCACATCACGCTTTGCGCCGGTATCAGGGGTCTCCTTGTCAGAGCAGCCCGCCAGAACACCAGCAGCAGCCACGGCCAGAGCCGCAACGCCTGCACCCTTCAGAAAGCTACGACGAGAGATGTTAGACATAAAAATCAACCTCACAATCTTTTTTGCAGCCCCAAACTGTATCACAGGGCCGCTTACCACTATATAATACCCCCCCCCGGTACTGCTTTGTCAAGGGATTTTGCAAACTTCCCCGGGCAGCCCTGCGCCTTTTCTGTGCTGTCCCCCAGAGGCCCTTCCGGGCACCTTGTTTTCGCAGAATAAGCCCACCTCTGCCGCAAAAATGCGTTTTTTTAAATTTTAA
>OLOT01002119.1_pt1 | contig 10450 bp, 6 predicted proteins | sample 1671991 | NCBI WGS metagenome assembly OLOT01 (sample SAMEA3136634, study PRJEB25190) | human gut metagenome | biome: human gut; feature: human-associated habitat; material: faeces | place: Austria | collected 2013
TAACTGCTGTTTTGATTTTTCCTGATAATACAGAGGAATGTAAGGAAAGATCAGCAGCAGTTTTCATTTTCAGATGATTCGCAGGGTCCTGTATCAGCGGCAGATTTATGGTATGCCAGACCTCTGGCGGCAAAATATCCTCTTCTGGGAATACGGAACAATGTTTTCAAGAACACGATGTCCCTGTTCATGGCGGAGTTGGTTTACCGTACCATAAAGGACGGGGCGCAGGAAGACGGCCTCTTCGACTGGTGTGTCCGCCAGATATTGACTCTGGATGCGCTCCAGGCGGATTTCAGCAACTACCACATTTATTTCCTGCTGGAGTTCTGCATCGCCCTTGGTTTCCGCCATTTCACCGGGCGCTTCCACCTGCGACCAGTCGGTGTAGCGGTGGCTCCAGAACGACGTCCACCACGCCTGATTGAGATTTTCCAGCGTTCCGTAGCGCTTTTTCAGCCACTGGCGGAATTTTTCCTGACACAGCGGGCAGTAGCAGTCGCCGGAAAACTCGTTGGACAGGTGCCAGAGGATGACCGCCGGATGATGCGCATACCGCTGCGCCAGCGCCGTGTCCATCTCCCGTACCTTGCGGCGGTAAACCGGGCTGGTCAGGCAGTGATTGTGCCGTCCGCCAAAATGGTAGCGCTCGTAGTGCTGATTCACACGCAGGACTTCGGGGTACTTCTGCGCCATCCACGCCGGACGCGCGCCCGACGGCGTTGCCAGAATGATGTGGATGCCGCCGCGCCACAGCCGGTCGATGACTTCGTCCAGCCACGCGAAGTCGTACACGCCGTCCTCCGGCTCCAGCCGCGCCCACGCGAAAATCGCAATCGACACACAGTTCACATGTGCCTTATGCATCAGCTCGATGTCCTGTTCCAGAATCTCCGGATGATCCAGCCACTGGTCAGGGTTATAGTCGCCGCCGTGCAGGAAAACCGGGAAGCGCGGCGTCAGGGAAGATGCTTCTGTCATAGGGCAGATTCCTCCAAATCATTGCTTATCGCGTCACATCATTCTGCGACAGGAAATACGAAATTATTTCGTCCCAATGGCGGCGAATCACGATTTCTGCCGTCAAGCCGGTATTGTTATACGCAATCGACCACTGGGTATTGCTCGTGATGTCCACGGGGTTCGGTTCTTGCGACGATGCTTTCAGCGCATCCCATACGGTGTCATTGGTATACCCTTCCGCCTGTTCTTCCAGCACTTTCATAACCGCATCATAGCGTTCCCTGCCATGACCGTAAATGCCATTACGCTGATTCGGAAGCACCTTTTCTCGGTACAGACCGTAGAAATTCGTGATGGCTTCCATTGGCGTTGCAACAAGCGGACGAGTCTCCTTCTCGCAGTCGTATTCCACGACACGCCCATCGCCGCTGGCGTCTGTAATGTAGAAATGATAATCGCGCCCCGACGAAGCAAACATATCATAGCTGCTGAGCAGCTGCACAGCCTCTTCTGTCGTTGCTGCACGATCCAGCACAAGACGAATCGCCAGCGTGGTCGCAATCGTCGGCTTTCCTGTATTCTGATGAACCGGCTCACTGTCCAGCGTCAGCACCGCAATCGAAACACCCTTTTCATTCATGCCATCCAGACAGATAAACGGCGCAGTAAGGGTTGCTAACTTCTTTTTCAGGCTTTCATCCGGTATATTCGCGCTCACATTATCCAGCGCAGCAAAGGCGACAGACCGATAGCCATCCTTTGGCGCACAGTATACCAGCATCGCGGACGTATCTCGCTTGAAATCATAGTTGCGCCCCATATGCACGCTGCCATCCGTATCCGTCAGCGTAAACGCCGTACAGCCGTAATTCGGCACCTTCATGCTGACGGGCAGAAGCGGCAATGCCTCCTTCAAAATTGCATCCAGCATCGTCTGATTATCCGTAATGCCATATGCAATTACACGATCCAGACTATAATCGTACTGCACATTCATGCGGTATAGGTTGTAACCATCATCATAGTCTGTTATTTGCTCAATGCTCTGAATCGTCTGCAAGCGGGTAAAGTAAAAGCCGACAAAAACGACAAGGACCAGCAGCAAAAGAATCAGCAGGGACAGCAGAATCGTTCGAAGCGGGTGATGTTTTGTTTTCATGTTCATACTTTCTCCTTGTCAGGCAGCAGTCAGAAGGGAGCTTATCCTTGTATACTGTAAAGCAGATTTGCAGATATATGCAGCAATCGTATTAGTGCAGTTCCTTCAAGTACGCTTTAATCGCTTCGTCCTTGCTGTCGCGATAGAAATACTCCGCGAAATGCTTTCCAGAAATCGTTTCCTTCACAAAATCCTGATCCAAATCCTTCAAAATATCCAGCAGCGGACGATACGTTACCTTCTTCACACCGTCCAGAATCTTCTTATTCCGCTGCTCCGGCACAACACGCTCCTTCGGATAGCCATTGCCATGCCCGAAACCAAACAGCTGCTGGAAAATCATCTCCAATTTCAGCTCCGCACCCCAGCCGAAGTCTTTGGCGAACGGCAGTGCCACACAGTTGCCGTCGTTGATCTGCGCAAACATGTAGCCGTCCGACGGATCCACCACATGCCCGCACAGCACGCCGGGGAACGAGTTGCACGCCAGCATCGCGCCTTCGCCCGTTCCGCAGCCTGTCACGACATAATCCGCCGCACCCGTTTCCAAAAGCAGCGACGCCAAAAGCCCTGCCTTCACATACGTCAGCTGGCATTCGTCCTCCGCCGTGTACATGCCGTAGTTCACCACTTCATGGCCCATCGGTTCAACCACCTTGCGCAGCACACCTTCAATCATCGCGTTTTTGGCGGCCTGGCTGTTCTCGTTAATCAGCGCAATTCTCATCGTTTCTTTTCCTCCATTTCGTCCGCAGACGTTTTTCCATTTTAATTTTATCACGCGCGCGGAAAATTTGCAACCTGCTTGCCATGTAGCCTTCAAAATTTTGCAGGGAATTCTGCAGCGCTTTCATGTACCTGCGAAAAGGTTACATGGCGTTTTTCCTTTCGCAGGTGTCCGAAAAAAGTGATTAACCAGCGGGTTATTCGCCATTTTCAGGGGCAGAGAGGGCAGGGAAATTATCCACAGCCAAACTTGTGGAAAAGCTGTGGAATCTCCGCAGGTTTTGCCGAAAGCTCCCGTAATCACCCGCTGGAAATATCCACAAACGGTGGAATGTGCAGCCTGTGGATACGGTGGATAAGCCGGAAATACCGCATTTTGCAGGATTTCTTGCAACTTCATTGCGAAAAAAATCGAGATTTTCTTGGCAAACAGGCAGGAATCCCCCTTCAGGAACTCGAATATACAGAGTCAGAGGGGATTCACTGGCTGGAGCGCAACCGCCGTGTCCACAGCGCTGTGGAGAAGCAGGATGGATATCCACAGCGTTATCCTTGTGGACAAACCCTTGCAAAATCAAGCGGGAAAGGGGTTATCCACAGCATCCACATCCCCTACTACGACTGCGGAAATATAATTCCCTGCATTCTCTCATGGGAGGGCTTCGCGCCATGCAATTTACTACCAATGTTCAGCTGCTGCTGGACGGCTTGAATACCGTTACCCGCGCCCTGTCGGCTCGTCCGACAAAACAGATTTTAGAGGGCGTGCACCTTTCTGCCGTGGGCGAGCATGTGAAACTGACCTGCTCTGACGGCAACCTTTCTATTGAAATGTCGATTCTGGCGGACGTGAAAGAGGAAGGCACAGCTGTTCTGCCGGGCCGCCTGTTTACGGAACTGAGCCGCAAGCTGCCCGGTGGGGAAGTGACCATCCGCGTGGGCGAAAATCATGCGGCATCGATTCGCTGCTTGTCCTCGAAGTCGAATCTGGCGGGCATGAATCCGACTGATTATCCGGAGATGGCGCGTGTGTCGGAGGGCACGACCGTCCGCATTCCGCAGGATAAATTGAAGGAAATGATTTCCCGTGTTGTGTTCGCGATTGCAACAGAAGATAACCGCCAGATTTTAACAGGCTGTCTGCTGGAGGTTGAGCCCACCGAAGCGCGCCTGGTGGCGCTGGACGGCTTCCGGCTGGCGATTCAGAAGGCGGTTATGCCCTTTGAGCTGCCCGGCGGAAAAGAAAATGTGCGTGTAGTCATTCCGGGGCGCGTGCTGAACGAAATGAGCAAGGTGCTCGGCGACACGGATGAATACTGCACGCTGGTGTTTGACCAGTCGCGCATGACGGCATCGTTCGGGACGACGACGCTTTCGACGGTGCTGCTGACGGGCGAGTACATCGACTATCGGAAAATTTTGCCTGCTTCCTTCCGCACGACGGCGCTGGCGGATCGCGTGGGCGTGCAGAACGCCATTGACCGCGCGAGCTTGATGGCGCGGGAAGGCAAGAATAATCTGATTCGTATGTCTTTTTCGGGCGATACGCTTGCCATCTCGTCGAACGCGGAACTGGGCGACGTGCTGGAAGAGCTGGAGACGGAACTGACGGGCGACCCGATTGAAATCGCCTTCAATGCGAAGTACATCACCGACGTGATTCGCAACATCACGGATGAAAAACTGTGCATGCGCTTCAACAGCAATGTCAGCCCGTGTGTGATTGCGCCGCAGGAAGGGGAGGATTACCTTTACCTGATTCTGCCGGTGCGCGTGTTCACCTAACAAGAGGATAAAGCTGGAAGAAAACCGGGCGCACGGGGAAAAGCTGTGCGCCCATTTCGCGACCAATCCGATATGGATTCATAACGAAAAATGCAGATAGAAACCATTCGGCTGCGGGACTTCCGCAACTACCATTCGCTAATATTGACCCCTCATCCGGGCGTGAATATTCTCCTCGGACAAAACGGCTCCGGCAAAACAAACCTGCTGGAAGCCGTTCATTATTGCGCCCTTGGACGCTCACACCGCACAGGATTAGACCGCGAAGTGGTGCGGAAAGGCGCAATGATGGCGGCATCTGGCGTGACGCTGCGCAAAAAAAGCGGAAAAACAGAAATTGCGGTAAAATTAACGCCATCAGAAGCGCGAAAAAAAACGGTTTTTATTGACTGCAAGCGCGCAGAACGCATTTCAGCGCTGATGGGGCATGTTCAATGCGTGATTTTCTCGCCGGAAGACTTGATGCTGGTCAAGGAAGGCCCTGCAATCCGCCGCAGAATGCTCGATATGATGCTTTCACAGCTGTCAACGGCGTATTTCAGCGCGCTTCAGCAGTATCAAAAGGCGCTGGAGCAGCGGACAGCACTGCTTCGCGAGGCAAAGCGCGGAATAACGCCTGATCCGGTGCTGCTGGATACGTTTGAAGAAGCAATGGCGACACCCTGCGGCATCATCATGCCTTTACGGGATAAATTAGTGAAGCAATTGGCGAAAATCGCGGCGGAGAAGTATGAGCGAATCAGCGGACGGCCGAACGAAATGTTCAGAATGACCTATCAGCCGTGCGTGCCGGAAACGAGCAATCCCGTGTCGGCGATTCGAGCGGAGCTAAAAAAAAGCAGGCAGGAGGATATTCGCGTTGGCGGCGCAGGCTGCGGTATTCACCGCGAGGACATCGGGCTCTCGCTGATGGAGCGAAGCATGAAGGTGTTTGCGTCGCAGGGGCAAATCCGCACGGCAGCGTTAGCGATTAAGCTGGCACAGCTGGAGACGTTCCGCGCAGAGACAGGGGAGACGCCGATTCTGCTGCTCGACGACGTGATGAGCGAACTCGACATGACGCGGCGCACGCGGCTGCTGCGTGAAATCGAGGGGGTGCAGACATTCATCACCTGCACGGACGAAAGCGACCTTGACGGCTGCCGAGAAAAACGGAGTTACCGCGTGTGGATGGACAGCGACGGGGAGGGGCATGTTCAGGAAGAGTCGGCGGGCGATGAAGTGATGAAGCCGGATTTGCTGGATGACCCGGAACTCGATGAACCATCCGGAAAATGAAATTGTTCCACGTGAAACATTCGGCTGGCGGGCAAAAAAGTGCCTGCCGGCTGTTTTTGTATAATGCGCTGAGACAGAGCGAATGATGCGACGGACAAAGGGATGATCATCAAGGTAAATTAGAATGAGAATGTGAGCAAAATTCCGATAGAATGCAGGAAAATCAAGCACTTCAAGAATAAAATAATTATATTATCATCACCATACAAAGAACGTCAATGAAAGCAGCGCAAAAAGGAATGTTTCACGTGAAACATTGAATCACATCCGCCTTTGTGGTACAATGGAGACAACAAAAACGCAGGAGGAATCACGATGCCGAATTGGACGAAGCAGCAGGAGCAGGCGATTCGTGCGCGCAACCACACCATTCTCGTCAGTGCCGCCGCAGGGTCGGGCAAAACCGCCGTGCTGGTGGAGCGGATCGTCTCGCTTGTCCGCGAAGGCGCGTCGATGAATCGGATGCTCATCGTCACGTTCACGAAGGCGGCGGCAGCGGAAATGCGCCAGCGCTTGGCAAAGCGAATCAGCCGAGAGGCTATCAGCCGTGACCCGGCAATGGTGAAGGCACTTGATGAATTGGAAACGACGCAGATTTCAACGATTCACGCATTCTGCCAGCGCGTCATCCGCAGCCATTTCGAGCAGGTGGGCGTAGACCCGCTTGTCCGCGTGTGCGACGAACAGCAGCAGAAACTGCTCTTTGAAGCCGCGTTCACGAAGGCAATGGACGAGCTGTTAGACGAGCGAACGGATGAAAACTTCCTTCTGCTGGCGGATGCGTGGAAGCAGGACAAACTTTTGTCGCTGACGGAGCAGCTGTACGACTTTTTGATGGCACTGCCGAAGCCGTTTGCGTGGCTGGATGAGCATGTGGAACAGCTCTCGCAGCCGCTTATGCAGCAGCCGTGGGTGGAAACGCTCGAAAATGCGGCGAAATTGCAGGTGGGAGCGATGGATGATGCGCTAATAGCGATTCGCAGCCTATTTGACCTGCCGAATGCAGTGATGGATCGCATGGAAGCACTGAATGCAGACGCGCAGTTGATTTCGGCACTGCAAGGTTTGGAGGGAGAGGCGCTTCGGACGGCCGTTGCGAACTTCTCCCTGCCACGATTGTCCCCGAAACGCGGCCTGTCGGCGGAAGAAAAGGAATGGGGGAAGCGCTTCAGCGATGGGCGGACGGCAATCAAAAAGCGCGCAGAAAGGGCGAACGAGCTGCTGAATCCCGATTTTGCGCAGCTGGAACGGGAACTTCCGGCGATTCAGGCGCAGCTGCGTGGGCTGGCGGCACTGGTCAAACGGACGCATCAGCATTTCCGCGAGGAGAAAAACGCCCGGAACTGCATGGACTTTGGGGACATGGAGCAGTACACGCTCGACATTTTGGAGCAGCTGGAAGTGCGGGCGCAAATGCAGGGGGAGTTTGACCACATTTTTGTGGATGAGTGCCAAGACGTGAGTCAGGTGCAGGACGCGATTCTGCAGGCCATCCACGGGGAACAGAACTGCCTGTTCATGGTCGGTGATGTGAAGCAGTCGATTTACCGCTTCCGCAAGGCCGACCCGACACTCTTTTTGGGGCGGATGCAGACGTTTTCGGAAGACGAGGGGGCGAGGGAGCGGAAAATCGTACTCCAGCAGAACTTCCGAAGCAGCTTCCCGGTGCTGGATGCGACGAACCGCGTGTTCCGGCAGACGATGCGCCCCGCGGTGACGGAGCTGACCTATGCGCCGGAGGATGAGCTAATTTGCGGGCTGGGTGCGCGGGAGGACGATCCGCCCGTGATGGTGCACCTGCTGCGTGGGCCGGACATCAGGGATGCGCTGGAGGGGAGTGCGAGCGAGGCGGCTGGCCACGAGGAAGTGCTGCAGACAGAGACGCGCGTGGTGGCGCGGCGCATCAAGGAGCTTTTGGGAACGACGATGCCGGATGGAAAGACGATTTCGTACCGCGACATGGTGATTCTGCTTGCGCAGACAACGAATTTGGCGCAGACAGTTGTCGATGCGCTGACGGAAGAGGGGATTCCGACCTTTTACGACGGCGCGGAAAGCTATTTCAACCTGCCGGAAATCATGGATATGAAAGCGCTGCTGAGCCTGCTGGACAATGCGCTGCAGGATTTTCCGCTACTGACGGTGCTGAAAATGGTGCCGTTCTCGCTGACGGACGAGGAATTGGCGCAAATTCGCCTGATGCAGACGGGGCAGAACGTGCCGTTCTATCAGGCGTTCGCCAAAGCGTGCGGTGGGGAGGATGAATTCGCCCAAAAGTGCCGAAAAATCAGCGAAAAACTTGAAACATGGCGGTTTCAGGCGGAAGTCATGCGGTTATCGGACTTCATTTGGCACCTGATGACCGATTCGGGGTACTACGCGGCGGTCGGGGCGCTCCCAAAAGGGGAAGTTCGCCAGGGGAATCTGCGGATGCTGTACGAGCGGGCGCAGGCGTTCGAGGCGGAAGGCGGCGTCACGCTGGCGGCGTTCATCACGCGGATGGACGAGCAGGAGCGGGGCGGGGACAGCATATCCGCCAAAATGCTGACCGAAAACGAAGATTTGGTGCGCGTGATGACGATGCACAAATCAAAGGGGCTGGAGTTCCCCGTGGTGTTCCTGATGAACATGGAGCGCAGGCTTCTGTGGATGCAGACCAGTGAGCTGATGCTGCACCCGAAACTGGGCGTGGCGATGCCGTACATTAACCGGAAACTGAACATCTGCCGAAGAACGCTGATGCAGGAGGCTTTCGAAGAACAGCGGCGGCTGGACGAGCTGGCGGAACGGGCGCGCCTGCTGTATGTGGCGATGACACGGGCGAAGCTGCATCTGGAACTGGTGGCAACGGTGGCGGATCTTGAGCGCACGAAGTGGGATTTGGATTTGCCGCCGAGCGACAGTCGTGTGCGAGAGGCTGGGAGCATGATTACATGGGTGATGCAGGCGATATCCACCGATGCACACACGAAATCCACAAATTATCCACAGGCCTCAACCCCATGGGATTGCCGAGATTGGGACGAACTGCCTCAGAAAACTGTGGATAAAGTAGGGGAGACGGAGGCGGATGCATCAAAGGTGCTTTCGCTTTTGCAAACGGCACCGCCAGAGGGCGTTTTCCCGGAAAAAACGGTGCAGACGGACATTCTGCCGCTGAAAACGTCGGTATCCGCACTGGTGAAAAAACAGGCAGACGCACTGCCGCTTTCGGATGTGGAGGAGGACGCTGAGACGAAGCACGCGGTGGATGAGAACGGCACGCCGCTGCTGCTGTCGGAACTGCCGCGCCGTCCGGCATTCATGGAGGAGAAGCGGATGACGGCTGCGGAGCGCGGCACGCTGACGCATCGGGCGCTGTCGCTGATGCCGCTGGATGCGCTGCGGACGGCGGAGGATATCCCGATGGTCATCCGCGAGGCACTGGAAATGATGCAGAAGCGCGGGCTGTTCACGGAGGAGGAGCTGCACATCATCAGCGTGGGCGCTATCAGCGGATACTTCACGAGCGAAATCGGGCGGCGGATGCTGCAAAGCGGGAATGTCCGGCGCGAGTGGGCGTTCAACCTGCGCTTGACGGGTCAGCAGGCACTGCTGCTGCAAGGCGTGATTGACTGCGCGTTCGAGGAAAACGGCACGTGGGTGCTGGTGGACTACAAGACCGATCGCGTGGACGACGAGCAGACGCTGGTGAACCGGTATGCGGAGCAGCTGGCATGGTATGCGCGGGCACTGGCAGAAATCACGGGAAAGCCGGTCAAGGAACGCTACCTGTACGCGCTGCGCGTGGGGAAGGCGATTGCCGTGCCGGAGATAGACGCGAAATAAGGCGAGAAAGGAATGTTTCACGTGGAACATCGTCGAATGGACTACCATTTGCACACGAATCACTCGATGGACGGGCGGCAGACAATGCCTGAGCTTTGCGAAACAATGCTGGCGCGCGGTGTGCAGGAAATTGCCCTGACGGAGCATATCGAACCTGGACATCCTGAAGAAGAGATGGACGTGCCGCCGGTGTGGGCGGATTGGTTCGCGGAGATTGCGCGCTGTCGGGCGGCGTATCCGGCGCTGGTCATCCGCAGCGGCATCGAGATTGGGGACAATCCGCTGTGCCGGGCGGAGACGAAGGCGCTGCTGGACACGCTGCCGCTGGATTTCCGCCTGCTGTCGCTGCACTTGGTGAACGGCGTGGACTGCTACGATTCGGAAAAGTATTTCGCGGGCAAAACGCGTGCGCAGGCGTATCGGGAATACGCCGAGGCGAAGGCGGAATCGATACTGGACTGGGAGGATTTTGACAGCGTGGCGCATATCGGGTATGTGGCGAAGTTCTCCATCTATACGGGGAAGGAGCGCGCGCTGGTGTACGAGGATGCGCCGGATGCGTTTGATGCGATTTTCCGGCATGTGATTGCGCTGGGAAAGTGCATTGAGGTGAATACATCAGGGTACGCGACGACGGGGGATACGTTCGCGCATTCGTCGCTGATTCGCAGGTATATTGAGCTCGGCGGTGAGAATTTCACGTTTGGCAGT
>OLOT01002123.1_pt1 | contig 10436 bp, 8 predicted proteins | sample 1671991 | NCBI WGS metagenome assembly OLOT01 (sample SAMEA3136634, study PRJEB25190) | human gut metagenome | biome: human gut; feature: human-associated habitat; material: faeces | place: Austria | collected 2013
TCAAAAAAAACTGGTCTCCCCTGGGAGGCCAGTTTTTTTTGTCTACTTATAGATTATTGTGGTACGCTCTGGAACAATGTCTGTCCCTCACCAAGTGGAAGATATCCAGCGTTTCCTGATGCATCCTCTACGTAAAGATAAAATGCACCTGGTTCATTTGCCGCCTGGATCAGCTTTCTTGGGAATACCTGTGTTCCCGTGCCAAGTGTTGCCGCTGGCGCAGCATCTGCTGCTGCCGAACTTAACAAATTCGTATCTGCTGCCAAAATATAATTAAACTGTTCCTGTGATGTTAGATCAACAAGCTCATATTCGTAGTTTCCAGTTGTCTCACTTAATGCATCCTCTGCAATCACACCATCCTTTAATTCATATGGAATCTTGCAGACATAACGGCCAAGACTGTCAATAGAAATTGGGCTTGTCACTGCTAACGTAAATCCACCATTTTCATCAAATGTTCCATTTGCGGAAGAAGGTGTAAGTACATGGGACGTATTATACAGGCGCGCTGCATTTCCATATCCGTTAAGCACGGTAAATGTTCCATCCTGCATAAGCGGTGTAGAAAGATCGGTTCCGCTTAATACGCGGAAACTGGTAACAGAGTTGTCTGCACCTGTTCCAACAACTACAATATTAAGCTGATTATCGGATGTATTTAAATCACATACCTCTACCTTATATGCTGCACTGATTCCTGTACCAACTGTATAATCGGTACCATTCACATTGACGATAAGGCTGGTTGTACTTCCATCCTCTGCTACCTCAGTACGATATTTGAAGAAGTCTGCTGCACCATCTCCATTAAGATCTGCCGTATAATTAGTTCCTTCTGCTGAAAGTGTAACTGCTGTTCCATCTGCAAATGAAATCTCTGTAGCTGGATCAGCCGGCTCTGTCTCTACCTGCGGAACTTCCTGTGGCTGAATCTGATTTAATCCTGTATAAGAAGATTTTACCACACCATTATGAACATTAAGTGCACCATCTTCAAACTGCATTCCATCCTGAGTCCATGACACATTGATGTAACTTGGTGTTCCTGCTGCATCTGTAAATGCAATCTGAATCAAATTACCAACTGCACTTGAACGATTCCAGAAATGAAGGTCTGTTGGTTCTGCACCAATCAGTGCGCTTACCTGTGACCAGATATCCTGTGCACCCGGCATCGCATCAAACTGACTCTTTGCCAGTTCCTGTGCTGCATACTCACTATAGCCTCCGTCAGAAGCAAGCAGATATGCAACTCCATTCATTCCATTGTCTAACTGTAAGCTTACGCCATCTGATACAAATACACCCGGAAGCAAATCTGCTACCATATAGCCATTTGCACCATCTGCTCCATAAATGCAGGAATATGATTCTCCTGTTGAAGTGGTGACGCTCAAAACAAACTGTGTTGTGCCATTTGCAATAGCATTAACACTGCATGATGCAACATCAGTGATTGGGAAAATCTCAACTGCATTGGAAGTAGAATCCTCTCCATTGTACCAGATTTCCTTTCGTCCGCCTACATCAACAAGTGCAAATGCTTCCTGAACACCATTTCCATTAAAATCGTAGAACATATAGCTGTTTCCTACAACACTTCCACCAGAATCTGCAGAAATCTTTGCAAGAATATTTTCTGCATTTCGCTCCGTTGGTGCTTCCGGCGTCTCATCTGGTGATGGATCTGTTGCTGGCGTCTCATCTGGTGACGGTGCTGGTGCTGGTGTCTCATCTGGTGACGGTGCTGGCGCTGGTGTCTCATCTGGTGACGGTGCTGGCGCTGGTGTCTCATCTGGTGATGGATTTGTCGCTGGCTGCTGCTCCGAAGATGGAGCTGGGGCTGGTGTCTGATCCGGTGATGGATTTGTCGCTGGCTGCTTCTCTGAAGACGGGGCTGTGGCCGGTGTCTGCTCTGGGGACGGGGCTGGGGCTGGCGTCTGCTGCGGCTGCGGCTGTGACGCTGCCTGCTGTGCAGTCGTCGGCTGTGTTGGAACTGTCTGCTGTGCAGAGCTTGATGGCGTGGACGCATTATTGTCAAGTGAAAGTGATGTGCCTTCCACTACTTCCTCAGCATTTCCTTGACGCATATAGCTCCATGCATAACTTCCCTTTACACAAATTGCCTTCTGAACCTTTGAAAATGCAAGCTTTCCAATTTTCTCAATTGATTCTGGAATTACTACTTCCTTTAAAAGCTCAATATCAGACAGTGCAGAATCATCAAGCTCCTTCATTCCTTCAGGAAGCTTTAAATACTGAACTGACGTATTGTTCTTAAATGCATGTGAACCAATTGAAGTTACCGGATATCCGCCGATTTCTGCCGGAATACGAACAACTTGTCCCTGATCATTGTACTCAACAAGCTTTAACTCATCATTTGAAAGCTCATAGACATTTCTTCCGGAAGTAACCTTGTTGTCTTTGATTTCAACTACTTCAGTTTCTGTCTCCTTTTGAGTTTCTTTCTGTGTTTCTTTCTTCGTATCCGTATCCTGTATCTTATCTACTGTATACGGAATCTGCTTATTGCTCTTTTTTCCACTGCTGAAAAGAAGAACAATCAATACGATCATCGCAGCAATCAATGCAATTACTGTGACAATAATAACAACAAGAATACGATTTGTTTTTGGACGAGCCGGTTCATAATCATCATTGTCGTAATCATCATTACCGTAGCTGTCATCCTCTTCGTCATAATCGTAATCATCATTCAGATTTTCTTCATAATCATCATCTGAATCTGAATCGTAGCCTTGATCTGGCTGCTCTTCATAATTGTCTTGTACCTTGACTTTAGAGGGGCGTATCTTTGTTCCGCAAATTGGACAAATCGTGCTTCCCTGCGCTAGTCTGGCACCACATTTCGGGCAAATCATATGCTTCTCCGTTCTGCCGCATTTTTGCGGCTTTTTTTAAGTTATCGTCTGCGTATAACGTAAACGATAACGCCTTTAACCTTTCGTATCATACCATAAGTACGCGTTTATTTCAATGTTTCAAATATCCAAAAACATTACATTTCTTTTACAAAACTGCGTCAATCCACGCGTTCCTTTCCCCAGAAAAATAATGCTACTGTTCCCGGACCGGTATGACTGCCAATTGTAGCACCAATTGGATAAATTTCAACTTTTCCATTTAAATTAGGAAAACGGCTCTCAACAAGCATTGCAACAGCTTTTGCATCATCCATACACTCCGACTGACAGATATAGCATTTGCCCGAATATGCCAAACCTCCCTCGGCATTTTCTTCCATCTTCTGAACGATGCGCTGAATCACCTTTTTCTTTGTGCGCACCTTTTCTCTTGCTGTCAGATGTCCTTCATAGTCCACATTTAAGAGAGGGCAGATTCCAAGCATACCTCCAAAAAATCCAGCTGCCTTTGATACTCTTCCGCCTCTGATAAAAAAAGTAAGATCAGAAGTAAAAAACCAGTGCTGCAGTTTCTTTTTATTTTCACACACCCATGCATACAATTCATCTATACTCTCTCCTGCATCTCTTTTGTCTGCCAGAGTATCTACTAACAAACCATAACCTGAGGAAGCTGCCAGTGAATCCACTACATAAATTTTTCTGTTTGGATATTCTTCTCTTACCTGTTCTGCTGCAATACATGCTGAATTGTAGCTGCCTGAAATTCCGCTTGAAAGCGTTAAATGAAGGATATCCTTTCCCTCATCAAATATTTTTCTAAAAAAATCTGCATACTCACCGATACTAACCTGTGATGTCTTTACATCCTCACCTGCAAGCATTCTGCGATATAATTCTGCCGGAGGCATCGTCTGACCAAGATCATCCAGATAGTCCGTTCCTCCTAGTTCATAGTGAAAGCACACATAGCGGATTCCACGCTTATCAAAATATTCCTTCGTCAAATCAGCTGTAGAACAGCAGCTGATGCAATATTCTGCCATACTCATCTCCTCCTTATAATTAAAGCGTTAAAGCAGTTACAGTATATCGTTTTTGATGTGCAAATACAAGTAGCGTTAAAGAGAAAATGCACCGTTTATCATTCCTTATCTTTTTTTCAGAAAATGTTCGCGATTAGGATAAATTTCCCTAAACACCTCTAAAGCAGCTCTTTGAAGCGGCTCAAATTCTTTTTCCATTCGCAGACTATGAGGTGCATCAAACACGATTCTGCTTATTTGTTCAGCGATCTTTCCTGCAATACTTTCATCTGACAGCTGTCCCATTCCAAAAATAACAGAAGTAAAGCCACGTCCTCCTGTACTAATCTCAATATATTTTCTGCATGTATTTTTTAATTCAAAAAAAATGATTTCCTGCTGAGTCTGTGGCTTTCTTTCAAATTCATATAAATTTAGACCAAGAATAGCTTCCATCGCAAGCTTTTTCTTTCTGCCTCCCAAGTCCATGCTTCCGCTTTCCACAATATATTTTAAATTCATAAGATAACCAACAAACATATCCTTCCTTGGCTTACCTTTTCCATATCTGGTCTCCCAGAGCTTCATTCGAAGTTTATCTTCTTCACTTATGGTTTCATTTTTATTTTCCAGAAGCATCTGCTGTCTTTTAAGCGGATCTGTCTGTTCATAATAGTTTATCAGCCAATCTTCCATTTTCAATCTTTCCTTTCCGAAAATGAACCTTTTTATTGTTCCATAAATGATTCCACATTTTCTGCCGTCACCTTTTGATACGGCAAAAAGATATATCGTTCATTTTCCAGATCCTCCTTTGGCGGTGTCTGACCTTGAAACAGTGTCATCGCAAGACGCGAAATCTGCTCAGCTTGTCCATGCCTGTCATTATACACAGTCCCCTGAATGGTGCCTTTTTGGACAGCATCCAATGCACCTTCCAAACCATCTATTCCAAAAATCATCGGACGTCTGTCTTTATCATAATCAAGTGCATCATACGCAGCAACTGCACCAAGAGCCATCTCATCATTATTAGAAAGCACTAGTTCAATCTCGTCTCCATATTGATTAATCAGCTGTGTCATCTTATTTTCAGCTTGTCCACGATTCCAGTTTGCAAACTGGAAACTTAGTCTTTCTAATATAATGCCCTGTTCTTTAATTGTTTTTACCACACTGTCTGTTCGAATGATTGCATCCTGATGACCTGTCTCACCCTCAAGAAGTACATATTGAATCTTTCCGTCCTGATTTCGATCTACTGCGTCATTGTCTCGTATCATATCTGCTGCAATCTCACCCTGCATCATACCAGACTGTCTGGCATCTCCACCTACATAATACAGCTTATCCCACTGCATCAAATCCTCTCTCACTGGCTCTCTATTAAAGAAAATAACAGGTATATTTTCCTTTTTTGCCATCTTTATTATATTTGACGGCTCTGTCCTGTCAACGAGATCAACAGCAAGTATCTCACAGCCAGCATCAAGCATTTCCTTCACAACTTCATTTTGAATCTTCTGATCATTTTTTCCATCCCTTACAGTCATAATCACCTTTAGAGAATCTGACTCGTATTCTGCCAGATCTTCCTTCAGACAATCTGTAAGCGCATTAATAAAGGGGTCATCCTGCGTGTATAGCACAACACCAACACGAAGAACATCTCTTTTTTTCTCACTATTCGCCGTACATCCTGTCAGACACAACAACATGCATCCGATCAGAATACTTCTTATCTGATACTGTTTCATTGAAATCTCCATTCCTTTTTGGCTGACTATATGCAAATTCTCAATCATACGTATGAAGAAAATGCTGTACCTCTTCTCTGAAAATATCTTCTTTATGCAGCAGATGATACTCAATCGTCTGGTTGTTAATCGTATACAGATGATTTTTCAGCACTTTTGAAATTTCTATAGCGCTATGATATCCCATTCCATATCCATCTATCGCAATCAGCCCATCAATCACAGAATCATCAAGATAATATACACACTTTATACTATTTCCAATCCCATAGATTTTCGTGTCACTCTCTTTTTTCTGTGCATACATCCCTGCTACCTGCTCTAAGGCACTTGTGTCAAATACAATCAAATAGTCAACTGGCTGCTGCTCTTTTAACCTCTGTGTAATTTCCATATCATATGTGATATTCATATCAAACTGAATCTCACATCCCGTATCAGAAAGCACATCTAATACACCCTGCATACATTTATCAGTACAGTCTGTTTTCTTAAATCCGCTTATAATTCCAACAGTTTTGCCTTGAATATTATTTTGATTGCGGCTTAATAAGTCCTGTGCCAATGTATATCCCATACGATAATAGTCCGGCGCAATAACAGGCAAACCAGAATATTTTGATATATGGTCTTCCTCTTTTTCACGCAGCGCATCATTTGCTACAAGAAGCATTGGCTTTTGTACGCGAATTTCTCTAAGCATATCAATAGTATCCCTGCCCGGCGCCGCCTGAACAATAAATGCATCAACCTGATTATCCAGCTGATCATAAATCAAGTTCTTCTCCTCATCTGCATTTTCAATTTCATCTGTATTGCAAATAATCAAATGTATATTTGCGATTCCAGCTGCCTGCTTTAGACCATTCATAAAGGAGTTCCATTTTTCATCACCTGATTTTTCAACAATAACTGCTACACGCTTCTGAGGCTTTTCATCTTCAAAAATCAGATGCACACAAAACAGCAGTAATATGCCAAGACAAATTTCTGCTAACAAAAAAGTAGTTTTTGTTTTTTTCATGATTCACCCTCTTTTCTGACTGGCTTTCCCGGAGTCTCAAGCACTTCACAATTTTCCTTAGTGTATGGCACAGCAGGTAAATGAATCGTGACCGTTGTTCCCTCATCTGGTTCACTCTCCACAATAAGGCCATATTTATTTCCAAACATCAGCTGAATACGCGTGTGCACATTAATGAGTCCTACACCAGAACCATGTTTGGGTCCTTTCTGATTATCTTTTAAAATATTTTCTACATCTTCATGACGCATTCCCATTCCATTATCCGTAACTGAAAGATAGATTTCTGCATCATCTTTCCAGCCTTTGACAATAATTTTAGGCTAGTCATCCTCATCCATATTTCCTACACCATAATATATAGCATTTTCAAGAATCGGCTGCAAAATAAGCTTTACCGTACAAAACGGATAAATTTCTTCTGAAACATCATATTCTGTCACAAAACGCTCCTTGTAACGATACTTTTGAATATTCATATAATTTTTGCAGTGCTTTAGCTCATCCTCAATACTAATAATCGTTTTTCCTCTTGACAAACTGATTCTAAACAGCTTGGCCAGCTCAGATATCATAAAAACTGCATCCTGATTTTTATTGGCCTCAACCATCCAAGTGATAGATTCCAAAGTATTATAAAGAAAATGCGGGTTGATCTGACTTTGCAGTGCGGCAAGTTCACTCTTTCTTCGCTCATTCTGCTGCTTCACAATTTCTTTCATTAACCGCTCAATTTCTTCATACGAATGCTGGACAGATTTTCCAAGATGACGAATCTCATATGAGCCTCCAATATAGATATCAGGCTTTTCCCCAGCCTCATATGCCCTTACAGATGCATCCAGTTTAAGAATTGGACTTGAAATTCTTTTCGACACAATGCGATTGACTAAAAGAAGCATCATAATCAGCATAATAACAACAATTACCATATAAATACGAAACTGCTCTCGGCTGTCTGTCATAATATCCTGCTTTACAATACCTACCATCTTCCATCCCGTATATGATATAGTGCTTACAATTGCAGTCTGCTTATCTCCATTTGGGCTGCGCAGATTTTTATATACACCATCTTCACTGCTGCATACAATGCTAAAATCTTCCTCAAACAATCCATTGCTGATTTCATTTGCATAAGGATGATAAATCAGATTTCCTTCCCCATCACAGACATAATAATATCGCCCCCTGTTTTGATCATTCACCTGATTCATCATTTCCTCAATAAAGGAATATTTCATATCAACAAGCAAAATACCATTTTCAGGTCTGTCTCCATCAATACCGTCTACCGCACGACTTAGGGAAATCACCCAATGATAGCTCTTTGCATCATCCTGAAATAAATTCTGCATATGAGGCGTTGAAAAGTGCATATTTTCAATTTCCTCTGCTGCATTTTCAAACCAAGACTGCCAAAGCACCTCTATGCCATCCTTCTGCAGCGTAACTGGCTCTGCCACAATAAGATTTCCTTCCATATCATAAAGCGCAATACTCTGTATTTTGTCCTTATTAAAATCATATAGAAAACTCAGCTGCTGATTAAACTCCGGACTAGACACATCAAATGCCTGTATAATATTATATGTGACAGTATCTGAAATCTGTCTCATATTTTTCAGATACTGCTCCATGGAATTGACTGTGCTTTCCATCAGGTTTTGTGTGTTGCGAACTTCATTCTGACGCATAGCCATTTCATATCGATTGTAAAGCAATAACCCCATAGATATAGACGTAATTACCGTCATCAAAGAAAGAACCGTCATAATGACAGACTGAATATCTGACACTTTTCTTTTTTTCATACTCATTTTCCCATATGCTCTGTGCGATATTTTGAAGGCGACATTCCATATTTGCGTTTAAAAACATATCCAAAATAGTTTGCGTCCTCATAGCCAACATGTTCTGCAATTTCATAATTTTTTTCATTTGTTTCAAGCATCAGATGAACAGCCTGCTGCATTCTGTAATCTGTCAAATATGTAATAAATGAAATGCCCACTTCTTTCTTAAAAATAGAAGAAAAATAGGAATTTGATACACCAAGCTTTGAACATACGGTATCAAGTGACAGATCTGCATCTGCATACTCATCACGAACAATATTTTTTGCTTCTGAAATAAGGTAACGCAGTGAAGAATTTCTGGCATTTTTTAATTCATCGCTGATCGATAATGCTACTCTGACAAGCCAGGCTAATAATGCGCTTTCATCCATCTTTGTAATTTCTTCATACGCATTTTTGATTTCTCCGGCATGATCTTCAAATTTCATATGATTATTTCCACAGAAACGATATAGATGCCCTACAATTTCCAGCACAGTAAAATTATACTGCATAATTGTTTTTGCATTATCTTTTAGTTCCTTCACTAAAGAAAAAACTGCATGTTCAATATCTTCACGTACCCCAATATGAACTGCCTTGAACACATCATTCATATTAATATCATCTGGCTGCATGGAAAGTCCCTGCCCCTTCGGTGCAATATCTGCAATATTGATAGAACAGCCTGATCCGTAAATAACACGATACGAAAGTGCTTCCCATGCCCCTTCATAGGAAAAACGAAGATTTGATACTTCATTGCACACCTTACCTATTCCAACAGTAACAACTGCACCAAAAAAGCGGTCTGCCCATTTGCAGAAGCGGTCACAGTCATCCGTCAGTCTCGTGATTTCATCTTCTTTGCCTAAATTTGCTACCATAACAATATTTCCCAGATAAGAAAAATATCTGCAGTCCCATTTGCCGCGGAATTTTTCCTTTACTTCTCTTTGTACAGATATCGAAAGCAGAAGTGGTGTCATCCCGTCAGGAACATGATTTTCTGATGTATGGAAAACAGCGCAGCAAAAATATGAACCTGGCAAAGAAATCTGATAATCATTTAAATATTTATTTATTTCACTGTCCGAAATGCGTCCCTCCACAAGAGAACAAAAGAAATTTGTTTGAAGTACAGGAAGGGAATCTGTGTAGTACTGCTCTAGCTTTCTGACATTTAATTTTTCTTCTCTCTCTTTATCGAGTACGTTTTTTAATCGTTTGAGACATTCAGAAAGCTCATTTGCATTGATCGGTTTTAATATATACTCTTCAATTTCAAGATGAACTGCTTCTTTGGCATATTCAAACTCGTCAAATCCAGTCAGAATTAAAATTCGCACGCCTGGATTCTCTTCCTTTAAATTACGTGCCAGTTCCAATCCATTCATATATGGCATTTTGATATCGGTAATGACCACATCTGGCTGCAGTTTTTCTGCTATTTCCATAGCTTTTACACCATTCTGTGCTTTTCCGATTACCTCAAATCCCAATTCTTCCCAATTAATTCTTTGTTCAATTGCATTTCTGACTTCTTCCTCATCATCTACAAGAAGTACTTTATATGTAGTCATCTATATTCCTCCATGTTTACTAAGAAATCTTTCTGCATTTACAAAAAATGGCACGAACTTCTTTATAAATAGATTCGTGCCATCTTCATTATACTCTTTTTTTACCAATTTTCCACTAGTAATATTATTTTTTTATACATTTTTTGTGCATTACTTCTTCTTTACGTACTTGAGACAGTCGAGTGTAACTGCTACTAGAATGATAATACCTTCAAAGATAAACTGAAGGTTTGTATCAATACCAAGAATAGTAAGGGAATAAGTCAGTGCAGTAAAGATCAATACACCAGTTACAACACCAGAGATCTTACCAATACC
>OLOT01002127.1_pt1 | contig 10432 bp, 7 predicted proteins | sample 1671991 | NCBI WGS metagenome assembly OLOT01 (sample SAMEA3136634, study PRJEB25190) | human gut metagenome | biome: human gut; feature: human-associated habitat; material: faeces | place: Austria | collected 2013
GAAGTTCCGCCCGTGCAAGAGGCTCCACCTGATGAGCCGCCCCGCCGTCCTCCGCCGCCTGCGCCGGAGCGGGGGCTGCTCAACGGCCTGCTGGAGAAGCTGCACCTGTCGGATCTTGATGCGGGAGACATCCTCCTGCTGATCCTGCTGTTCTTTCTCTTCCGGCAGGAGGCGGACGAGGAGCTGCTCATCGCCATCGGCCTGCTGCTGATCTTGTAGCTGGCAGATATTACATTTGCAAAAGAGTTACAAATCGGTTACAATGACGTTGTCCTTGCAAGGGAAATACACATAGGAGGTACAGCATTATGTTCTGCAATTTCGACTGCGCTTCCCTGCTGAAGCTGCTGTGCGGTTTCTTCGGCAAGTGCTGACGCATATACGCCCATAAAAACACCCCTCGGCCGTAATGGCCGGGGGTCATAAGAAAGTAATATTGCTTTTTGCAGGAACGGCATGGCTTCGGTCATGCCGTTTCCTGTTTCATCAGTTCGTCCACGGGGATAAAGCCCACAAGGTCATAGGAGATGCGGATGCCCTGTCTGCGCTTTCCGCTGCTCTTGTCAGGCGCTTCGATGTAGATGCCCTTGACAAGTTCTCGCAGGGCGTAGGGGGTCATTTCCTGCAAATCCTCGTATTTGTGTACCCGCTGGATGAACTGCTCCAAATTTTCAATCTGTCGTTCCTGTACTTCGATTTCCTGCTGCAAGGTCTGGATTTCCACTTTAAGCTGTGCCTGCTCGTCCTCATAGGTCTTGCTCATCAGCGTAAACCGTTCATCAGAGAGTTTCCCGGCCACATTATCCTCATAGATACGGATGAACAGTCGGTCAAGTTCCCCAAGACGGCGTTCTGCCTGTGCCAGACGCTTCTTGTGTCCCCGGACAGCTTCTTCGCTGGACAGCCGGAGTCTATGCTCCATCACTGCCCGGAAATGAGCTTCATGACGGGTTACATAGGAGATTACTGTTTTCATGTGCATCCAGACCAATTCTTCCAGTACAACTGCCCGGATGAAATGGGCCGAACAGGTTCCTGTGTTGCTGCGGTAGCTGGCGCATACAAAATGGTCTTGCCGCTTCTCAAAGTAGTTGGTGGTGCAGTAGCGCATCTTTGCCCCGCAGTCAGCACAGTAAACCATGCCGGAGAACAGGCTACTCTTTCCGGTTTTTGTCCTTCGGTGGCGCTGCTTGCGGATCTCCTGCACCTTGTCAAAGACTTCCTGCTCAATGATAGCCGGATGGGTGTTGTAGAATACCGCCTGCTTCTCAATGGGTGTTTCCCGCTGCTTCTTGTCCCAGATGGAGTTGGTGTAGGTCTTGAAATTAACCGTACAGCCGGTGTATTCCCGTCGTTCCAGAATATGAACAACGGTATTGGGGTTCCAGTGGTACGGATCAGCGGTTTCAGGACTTGGGGTGTTAATGCCCTCTCTCCGCTTATAGGCGGTAGGGTTGAGCACCTGTTCCGCCTGCAAGAGTTTGGCGATCTGCATCGGCCCCCGGCCTTCCATACACAGTTTGAAGATACGCTTGACCACAGGAGCGGCTGCCTCGTCCACGACCCACTTTGTCCGATCCTCCGGGTCTTTGCGGTAGCCAAAGGGGACATTGGTCGTCAGCGGGATGCCCTGCTCGCCCTTGGCCTTCTGTACCGCACGGATTTTGCGACTGGTGTCCTTGGCAAAAAACTCATTGAACCAGTTTTTGATCCCCGCAACATCGTTGTCGGTGCTGTTGGGGTCAATGGTGTCAAAGTGGTCGTTGATGGCGATATAGCGCACACCATACTTGGGAAAAGTGAAGTTGATATACAGGCCCGTCAGGGAAGAATTTCGACCCAGCCGGGACAGGTCTTTCGACAGCACAACAGCCACTTTTCCTGCCTCGATTTCTGACAGCATCTGCTGAAATCCGGGGCGGTCATAGTTCGTGCCGCTGTATCCGTCATCCACAAAAAATGTTGGATTCGGGAAACGGTGCTCTTTTGCGTATCGGAGCAGGATGTCCTTTTGAGATGGGATTTGTCAAGGATTTTTTCTGCAAATAATATGCAATGTTGTTAAGTGCTTATGACTCCAATTTTGCAGCATTAAGTTGCCTATTCTTGATGATGCAATTTAGCTAAAAGAAATCGGTGACGATAAGGCATAATAAGACAACGCACTTTACAAAGCATGTAACTCATCAATCTCTAAGACTCTGTCAAATGCACTATCAACGACATCATCGTGCGAGACAAATAATACTGTACTACTACTTAATCGCGTATTCAGCATTTCATAAAAAACCTTGGTGGAGTTTGAGTCAAGAGATGAGGTAATCTCATCAAATAAGATAATATGCGGACGATTGATTAATGTCCTAATTATTAGAATTTTTTGCTTTTCACCGCCTGAAAATTTGTTTCCAAAATCACCTGGTTTTTTCTGAAACAAGTCGTTTTCGCTAGTTATCAACGAATTAAGTCCGAATATGTTTATCAACTCATAGACTTCCTCTAAATTAGCATCGTCCATTGGATATATTATATTTTCATAGATTGACCTATTGAATAAATTTGTATTTTGAGAAACATACATTATGCCATCGATAGATGGGAGACCATATGTTATCTGCCCAGAGTCAATATCTAATATCTTTGCTATAACTTTAAGTAATGTCGATTTTCCGCTTCCGTTCTCACCTCGAATGATGATATGCTCGCCTTTATTTACATACAAACTAGCATTATCAAAAATTTTCTTGTTACCAAGCGTCAATTCAACATTCTGCATGGCAATCACCGTATTGGTAGGAACACTGATAAAAACTCTATGGCAATCTTTTTCATTACTTTCGCTGTACCCCAATAGTTTTAACGCAGCTTTTAGTCTTGAGACCATTTCTATCATTGACAAGTATTCTCCACCAAAATCTCTCAAATTAAATATTGAGTAGATAAGTCCTAAATAGAATGAGATATTACCTATTCCCGTTGTGGAATAAATAGAAAATATAATCAGCTGTAAAAAGGTAATGAATACTAACACAATGTGTTGAATCAGTTTTGCATTATCTATGGCCAACTGTAGACCATAGTAATTTTTTTGCTCACTATCCAAAAGGAAACGATATTTTTCTTTTTCTTTATCATATGAACGGAATGAGTATATAGAGTCCAAATTCTGGCAGTAATCGATCAAATAAGAATTCACATCTGACGCAGACAACAGCGTACTATGAATCCTGTTATTTTGTTTTTTTAAAAGAACAATGGATATGAAGAAATATACTGAATAAGATAATATATAAGTCACACCAAGAAGGAAATGGAAATTAAAAAAAGCAGTTGAATTAATTATTATAATAGCGGAATGCTTGATTATAAATTGAACGCAGGAGTACAGCAAACTTCGTGTACAAAAAGATGATTCGGAAAAAAGATCCTGGATCTTCCCGGTTTCCATATCATCAAAATACATATATTTTTTTTTCACTAGGTCGTCAAAGAGAACCTGCTTTGAATATTTTCTAACACTCTGCATAGCAAGGTTGTTAGGATAATTCAAAATAGGGACTACTAAAAAGGATAAAATTGATAGGACCATGAAAAAAGGGTTTACGTGCAATCCCCCACTGCCGCTAAATATCTTTGGCAAGGTATAAGGAAGTATGCTGTATAAACCATATCCTACAGACAAAAGAAGCAAATATATGGACACATTCAACCGACCTATTTTTTGTATAAGAGCACTTAAATATTGCTTCATTATTATGACCATTCCTTTCCGCTGCACTCCAAGGCACAAAAGGGATACGAAACAGGAGTGCCTCTATCGCAGCTAAACGAAATTTGTTAGAATACGCTAGAGGAACGGGCACACTACACAGCATGTGGGGGGGTGAGTGGGTACAGCTATCCGCTGAACTGAATTATTATGTGTGCCGGATGCTCTTTCAAGCGCAAATAAGTAGGGCGTAGAACCCTGTAAACTTATCTTTGGAGAGACAGACTGCTTCAAGCTTTCAGTGAGTGTCCAGTCCCTACCTGTTCCCTCAAATCTTCGAACTGAGGGGATGTGTTATGCTCAAAATCGTTTATCCTATCTGCTGTGGAATGGATGTCCACAAATCGTTTCTGGTAGCCTGTATTGTCTCAATCAACGAGCAGGGCGTTACCACCTACAAAGGCAAGCGGTTTTGCACCTTTACAGGAGACCTCCGGCGGTGTGCCACCTGGTTGGGAGAGAACAACTGCAAGGACGTGTGTATGGAGCCTACCGGGATGTATTGGCTCCCTATTTACAACATCCTAGAACACGCCCGCAATATTGTCCTTGCCCACCCCAAGTACGTCAAGGCTATCCGGGGAAAGAAAACAGACAAAAAGGACGCCAAGTGGTTTGCGGACATCTTCAAGCACGACCTGGTTTCTGGCAGCTTTATCCCACCATCAGATATTCGTCAGCTCCGGGATTTGGTGTGCTACCGCTGAAAACTCACCAATTTCACCACGGGAGAGAAAACCGGGCGCAGAATTGCTTGACTGTCTCCAATATCAAGCTGGATGACGTGTTTCCGGACGGCTTTGGCAAAGCAGCTACAGCTATTACCTCCGGCTGCTAGGAAGCAACGAATCCTTTCATGTAGCTCCATTCCTCAACAAGCGAGTCAAAACACCAGTTGAGAAAATCCAGGCCGCTGCGGACGGAGAGATGTGTGTGGAACAGGCCGAAAAACTCCGCATCATCCGTTCCCACATGGACAGCCTTGAATTGTGCAAGGCCGATCTGGACTCTCTTATCCTGACCATCGCTGAGAAATATCTTCCCCAACTTAACCTCGTTATGACGGCGCTAGGTATCCAAGCCTTTGCCACTATTGGCATCATCTCTTAAATTGGCGTGGATATGTCCGTTTTTTCCACCTCGAAGCATTTCTGCTCCTGGGCTGGGCTTACAATGAAAGTGCCGGAAAAAAAGAAAACCACCAGGAGCAGCCGGGCTGGGGCATACATCAAGCCCCTGTTGGTGCAGTGTGCGCTCTGTGCTATCCGGGCAAAGCAGTACCCAGAAGTCCGCAATCGCTATCTAGCTTTGAAGAAGCGCTGTGGTAACAAGAAGGCCATCATCGCCGTCGCCCTTGTGTTGCTGACTGCCATCTACAACATCCTCAAGAAGAACGAATCTTATAACCCTGAGCCTTACCGCAAGGCTGACCGTCCTCTCACACACCGTGAGATCTCTGCTGACCAGGCTATCTTAATCCTTCAAAGGCAGGGCTGTCTGGTAACCTCCCCGGCCTGGCTGATCTGCTCTAATTTTGGCCGCCATATGCCAGCCTGTTTTCGTGTCCCTTTTTCTGGATAATGATCAGGTTAAAATATTTCAAACTCCCCTCCTTCTTCACTTCTGATAAAATCATCTAAAGATTCAGCAGAATTACTAAGGACTCTTTTGAGAATTAGCCGCCATGTTTGGAAGTCTGCATCCTTCCAATTGCTTTTTCTTTTTACATAGTTAATCCTATCTCTAAAGTCTTTTTGCGAAATGGACTTCCCATGAACCTTCATAAGTCCTTGCACCAATGCCGCTCCACTACTAAAAATATTCTCCTCTGTTGAAACCTTCAAATATTGATGTAGTACAAAGGAAGATGGCAACTGTTCTCTTTTGTCAATATAGATACTAATGCATGTTTTTTTAATTAAACCAAAATTTTCAAGCAAAACCGGAATTGCATAAAACCCACTGACGCAATTGTTTTGTAAATTAAATTTATATGTAAAGGCATTTCCGATTTTTTTACCATTGACCACCCCATCTTTTGAAAAAACTGACACGTCAATACTCGAAGATGTATATTCTCCACCTGTTTCGATAAGCACGCTCATAAGATTGCAATCTTTTTCTTCCAAAAAGTAGACGTCGTTATACATAGGCAAAGATACATGTGCCTCTGAAACAACATCAAAACAAATCAGTTGACCATTTGCTGGTGGCTCGCCTGCTCCAATCAACGCCTTATTAGTTCCAAAACTGACCGCGCTATAAGGAGTGTGACCAACTACTTTGTGCTGAAAAATTTCCCCCGTGTCCTTGTCTAATAAAAAAACTGAACAATCCGCCAAGACAAAAAGGGTCTTCCCGTAAATTGACGGTGGCGCAACAATAAGCCCTTCTCTGAACTTTTGCCTCCAAACAATACTTCCGTTTAATATGTCAGCACAACCAACCTCACCCTTTAGTGTTGTATAATACACTCTTTGGCTATCAACGACAGGAAAATGTCGTCCACAAAACCCAAAAACCCTTGTTCTCCATAGTTCTTTTCCTACTTTTAGATCAAAACAAATGATGTCATGTCCGCATGATGCAAAAGCAAAGTCATCCTTTAGCCAAATGCCTGACGTATCCGAACTAATAACAGGGCTTCTACCTAACTCCATAGAATACATTATGCTTCCTTCTTGATTTATAAGCCATAAATAAGAACATGAGCAATCCCTTTCATTGTTGTGGAGCGTACCTGTGCATAATATGCCACCTTTGTACGGCGTAATATTACCGTAAATAAACGAATTGGGAATATGTAATTTTTTGACAACTTCTCCGTTTTTGTTTACGGCTAAAAGGGTGCTGCCGGAACCAAACCACAATGTTTCGTCTATAACATTTAATGTAGTTCGTACTCTGTGACCACCCTGAACAGCCCATTCTACAATGCCAGACTCAGCGGAAACAGCTTGTACTGCATCAAACTCTTTTAGGAAAACAACAAGGTCGCCAAAAACAGTTGGTGTTCCATAACCACCATTGACAGCATCTATACTCCAAAGTATTTTCCCATTATGCAGATCAACTTTCAATAAATGATACGCCTGTTCCATCTCAGAGTATGTAACGACATAGCCGAAGTATTCACTACAATTATTTCCATAAAATGGAGTTCTAACAACTGCTGGCATTTCTATACGCCAACTGTCATTAAGGAAATAACGTTGTTTGTCATTTTTATTTTTAATAATGTTTTTTCGGATCATATATATTATGCTCCTTTCTCTTTGCGATTGATTGTAATTCGAAGTCTACGCAAAAAACATTTCGATAGGCAACATGTGGGTGGAAGAGTTTCAATCATCCACCCACATGCCACCAATTCACAGTGGACTATATTGTCCAATACCGAGTTTTAGTAATTACTTGCATTGATGGAAGAAATAACGCTTTCCTTCTGCGACACACCACTACTTCTGTTAATCTTCACCGTCTCCGTAAAGTCCATACAGATATTGTCCCTGTACTGATAAGGCCTGTCACTTGATAAGGTCGCAAGCACCTCGATTCTGACATCGATATCTCCCGACAGTTCTTTTTCCAAAGGGAATGTAAATATCGCCTTTTCCCCAATCTTCCATTCGCCAGAAAGGCTCTGCGATTGCTGCTTTTCATTTCCATTGAAGAGATAATGAATAGTCACTTTGAATGTTTCAAATTTCGTATTGTTTCTATCGATAACATAGCCTAAAGGCTCATAAAAGCCCAAATCAACAGCAAGACTTGCATTTTCCTCGATAAGCACTGGCCTAATCTTGTGTGAAATCAAAGAAAGTCGCGTTCCTTTTTCAGCAGTGCAATTAACACATGCTACATGGAGCGATTCATATGGGAGTTTGCCAACGCCGCCGTGTTGTCCACCCCAATTGGGGTTCCAAGGATCTACGATATCAAATTCCTCTTTGTCGTCATTATACCCAACAATAAGGACACAATGAGACTCCATATCCAGGCGATGAGAGAGTTCTTCATTTTCGATTGGGTAGTCGGCGGCTGAATGAACACGAATCAATGTGGGAACTCCGTTTACAATCGAGCTTTTTATGCTTTCAAGAGCTCTTAATGACCAAGGCTCATAGCCAATCACAGGAACTAAAGCATTTGCCGTTTCGGGTATTTGCTGATTAGTAATCAACTTAAATATGCTATTCATGCTTGTGCCTCCTTTCAACAGTGAATGGGTGATATTTCCATCTTGTGTTATCTAAAAACACTACGCTTTCGATTCACCACACAGCAAAAAGCGCATAAGCCGACTTAACAACAGTCTGGCTTATGCGCCCACATGATAGATTTTGAGTTGCCCCGTCCATAGATGGGGGCTAGGCCAAAATCCAAAATGAGATAACCCAGACTGCTTTTGCATAAAACGGAACATGACACTACCTCCAATCTTATAAATGTCGGACGGATTAAACCATCCGCAACGTAATTTTACCATATCAATAGCATAAACGCAACTGTTTCCCATTAAAAACACTTGTAACATTTGTGTGAACGCAAGCAGAGCTGAGCACCTGTTGCCAACGGAAAATAAACGGTCTGCCATCTGCTGTATGACATATGCACCCACCACTGATTCATGGGCAAACAAGGAGAGTAACAGACTACATTGCTGTCGTTTCCCGTCTAGTATGGAAACACAACGAGAATATCGCCAAGGTATGAGTCTCAAAGCTTTTATTTGGGCAGAATGCAATGATCGGAAACAGATTGATTCGATGATTGCCTAAGATAAAAGCGGGAGTGCATCGTAAAAATACACTCCCGCCGGTTTGTTAGCGTTCCCAATCATCCTGCTTTTTTCTTTCTTGTTTGGCCTTATTCTGCCGCCGCTGCTGGTATTCCCGTTCCCGCTGGATTTGCCGGATTTCCTGGCTCTCGGCATACTCGTCCAAATGCCGGGAAACATCCCGCTTGCTGTCATCCATTGTCCTGTGACTGTACTTATCGCCATACTTTTCCTTCACACGCTGGACTGCCGTCTGCTCCATTTCAGGGCGCAGTTCCTGTCGGGTGTCGTGCAGCTCCACCGGGTCGAATTGTTCACCCTGTGTTTTCAGCTCGGCATATTCGGCAAGGGCGGTTTCCAATTCGGCGGAGTATTTCTGTTCCTGCTCGTCCAGTTCTTTCAAGTTGGCTTCCATCAGTGCAACCTTCTTCCTGACCTTAGAAACATCCTTGCCGTCCGTACAGTCCATATTGTCCAGAAGAATCGCCTTTTCGGATTGCAGTTCTTCCAGCAATTCCGTCAGTTCTGCTATTCTGGCGGTCAACTCGTTCTTCCTGGGGATATTCCAGAACGGCAATTCTTTCTTTTCGGCAAGGAGGTCTGTGCGCTCCCTTTTGGTTTCCTTGATTTGGTCTACCACCTCGGAATATCGGTTCAGGTTGATATTCCAGGCATCCACGGATTTTCCAATGACAGATTTGCCTGTGCGGATGTGGTTAAGCTGATAGCAGAAAATCAACAGCTTTTGCCGCAGGAATTCCATGGACTTAGCGAGTTCCGGTAGAGAATGGAGGACCTCTTGCGCCAGCTTCTTGACGGCGGCTTTCAGTTCCCGCAGCAGAGCGTTGTCCGCTTTAATCTGCCGATTCAGTTCACAGCGGTCGGAGATAATGCCCTTTTTCTCCATAGCCCTTGCCACCACACCTTCGTGGATGGTGGGCTGCTCGACCAGACCTCGCTCGGCATGACTGCGGTGGTCGATACGGGCATCGTGTCCGTATCGTTCCAGATAGCGGTTGGTTACGTCTGCCCATGCCTTGCGCCATACGACAAGCTGTTCCTCGCTGTTCCAACGTTCGGAGATGGGATTCTGTCTGCCGAACTTGGTGCTTTTGGGGTGCTTGCTGGCTCGCTCCAAGCCTTGCTTCTCTGCTTCGGAGGGAGGCATATACACTTTCTTGCGCCCAACCTTATACGGATACTGCTTCTCCCATCCGTCCGCTTGCGCTGCCTTAAACTCAGCGGCAGTAAAGCCCCGTTCCTCGCCGTCTTTAACACAGAGATATTCTTTTTCGGTCTTGTACTGCCACTCGCCTCGTTCATCCAGCGGACGCACCGTCAGCAGAATGTGGGCGTGGGGATTGTGACCGGGAGGGTATGGGTCGTGAATTGCTACATCGGCGCACATCCCGTCTGCAACAAAACTTTCCTTAATAAAATCAGATAGAAGCTCCTGCCATTGGGTCGGGGTCAGTTCAACAGGCAGAGCCGGGACAAACTCACGGGCAAGGCGGCTGTCCTTTGTCTTTTCGTTTTCTTCTACAGCGTTCCAGAGTACGCCCCGGTCTTTCCATTCTGGTGGAGCATACTCTGGCAGAAACACCTCACGCCAGATCAGTCCTTTCTTACGGGTATAATCGTGCCGCACTCCATCGTAGTCATTGAGGATGTTGGTACAGCTCAGATATGCAGAAGCTGCAACGGCAGACCGCCCCGTTCCCCGGCTGACCACCTTGGCTTCTAAGTGGTAAATCGCCATTCATTCTCACCGTCCTTTCGCCCTTGTTTTTGTTTCTTTTTCGCAAAAAGAAAATGGGTGTCGCAGAAGAAGCGATACCCATAACAGTGAAAAACATCAGGTTGATGTTTTTCACTGGCAGTTG
>OLOT01002131.1_pt1 | contig 10401 bp, 6 predicted proteins | sample 1671991 | NCBI WGS metagenome assembly OLOT01 (sample SAMEA3136634, study PRJEB25190) | human gut metagenome | biome: human gut; feature: human-associated habitat; material: faeces | place: Austria | collected 2013
GGCGGGCCGTGTGGGTGAGCTATCTGGAATGGGCCGCCATGGACTTTTCTACGGAGGATGCCTTCCGCGCCGGAGTGGTGCAGCTGCTGGACAACTGTACCGGACTGGGGCTGAACGCAGTGCTGGCCCAGGTGCGCCCCTTCGGGGATGCGCTGTACCGCAGCAGTCTGTTTCCGTGGAGCCATCTGTGCACCGGCGTGCAGGGGCAGGACCCGGGCTTTGACCCGCTGGACGTGCTGCTGCAGGAAGCCCACACCCGGGGCATCTCGGTGGAAGCGTGGGTCAACCCCTACCGCCTGCGCTCCTCGGCGGCCATGCCGCCGAACCTTGCGGACGGCAATCTGGCCAACACCCACCCGGAGTGGGTGTGCACGGTGGACGAGGGCCTTTACCTGAACCCCGCCGAGCCTGCCGCCGCCGACTATGTGGTGCAGGGCGTGGCCGAGCTGGTGCAGAACTACGCGGTGGACGGCATCCACTTTGACGATTACTTCTACCCTACCACCGATGAGAGCATCGACGCGGCGCAGTTTGCGGCGTCCGGGGCGGGAAATCTTGCCGCGTGGCGGCGGGAAAATGTGACCGCGCTGGTGCGGGCCGTGCACGACACGGTGAAAGCGGCGGACCCTACCCTGCGGTTCGGCATCAGCCCCCAGGGCAACCCGGACAACGACGAAAACCAGCAGTACAGCGATGTGACCGGCTGGTTGGCGTCCGGCGGCGGGGATGCGGTGGTCGATTATCTGTGCCCGCAGGTGTACTGGGGGCAGGGCTTTGCCCTGCACAACGGCAGCACCCGCTTTGCCTTTGAGAACATCGTGCCCGCATGGCTCGCCTATCCCCGCGCGGCGGACGTGGCCCTGTATTTCGGGCTGGGAGCCTACCGTGTGGGAGTGGGCGACGGCGGCAGCAACGAAAACAGCCTGTCGGGCTGGAGCACCGGCCGTGCGCTGGCCGACCAGGTGGCCTTTCTGCGGGAGCAGGGAGCCGGGGGCTGGGCCCTGTACCGGTACGGTTCGCTGTTCGGGCCGGAGCAGACTTCCCTCGCCGCTGCCGAGTGTGGGGCACTGGCGGCTGCCGACGGCAAAGAAACTGCATGAAATCGGGCGGCAGCGCGCGCAAAAGCCGGGCGGCTCTCTTGTGCGGTGCTGCAAAATGCGGTATACTATACAGATAGACCCGGCTCTGCCGGAACCCGAAAAAACAGGAACATCAAACCCTTTGACAGGTTGAGGAAATGTTTATGAAAACGAAAAAACGCTTTTTGGCCGTTGTGCTGGCCGCCGCTCTGCTGGTGGCCGGTCTGACCGGCTGCAAGGACGCACTGCGCGGTGTGGCGCAGAAGATCTCCGGCAGCTCCGGCGAGGTGCAGGAAGAGGACACCACCCGCTGGGCGGACGCTACCGCAGACCCGCTGATCATTCAGGGCATTGCGGACGCTTCGGCAAAGTTTGACACTGCCATGGTGGACGGCACCCTGTACGCTGTGTTCAACGGCATCTGGAGCCGCCAGACCAATTACTTTGCGGCACCCACCGGCACGCTGACCGTCATGGCCTGCGGCACCGCCGAGGGTACCCAGAAATTCAAGGTGGCGCTGTGGAAAAAGGTAGACGGCGGCGTGGAGTATGTGCCGGACAGCACCTACTACATCAAGACCGACGGCACCGACTACACCTGCACCATCTCCGGGCTGGACCCGGCAGCCATCTACCGCATGACCATTTCCTATGATTCCAGCCGTTACTACCTCTACGGTCTGCTCAAGGTGGAGGGCGTCGGCTGATGAATACACAACGCAAGAATTCGCTTTTGCTGCTGCTGTGCGCGTTTATCTGGGGCACGGCCTTCGTGGCCCAGAGCGCCGGTTCCGGCATGGGAGCCTGCAGCTTTCTGGCCGGGCGCAGCTGGCTGGCGGTGCTGGTGCTGCTGCCCACGGTCAAGGTGTTTGACCTGGTGCGTCAGCGCAGCACCGGCACCACTGGGGCACCGAAAACGCCGGAGGAGCGCCGCTGCCTGCGCCGGGCCAGCCTGGTGTGCGGCACGCTGCTGTTTGTGGCGTCGGCTGCCCAGCAGTTCGGCCTGACATTGAACCCCTCCACGGCCAAAGCAGGCTTCCTCACGGCGATGTATGTGGTGCTGGTGCCCATCTTCGGGCTGGCACTGGGCCGCCGCGGCAGCCCCCAGCTGTGGCTTAGCGTGGCCATCGCGGTGTGCGGGCTGTATCTGCTGTGCATGCAGAACGGCTTTGGCGGCGTGGAACGCAGCGACATGGTGCTGCTGCTGTGCGCCGTGCTGTTCAGTTTCCAGATCATGGCGGTGAACCATTATGGTCCGCAGATGGATGGCGTGCGCCTGAGCCTGCGGCAGTTCTTTGTGGTGGCGGTGGAAAGCTCGGTGGCAGCGCTGCTGCTGGAGCACCCGGCCCCGGCGGAATTTGCCGTGAACGCGGTGCCCCTGCTGTACTGCGGCGTGATGTCCAGCGGCGTGGCCTACACGCTGCAGATTTTGGGCCAGCGGGATATGAACCCTGCCGTGGGCAGCCTGATCATGTGCCTGGAAAGCGTGTTCAGCGCGCTGGGCGGCTGGGTGCTGCTGCATCAGAGCCTTTCCCCGCGCGAAGGCGTGGGTTGTGTGCTGATCTTTGCCGCCGTGGTGCTGGCCCAGCTGCCGGCCCCGCAGCGGGCAGAGCGTGCGTCCTGACGTGGCCGCACAAAAACCGGAAGTCCAGCTGCGCAGCGCGGGCGGCATCCAGTACGAGCTGTACCGCAAAAAGATCAAACAGCTGCATCTGCGGGTACGGGACAACGGCACCGTGATGGTCAGCATCCCGCTGCGCACCAGCCTGGAGCAGGCGGACGCCTTTGTGTGCAAGAACGCACAGTGGATCCACGACACCCGGCAGAATGTGATGGCAAAAGCGGCCCGCGACAATGCCGACCTGCCGGACAAGGAGACCGCACGGGCCTACTTTACCGCCATGAGCGATCAGGTCTACCCGGCCTTTGCCGGGGTGCTGGGCGGCCAGAAACCCACCCTCAAGGTGCGCAGCATGACCACCCGCTGGGGCGTGTGCTGCCCCGGCAAAAAGCAGATCACCTTTGCGCTGCAGCTGTACAACATGCCGCCTGCGGCGCAGATCTATGTGGTGGTGCACGAATACTGCCACTTTTTGCAGGCCAACCACAGCCCGGCGTTCTGGGCCGAGGTGGCAAAGCTGCTGCCGGACTGGAAAGCCCGGCGGGAGCTATTGAAGAAGTAGAAACAGGAGGCAGACTTCCCTTGGAAAACGAAAAAAAGTCCGGCGGCGATAAATACTCCAAACTGGCCGGCAACACCCTCATCTTTGCCATTTCCAGCTTTTCGTCCAAGCTGCTCACGCTGATCGTGCAGCCGTTCCTGACCTACGCCATGGCCGAGATCTCGGATCTGGGCCTGTCCAAGATCCTGAGCCAGTACGCGAACCTGCTCATCCCCTTTGTGTCCATGGGCATGTCCAATGCGATCATCCGCTTTGGTCTGGACAAGGGCAACAGCGAAAAGCAGGTGTTCACCAACGGCCTGCTCACCATTCTGGGCGGCTTTGGCATCCTGGTCCTGTGCTGGCCCATTGCACGGTTCCTGCCCGATATGGCCCAGTACGGCCTGCTCATTTACCTCTATGTGCTCATGAGCTGCCTGCGCACCCTGTGCACCCAGTTCGTGCGCAGCCGCCAGTGGAACAAGCTGGTGGCTGTGGACGGCGTGCTGTGCACCGTGGCCACCATGGCGTTCTATGTGCTGTATCTGGTGGGCTTCAAGTGGGGTGCCAACGGCTACCTGCTGGCCATCATCAGCGGCGACTTTGTCAGCGTTTTGTTCCTGTGCATCACCGGAAAACTGTGGAACTACCTGGAGTTCCGGGGCGTCAACCGGGGGCTGTGGCGGCAGATGCTGCATTTTTCGCTGCCCATGATCCCCGCGCAGATCAGCTTCTGGATCATCAACGCCTCGGACCTGTTTTTTGTGCGGCGGATGTGTGACGGCCTGGGGGGCCACGACGGCAACGCCTGGAGCGGCCTGCTGTCCACGGGCTACTTCCTGCCCACCATCCTCACCACGCTGGGCCTGATCTTCTATGACGCCTGGCAGCTTTCGGCGGTGACCGAGGAGGAGGGCCGGGCGCGGTTCTTCACCAAGATCTTCCGCACCTATTCCAGTGTGCTGTTCTGCTGTGCGGCGGGCATCATCTGGCTGTGCCGCCCGGTGATGCACGTCATGAAGTCCAACTACTACTACGCCTGGCACTTTGTGCCTTTCCTGGTGCTGGCCTCCACCTGCAGCTGCTTCAACCAGTTCATGAACAGCGTGTATGTGGTGACCAAAAAGTCCAGCCGCAGCATGGTCACCATGATGGCCGGTGCTATCAGCAACTGCATCATGAACTACTTCTTCATCAAGTGGTGGGGCCCCATCGGTGCCACATACGCTTCCTTCCTGGGGCTGGCGCTGGTGTTCACCCTGCGCTCCATCGACGCAAACCGCATGATCCATATGCATGTGCATCCGGGCCGGGTGCTGCTGAACGTGGGTCTGCTGGTGTTCGAGGCCTTTGTGCTGCTGGCCGAGACCCCGCTGTACGGCCTGTGGACCGGCCTGATCACCGCAGCGGTCATCCTGATCAACTTTGCAGGCGTGTGGGCTATGGCCCGTGTGCTGCTGCCCCGCCTGCTGGGCCGCCGCGGCAAGGCGCTGGTGGCCGCTGTGGACGGCTGGCTGAGAAAATAAAAACCGATAGAAACAACAATGCCCCCGGAGAACTCTCCGGGGGCATTGTTGTTGTGTGTGAGGAACAGCGAGCTTTTTACGGCTCACTGGGGGTTGGTCTTGTCAGCGCATCAGTGCTTGCTCTTGGCGAACAGGCTGGTGAACGCACCGGCTACGGTGAGGGCCATGCCGCTCAGGGCCATGGCCAGAGCGGTGAACCAGTTCACGCCGGTCTTGGGCAGGGCGGCCACGGTGCTGTCGGGGGTGGCATCCTGCACGGGAGGATTGGCGGGGTTCTCCGGGTTCACGGGCGTCTCGGCTTCGTCCGGGGTGGCGTCCTGCACGGAAGGCGTGGTGGGGTCCTCCGGGCTGACGGGGGTGTCCGGGGTGTCAGGATCCGGGGTGGGTTCCGGATCGGGTTCCGGTGCGGGCAGCTCGGCGTGGGCAGCCTTCAGGGCAAGGCCGCCTTCCCCGGCGGTGATGGTGTAGGTGCCATCTTCGTTCTGGGTGAGTTCGGCACCGCTGTCCAGCAGGTTCTGGAAGAACGGCTCCTCCCCGTGGAAGTTCCAGCGCTGGCCGTTGGCATCGGTATACCAGCCGTCGATCTTGTCGCCGCAGTCGTTCAGGGTGTCACCGGTGCCGGCATTGGTCACCGAGAAGGTCAGCTTGCCGCCCTCTTCCACAAAGATATCATCACCGGCCACGGTAGCGTGGTTGTTGTTGATGGTGGTCTTGGCGCCCAGCTTGGCCTCTGCGCCATCGCGCACCACCAGGCCGCCGCCGCTCTGGGCAAGGTCTTTCTTGGTAGAGCAGTTTTTCTGTGCGGCGTTGTTGCCCGTGACGGTCACGTTGGAACTGTCATCAATGGTCAGCTTGCTGCCGCTGTCGCAGAAAATGCCGCTCACCTCATTATCCTTGATGGTGACGGTGCTGTTCACGATGTCCATGGTGGCGTTGCTCTTGAACAGACGCATACCGGCGTTCCAGTAGGATTTGCCCTTGGTGCCGGTGATGGTAACAGTGGAATCCTTGATGGTTCCCTTTCCGGTGAAGATGATGCCGTTATAGCCGTTGTTGTTGGCGGTGACGGTGGAATCCTCAATGTTCAGGTTTCCGGCAGACAGGCCGTGGCTGCCGTTGTTGCTGAACTCCACGTCAGAGCCGTTCTTGATGTCAAAGTGGGAGCCGTTGGAGCCGTTTCCGGTGCTGTTGAGGACCTTTACGGTGCTGTCGTCCACCGTCACATGGAAGGTGCCGGTAAAGCCGGAGCGGTTGTGGTCGGAGGTATAGGTGGAGCCATCAGTGATGTTGACATTGTAGCCGCCGTCACCGCCGTCCCACTCCAGGGCGTCCTGCTTGTAGTTCTTGATGGTCAGGTTGGAGCCGTTCCGGACGTTCAGCTTGTCGTTACCGTTGAAGTAGATGGCGTGGGTATTGCCCGCAGTGCCGGTGCCGTCCAGGGTCATGTCGGTGTTATCCAGGGTCAGAGTGGAATCCTTGCTGGCGCAAACGGTCATCCAGTTCCATTCTGCGGTGTAGGGGGTGGTGCCGATGTTATTCAGCACCACCTGCATATTCTTGAAGGTCAGGGACTGGCCCCACAGGGCGATGCCTTGCTTTTCAAAGGTCAGCTGGGGCTTCTTGGTGGTGCTTGCAACGCCCTCAATGGTCAGGTTCTTTTTGAGGTTGATGCCCTGGGTGGTGGTGTCCTTGGTGACCTGGACGGTGGCACCGTCGGCAGCCTCCTGGATGGCCTGGTCGATGCTGTCATAAGATTTGAGGATGTTGCCATCCTTGTCCAGCACGTTGGCAACGGTGGTGTCCTCCACAGCCGGGGCGGCACCCTCCGGCATCAGAGCAGAGATCCCTGCCTCCGGGTCGCTCCCTTCCAGAGCGGCATTTTCCAGGGGGGAGGTCAGAAGGGCCGGAGCATTGGGGTCAGCGGCCTCGTCAGCCTTGTCGTCCACGTCAGCCTTGTCGTCCACGTCAGCCTTGTCGTCCATGTCGGCCTTGTCGTCCACGTCGGCCTTGTCGTCCACGTCGGCCTTGTCGTCCACGTCAGCCTTGTCGTCCACGTCAGCCTTGTCGTCCACGTCAGCCTTGTCGTCCACGTCGGCCTTGTTGTCTTCGTCGGCCTTGTCGTCCACGTCGGCCTTGTCGTCCACGTTGGCCTTGTCGTCCACGTCAGCCTTGTCATCTTCGTCGGCCTTGTTGTCTTCGTCAGCCTTGTCGACTTCGTCGGCCTCGTCAGCCTTGGGGGCCTCGTCAGCCTTGGGGGCGACGGTGTCATCGGCGGTAGCTGCCTGGTCTACAGCGGCAGGGGCAGGGGTCAGAGCTGCGTCCTCCGGAGCCTCTGCATTGGCGGCCAAAGGGGTGACTGCAACACAGGCGGTCAGGGCCAGGGCCATGGCGGCTTTTTTGAATTTCTTGTTCGTCATATGATTCGCTCCTTTCGCTCTGCACACAAAAGATACAATAAATTGTATCTATACGGAGATAAAACAGAGCAATAAACTCTGTTCATGATATACCATTTTCTAGCTGCGCTGTCAATAAGATTACGAAAACACGCGGATAATTGGCAAACTGCAAAAAAACGCAGCAAGATTTTACGCAGAATGCAGAGAGAAATGTGCGCTATTGTTGCACTGCTGAAATAGTCTTGATACGCATTGAAATTTCTTGTTGCAGAACGCAGAAAAGCCGCTGCCCGGTGTGCCGGGCAGCGGCTTTGAAAAATGCAAAGAAGGTGCGGTGCAGTGTGGTCAGCGCAGCTGATCGTTCAGCCATGCGGCAATGTCGGCAAACACTTCCTGCCGGTTGGTCTCCACCAGCAGTTCGTGCCGGGCGCCGGGGTACAGCTTGCAGCGGATGTTCTGCACGCCTGCGGCCTTCAGGCTCTGGATGGCACGCAGCACGCCCTTGCCCCGGTCGCCCACCGGGTCGGCGGTGCCGGCCAGGAACAGCAGGGGCAGGTCCTTGGGCATCCGGGCCAGAAAAGCCGGGTCGTGCAGGCGCAGGATGCCGCTGAACATGCTGTAGTAGGCGTTGAGCGTAAAGGTAAAGGTGCAGCGCTCGTCGGCCAGGTACTTGTCCACCTCGGCGGCGTCACGGTTGAGCCAGTCGTGGGTGGTGCGGCCCTCCAGCCCCTTGTTGTAGCCCATGAAGGACAGGCTGGCCACCAGCTTGCTGCGGTACTGCCAGCCGTGCACGGCCGCCAGCGCCCGGCAGGTGCTGCGGGCAAACTGCACCAGCGCTTTGGGCTGGTGGCCGGTGCCCATGATGATGGCACCGCTCAGTTCCTGCCCGTATTCGCACAGGTACTGCCGGGCATAGAACGAGCCCATGCTGTGCCCCAGCAGAAAGTACGGCACACCGGGGTAGCGCTCCTTGGTGCGCAGGGTCATGGCGTGCAGATCGTCCAGCACGGCACGGTTGCCGTCCGGCTCGGCAAAGTAGCCGTAGTCGGCCTTGGTGCGGATGGACCCGCCGTGGCCCAGGTGGTCGTGGCCGACCACCACGATGCCCTGCCCGGCCAGATACTCCGCCAGCGGCTTGTACCGGTCGATGAACTCCACCATGCCGTGGGACAGCTGCAGCACCGCCCGCACTTCGCCATCCGGCTCACAGCAGAACGCATGCAGGGTGCGCCCGGGCACGGTGGAAGGAACAGTAAAATCGGTCATGCGGCTCATGGACGCAGGCCTCCTTTTGGTTCTGGTTTACAGCGCGCCGATCTTGCGGCGGCAGGCGGGGCAGATGCAGTACCCGGCAAACTGGATGGCGTTGGCGTCCACGTCGCCGCAGAAGTCGCAGCTGCCGGCGGGGCGGTGCTTCTTGAGCACGATGGCGTCGCCATCCACAAAGATCTCCAGCTTGGTGTCCCCGTCCAGATGCAGGGTGGTGCGCAGCTCCTTGGGCAGGACGATGCGGCCAAGCGAGTCGATGCCGCGGACGATCCCGGTGCTTTTCATAGGTATCATTCTCCTTCAACGTTTTCTCCATACAGGCAGGCAGCTGGCACAACAGGAAAATTGTGCCAGCACCGTTTGAAACTAGTATACAAAAAAATACAGCCTTCGTCAATGATTGCGGGCGGTTTCGACAAAATGTCCCGCCTTGTGTCCAAAACACCCGGCCTTCGCACAAAACACGCCCCTCCGTTGACAAATCGCAGCAGAACAGGTAAACTAAGACATAGCTATCCGCATTTTTTTGCATGAGTATAAAAGGAGCGTTTTTCTATGCCGAGCAACAAAGTCCGCACCCGTTTTGCCCCCTCGCCCACTGGCTATATGCATGTGGGCAACCTGCGCACTGCGCTGTATACCTATTTAATGGCAAAGCACGAGGGTGGCACCTTCATCCTGCGCATTGAGGACACCGACCAGGGCCGCTATGTGGAAGGTGCTGTGGACGTGATCTACAACACTCTGCGCGAGACCGGCCTGCTGTGGGACGAGGGCCCGGACGTTGGCGGCCCTGTGGGCCCCTATGTGCAGAGCGAGCGCATGGGCATGTTCAAGCAGTATGCCGAGCAGCTGGTGGCCGAGGGCAAGGCTTACTACTGCTTCTGCACCGAGGAGCGTCTGGAAGCCCTGCACGCCGAGCAGCGCGCCAACGGCGAGATGACCCACTATGACGGATGCTGCCGCGACCTGCCCAAGGACGAAGTGGAAAAGCGTCTTGCTGCCGGGGAACCCTATGTTATCCGCCAGAAGATCCCCCGCGAGGGCGTGACCGGCTTTGACGATGTGGTGTACGGCCACATCGAGGTGAACAACAGCGAGATGGACGACCAGATCCTTATCAAGACCGACGGTATGCCCACCTATAACTTCGCCAACGTGGTGGACGACCACCTGATGGGCATCACCCACGTCATCCGCGGCAGCGAGTATCTTTCCTCCACCCCCAAGTACAACCTGCTGTATCAGGCCTTCGGCTGGGACATCCCCACCTACATCCACTGCCCGCCGGTCATGAAGGACGCCCAGAACAAGCTCTCGAAGCGCAACGGCGACGCCAGCTATCAGGACCTGGTGGCCAAGGGTTACCTGAGCGATGCCGTGATGAACTACATCTGCCTGCTGGGCTGGAGCCCCAAGGGTGAGTACGCCGAGCAGGAAATCTTCAGCCTGGACGAGCTGGTGAAGATCTGGTCCCCGGACGGCATCTCCAAGTCCCCGGCCATCTTCGACCCCCTCAAGCTGCGGGCCATCAACGCGGAGTATATCCGCCGCCTGTCTCCCGAGGAGTTCCAGAAGAAGGCGGAACCGTGGATCGACAAGGCCGTGCACACTCCCATCAACAAGAAGCTGCTGTGCGCGAACCTGCAGCCCCGGTGCGAAGTGCTGGGTGAAATTCCCGAACAGTTGGACTTCTTTGACGCCATGCCGGACTACGACGTGAGCCTGTACGCCAACAAGAAGCAGAAGACTACGCCGGAGACGGCCAGGGAAGCGCTGGAAGCCCTGCTGCCTGTGCTGGAAAATGCAGACTTTGATAATCGTGACGCCGTGTTCGATGCCTGCAAGGCCAAGGCCGAAGAACTGGGCAAGAAGAACGGCTGGCTGCTCTACCCGCTGGGCATTGCCCTTTCCGGCAAGCAGCGCACCCCCGGCGGCGGCACCGACCTTGCCTGCATGATGGGCC
>OLOT01002135.1_pt1 | contig 10383 bp, 12 predicted proteins | sample 1671991 | NCBI WGS metagenome assembly OLOT01 (sample SAMEA3136634, study PRJEB25190) | human gut metagenome | biome: human gut; feature: human-associated habitat; material: faeces | place: Austria | collected 2013
TTTTATGCGAAAAGGAGCAAAAAGATGTTTGAAAATCGAAAATTTATAACAAGAGGTGTATTATGCAACATTCCTGTTGAACTAGCAGATCTCATGTGGCACATGGTTCTGACGATGGAGGCCGAGGCCAAAGACTATCTGCAGGTGTTCAAGCTGACAAAAACGCCGTCCGGACAGCACATTGTTCACATGCAGGAACAGCCGCTGTACCGTTACGAACTCGATGTGCCGTGTACCGACGCGGTAGATGAGAAAGTTTACGTCATTGATGACGGAACACATAGTACGATGCTTTTAGCGTCGGAGTATTAAATGGAAAGATTGGAGGATTTTACAATGAACGAGACTCGTATTTGTGCAAACTGCGGTGTGGAACATCCGATTGACATGATGTTTGAAGTGGAAGGCGATTGGCTCTGCGAGGATTGCGCCGACCGGTTGACCGTAATCTGCGACCACTGCGCCGAGCGGGTCTACGAGGAAAACGCCGTCGAGGACGATACCCACACACTCTGCGATCACTGCTTTGATGAGTATTACGTCCGCTGCGATGACTGCGGACGCATTATTCACCGCGACCGCGCGTACTGGGACGGTGACGACAACGCTTACTGCGCGTCCTGCTGGGACGAGCACAGCGAGGTCATCCACGAGTACAGCTACACGCCCGACCTTGTGTTCCACGGAAAAGGTCTGCGGCATTTCGGCGTCGAACTCGAAATCGATGACGGCGGCACGGTCAACAGCAACGCGGAGAAGTTGTTGAACATTGCCAATGCTAATGGTGAAAATCTGTATATAAAGACGGATGGTAGCCTAGACGAAGGCTTGGAACTCGTAACGCATCCTATGACACTGGACTACCACCTGAATGAAATGCCGTGGGCGGAAGTCCTTCGCAAGGCGCAGAGCATGGGTTATTTGAGCCACGCGGCCGGGACTTGTGGACTTCATGTTCACATCTCTCGCCTTGCGTTCGGCTGCACCTACGAGCAGCAGGAAGCCGCGATTGCGCGGTTGCTGTACTTTGTAGAGAAATTCTGGGCGGAGCTGCTGCGCTTCAGCCGCCGCACGCAGTCCCAGATGAATCGCTGGGCGGCACGGTACGGCATCCGCCTCACCCCGTCCGAGCAGATAAACCACGCGAAGAATTCCTGCGCCGGACGTTACACGGCGGTCAATCTCACCAATTCGGATACGGTTGAAATCCGCATGTTTCGTGGGACCTTGAAACTGAATACTTTGAAAGCCACCTTGCAGATGGTCAACCATCTCGTCGAGGTGGCTGTTTCTATGTCTGACACCGCTGTACAGGAGCTTAGCTGGTTTGATTTTCTGGACGACATCACCGAGCCAGAACTTATCCAGTATCTCAAGGAGCGCCGCCTTTATGTAAATGAACCCGTAAACACTTCGGAGGAGGAGTAATATGTGCAGTTTATTCGGCTTAATCGACTTTAAGAAGTGCTTGAGCACCCACACGAAGAACAAAATTTTGAACACGTTGGCGCGTGAATGCCAAGTGCGCGGCACGGACGCGACCGGTATCTCGTACAATTTCAACGACCGCCTTCGGATCTACAAGCGCCCCCTTCCCGCTCGGAAAATGAAGATTCACATTCCGCACGGCGTAAACGTCGTGATGGGTCATACGCGTATGACCACACAGGGTAATGCGCAGTTTAACCAGAATAACCATCCGTTTCTTGGTCACGTTGACGGCAGCAGTTTTGCTCTCGCGCATAATGGCGTTCTCTGGAATGACAAAGAATTACGCATGGAAGAAAACCTTCCGATGACAAGCGTGGAAACGGACAGCTACGTTGCCGTTCAGCTTTTAGAGAAAAACAAGACCCTCGACTTCGACAGCCTGAAATCTATGGCTGAAGCGGTCGAGGGTTCTTTCGTCTTTACCGTATTGGATAAGGACAACTCCATCTGGTTTGTTGTCGGAGACAACCCGTTGTGCATCATGTTCTATGATGGATTTCTGATTTACGCCTCGACACAGGAAATTCTTTGCAAAGCAATCAAAAAGCTGCGGCTGAAAGCGCCCACCGATATTCTGGAGCCAAAGGAGGGCGAGATTTTGAAGATTGACCGCAATGGCCGTATCACTACTGGGGCATTCGCACCAAGGACAAGCTATGAGCATTGGTGGCGGCGTTATTCTCCATATTACCGCAGTTACTACGAGGACACACCGACCAGTTATGACGATCTGTTCAGCGTGGCGAAGGCGTTCGGCGTAACCGCTGATGAAGTGCAGGCACTCTTGGATTACGGCTGCTCCGAGGAAGAAATCGAGGAAATGCTGTACGACCCGGAACTCTTTCACGAGATGACCGGCGAATTGTTATACGCATATTGATTGAAGGGAGGCGATGCGCATGATTGCACTTGGCCCGATCTTTCAGGCCGTCGGCGCAGTGGTTGACCTCATCATCGAGGCCGTCGAGAACTTTTCGGATGACTGAAACGAGGTGAAAGTTTGAACCCAGGCAAAATCATTCTCGGCGTACTGACCGTTATCGGTCTGCTCGCCGATCTTATCGACGATGACTAAGTATCCAACAAGGTCTACCTTTTCGGACAGTGTAAATCCGCAGCAAAAATCTGTCCGAAAAGGTCCGTCTGTAATAAACGGAAATGTCCGGAAAGCGTAAGACCTTTCCGGACACTTTTTTGAGGTGATATGGTGCATAAAACATTCTACTACGCCCGCGTTTCCACGCGCGAGCAAAATCTCGATCGTCAGCTCGAGGCCTTTCGCGCGCTCGGCGCAGATGATCGAGAAATCATCACGGATAAGGAATCCGGCAAAAATCTTGACCGTCCCGGCTATCAGGCGCTCAAGTCTGCTATGCTGCGCTCCGGCGATACGCTTGTCGTAAAGTCGCTCGACCGGCTCAGCCGCAGCAAAGCCGACATACACAGCGAACTGCAATGGTTCAAGGAGAACAACATCCATCTCAAGGTGATCGACCTTCCGACCACCATGATGGACCTGCCGCCGGGACAGGAATGGGTATTCGAGATGGTCAACAACATTCTGATTGAAGTCCTCGGCACGATCGCCGAACAGGAGCGCTTGACCATCCATCAGCGGCAACGCGAGGGCATCAATGCCGCGAAGGCCAAAGGCAAACATCTCGGGCGGCCTTCCACTTCCCTGCCGGACAACTGGGAGGAAGTCCTTGCACTCTGGCAAGCCGGCAAAATCACCGCACGGGAGGCCATGCGGCGAACCGGGATGAAGCGGACAACTTTTTACCGCCGGTGCGCTAATAACTGACGCGCAAAAACTGGGGAAATCGGGGAGTACCCCGATTTTTAATGCAATTTGCGCGCTAAAGGTTTGACGCTTGTTTCAGTTGTTTTGTTGTAGAGAAACGGTATTTTAGACAGAGAGCGATACGCAAGCTGCTCAAGCTCGTTGTACATACCGTCGTAGATGCGTGCTCGAATTTCGTATTCGAGGATATTTTGGATACTATCGCGAATGTTATACGACGCTCTTGATTTTTCAAATTCTGGGAAGCGGACAACCTGCCACATAATGTTGTGCCGCTGGATAATTCCTTGCAAATAGTCGATGACAATGGAGGTGGGTGCAGGGTATTCAAGGAAACGACGATACCCATCGACGTACTCCGAGTGCATGCTGAGCAGCTTTTTGATTTGCCGAATGATACGCAGCATGGCAGGCAGGTGCTGCTCCTGCAGGAGCAGCCCAGCTAACTCGGCATAGGGAGCATCAAAGGGATTGGAGTCTTTGCTGCGGTATGTGTTAGGTGTTGTCGGCGTCAAGTTATACGGACGGTTCGGAAAGCAATTGCTAATATGGTTGCGCAGCAAACCTTCCAAGGTGCCGACCGGCTTGCGGTAATCGGTTGCATACCGCCAGATGGACACCATGGGTTCATTTGATGAATCGGCAAACTGTTTCTCTGAATCGTCATCGTCTTCAAGTAGATCACGTTTGCACAATAGTTCAGACTCAGGAATCTGAATCGAATCATCAACACCATCGAGGTGATGCTGCAGTAAGCCGTATTTCGTCGTTATCGCAAATCCCCAATCTAAATATTCTTTTGCATCACGACGAAACGGGCAATTTGAGGGACATTGCGGGTTGCTTTTGTCTGTAGGAAATTTAATGCGTCGGTATATGTTTTCGTCCGCGGCATACGGGAGTTTAGCACACTTTTCCGCAGATCGGTTCAATAGACATACCGAAGATAGACTGCCGAACTTATTTTTAAGTTTTGAATACAAAACAAGATTGATGGCGGCGCGTCTGCCGGTCATGGTAGTCATACGTTTAACGCGAGCGGGCTCGTTCTGCTGGGAAATGCGTTTTATGAGCTTGCGCCGATGTTTTCCAGTTGTGCAGCGTAGAATTACCTTGGTTGAGCCGGAAAAAGCGTGATACAGGAACAATGGCGTTAAACGATGCCAACGCTTGTCTTGATAGCAGGCATTCAGCAGTCGGTAGATTGCTGCGTAATAAGGGCGTTGCTCAAGAGGTTGCTTAACTGTATATAGTATGTCCTCGTAAGTACGGTTGCGTACAGCATATAAGGTAGATCGGACATACTGCTCGAATAGAGCGATTGTGGTTTTTAGCTTGGAGAGGAATTCTGAATCGGAGCACTCCTGCGGAAATTGCGGACAGTCTGATGAGATTTTATTGAGTTCATCAATCAGATGCTTACTGCACAGGAATGAATCCTGTTGACGGCGTATCTGTTTATTCAGTTCGGAGTAACGCCGTTCGTTTTCCTCCAAAAAATACTGGTGCACGGTGGTCGGAATCCATTCATGTTCGCAGATAAGTTGAGCGCGGCGAGCATTTTCAAATGCAGCGATGAAATAGTATCCGGAGTCTTGAAAATTATGTGGGTAATGTTTATTTCGATAAAACTTCTTGATTTCCTCGGTTGATAGTGGAACCTTTTTCGAAAGCTCGAGCAATTCCACATAAATCTGTCTTCCTAGCTCAAGGTCTCCTTGGGCTGTCTTAATATCTTCAAGGCCTTGTTGAAGCAGCGCTTTAGCTGACATGCTGGACGCCTCCTGAACATGTGTCCAGACGTAATTATTTAACAGCAAGGTGTCCAGTCCGACATCAGGCTCGATGCCATGCCCATCGCCGGGATAATTGCCGAGGTCGCGTTGATCAGCAAAATAGAATGAGCGGTCAGTCAGAAAGCGGAGCAGCAGTTCTTCGGAGCACTGACCTTGCTGGCACAACCAGTCGGCGAAACGGAGTTTGCTGTAGAGCGGTTCGCCATAGCCGTCTGCCAGCTGGTGGAAATTCTCGTGCGCGTTATAAAGCTCGTCAGCCTCAGATTGCGGCAAATCGGTGCAGTCAAAACGAGGGTTTAGTAGGTTGATGACGCGGTTTTGTTCGTCAAGATGTTCGCGGTTATCTTTATTTAGGTTCGGGTTGTGGCTGCGAGATAAATTGCGTTCGGATTCGGTCATTGGGCATGCCTCCTTGATTACAGTATAAATGAATTGACTATAAAAAGCAATTTAAATTAGTTACGATAAATAGAGATAATCTAATTATTACCCTATTTGATCACGGAGTTTATACTGAAAATAGAAAGGAGGAGGCACAATGACCATTGAGAATATCCGGCCGGCCTCGATTTATTCGGCACCTGTTGAGGAGGAGCGTAAGGCGGAACTTCCTGGCAAGAAGAAACCGCATGAGCGCAAACTCAAGAGGAAATTCAAGCGAAAGCTTAAGGCGGCCAAGGCGAACGGAAAGAGAGCAAAGCGCGACGCTAAGCGTGCGTGCCGCGCACAGCATAACGCCGAGCGCGAGCGGGATACCGTAGCAGCGGAGAACGCACTGTTGCATAAGCGCTTGGCGAGCAAGGATCAGGATGTTACCGACGCTTTGCGTGACGAGGACGGCTTTATCCAACTGAAGGAAAGGAATGGTAAAAATGACTGAAAAGACCGTAGATCCGAACGGCGCGATTTTGAACGCAAGAATCGATGCGGTGCATGTCTATCAGGAGATGGACGGTGGTGACACCAACTTCGCGTTGACTCTGATTCAGGACGGACAGCAGCATACGCTGCCGCCGTACTCGGTGAACAACATCGATCGGTTCCGCATCGGCAAGATTGATCCGCGATTCGTCGCACTTGACGAGGACGGCAAGGCAACGGATACCCGTGTGCAAGCTGTCCTCAAGGAGGCAATTTCGCAAGAGATCCGGAAAGGACGCTGCGGCGTGCTCCTCAATCGTACTGGCTGGGCGAAATTACCTAATGGGCGTCATGTGTACAATACAGGCACGCAGGTGATAGGAGATACCGGTGGGATGGAGGTCAAGCTGTCTGACACGCTGCCGCAACTGGAATTGACGGATCAGTGCATTGAAATGGAAGACAAGTGGCTGCTCCGATCCTATCTCCGAAAGCTGAGCCGCGAACCGGACATCCTGATTTTGCTGGCAGCGCACATGGTTCGATCGCTTCTGGCGTCGATGTTCGAGCGGCTGGGATTCCCACTGCGGTACATTCTATACTTAGTGGGTATCCAAGGCTCCGGTAAGACGACGGCCGCCAACGATTTCGGTTTGCCGCTGACTGACGTGACGCAGAACACACCAGCTCCGGCAACACGTGCACTCAGCAGTAAGTCTGCGGTACGCGACTTTGCCGCGGAATATCGTGATATGTCGGCACTGCTTGACGACGTATGCACATCCTCCAGTGCGGAAACACGTCGAATTTCGACAAATATTGCAGCCTATACCCTGCGTTTCGCAGCAGATCGCATACCAGAGACCATTTCGCGTCCGGGAGGTGGGCAGCGCAAGGTTCGCTGTACGGTGGGGCTTGTGATTACGGGCGAATTTCCGATGTCGAAGCCGAGTGACTTGACGCGCTGCGTGATCGTTGAGGTGGACCATCAGCTGCGCGGCAAGGAGGCAGACGACCGAGCGGTCAGCAGTGCGGTGGCAACGCGCTTTTTGAAGCATATTACCGAGCATTACGACCTCGTTAGTGCCGAGATAAGCAGTGCATTGTCAGACTTTCATGCGGATGCAGTTGAGGAAGGCGGCCCTCGCCAACAACAACATCTAGGCGAAATTTCTTGTGCGTTCCAGCTGTTGCTGGAATACGCAAGATCAATCGGTGCGATCGATGATGTTGAGATAGCGGAGTGGGGGCTACAGCTGCAAAATGCGCTAGGACGTTCGTTGTCAGCAAATATACGCCTAACGGCGAAGTTTGAACGCGAAAACGTATCAAATGTTGCCAAAGTGATTGTCGATGCGATGAGAAGTGGAACAATATCGTTGGCTAAGAACAAGGAGAAATTCACCCAAAAGCAGAACAAATACGCTGGCTTCGAGGGGCACAAGCACACGGTGGTGTACATCCGCTTGTCCAGTCTGCAGGAGCTGCTGACTTCGGTTAGCGGCAAGGTCTGGACAGATTCTGCCACCGGCAAGCTGCTGCGTGAGAATGGTCTGGTTGAGGTCGGCAAGGACGGCCATACCGCCAAATCAAAGTTTCCAAAACTGGGGCGGTTCGTTCCCCTAAATAAGGAAAACCTCGAAAAACAAGCAAAAATTCGAAAGTGAGGAAAGTAGCATGCCTGAGAACACCATTCAATTCATTCCGCAGCGTCGTTTCTACGACACGGCAACCGTCGCTGAAACCCATCGCCGTCTGCTCGCAGAGGGGCACAATATTTCGGAGAATGCTCTACGCGGATTTATCCGTCAGGGTATTCTGCCGGCCGTTAAGATTGGCCGGAAGTCGCTGTTGTATTACCCGAACGTCATCAAACTGCTGACCGAGGGCAACAACCATGTTTCGTCGGATGACGAGCGGCCGTCGTACATTCCGGCGAAAATTTCGGTATAAGCTGAAGCATGCGGTGCGTCCAAGCGGCGCACCGCATTATTCTGCACGAAAGGAGAGAAAAACGTGCCAAGTATTAAGAAAATTCGCACAAAGTCCGGCTTGAGCTTCAAAATCACGGTTTCGTGCGGCTACGATGAGCGTTACCGCAAGCGCTGCCACTTCAAGACGTGGAAAGCACCGGAAAACTGGTCAGAGCAGCGTGCCGAGCGGGAGGCCCAGAAAGTTGCTTATGAGTTCGAGAACAGCATCAAGCTGGGGTTTCAGCCGGACAACAACAAGACGTTTGCCGAGTATGCAGAGTATGTTATCGACCTCAAGGAGCATACCGGCACAAAGCATAGTACAATCGAGCTGTACAAACACCTGTGCGAACGCATTATCCCTGCGATTGGTCACATTAAGCTGACCGAGCTGCGACCGCAACACCTGAATCGCCTGTACATGGATCTTCTGCAGAACTGTACTAAGCATGTGCTTGACAAGGCACGCTTGAAGGCTGATTTGGGAGCGCTGCTGACCGAGCGGCAGATTTCGCGCGCCAAACTGGCCAAGCTGTCTCGCCTCAACGCAGTTACCATAACGGCAGCCTGCCGCGGACAGGTTATCCGTAAGTCCTCCGCAGACGCAATTTCTGCGGCGCTGGGTATACCGCCGCAAAAGCTGTTCGAGTACATCTTGAATACCGACCACCTCGCGGTTAAAACCGTTCTGCAGCATCATCGTTTCATCTCCACCGTGCTTTCGCAGGCGGAGAAGGAAATGATCGTAACCTACAATGCAGCGGCGCGCGCTACGCTGCCTCGCGCTCAGCGAAAGAAGATCAACTATTTCCAGCCGGAAGAGATCTTCCGCATTTTGCAGGCACTCGAGAGCGAACCGCTCAAGTGGCGGACGATTACCCATCTGCTGATCGTCACCGGTGCACGGCGCGGCGAGATTATGGGGCTGAAGTGGGAGAATGTTCACCTTGATGAGCGCTATCTTTACATTGAGGTTAATCTTCGCTATTCCAAGGCGCGCGGTATTTATGAGGAAACACCGAAAACCGGTGAAACGCGCTTTATCCCGATTCCGGATGAAACTGTCACGCTGCTGCGTGAATATCGTATAGAGCAGGAGAAGCTGCGCAAGCTGAACGGTGATCGGTGGCAGAATGACGAAGGTTTCCTGTTCACGAGGGATGACGGACAGGTCATGCACCCGGACAGCATTACCGCGTGGCTTAATAAATTCAGCAAACGGCATGACCTGCCGCATATCAATCCGCATGCGTTCCGCCATACGGTTGCCAGCGTGCTGATTGCTAACCATACCGATGTCGTTACCGTTGCTCGTCAGCTCGGTCATTCCAGTCCGGCTACGACCGAGATGTACTATGCGCACTTGATTGAGCAGTCTCGCGTGCAGGCAGGCGAGTGCATTGCTGATGTTATGCTGCGCCAGTACAAGCCGACAGATAATAATCAACAAGGCAAATAATCAATAAACGAAAAGAGCGGCATTGCCGCTCTTTTTTACTGTTCAGGCTACCACGTAGTAGCCTGTGCAGTAGCCTCGGTTTTATTTCGCTAAAGCAACACTCAAAAAGATAACAAAAAACCGCTCATTTCGACGAAACAAGCGGTTTAACATGGTACGCCCGGTGCGATTCGAACGCATGGCCTTTGGAGTCGGAGTCCAACGCTCTATCCAGCTGAGCTACGGGCGCGAGTACATGATATAGTATACCAGTCTTTCGGGGATTTGTAAAGCAGTTATTCCGGGGCATTTCGGTCGGTTTGGCCGGAAACGCCCCGGTTTGCATCTTACGCCTGCGCGTCGGCCGGCTGTTTTTTCTTTTTGCGCTTGCGATAGCGGTCCTCCTCGGAGAAAACGCAGCCGCAGTAGTTCTGCATATACAGTCCCAGCTCGCGCGCCTTGTCTTGTCCCTCGCGGAAACGGGGCGAAAAATCGCGGTGCAGATACTTGACGCCGTACTTTTCGGCCATCTGCTCGCAGATCTGACGCATTAGCTCATGATTCTGATACGGACTGACGAACAGCGTCGAAGTGAACTGGTCATAGCCGTGCTCGGCGGCATAGCGAGCCGTCTCCTCGAAGCGAAGCGCGTAGCAGGTCGCACAGCGGTTGTCCCAGTTCGGGTAGACCGCTTCAATAAACCTGCGCAGGCCGTACTCGTTTTCGATCTCCAGCTTGAGATCAATGCTTTTCGCGTACTCAACAAGCGTATTCTTGCGCATTTTGTACTCTTTCATCGGATGGATGTTCGGATTATACCAGAAACCCACCGGCTCGATGCCCTCCTGCCTCAGCGTGTCGATGCACGCGATCGAGCAGGGCGCACAGCAGATATGAAGAAGTGTTCCGGACAAAAAATCAGACCTTTCTGAAATGATAGTGATTGTAACGGTTATACAAACTGAAATTTTCAAATTAGTCTTTGCAAATAACCTTTGAACCTTCACCATCAATTACAAT
>OLOT01002147.1_pt1 | contig 10339 bp, 10 predicted proteins | sample 1671991 | NCBI WGS metagenome assembly OLOT01 (sample SAMEA3136634, study PRJEB25190) | human gut metagenome | biome: human gut; feature: human-associated habitat; material: faeces | place: Austria | collected 2013
GCAGCTGCCGGAGCGGTGCTTAAGCCGCTAGGCGGGAATTGTGCGGTGTTGCCTTAAAACTTTGCAATCAAACGCCGCGTTCCTGCTTGCTGAAAATGCAGCCGCAGTAATCCTGCCGGTACAGGCCGTATTCTGCGCTCAAAGCAAGGCTGCGCTTGTAACCGTCCTTTTTGCGGAACTCGCTTTGCAGGTAGTTCAGGCCGTACTGTTGGGCCAGTTCGCAGCCGATGGTGTTCAGCCGCACAGGGTCCTTGACCGGGGAGATGGAAAGGGTGGTGGTGAACCAGTTAAAGCCGTGTGCCCTGGCGTACTGGGCGGCGCGTTCCAGCCGCATGCGGTAACACACGGTGCAGCGCTCGCCGCGCTCCGGCTCGTTTTCCAGCCCTTTTACCGCAGTGTAAAACTCCTGCGGGTCATACGGCAGCTCCACCACCGTGATGCCGCGGGCAGCGTACCCGGCATCGCGCACAAAACGTTCCAGTTCGGCTTCCCGGCGGTGGTATTCCTCCGGTGGGGCAATGTTGGGGTTATAATATAAAATGGTAACGTCAAAATGGTCGGCCAGACGTTCCAACGTGGCGCTGGAACAGGGCGCGCAGCAGGCGTGCAGCAGCAGCTGCGGGCGCTGGCCATCGCGCTCTAATGCGGCGATGGTTTCTTCCATCACGCGCTCATAATTGATTCGGTTTGCCAATGGTGTTTTCCCTCCTGCATGGCAGCGGCTGCTGCCGCAATCTAACCCCATTATAGCGTATTGCTGGGCAAATTTACACCCCGCACAGGAAGAATAACCGCCACAGCCTTTGAAATATGGAAAATTGCGCGGCGTTTTTTGCAAAATGTTGAATTTTTTATCACGAATTGTTCACATCTATCGGGTATTCTATAGTTGTTCCCAAAAGGAATGGTGCCAGGGAACAGGGAACCGAACACCGTTGGGGCATTGCCAAATGCCCAGGGGAACAACGCAGACTTTTTTCATCCACTCCTCTTTCTCTTTTTTCTTCTTTTCAAGGAAAAACCGCTGCACAGGAACAGGGATCTGTGTGGCGGTTTTTCTTTTTGAATTTGGGTTTGATGAAGCAAACTGAATAAAAATGTGATATAATAACAGGCACAAGCAATTTACCACCAACAGGAGGGGAACAACTATGGTACAGGTCGATTTGATCACCGGCTTTCTTGGCTCTGGCAAAACGACTTTTATGCGGCACTATGCCCGCTATATGGTTCAGCAGGGCTGGAATGTCTGCATTTTGGAAAATGACTTTGGCGCGGTCAATGTGGATGTTATGCTGCTGCAGGATATTTTGGGCGACCATTGCGATATGGAAAGCATCAGCGGCGGGTGCGACTGCGATACCCACCAGCGCCGGATGCGCACCAAATTGATCTCGCTGGCCATGCAGGGCTTTGACCGGGTCATTATTGAGCCGAGCGGTATTTTTGATGTAGATGAATTTTTTGACATCCTGCACGACGAACCGCTGGATAAGTGGTACCGTATGGGCAACGTGATTGCTATTGTGGATGCCAAGCAGGAGCAGCAGCTTTCGCCCCAGTCGGCCTACCTGCTGGCGTCCGAAACCGCCAATGCCGGCATGGTGGTGCTGAGCCGCAGCCAGCTGGCTACCCCGGCCGAGATGGATTCCACGGTAAACTACCTGAACCACGCGCTGGAGCAAAACGGCTGCGCCCGCCGCTTTGGCGCAGATGTACTGCGCAAAAACTGGGAGGACCTGACCCCGCAGGACCTGGCCGCCGTTGCCGCCTGCGGCAGCAAGCAGGCCAGCTATGAAAAAATGCACTTTGACCAGCACGATGTGTTTTCTTCGCTCTATTTTATCGACCGTCACTTACCCCTGCCGCGGCTGAAAGAAGTGGTGAATGAACTGTTTGCCGATGCCTCCTGCGGCCGCATTATGCGCATTAAGGGCTTTACTTCGGATGGAAATGGCTGGCTGGAGCTGAACGCCAGCCGCGACGCCATGACCTTAAAACCCATTGCCAAAGCGCAGGAAGTGATCATCGTGATCGGTGAGCAGCTGAACCGCGCTGCCATTGAGACACGCTGGAAAGAGGTTTGAAACCACTGAACCTGCTGAACGAAAGCCGAATGCAGGAAAAAGGTTAAATCAAAATTCCCTCACAGTGGTCAATTTCGTGCTGGATGATTTCCGCCGTCCAGCCGGTAAACGTTTTAAGCCGCGTCTGGAATTTTTCATTCTGCCACTGCACTTTGATGACTTTGTGGCGCTTGGTTTTCCGCGTGCCGGTAAGCGATAAGCAGCCTTCGTCCGTTTCATAGGCTCCGGACTGTTTGACGATGACCGGGTTGAACATGACCATGTATTCGCCGTCATTCTCAAAAGCGATGATGCGTTTGTTCACGCCGATCATGTTTGCCGCCATACCCACGCAGCCATCCTTGTGGGCAATCAGAGTTTCCATCAGGTCCTGCGCTACGCCAAGGTCCGCCGCCGTGGCGGGCGCGGCTTTCTGCGCAAGAAAAGTCTCATCTTTGCAAATTTCACGAATCATTTGGGGATGCTCCTTAACTGTTTTTTCTACATTGTATCAGCCAAGAGGAAAATACACAAGAAAGAAAACGATAACAAAAAATATCTGCCCGCTCTACGATTATATTTAGCGATAGAACTGGTGCCATCTGAAGAGGAAGCTTATGATTTGTGCCTTCAATGCCAGAGGCTTTTTAATGGATCCGGCGATGAGATCGGCCTTTGGGCTTAAGGGCAAAGCGGATGATAAAACGATCCAAAAACAACTCATATTAAAAAGATTTCTTATGGTTCATTAAACGGTGCGCTGGTTCCCGATCAGGATAAGGATAAATTTGAAACGTGCTTTGTTTTCAATTCGGAACAGATGGATTCCTTCGCCAGCGGAAAACAACGATCGCGCTCAAATATCATCCGGATGCTGGAACGATGGATGCACGAAAGAAAGCGAATCCGGATGTGTACAGGGATTTGGTGCACGACTTACAAAGAAAATAGGCAAGTGTGTACTAAAGTGTGTACTTGCAAAAGAAAAAGCCGTAGACTCTAACGAATCTACGGCTTTTATTTTGGTCGAGGTGACAGGACTCGAACCTGCGGCCTCGTGGTCCCAAACCACGCGCGCTACCAGCTGCGCAACACCTCGTGAACATTTCTATTATATCTGTTCACGCCGTGTGCGTCAAGTGCTAAATTTGGGAGATGACGAAGAAGAGGCGGCAGGTGCGCACAATATGCACTCCTGCGGTCTCAATAAGTGCAAGTGTTTTTTGCTGAAACAATAACCCGTTTACACATTCCCCTTGCCGATGCCCCATTTTTTGAAATACCGGCCCATGCTCTTCAACTGCATTTTGAACTTGCCTGCGTCCCGCATGGGGTCGCGGTGCCAGGCGTGGGTGGCGGTGAACTGCGGCAGCAGGTAGACAAGCCCTTGGCGCAGAGCACGCTGGGTCAGGTCGGCATCCTCCACATACATAAAGTATTCGGGGTCAAAACCGCCGATGGTTTTGAACACATCGGTGCGGATGGCGGCAAAGCTGCCGGTGCAAAACTCAATGGGGCGGGGGATCGTCAGGTCCTCATCCTGCATGGTGTAATGTTCGTCAGCTTTTTGCATCACACCGCCAAACCGCGGGGCCAGCTGGCGGGCCAGCAGCAGCCACGGGGTGGGCTTGCGGCGCGGCAGGTTCTGGATGCCCCCATCCGGAAAATAGAGCTGCGGCGTGGCCATCACAACGCCGGGGTGGTCCAGCAGCCATTGCGCCATCTGGGGCAGGATGTCATCGTGAATGATCACATCCGGGTTCAGGATAAAGTGTACATCGCTGGTCAGGCGGTCCATAATGCTGTTGTGGCCCTTGCCGAAGCCGAGGTTCTTGGGCAGGCAGATTACCTGCACGCGAGCATCGTCAAAATCTGTCTGCGCCAGGCGGGGGCCGCAGCCGTCAGGGCTGGCGTTATCCACCACATACAGGGCAAAGTCATCGCCAGGGGTGTTGGCCAGCACGCTGCGCACGGCAGCGCACACTTCATCATAATCACAGTATGCCACAATACAGGCACTGATCTTCGGCATACGTCCTCCTCAGGTGCGGGGCGGGTCCACCACGGCTTCCAGATCATCCAGGTCATAGGGGGTGTTCTGGTAGACATAGTAGTTCAGCCAGTTGGTATACAGCAGGTGCGCATGGGCACGCCAGCGGAAAATGGGGTCCTTGTTGGGGTCATCGTCCGGGTAATAGTTGACCGGCACATGAATTTCCTTGCCCGCCTTTACATCGCGGCGGTACTCGGCATCCAAAGTGTACTTGTCGTATTCCGGGTGGCCGATGACAAAAATCTGGCGGCCGGACTCAGTGGAAAGCAGCATGGGGCCGGCAACATCGCTTTCGGCCAGCATGCGCAGCTCCGGGGCGGCATCAATATCGGCGCGGTTCAGCCCGGCCCAGCGGCTGTGCGGGGCATAGAATACTTCGTCAAAGCCGCGCACCAGCGGATTGGAGGGCCGCACCACGCGGTGCTCGAACACGCCGAACATTTTTTCCGGCAGGTGTACCTTGCGCACGCCGAAGTGGTAATACAGCCCGGCCAGCGCACCCCAGCACAGATGAATGGTGGAATATACGTTTTCGCGGCTGTAATCCATGATCTCGCACAGCTCGTTCCAGTAGTCCACATCCTCATAGTCCAGGTCCTCAATGGGGGCACCGGTGATGATCATACCGTCAAAGCGCTCATTGCGCACCGCATCAAAGGTTTTATAAAACGCCTTCATGTGCTCCTGCGGGGTGTGGGTGGTATCATGGGTCTTGGTCTGCAAAAAGGTCAGCTGCACCTGCAGGGGGCTGTTGGCCAAAAGGCGTGCCAGCTGGGTTTCCGTTACAATTTTGGTGGGCATCAGGTTCAAAATCAGGATGCGCAGGGGACGGATCTGCTGGGTCTGCGCACGCTGCTGGTGCATGACAAACACGTTCTCGCGCGAAAGTTCGCCATAGGCGGGCAGCTCTTTGGGAATGATCAAAGGCATAAACAGTAAACTCCTTAACGGTCAGATCTGGTCAAGTGCCTGGGCAATATCGTGGATCAGGTCGTTCTTATCTTCCAGACCGCAGCTCATGCGCACCAGGTCGGGCTGAACACCGGCGGCAATCAGTTGCTCGTCGTTCATCTGGCGGTGGGTGGAGCTGGCGGGGTGCAGGCAGCAGGTGCGGGCATCGGCCACATGGGTCTCAATGGCGGCAATCTTCAGGTGGCCCATAAAGGCAGCGGCGGCTTCGCGCCCACCCTTTACGCCAAAGCTGACAACGCCGCAGGAACCATTGGGTAGGTACTTTTCGGCAACAGCATGGTACTTATCGCCCGGCAGGCCGCAGTAGTTCACATAGGCAATCTTCGGGTGGCTGGCCAAAAACTCTGCCACAGCCTGGCCGTTCTCGCAATGGCGGGCCATGCGCACATGCAAGCTTTCCAGGCCAAGGTTGAGCATGTAGGCGTTGATGGGGCTCTGCACGCAGCCAAAGTCACGCATCAGCTGTGCGGTTGCCTTGGTGATGAAAGCGCCCTCCTTGCCAAAGTGCTCGGCATAGGTGATACCGTGGTAGCTGTCATCAGGGGTGCACAAGCCGGGGAACTTATCGGCATGAGCCATCCAGTCGAACTTGCCGCCGTCCACAATGGCACCGCCCAGGGTTGCGCCGTGGCCGTCCATGTACTTGGTGGTGGAATGGGTCACGATATCGGCACCCCATTCAATGGGGCGGCAGTTGACGGGGGTGGCAAAGGTGTTATCCACAATCAGCGGCACACCGTGGGCGTGGGCTGCATTGGCAAACTTTTCAATATCCAGCACCGTCAGGGCGGGGTTGGCAATGGTTTCGCCAAAGACAGCCTTGGTGTTGGGCTGGAACGCGGCGTTCAGCTCTTCCTCGGTACAGTCAGGCGAGACAAAGGTGGCGGTAATGCCCATCTTTGCCATGGTGACGGAGATCAGGTTGAAGGTGCCGCCGTAAATGGAGCTGGAAGAAACGATGTGGTCGCCCGCGTTGCAGATGTTGAACAGGGCAAAGAAGTTGGCTGCCTGGCCGGAACCGGTCAGCATACCGGCGGTGCCGCCCTCCAGTTCGGTAATCTTGGCGGCGACGGTATCGCAGGTGGGGTTTTGCAGGCGGGAATAAAAATAACCGCTGGCCTGCAGGTCAAACAGCTTGCCCATATCGTCGGAGCTATCATATTTGAAAGTGGTGCTCTGCACAATGGGAATCTGGCGGGGTTCGCCGTTGCCGGGGGTATAGCCGCCCTGTACGCACAGGGTATTGATGCTGTATTTGCTGGACTGATCCATGATCTTACTTCCTTTCCGCAAAAGCGGTAATATTTAATCTTATTGTAAAGGTTTTGGTGGGTAAAATCAAGGGCGGCGGGGGATAGTTGCCATAAAACAGGAAAGGAACACAAAAATGCCGCCTGATTTGCGGCAGGCGGCGGGGACGTTTGGGAAAATGCATGGTGTGTGAGGGAGATTGTTTTTTTTTTGAAAGCAAGCAATGCAACAAGGCCCATCCAGCGGGACGATGCAAGCATCGTCCCCTACAAATTGCTGGAGGCGTTGCAGAAATTTAGGGCAATACCGCATAATTCTAAGTGCCGATACGGCGAGCGAGGTGCCGCAGCTGTCGGAGCGGTGCTTAAGCCGCAAGGCGGGAATTGTGCGGTATTGCCTTAGCATCGGCTTTCTTGCAGAATAAAAGCGCAGAATTTGGAACAAAATACCTGGCTTAATCCAGCATCCCAACCTCGGTATAATTCGGGGTGCCGGTCAGGTAATCGGCATACGAGATCAGCCCAAAATAGCGGTGGGAGGATTGAATCGTGTAGGGTGCGCCGTCCGTTCCGGTTGTGGTGCGGGTGTATGGCTCCGTACGGCAGAGCACCAGCAGCCGGTCTTGCAGCTGGGCCATGATGGTGGTGCTGGTGTGGTCGTACCCGTTCCAGTTCAGCGGCGGCAGGGCGGGCTTTTCCGCTACGGTGCCGGCGGCAAGGTCAACCAGGTAGACGGGTGTTTTTGTTTCGGCGTTGTCGTCCGTCCAGTCGTTGGAATAGTACTCCACAACCAGCTGGCCGTTCAGGATGCGGGTAATTGTCACATCAAACGCACCGCGCCCCTCATATGGGTCAGGCGGCAGGGCATCGGTTACGGTGCGGGTCTGCCGGTCAGCCAGCCCGGTGGCGGTCAGCTCGCCGGTGGTGTAGTCATATTCATATAAAGTATCGTCCAGCACAGCGGTACTTATATGAGTGGTGCGCCCGGCGGAAGCGTTGGTGATCGGGTATTCCCGCAGCAGTTCTGCCGCGCCGGTGTCGGCATCTACTAGATACAGGCAGGAAGTCTGTGGCTCACTGCTGTCATAATAAGGAGATACCGAAACCACCAGCTGCCGCCCGGTGCAGCCGATGATGTTGGCGGATTGCCCGCTGGTATCCCCGGCATCAAACAGGGTGGTGATGCCGCCGGTGGACAGATCGAGGCGTTTGATGCGGTCATAGCTGTCCCCGCTGGGGCAGGTGGAAAACCAGAGGGAAGAACCGTCCGTGCAGCAATAGAAACTTGAAATGTAATTGCAGTGGTACAATACCTGTTCCACGCCGTAATCCTGATTCAGCCGCACGATGGACATGCCGTCGGAATCATATCCATAGACAAAGGAAAGATAAGTGCCGTCCCCAACCGGGCAGGGCAGCGTGACGGGCACGCCGGTAAAAAAGCAGGCCGGGCAGCTTGGACTGTCATGCGTGCAGCCGGTAATATGGCAGGCCGGGGCCTGGGTACCGGTCTGGTAGTCCGCATAGAGCACCTGCTGGTAATCGCCCGAAGCGGCAGTCATGGAGGTATAATATCCGTTTTCATCCCCTTGGTACAGCAGGCGCAGGCTGGGCAGATCAGGTTTCGCTGCCGGTTCCGCGGCGGCAGGGGAGGGGAACGGCTCCGCCGCAGAACTGCCGGAAGAGCCCGGCACAGCGCTGCAGCCGGAAAAGGCAACACAAACGGCGGGCACAAGCAGCAGTGCAGCCAGGCGCACAGCGCACGGCATGGTCTGGTTGAACGTCTTTTTCATGGGGCAGACCTCCTTTATGGCGTAACATCCCCGCGGTAAGCGGCGGCATCCTGCGGGGAGAGCGATGCTGCCGACACCCGCAGCCCTTGCCCGCTGCGGGCCACGCAAAGGTAAAGCTGGGCACTGACGCTGTAGCGTACCGCGCAGGGCTCGTGCAGCTGCAGGGGCAGCGTTTCCCAATCGGTGATCGCATCCCCGCCTAAAAATGCGGCGTAAGCATCCGCTATTTCATCCAGCGCGGAATCCGCAAAGCTGCACTGCTCCACCGTAAACCCAACGGGCAGGCCGCTGGCTGTCAGGGTGAGGGTGACATGGTTCTCATCGGATGTAAAAACATATTCGCTCTGGCCGGTATCGTCAGTGTAGGTAGTACAACTGTCTGTTTGCTGCGTGGCGGAAAGAAGCACATCCGCCATGCTGGCAGGCAGTACCCCGGCCGCCTGCAGCTGCTGCACCGCGGCAAGGGTGGGGGCAGTGCTGGCTGGAGTTGAATCAGGCTCCACCATGGTGCGGGATGTATTTTGCCAGGTCATACGCCAGCAGTAAAGCTCCCGTGCGGCAGCACAGCTGCGCCCGGCGGGGCTTAACGCTTCAGCATCCTGCTGCACCGCAATGCTGTGCCCGGCGGCACGGTCCAGCACGGCAAAAACCGGCAGCGGCAGGGCCAAAGCCGCTGCAGAAAGTGCAATAGCCACAGCAGCCAACCGCAGTGCAGGCGGAAAAAACATTTTCCTTTCCCTCATGGCTCCACCTCCGGTTGGCTGCCCGCTTTTTGCAGGCAGAAGCTGATCGTGGTTCCCTGGCTGGGCACACTTGCAAATTGCAGCGTTGTGCCGTGCAAGGCGGCAATTCTGGCGCACAGGGCAAGCCCCATGCCGCTGCCGCCCTGCTCCCGTGCACGGGATTTATCTACCATATAAAACGGCTCGGTAATGCGGGCCAGTTCCTGCGGCGGAATGCCGCAGCCGGTATCCTGTACGCGGATGGTCAGCCGGGTGGGTGTTTCGTCCAGCAGCACTTCCACTTTGCCATCCGCCGGGGTGGCTTTGCGGGCATTCTGGATCAGGTTGTACAGCATATCGCACAACAGTTCCGGCTGGGCCAGCACCACGGCGTCACTGCGGGGTAGGGTGGGCACCGGGCTGCCCTGGGGCAGGGCGCGGCGCAGGCTTTGCAGCACACGGCCCAGGGGTACGGCTTCCAGCTGCGGGGGCTGTTGTTCCAGCCCCATCAAAGCCAACAGATTCCCGCTCAACGCTTCCAACCGCTTGCTTTCGTGGTAGATATAATCAGCGGCGGTGCGGCGGGTGGCGGGGCTCACCTCGCCGCTGCGCAGGATATCGGCAAAGCCGAGGATGCTCGTCATCGGGGTTTTCAGCTCGTGGGTAAACGCGGCCACAAAATCATCTTTCTGGCGGGCGTTCTGCTGCAAGGTCTGCACGGTGCCCTCCACCGCCTGGGCCATCTCGTCAAAGCTGCGGCTTAAACTGGCAATTTCGTCACTGCCATGGATGGCCGTGCGCTGGCTGTAGGCCCCGGCGGCAATCTGGCGGCTGGCCTGCTCCAGCTGCTCCAGCGGGCGGGTCATGCGGCGGCAGAGCAGCAGAACCAGGCCCCCGGCCAGCACCATGGCCAAAAGTTCTACGATCAGTGCATTTCGGGTGCGGGCCTGCCGCGCCTGCCACACGGGGGCGGCATCCTGCGCAATGACCAAGGTGATGCAGCGTTCCGGCAGCACGACCGTTCCGGCGCACAGCAGGGTATGGTTGTTCGCCAGCACCATGCGCGGCTCGCCATCCTGGGCAAGCAGGGCTTCCACTTCGGATAAGGGAACCGCGGTGGGCAGGGCATAATACAGGGAGGTTCCATCCACACTGTAAGCGGCGCAGGCAAGGCTGTTCTGCTCGGTGATGGCCTGCAAATAGCTGCCCACCCGTGCGGCCAGGCTGCCGCTGGTGGGGGTGACCAAGGTGCGCTGCATGGCGCGGCTTTCCCGCTGCCAGTCTGCAGATAACGTTTCCTGCGCGGTGTGCAGCTCCTGCCGGAACTGCTGCCCGATCAGCACCGTGTTGCACAGCGAAAGCACAACTGCCAGCACCACCAGCAGGGCAAGGGTCAGCTTGTGGGCAAACTTCATGGCAAAACTCCTGTTTTATGGCAATACCGCATAATTCTAAGTGCCGATACGGCGAGCGAGGTGCGGCA
>OLOT01002148.1_pt1 | contig 10337 bp, 6 predicted proteins | sample 1671991 | NCBI WGS metagenome assembly OLOT01 (sample SAMEA3136634, study PRJEB25190) | human gut metagenome | biome: human gut; feature: human-associated habitat; material: faeces | place: Austria | collected 2013
GCTACGAGCGCGCCGCGGGGCGCGAGGCCTATCGGGCCGGCCACTACGACAGGAGCCTGGCAACGACGTCCGGCGAGGTCACGCTGCGCATGCCCAAGCTCAAGGGGATGAGGTTCACCACGGCGATCATCGAGCGCTACCGGCGCCGCGAGACCAGCGTCGAGGAGGCGATGATCGAGATGTACCTGGCCGGCGTCTCGACGCGCAGGATCGAGGACGTCTCCGAGATCCTGTGGGGGTCGAGCGTGTCGGCGGCGACCGTCTCGAACCTGAACGAGAAGGCGTTCGCCGCGGTCGAGGAGTGGCGAAACCGCCCGCTCGTTCGCGCCTACCCCTACGTCTACGTCGACGGCATCTACCTGAAGCGCAGCTGGGGCGGGAGCTACGAGAACGTGGCGGTGATGGTGGCGATAGGCGTCAACGACGACGGCTACCGCGAGGTGATAGGCGCCGCCGAGGGCTTCACCGAGTCGGCCGAGTGCTGGCGGGAGTTCCTCTCGTGGCTGAAGTCGCGCGGGCTGCGCGGGGTCAGGATGTTCACCGGCGACAAGGCCGCCGGCATGGTCGGCTCGATCGCCGAGGTCTTCCCGAACGCCGCCTACCAGCGCTGCACGGTCCATTTCTACCGCAACGCGCTGGCGAAGGTGCCCAAGTCCAAGAGGCCCAAGGCGGCCGCGATGCTCAAGGCCATACACGCCATGGAGTCGCGCGAGGCCTCCGAGGCCAAGGCCCTCGAGGTGGCCGACGAGCTCGACTCAATGAGGCTGAAGGAGGCCGCGAAGGTCGTCCGCGACGGATACGCCGAGACCCTGACGTACACGCGCTTCCCGCGCGAGCACTGGCGGCGCATACGCACCAACAACGCCATCGAGCGCCTGAACCGCGAGATCCGCAGGCGCACGCGCGTGGTCGGGACGTTCCCCGACGGGAAGAGCGCCCTCATGCTCGTGACCGCGAGGCTCAAGTACGTGGCCGAGAGCGAGTGGGGCTCGAGGCGCTATCTGGACGTGACTCTGCTGGAGGGGTAGCCGCACCGGACGGCGGGCTTATGAGGCTGTCGGAAAAGTGCGCAAGATTCTTGACGGTACCCGAGGTATCGTAGACACACAGTCATTTGATGCGTCTCTTCTCGCTCCCGGAACAAAAGACGCATGCCTTGTGTGGCGCGTTGATGCCGCCTTTGGAGATCTTGTAGGAACGATCGAGCTGAGTGCAACCCTTCTTGAACTGTTTGTTTGAGTTTGGAGGGAGTGCGTCTTACTGTCATTCTTGAAAGTAAATCAGTTCGATCTTTTTGAACGGTTCGGACTCGATTGTTAGAAACCCTCTATCGTCCAGCATGTTGGATAGTCGCCCGTCGATTTCGCCCGGCTGAGGAAGCAGAGCAAATCTAAACTCAAACTGATCCATATAAGTTTTACGTTTGTGAAAAAGAAACTTGTAGATCGCCGGACAGCCGTTTCTCATATCAGCTATATCTTGATTGGATAGCCGGGGCTCCCCGTATTCAACAATTCTCGAAAGAAAAGCCAAGTCGTTGGATGCTGCGAATTCCCCCAGCTTCTCGTTCATTTCTTCCTCTGGGAAAATTACCCCATAGCCTTCCGTAAAGTCATGCGTATGACGATTGAGAAACTCAAGATATTGGTTGCCGAATTGGGCTAGATAGCGACCTCTGTCCGTTCCCGCCGATTCCAACGCCCCAACGCTTAATGCCGTTGAGCACAATAAAACAGACTCCTCGACTTCAGGGATGCGAATAGGAATATCAATAGTTGGATTGGATCCGCTATGCATAATTTCCTCTGCATAGCCCTCCGCTAGTGATTCATGGGACAGATTTGGCAGAAGCTGAGCAGGCAAGGTCCTGATACCCTCATAGCTGTCGCCTATGTCAGGATCATCTTCTTCCATTTGCCTGTATCTTTTTATTGTCGAGAGAAGAAACCTCCCCGAGGCAAATTGCTCGGCATACTCTGCTTTATCGAAAAATCTCAGGCGAGGTTTTTCAAATTCAATCTGCAAGATACTTTGCCTCTCGTTCTCGTACGCGTTGTTGTTACTTGAGCATGGAAAGGATTCTCTCCTCAAGCAGCGCCCGGCGCTGCTTGTAAAAGTCCCCGAAGTGACCAATATCCAAGGGAACGTCTGCGGGAAGAATCGCACGCTTGACGAAGATAGCCTGCTGATCGTCATTCATATCGTTGAAATACTCGAGTAGCGACATGTCGTTTTTGCTTTCGTTGAGCCTGCCTTCCAGAAGCTGAAGATTGGCCAGACGGTTTCTCCAGCTACGCCATTCGCTCCACTCTTCGGCGCTGACACCTGAAGGCTTACTCTCGCTGAATCTGTCCTCTGGATGTAGGTGATCTTGGTGGTAGGTGATATCGCTCTTGCTCCACTCGCGATTCAAGAGGTAGAGAGCCTCCCCGGCAACGCCGCTGCCCTTCTCGGCGTCTAAGATGTCGTCAATTCGAGCCTGGGTCACTCTCAGATCATTCATCTGCTCAAGCATCTCAACAGTTATCTCGAAATCGTACTCGTTGATGTAGTTCCTGAGCTGTTGGAGCTTTCCCGTAGTGCCAGATTGGAAGAACCGGAACAGCAGTGCGCGAGTCAGATAGGCCTCGATGTCCTCGATATGATCCTTGTACTTCAACGGATTCTGATAGATGAAATATATGATCGGCAGTAGCACGTTCCAGCTACTGCTGAAGCGCTCAACCTTAATATCCATCTCCGCGAGCAGGTTTTCAAGCATGGCTAGCGACTTCTTGAAGTCTTCCCAGTTGTTTTTCAAATCTCGGGCAACGGTCTCGTTGATGTTCGATTTTACGACGTCGCCGAATAGCATCAGTGCCGCTCGAATTATGAAATCATTGCCGAAGTTTGCATATTCTCCCACGAGAACCTTGCCGAATTCGGATCTGGCGCTTGGCCAATAGGCTTCGAGGATCGCCATGGTTATGTCGGACTTGCTTAGTGCCTTTCCGCCGCTATTGAATCTGACGAACATCTCCAATGCGTCGTCCTGCGTCATATCCTTTATCAGGGTATATCTGATCATGGGCTCGTCGTGAACTTTTTGGCACAGCTTTTCAAGGATTTGTCGAGCTTTATCCTTGTTGTGTTTTCTGACGCGAACGATTGAGGCCTCTATGGCTTCCTTCCGGGTGTCCTTATTGCGAAACTCGTCGCTCATCACCTTCTTGATTTCGAAATGAGTGGGACTGAGCTTCCCGACCTTACGGTTAAACCGGATGTCGTGCTTGAGGCTGTTGTAATCGCTCTCATCAAGATCGGCGCTCTCTTCGTCAAGCTCAATGACCAATTTTGAAACGACGCGCGAACCGCTTTTCCTCCTTGCGTATTTTTCCAATCCGAACGTCTCACCTAAAAGGGATATGTATAGAGAGGTAAGTCTTTGCTGTCCATCCAAAACAGCGGTGTCGCATCGTGACAGATCGGGCTTTATAAGCTCGTAGTTCGTGCTGTCAGATTGGCCTCGGAAGTTGAACACAACCTTCTTCAGGAAGTCGCAGAAATATGTCTCTTCGTCGGTGTTCGATTCGTCTATGTGCCAAAAGAGGAACGTAGATATGGGGTAGTCCAAGAGAATGGAGTCCCAGAGCTTCTCGATTTGAGCAGCCGTCCAGACGAAGTCTCTCTGGAACGCTGGCATCACGTAACCTTCGGCCTCTATGCCCTTTACTGCCTCATAGATTGTCATCGATCCGTCTGCGAATGATCCCATACTCTTCCTAACTGCGTCTTTCCTCTTCCATAAGGGCAAAGGCCCTAAATCTCCGAAATCAGCTCAAGGAATCCCTCTAAGCTGTACGCGCCTGACAACGGTTCAACGCCCTCGTCGAAGACCATGCAATATCTGAATTGCTTATCGGTTGCGTTGGTCCAAGCCGCACCGAGCTCTATCTTCTGCCTGCTGTCGTCGTTCTTCAGCATCTCACCCTTCGTCTCGGCAAGGACGATCTTCCCGCTCTTGAGCATGATGATGAAATCGGGATAGTGGTTGATGTACCCGTTGATACAGAAGCCGTCGCCGCGCTCGGGATTGCGGTGCCACCAGAGCACGTTGTCTTGTGATGAGAGCCTCAGAGCGAACCTCTCCTCGAAGCCGTTCATCTTGCCCTCGGCCTCATAGAGTGTCTTCGTGTACATGTCGTTTGCGTCGTTGGTTCTGATGACCTCCGGCAGTTGATAGGCGGGTTGGCAAACGATCTTGTCGGTGACCAGCCACTTCGAGAAGGTGCCCATGCGATGCTTCACGAGGAGATCCTTGATGTAGGCCTCTACCTTTCTTGCATAAACGTGCGGGGCCTTTTCGAGGTCGGCCAACTCGTCCTTGTCCAAACTGCCCACGATGAGCGAGAGGTAGTTGGCGAGATCGGACTGGCTGATCTCGTTTGACCGGTTGATTCTGTTCAACATGGCGTCAACGCATAACTGCCGCTTCTTCTCGTCCGGCGCGTTCTCCATCATGCTTCGCAGGTATTCCTGCTCGGCGCTGGACATCATCATCACCTTGGGCACTTTCCCGCCCTTCTCGATGTCGATCCGCACCACCTCGCTGTCAACATGGGCAAAGTCGATGTCGTAAGGCTTCCCTGTTAGCTGGAAACCCGTATCCAAGGTGGGGGCGTCTAGGTAGGAGAACTCTCCTTCGGCGAAGATGCCCAGATGCTCCTCTCGGAAGAACTGTGGTATGCGCAACTCTTCCACGGAATCGCGAAACTCTGGCTTGATCGGATATGCGTTCATGGAGTCTCTTATCTCGCTTGGCAGCTCTATGGTGCCTTTCTGCGCGCTTCTGCTAAGCGCGTCGTCGTATTGCTCGGCTTCAGTCGCGGCGCTTGCCAGCATCGCTCCCACGCTATTAGATTGAGCAGTCGTTGAGGGCTTATCGGTGAGCCGGTTCGCCATGCCGCCCAACGCATCGGAATTCAGCAGGAACTCCGGTCCTTCAGGATCAGAATCCAGCGCCTCGGGGACTTCTCCTGGCGCGTCCCAGAGCTTTTGTTCGGTCGGGATGGTCTGTGCCGCGCTCTTCACGCCTGGGAATATAGCGTCCGCGTCATCGCCGACCCTGTACTCGTCCTTGCTGAACCCTGCGTCGTTGAGGCCCTTGATGATGTTCTTGATCGTCTGCTGGAAATCGGCCGACGATGTCAGAACGTAAGAGATGTTCAGGTTGGGAGAGGGGCTCTTTCGTGCATGGGGTTGCCTCAACACGCGTCCAAGGATCTGCTCAACGTCGACTTGGCTCGTGCGGTTGGCAAGCGTCGCCAGCACGTATGCGAAGGGACAGTCCCAACCTTCCTTGAGTGCGTTGACGGTGATGATGTAGCGTATGGGACACTCGCGGGAGAGGAGATCGACCTTCTTCAGCTCGTTCACATCAGCGGTCTTAATTGCGATCTGGTCCTCGGGAACGCCGATTGCTACGAGCTGTTCGCGCAGCTTCTCGAACGTGGTCGCGTCTTCCTTGCCTTTCGGCTGCGCCTGGAAGAGCACTATGGGTCTGATGTATGGAGCTCCCGCCTTCTCAGACTCGATTGCCTGGGCTTCGAGGCTGTTCCTCAGGTCGATCGCGTCCAGGAGCACATCCTCTTTGCTTGCGCGGTTGTACAGGATGACGGGGAGCTTGACCATGTTCTCCAGCTTCAGGGCAGCCGCATCCGTGATAGAGATTAGGTTGCTTTCCTTCCTTGGGGTTGCCGTCAGGTCGAGGACGAAGCAGGGATTGAAGTCCTTGAGTGTGTCAATGGATAGTTTGCTGCGTGCGTGATGGCTCTCGTCGACGATGACGAGTGGGTTCAGTTGGTTTACTACCTGGAACAATGCGGTGGAATCTGCGTTCTCGACCGGAGAATCTGGCGCTCCGAACACCTGCCCGAACGACGCGAGGTTGCTGTTCTCTTGGAACGCCTTCAGTCCCTCCTTCTTGTTGCTCCTGAAGGAGTCGAACGAGAGGACCATGACGCTCAGCTGCTCGGTCACGCTCGTGGGGTTGAAGTTCTGCCCGTTGAGTAGCTCCTGTTTGCTGTACACCTCGACACGGCCGCCGAAGTCGGCGTTCAGCCGCTGCCTGTAGGGATGGGCGGGGTCTTTCAGGTTCTTCAACGTCTGTTCGAGAATCGCATCTGACGGTACAAGCCAGACAACGCTTTTGGTTTTAAGCGCAGGGAGCGCATCGAAGATGGGCTTGACTGAGGCGCAGGCCATGAAGGTCTTTCCGCCTCCGGTGGGTACTTTGAAGCATACGTTGGGCACTTCAGCTAAGATGTCCTGATAGGGGTCGATGGCCCCCAATCCGACGTGCACGCCCTTGTCCATCCAGAACTCCCGGAATGCTTTGTCCATATCCATGCATTCGCCGAGCCTGGCCAGATAGTCCTTGAGGTCGTTGATCGCTGCCTGCTGATAGGTTTTCAGTTCCATTCTTGCCTGCCTAGAAATGGGTGATGTCGCGCGGGATCTTCTTGAAGACCACGTGGTACTTGTCAAGAGCGGCTTGCGAGATCTCGCACGTGTCGGCGTAGATTACGTATCGCTCGGCCTCTTCGGTGATCGAGGCGAGGATCTCACCGTTCAGTGGGACGGCCCTATCGGGCTCGTAGCAGAAGTAGTAGGCGATGCCTCCTTCGCTGCCGAGGAGGTACGGGTCGCCATGATGCTCGTGCGCGTACTCGGTGTTGGTCTCGGTGTACCAGATATACTCGCGGATCGGCTCGATCGGAACACCGGGGTTCAAATAGCCGTCCACGAAAAGAGGTTCGCCCAGTTCGTAGTAGCCGAACGAGCCGCCGGTCCCCGCTACGTTCTCCTCGTGGGTTTGTGTGGCGGTCACTTGGAGGTGAGCCTCCGTTCTCTTCCCGACGGGCACTTCCACGATCTTCGGGTTTGATACCTTCGCGTACTTGACCTCGGCCTTTTCCTTAGCTTCCTTGGCTTTATCGTAGAACTCCTTGCCTTTCTTCAGGTTCGCGGTGGTGATCTTCTCGTCGAAGATCTCTACGGTCTCTTCGTGCTCCTCCGTGTATCCGTCGATGACGCGCTTCGCCCTCTCTGCTGTAATCTCTTCCGCGTATTCCATCACTTCGACTAGGATGAACCGCCTGTTGCCGCCGTCCTCTTTGTTGAGGTTGAGCACGGCATGGGCCGTTGTGCCCGAACCGGCGAACGAATCGAGGACAACGGAGTTGCGACTTCCCGCCACGCGCAACACGAGTTCGATCAACTTGCTTGGTTTAGGGGTGTCGAAGGTTGCGCGCCCTTCGAAGATGGCTTTCAGCTCCTTGGCGGCCGCGTCAGTGTGCCCTGCCTGGTCATATTCCCAGAGGTTCGAAGGAGGTACCCCTCCAACAGCGCTCAGATACGTTTTGCGACGCAATCCACCCTGTCCATTTTTGGTATAGAAGAACTTTGGCCATTGACCACGATCAAGAACCTCTTGTGCTCGACTACGAGACACTTCCAAGGGCTCTTTTAGCATGATTGCCTTAACGTTTTTGCGGATTTCCTCATCTGATACTCCGCAAATCTTTGCGCGTTCATGCTCGTCATCAATGTCGCGCAACTCGCACCAACCATTCATTATCTCCAACATCGTATCCTGCTGGAATGTCCAACACCTGCCGTTGCTTGGGTATAGCAGTTCTCCTGTAAAGGCATGCTGAATGGCGTAAACCATTCCCTGGTGCGTGGCCGCACCAGGAGCTGCCGGATTATCGCTAGTCCATGGTTCTATATCGTTGTCCGGATTTTTATAAATTGCATCCATCTCGGCAGTTCTAGCAAGCCTGTTAGGCTGCCAATCGGGGCTTTTGCCATAGACGAGAATATGCTCCACTTCGTTCACGATGCCCTTGGAGTCATTGCGCGTCGAGTAGGTTCTCTGCCATGAGATGTTCGCTACGAAGCAACTCGCTCCGAATATCTCGTCGCATATCTCCTTGAGGTTGTAGAGCTCGTTGTCATCGATGCTGATGAAAATGACCCCATCCTGTGAGAGCAACTTTTGGAGAAGCTTAAGCCTCGGGTACATCATGCAGAGCCACTTGTCGTGGCGAGTGAAGTCCTCGCCCTCCTTGCCGACGACCTCTCCGATCCACTTGAGGATGCGAGGATCGTTGACGTTGTCGTTGTAGACCCACCCCTCGTTTCCGGTGTTGTACGGCGGATCTATGTAGACTACGTCTACCTTGCCCTCAAACCGAGGCAACAGCGACTTTAGCGCCTCGAGGTTGTCGCCGTGGATGATCATGTTGTCGCTATGGCCATCCTCTGCGGATTCGTCTTGACTACCATAGTCGTAGACGTGCTCCAGAACTCTATAAGGCACGTCCTGGTGATGGGCAATGACCTTCGCTTTCCCCATCCATTCGAGTGTTGGCATTCGGCTTCCTTACTTTATCGTCTCGACCCATCGGGGTCTTATCGCGGAACCTACGAGCTCTCTTTCGCGAGCTTGAACAGATAGTCCGAGTATTCCTTCTTCAGGCTCTTCGGTCCGTCTATCTTCACTGCTCCGTCCATGCCTGCCATCCAGCCGAAGAACTGCGGGCTCTTGTGGATCTTCACCACGGCCTTGCCCATGTCCTTGTTCTTCGCGAAGATCTCAGCGGCATCGCCGAAGCGGTCCATGATGATCTCTATCTTGTCGGCGTCCACCAGAAGCGTTGCCGTCATCGGGTCCCCAACGAAGCGTCCGAAGCTCTCGTGCTCGTCGCCCTCGTAGGTATGATGCGTTATCTGCTCATTCCTGGTTGCGCGTTCATCGGACACCTTTAGCTTGTCCATACGGTCGATGCGGAACTCCGTCATCGCCTCGTGGTCGTCGTTCCAGGCTGTCAGGTAGTAGTAGCCGTCGTCGAAGGTGACGCCAACAGGCGTCACCAGATACGGTTTGCCGTCGTGGGTCGCGTAGCGGTTTCCGTCGACGTTGTACTTGTAGTACATGAACTCGACCTTCTGGTGCTTGCGCATCGCCTCGTGCAGGACGTCGATGCACCCGAACACGCTGTCGCTCTTCGACGAGATCCGCCCTGGCACGTGTATGCGACGGTCGAGGAGAGCCCTCTCATGGTCGCTCGCGAGCAGCTTCAGGTTCGTGGTGAGCGCCCTCGACTGGCGCTTGGTGAGGAACTTGCACGACTCCACCGCGTCCACAAGCAGCATCAGCTCGGAGAGGTCGAAGTCTCGCCTGACGATGGCGTACTGCACCGGGTTCCTCTGGAAGGTCTGGATGTCCACCCCGAACTCGCGAAGAGCCTGGATGTCGCTGTAGAGGCCCTTGCGCTCGGCCTGTATGCCGTAGTCGTCCAGACGCTCGATGATCTCCCTGAGCGAGAGACCGTGCTCGGCGTCCGTCTCGTCCTGCAGGATGCGCATGACGTAGAGCGTCTTGAGCTTTGCCTTGGGGTTGTGCACCACACTCGACCTTTCGACTTGCGCCCCCGAACGTATTACGAAGACGTGCCCCCCATTATACTTCGAGCGCCCGGATCATCCTAGCCGGGTGTCCCATGGTCGCACAATGTAGAAACCCCAGCGGTCGTCCAAGCGAAGCCGCGTTGACCCAGATCCAGCATCCATGCGCCCCCATATCCGCGTCCCACCGCCCGCGCCTTTCCTTATTCGACGCACGTTCGCACGGAACCGCTAAACCTCCGCAAGGGCCGCGATACTTTTTCGATTTCTTTTTGCGAGCGGATGAGCATGGCCCACGTCTCGAAAAACAAATGGAAAAACTAGCGCGAGAGAGACCTTCATTTCCATGCCTCGCTTCGCTTCCTCCCTTGCGCAGGCCGCGAACCCGTGCGCCCGCGATCTCACAAGGCAAGCCACAGGGGCGAGCCGCAAGACTAGGAGGTCACAAAATGGAAAGCTTCAACACCAAGGTCAACAAGGCAGCAGCGATGTTCCTCAACCGCAGGGGCTACGACATCCTCGACGAGCCCTGGAAGCGCGACGGCGGGATGCTCCCGATAGACATCGTCGCCAAGGACGAGGACACGGTCGTCTTCGTAAGAGCCAGGGGCCGCAATGCCGAGTTCGGCGAGGGCTTCGACGATGCGGGCCTAGACCGCGACAAGGCAGAGGCCTTCGCCGTCAACTGGTTCCGCGACAACATCGACGAGTTCGCAGACGCCCAGTTCCGCTTCGACGCCATCTCGATGATCGTCATGGGCGCCGACGCCAACAAGGCCCTTATCCGACACCACATCAACGCACTCTCCGAATCCTGCGCCTCGGATCTGCCCAAGACCTCCGAGCCGTCCGAGGAAGCCCGAGCCGCCCAGGCCGCCTAGGCCCGG
>OLOT01002153.1_pt1 | contig 10331 bp, 11 predicted proteins | sample 1671991 | NCBI WGS metagenome assembly OLOT01 (sample SAMEA3136634, study PRJEB25190) | human gut metagenome | biome: human gut; feature: human-associated habitat; material: faeces | place: Austria | collected 2013
AAACGGTTGTCTATGGAACGCAGGGAGTGTGCATGGTCAAGGAGATAAGCATGCTCAAGCTCGGAAAAACGAAGGGCGAGTACTATGTCCTCAGCCCGATCGACGATCCGGGCAGCACTGTTTATGTGCCGACGGCGAGCGAAAAGCTTGCAAATAAGCTCCGCCCGGTGCTGACGGGCAGCGAGGCAAACGCGCTTATCGATGAGGCAGCGAACGAGCCGCTTGAGTGGATAACAAGCGATAACGAGCGCAAGTCGGTCTGCGACGATATCGTCAAAAACGGCAGCCGCAAGCAGCTCATGCAGCTTGTCGGAATGCTGTATCGCCGCCGCGAGGCGCTCAAGGATCAGAAAAAGCACTTCCATAATGTCGATGCGCAGTATCTGAAAACGGCCGAGCGCATGCTGCACGGCGAGCTGGCCTATGCTCTGGGCATTGCCGCCGCCGACGTCGCAGAGTATATCCGCCGCCGCATGGCAGGGTGCGATACTTGACGGGAAAGCTATAATATTGGATTATATTTAAGATATCAAGCAATAAGGAGGAGCATATATGGCATTGATTCCTCAGGTGACCTGCCGCCGCTGCGGAGAGAAGTATTCCGCAATGCGCCGCCGCTGCCCCAAGTGCAGCACTCGCAGAGTCCAGAACAGCCGCCGCGCTCCCGGCACAACGCCCAGCGCCGTCAAAGGTACGGCCGCGAACAAAAGAGCGGGCGATAATCGCAAATGGCAGTTTATTTTCGGCGCGATACTCATCGTAGCAATCATAGCAGCGCTCATAGTCATGATAACCGTGAGCCTCGATAATGCGGACAATCCCAATGCTCCGGTCATGCCGACGCCTCCGGCAGATGTCTCTGCCGCGCCGACTCCGACCCCGACTCCGACCCCGACTCCGACGCCCACGCCGGAGATAACCTCGGTCACGATGAGCAGCCCCTACGCAAATCCCTGCACGGAGTTTGCGATCCAGGCCGGCCAGTCGATAACGCTCACAGGCTCGCACTTCCCGATGACGGTCACTGCCGAGTATCAGTGGTCATCGACCGACCCGAACGTTGCGACCGTGACGACCAACGAAAACGGCACGTGTACCGTGACGGGCGTAAGCGCAGGAACGATGAAGGTCGTCCTCTCGTGCTACGGAAAAACCGCCGAATGCACGGTATATGTGAGAAATTAAAAAAAGGTATTGACAAATCCATCGGCATCGGGTAGAATAACCGTTGCCGATGAAAATGGACGATTGGCGCAGCTGGTAGCGCATCCGCTTGACGTGCGGGAGGTCACAAGTTCGAGTCTTGTATCGTCCACCAAAAAGCCTACAGTTCTATTGAGCTGTAGGCTTTCTTTTTTTCTTAAGGCAGAAGGACTCGAAGTTTGTGACCAAATTCGAGCTTGAGCCTGCTCAAGCGGAACAGGCGGCGGATGCCGGGCGCAAAGCGACAGGCCTCCGCAAGTTCGAGTCTTGTATCGTCCACCATAGTTGATCCCGAAGCTTTTGAGCTTCGGGATTTTCTTTTACCCAGACCGCCGCGGATAAACCGCATCACACACCCACACATGATTTTACCCCCGGCGGGATCCGCCGGGGGTAAAATCGTCTCTATTTCTTTGCGTGCTGTGGCATTATCGGCCGAGCAGGTGCGCGGACGCTGCCATAACGGTGTCAAACGCTTCGTCCATACGCCTTTTGGTCTTGCGCAGGAAACGGTAGGGCGCCTCCGAACCCCAGTCGCTGCCGATGGCACATATAAGGCCGCTTCCGATCAGCGGAAGATAGGCGCGGATCTGTTTTTTGTGGTGGATCTCCTCGAGATCGAGCATGACGTGAACGCCGAGCTGCTGGAGCTTATCGCTGTTTTTGAGCACATCTTCGCTCGCGTCGGCAAGGATGACGTTCATGCACAGCCTTCCCGTGAGCCTGCGCAGCACGGCCTCGGTGGTGTCATCCCATGTTGTGTCCCTCATGTTCAGGATAAAGCACCTGTCGCCGAAGCAGAGCTTATCCAGCCCGTCGGCTGTCAGAAGCTTGGGACTGAATTTGATCATCGCGGCCGTCATGACCTCGGGAAGCTCATCGTTCATGAGACTGCCGAGGATATCCTCGCTCTGGCGGCGGCGGTCAAGAAATTCCTCGACGCTGCACTCGTCGGGATCGTAAACGGGCGCGGCGACGATCAGATCGACCCCGGCATCCTTCGCCGCCATAAGGCGGCGAATAGTGTCGATCCTGTTTTTGCAGGTTTTGTCCATGCCGGGCATAACATGCGCTTTGAAATCGATGATCATAGCATAATCTCACTCTTTCTTTTACTTGATTCAATTAAGCGGTTCAGACCAAGGCAGGGATAGTACAGCGCAAGTCCGAGAATGATCGAACCGACGCATATACACAGGAGGACAACAATGTTGTGCAGATACACATCGCCGTACATTCCTCCGATGGTCTCGCGCATTGCGTTCATTGCATATTTAAACGGCATGAAGTCATACATCTTGCGGAATATCTCCGGCAGCACCTCGACGGGATACGTTCCGCCGGAGCCGCCGACCTGCAAGACCATGACGATAACGGAGATCGCCATGCCTATGTTATCAAGCGCAAAAACAAGCGCGTAGTTTATGAGTGAGAAGCAAAGTCCCGTCACCACGGTCGCGAGTAAAAACCGCCACGGTGCAACGCACTGGATCTGGACATAGAACAGATCGCCGAGCGATACTATGATCGCCTGACCGATTGCTACGAGGAAGAACAGACCGTATCTGCCGAAAAATCTTTCGTGCAGACGCAGGTTTGCCGGCTCATGCTCCTTGCGGATCTTGACCTTGAGGAACACGGCGCTCAGCAGCGCGCCGACCCACTGGGCAAGCACGGTGTAGAACGGAGCCATTGCCGAGCCGTAGGTCTCGATGTTGAATTTAACGACGGTGTCCATCTTTATGGGCGAGGCGAGATAATTGCCGACAAGGTCGCCCTCGCTCTCGAGAGTGTCCGTGACCTCGGCGAGCAGGTTGCTGCCTGCAAGGGCGGATACGAACTCGGAAACGACCTTCAGCTCGGCCTGCGCGCCCTCAATGGCCTTCTGCGTGTCAACAAAGCCGGTCTGCATCGTTCCGATGGAGCCGAGGTAGGAGTTGAGCGTTCCGCTGAGTGCGCTCGTCGAGCTTTGCAGCTTGCCGAGCACGGAGCTGACGGACGACGATGCGCCCTGCGCCTTATTCAGCGCCTCGTGCAGCTTCGGCGAAAGCTCGCTGCTGACGCTTGCCGAGAGATTGCTGATCGTCTCGCGTGCGGAGGTGATCTGGTCGATGAGCGCGGCCTGCTGCTCGCGGATGCCGGCCCAGCTGTCGTCGTTTGCCTCCTTGAGGCTCGACAGAGCGGAGCTGAGGGCTTTGAGCTTCGAGGCAAGCGCGTTCATCTGAGCTGCCGCGGCGTCAAAGCCGATGGACGTGAACGACTGCGCCATATCGCTGCAATTGGTGCTGAACGCATCGAGCATGGCGACGTCGGCTGCAAGGCCGGTGGAAACGTAGTCGTTATAGCGGTTTATGTCGGAAAAAGCGTCTTCGAGGCTTGCCTGAATGGCTGCGAGGTTGGAGTCTGCCTGCGCAAGCGCGGTGGTCACGCTCTGCACCGTTGTGTCGATGCGGTTATTTATCGTTACCGTATCGTCGCCTGTTTTGTCCAGCAGAGCCTTTGATTGCTCAAGGCTTGCCGAGGTGCTGTTGCACAGCTTCACCGAAACGTTTATAAGGTTTCGCGCGGAGTTTGTCAGCCCGTTTGCCGCGCTCAAAGCCGCGCAGCAGTCGGAAAGCTTGGTGCTCAGGTCGTTTATGTCCTCGCTCAGATCGTTGAGAAGATCCTCGGCCGAGATGCCGTTTGCGTTGGCAACGGAGATCAGCGACGCGATATCGTCGGATATCGTCTGAACGAAGGTGGCGTTTACCTGCTCCTGAACGGCAGTCTTTGCCTTGCCGGTTATCTTCGGCGCGATGGCGTTTTTCTTGTCGTTCTGATAGAAAATGATATCGGGATTGGTGATATCTCCGCTTAAAAAGCTTGTGACGTTTGCGGTGAAATCATCGGGAACGACGAGGGCCGCGTAGCAGTCGCCGCTGTAAACAAGGTCAAGCGCTTCCTGCTTTGTGTCAACAAACTGCCAGCCGATGGTGTCGTTTGCCTCGAGCGCGGATATGACCTGCGAGCCGATGTTTATTTTAAGTCCAAGCACCGAGGCGCCGGCGTCCTCCGATGCGACGGCGACCTTTATGCGAGAGGTAGCGTCCGGACCGTAGGGATCCCAGTTTGAGAAGATGTTGAACCACGCATACAGGCACGGAACAACGGCAAGTCCGAGGATGAGGACTATGGCGACGACGTTTGAAGATATTCTGCGCAGGTCGTTTCTGCATATAGTCAGGATATTTTTCACTTCGTCACCTCCTCTTCAAGCTTTTTCAGCAGCTTAAGGCTGCGCGGCTGCTTGACGGTTATGAGGCTGTCCAGCTCGCCCAGCTCATCGCGCGACAACTCATTTATCGTAGATTGCAGCATCCAGTCGGAATAAGCGACGTACAGCAAAAACGCCGCAACGACGAACATGCACGCGATCCAGATAAGCAGGAACACGATGCGTGAGCTTTCTGTCAGAAGAAGAACGACCATGAGAACGATAGGGATCACTATAAGGCTCACAAGACCGTGCCTTATGCGGCGCTTATTGCCCTGATGCACCTGCTCGGCGTACATAAGCAGCTTGCCGTAAAGCACATCGGTGCTGTTTTCGCGGACGCGGACATTGAGTTTCTTCGCCATATCACAGCACCCCCGATTTCTCCACTTCGTGCTCTACGAAGCGGTTGAGCTTTATAAACGGCTTTCTCAGCACAAGGCCGATGAGTATGCCGCCGACGGCGAATATCATAAGCTCGCCGAGATAGATCCAGTAGTCCCATTGATACATGCCGCATATCGCCTCGCGCATTGCGTTTATGGCGTACGGGAAGGGGAAGAAGAGATAGATCTTGCTGAATATATCCGGCAGGATCTCGATCGGGTAGGAGCCGGAGGAGCCTGCGACCTGCATGACGACGATGACGATCACGATCGCCTTGCCGATATCGCCGAACGCCAGCGCCAGCGAATAGATCACCGCCGTGAAGGCAAAGCTCGTTATTGCCGACGCCACCCAGAACATGACCGGCTCCTGACACTGGCAGCCGAGCAGATATATATCGCCCAGAACGATGACTGCCGTCTGTATCTGCCCGAGGACGAAGAACAGGATGAACTTGCCCCAGTATTTCTGGCCTTCGGTCACGTTGCGCAGACCCTTAGGCTCGGCCTCGACCTTGAGTATCGCGGTAAGGACAACGCCGCCGACCCAGATTGCCAGTGCGGAATAGAACGGCGTCATTGCGTCGCCGTAGCTTGCGACGGGATATATGGTCTCCTCCGTCACGCTCACCGGCGAGGAGAGGAATTCCGCGTATTTTTCCGCGTTGCCGTTGAGGACGGTTATGAGCGTCTGGAGCCTTTCGTGCCCTCGTTTATCTTGACAAGAAGATCGTCGCAGGCGTCTGCAACGCGGGTCATAAGCGACTGGAGCCTTGTCATTGCCGAGGAGACATATGAAAGCGTATCGCCTGCCGACTCGACAACTGGCGCGATATCGTCAAGCGTTATGCCGAGGCTCGAGATGAGCGGGCTCATCATGTTCAGCGTGCTCGAGAGATTCGAGAGCATCATGTCGATGCCGGTTTTAAGCTGGTTTGTTATCATCGAGCGCATGAGCGACACCGTGTCGGCGCATGCGCCGGTGATGTTCGCCGCGTCCTCGACGAAGCTTGCGTCGTTATAAAGCAGGTCGAGCTGGTTCTGCATCTGCTTTGTGCGCTCGATGAGTGCGTCGAGGGTGTTGGCAACGTAGGCCGTTCCGCTCAGCGCGCTGTTTTCCGGAAGGATGGCGCGCAGCGCTTCAAGATGCGTCTGGAGATTGGCCGCCGCGTTTTTTGCGTTATCGACCATCTGATTGTGCAGCTCGATGCTGCCGTTTAGCACCTCGCTGGAGGCAAGCTTGTTCAATACGTCCGTGACCGCGTCAAGATCCGCCTCAAGCTCTGCGAGCTTGCCGTCAAGTCCGTTGGCGAGCTGATCTATCGACGTCTGCGCATTGGTAACTGCCGCCTGCGCGGAGCTTAGCGTTGCCTGGCTGCCCGAGAGCGCAGCAGAGGCGTTTGCCGAGCCGCTGCCTATGCCCGAGAGAACATAGGATATCGACGAGCTGTCGCTGACGAAGCGGCCGACCGAGTCGCTGTAATGGCGCAGGCTCTTGCTCAGATCGGTCAGCTGCGCGATAACGGCGTTCACCGCCTGCTCCTCGTCGATGTCCTCGCCAAGCTCCTGACTCTTGGTGAAAACGGTCTGGAACAGCACCTTGAGGTACTGCACCTTAACGTTATTCTGAACAGTCTCTGCCGCTGTGTCGGTAATTTTCACCGCGATGGCGTTTGTTTTCGCGTTTTTGTAATATGTAACGGTGCTCTCGTCATCGGTCAGCGCGCTTTTGAGATCATACATGTTGCGGCTGAAATTTTCGCCTATGACGATGGCGGCATAGTATTTGCCGCTTTCAACACCCTTGATGGCCTTATCGGTGCTGCCGGTAAACACCCAGTTTATCGACTTGTTGTCCTTCAGGCCTTCGAGTACGCTCTCACCCATGTTCTGGCCTTCATAGCCCTGATCGTCGGAAGCGACGGCAACGCTTATGTTGCCCGTGTTTCCGTAAGGATCGGAGTTTGCGTAGATGTTTACCCACGCATACAGTGCCGGTATGATCATTATGGCGATCACGACGAGGACTGCAAAGAAGTGCCTGGAGAGGCTTTTGATGTCGGAAAAGAATATTTTGAATGTATTCTTCATATAACCACCCTTGCATCGACTTTTACTCAAACTAAATCTACAATAAAGTAACTTTATTTAACATAGACAATATCAGTTGTCAGTCCTAAAATCAAGCATTAGACGCGATTTGCCTAAAAAATGAACAGTCCTTTCGGGACTGTTCATTATACATTATATAATAAGAGAGAATTTTTATTTAAGCCGCTTGTCGCTCTTCTTTGCCAGATATGTTCCGAGGCTCTGGAAGAACTGGACGAGCAGGATGAGGATGATGACCGCAACGACCATGATGAGGTACTTGTAGCGATAGTAGCCGTAGTCGATGGCGATCTTGCCGAGGCCGCCGCCGCCGATGATGCCGCTCATTGCCGAGTAGCTGAGGATGGTCGTCAGTGCGATGGTGACGTTCTGGATAAGCGAGGGGACACTTTCGGGGATCATGACCTTGCAGATGATCTGGAAGGGCGATGCGCCCATGCTCTGTGCGGCCTCGATGATATTGCCGTCAAGCTCGCGCAGGCTGCTCTCAACAAGGCGCGCGACGAAGGGGAATGCCGCGGCGACCAGCGGAACGATCGTCGCCGTCGTGCCGACGGCGGTACCTATGAGCGCTCTGGAGAGAGGAAGGACCATGATCATCAATATAAGGAAGGGGATCGAGCGCAGAAGGTTTATTATGATGTTCAGCAGGTGCATCAGCCAGCCCGGCAGCGGCAGAACGCCGTCCTTTTCGCCGGTGACGAGCAGAACGCCGAGCGGAAGTCCGATCACGAGGGAAAGCGCGGTGCTCAGAACGGTGACGTAAAACGTCTCCCACAGAGCGGTCGGCAGGCTGGGCAGTATCGAGATAAGGTCCTGAACGGACTTTTCGGAAAACAGATTACTGTACATTGCCGTCCACCTCCTCTGCCGTGACGTTTGCAACGGATGAAATGAATTTCAGCGCTCTGTCAAAATGGGCGCTGGGAATGCCTATCAGCAGGCTGCCGTAGACCTCCTCGGAGAGCTTCTGCGTCGATGCGGAAATGATGTTGCAGAAGATGTTCTCCTCGGATGCAAGGCGCGCGACAAGGGGAATAGCCGTGGTCTGACTGTCGCGGAAAATGAGCCTTACGCGGCGCTCGGTTTTGGGGTCGGAGACCATTTCGTCAACTCCGCCGGGGAACACGAGCCTGCGTCCGGCAGGGGACTTGGGCGCGGCGAACACCGCAGCGACAAGACCCTCCTCGGCAACCTCGCCGTCATCGAGGATGGCAACGTGGTTGCACACCTCTTTGACAACGCTCATCTGGTGGGTGATGATGACGACCGTTATGCCGAGCTTCCGGTTTATGTCCTTTATCAGTTCAAGGATCTGACGTGTCGTTTTCGGGTCGAGGGCGCTGGTGGCCTCGTCGCACAGCAAGACCTTGGGGTCGGTGGCAAGCGCACGGGCAATGGCTATGCGCTGCTGCTGGCCGCCGGAGAGCTGAGCGGGATAAGCGTTTGCCTTATCCGGCAGACCGACAAGCTCAAGAAGCTCTCTTGCGCGCTTTTCGGCCTCGGCCTTTTTGACGCCTGCAAGCTCCATCGGAAAGCAGATATTCTTCAGGCATGTGCGCTGCATGAGCAGGTTGAAGTGCTGGAAGATCATCGTTATGTTGCGTCTTGCCGCGCGAAGCTGAGCCGGGCTCATTGTGTCAAGCCTCTCGCCGTTTACGATTATCTCGCCGCTCGAGGGCTTTTCGAGCAGGTTTATGCATCGCACGAGCGTGCTCTTTCCTGCGCCGGACATGCCTATTATTCCGTATATGTCTCCGTCGTTTATGGTGAGCGTGACGTTTTTGAGCGCGTCAACCTCGCCGGTTCCGGAGTCAAAAGTCTTGCTGACGTTTTTAAGTTCGATCACTGTCGTTTCCCTCTCTCTGATGTAGCCGACAGGGAGCTTGACCCTGCCGGCTGCTATTTATTATTAATTACTTGCCGGAGACTGCGTCCAGAGTGGTCTGGGTGCCGCCGTACAGGCCCATGGGCTCGACGTGGATGGAAGCCACGGAGACGATGTGGGTGCCCTGCTCGGCGTTGAAGTCATCGAGGTAGGGGGTGTGCTGGAAGTAGTTTGCCAGAACGGTGCCGTCTTCAACGACGTTGTTGGGAACGACGTAATCGTTGTAGGTCTGGATATCGAGGGTGATGTCCTTCTCTGCGAGGATCTGCTTTGCAATCTCAAGGATCTCTGCGTGCGGAGTGGGGGAAGCTGCAACGGAGATGGTGGTGCCTGCGAGAGCTGCGTAGTCAACGCTGCTGTCGTAGCCGTCGGTGAGGTTATCTACGGTGGAAACTACGCTGCCGTTGTACTTCTCGCTGATGAAGTCTGCTACCTGCTTGCTTTCGAGAGCTGCCTTGAGTGCCTTGACTGCGTCGGTGTTTTCGTTGCCTTCCTTGACTGCGAGGATGTTGCCGTATGCCGAGGAGGAGCCTTCCTTGAACAGGGAGTCCTTAACGGGGTTGAGGCCTGCGTTTATTGCATAGTTGCTGTTGATGACTGCGTAGTCAACGTCGGGCAGAAGCTGGGGGATTGCTGCGGCTTCGGCTTCAACGATCTCAACATTGTACGGGTTCTCTGCGATGTCGTTCTTGGTTGCGGTGATGCCTGCGCCGTCTTTGAGCTTGATGATGCCGGCCTCCTGGAGCAGGAGCAGTGCGCGGGCTTCGTTGGTGGTGTCGTTGGGAACTGCGATCTTGATGACCTTGTCGGAGGCGTTGTCGCCGCCGTTGCCGGAGTTGGAGCATGCCGCGAGGCTGAATGCGAGCACTACCGCGAGAGCAAGTGCGATTATCTTGGTGAACTTCTTCATTTTCGTTTTCTCCTTAAAAGTTTTAGAATTTAATGGGCCGTGTCGTCTGTCAGTAATTAATATCCTCTGTGTCCTGGGGACACATTCGCATGACCTGCCATTTCATACGGCACATCTCCTTTCAAATCGAAATCGGCGGATAAACAAAAAACAGCGGGAGGTCATCGACCTTCCGCTGTTTGCTATCCGAAGAGGTTCGGCTTTAAGCCGTTAAACAGGTTTCAGAAAGTTTCTGACCGAAGTGAGCGCGACGAAACATGCACATGCGGCACATGCACATGTACATCATCATCATTGCGTTGCTCAACTTCTTCATGGATGCTTTCTGCCTTTCCTCGAAATTTGTCAGTTTGTTTTGACGTGGGCATAGTAGCGCCATATCGGAGTTTTGTCAAGCACTTTTTTTGCGTTTTATCATTTTTTACAAAAGTTTTTGCCCATACCCCCATCGCACCTGTTCACTATTCACTATTAATTATTCATCATTCATTATTCATTGGCGGCGCTTGCCTTCCCCTCAAGCTCCGCAAGGGGAAGACAATTGGGTGCGGCGCAAAATTCAGCGCCGCACTACCGTGT
>OLOT01002157.1_pt1 | contig 10313 bp, 5 predicted proteins | sample 1671991 | NCBI WGS metagenome assembly OLOT01 (sample SAMEA3136634, study PRJEB25190) | human gut metagenome | biome: human gut; feature: human-associated habitat; material: faeces | place: Austria | collected 2013
AAAAGCCTGTCGTACTGTGCGGTGATCTGAATGTCGCACACAATGAAATCGACCTGAAAAATCCAAAAACAAACCGCAAAAATGCAGGTTTTTCAGATGAGGAACGTGCTAAAATGACGGAGCTTTTAGGTTCCGGCTTTACCGATACCTTCAGATATTTTTATCCGGATGCCGAGGGTATATATTCATGGTGGTCATACCGTTTTAAGGCACGCGAAAAGAACGCAGGCTGGCGTATCGACTACTTTATCACTTCGGAGCGCATCAATGATAAGCTACAAAAGGCAGCAATCCATACCGATGTGCTCGGTTCAGACCACTGCCCTGTTGAGGTTGATATTGAATTTTAAATTTAAGGTTATGTATTTTTACAATCCCTTATGCAACACCTTCTTCTCGAGCTTATCCCCATCCAGTGTATACTCAACAGCATTATACGCACCGTTTCTGTATGCAAACGTCTCATTGTCATCCTGATAATGCACGAAGCTGCCCTTGCCCGGATATGTCAGTATACTGATCTTATCCTCTGTGATGTCCTCTGTAGAGCGGATTTCTCCGTCTGCAACAGGGATAATGGCTCCTGCTTTTATGAAGACAGGTACTTTATCAAGTGGTGCATCTGCTAAAATATATCTGCCACCACTGTATTTTTCGCCTGTGTAGTAATCATACCAGTCGCCGTCAGGCAGATAAACCTCTCTTGCCTCCTTGCCCGGTGCGATCACAGGTGCAACCAGCACAAAGCTTCCGAGCATATATTCATCGGAAATATTTCTCACATGCTTATCTGCAGGATACTCGTATACGAGCGGACGCACGATAGGTGCTCCTGTCTTTTCACACTCATGTGCCAGATCATAGATATATGGGATAAATCTGTATCTGAGCTTTACTGTCTTTCTGACTGCATCTATCGTAGTCTCGTCAAACTGCCAAGGCTCCTGTCTGCGTGTTCCCATCGCTGAATGATTTCTGAAAAACGGCACAAATACTGCTGCCTCATAAAATCTGACAAGAAGCTCCGGTGTAGTATCACTTCCGAAACCGCCTATATCGCTGCCACACATGGCAAGTCCGCTGACTGACAGATTGCACACCTGCTCGAGTGAAAGTGCTATATGCGCCCAGATGCTGTGATTATCTCCGGTCCAGCCACCGCAGTATTTCTGGCTTCCGGCATATGCAGCCCTTGTAAGTACAAACGGACGTTTTCCACCATCATTTTTCGCAAGTCCCTCATATGTGGCTTTTGCCATAAAATGTCCGTAAATATTGTGAACCTTTTCATGTGCTCCATACTCAAACTGCACATCATCCGGCAGTGGTCCGTTGAAGCTTGCAGGCTCATTCATATCATTCCATATGCCACTGATACCGTGCTCGAGAAGTATCTTTGTCTTGTCTCCCCACCAGATTCTGACGCTTTGCTTTGTGAAGTCCGGAAATACCGATGTTCCCGGCCAGACAGCATTTTCATATACACTGCCATCTGTATCATGTGCAAATGCATCCATCTCCATACCCTCTTTGTACATGAAGTAGTCCTCATCCTTTTTCACCCCCGGGTCAATGATGGATATGAGCTTTACACCCCTGTCAGCAAGCTTCTCTGAAAGGCCCTTTACATCCGGGAATTTCTTGTCATCAAAGGTGAATACCCTGTAGCCGTTCATGTAATCGATATCCATATGTATCACATCGCATGGGATATCAAGCTCGCGGAATTTGTCAGCTATATCAAGCACCTCATCCTGTGTGTAATAGCCCCAGCGGCTCTGATGGCTGCCGTATATCCATCTCTGATAAAGCGGTGTGGTGCCTGTCAGTGATGTATAAAGTCCTACCACCTCTGCCATATCATTTCCCGGCATAAAATAGTAGTTCAGCTCGCCCTTCTCATGCTCGACGAAATAGTAATCTGTGTTTTCATAACCGAAATCAAAGGTTGTCTTGTAGGTATTATCCGCAAAAATTCCATAGCAATATTCATCGCCCAACACGATAAAAAATGGTATGGATTTGTACAGCGATTTGAAGCTGTCCACATGTGGCGCAGGGTCATCCGTGTTCCAGTTTACATATGAATATCCACGCTTGTTGAGGCATCCCGGCTTATCTCCCAGACCGTAAATGGCATCATCCTTTCCAAGCTTTTTGATGATGGTAACAGCGTCAGTTTTTTCTTCATCTTTTCCGACAGTATGTCCCTCAAGCTCTGCGATGGCAAGATCCTCGTACGGATTCTTCTCACTCTTTTTGCGTGCTTTTTCATAATCTGAAAGCACAAGCTTCCCTTTGTAATAAATATCAAGCTTCTCGTTATCCTTCACATATACAGTAATATTCCTTGCGCTAATGACTGCTTTAACTGCTGCATCGCTTACACCGGCTTCTGCTACGGTCCCCTTGGCATCAGACGTATCCTTGCAGGTCACGTCCGGTGTGGCAGCCTTCGGAATAAAGCCCTCTTCTATTGCAACACTTTCGATGCCGGGTTTTTGTGCAACATGCACTATGTTATTTTCAAATATGGTAACAAACAGACTGCCGTTCTCGTAGATCAGCTCTGCTGTGTTGTCCTGTATTTTACAGTTCTTATATGAATTTCCCATTGCATAATCCTCCCTTGAATTATATAGTTTCTCCTGATGTTTCTTATAAAAAACTTCCGTTTACTATAATATTATCATCCATTTTTAATTTTTACAACAAAGAAAGTCACCGGTCACACCTAGTATGACCGGTGACTGGCTCAGGCTGTAAGTATCTCTGTCAATACACCATACAGCTCTGTATCAAGCTCCTTTGCCTTGAGCTCTGATAAAATCACTTTTGTTTTCTTTCCCGATGTAATAAGACCGTAGATTTCATCCTTTAGCACAAAGCCTATCTCTGCCTGATTCAGGAAATCAAAGCATCTTTTTTCGATTTGATTATCAAGCGCTACTGTGTCTTTCGATATTGCAACGCTTATTTTGCTCGCTGTCGATGCATTTACAGTAACGATGAGCTTTCTGTTTTCTTCATCATATTTATTCTTTGCCAATACCTCTTTACCATCCACAGATACCTTTACCTTATCGGCTGCTGCCTCGGTTCTTCTTTCAAAGACAAGCTTATAGGTTCTGTTGTCAGGTATTAATGATGTATCTCCATCTGCCGGAGAAATGACAAACATATCTTTATCCGCAGAATATTTCATAGCTGTGGTCACACATCTGCCATCCACATATCCGCAGGATTCATTGTCATCCTCGTATAGCTCAAACTCACCATCAGCCTCCGGGAATACCCTGACACATAATACATCAGGATTTTTGATAACAGATCTTGCATCAAGCTCATCAGCATCTGCACACACAAGTATGCCTCCCGCCTTCGCAAACACCGGTATGCTGCTCAAATCCCTGTAAACCTCCAGCATTCTTCCACCATCATAGCGCATGCCTGTATAGATATCATACCAGATGCCCTCCGGGAACCATACTTTGGTTTTTGCCACATTAAGTCCCTTAATACGTGGAGTTGTAACAGGTGCTACCATAAGCTGGCTGCCAAAGAAATACTGATTCTTTACCTCATAAGCCTCTGCATTTTCAGGATACTCATAATACATAGGCTCAATCAGCGGCATATTCTCGGCATAGCTGCGATAATTCATGGTATACAGATACGGAATCATACAATGCCTCTGTCTGAGCGCTGCCTCCATCGCTTCCTCAGTCTCTTTTTTAAATCGCCACGGCTCCTTGCCGTTAAATTCGCTGCATGAGCTGTGCAGACGCATTATTGGAGAGAATATACCGTATTGTGTCCATCTGGCTGTCAGCTCATCATCCTTGTAGCCAAGCATATGTCCGCCAATATCATGGCTCCACCATCCATATCCGATGTTTGTCGCTGTCGTTGTAAAATACGGTTGAAAATCAAGCGACTCCCATGTAATATGTGTATCTCCCGAAAATCCAATCGGATATCTATGGCTTCCCGGACCTGCATAGCGCGAAAATGTCATTGGACGCCTGCCGTCTCTTTTATTATCGAGATAATGAAAATGATTAAAAATCCATAGCGGATCCAATCCTTCAACCTTGCAGTTGCTGCCCTGCTGCCAGTCAATCCACCAGAAATCCACACCTTCAGCCTCTCTCGGATGGTGAAGATACTTAAAATATGCATCCATAAACTTTGGGCTTGCCGGATCACATACAACCGGGTCCTCATTTTCATAATCCACGCCCATTTCCTTTGCCATATCAACATACATTTCTTCACAGCCCTGCACACCATCCGCAGGGTGTACGTTCAGGGTAGTATGCATTCCTCTGTCATGGAGCTTTCCAAGAAAGCGCTTCGGATCCGGGAAAAGCTTTTTGTTCCAGGTATATCCTGTCCAGCCGCTTCCGTATTTAGGGTCCACATCAACCTGATGCCAGTCCATATCTATTACTGCTACCGTGAATGGGATATTCTTTTCATCGAATTTGTCCATCAGCTCCATATAGCTTTCTTCTGAGTATTTATAATATCTGCTCCACCAGTTTCCCAGTGCATATCTCGGAAGCATCGGAGTCTTGCCGCAAAGCCTGTAAAAATCATTGAGCGCCTGTTTATAATCATGTCCGTATCCAAAGAAATACAAATCAGACACACCTTTTTTTCTTGGCTCAATCCATCCATCGTCAAGTAAAATCTGTGATTTACTGTCATCAAGAATTGAATATCCAAAGCGTGAAACGACACCGTGTCCAAGCTCAACCTCTCCGTTTACGTCATCAAGTGTACGCGCTGTACCCTGCAAATCATGCACCTTCTCGCCATAATGCCAGATGCTGTGATATGCGCTCAGGTTTCCCTTAATCTGTATACTCAGTCCGTGTGATGAGAACTCCTTCTCATTATATATCAGGTGCAGCATTGATGTATGAACCTCAATTCCATCAGCGTTACGCACCACATGATAGCCGGTCTTTGGAAAATCCCTGAACAATACTGTCTGTGTTGCCCTATCCTCGAATACGCCATCTTCACTGTATTCCAGACGGACAAGCGCCTCTGTCAGGAATGTAATCCTGTATTTTTCACCTATTATCATATTGTCCGATAATGCCACCGGACTTGTCTTTACTCTGTATATTTCCTGCATGAAATACCCCCTCTCATATAAATTACGTTATCCCTTGACAGCCGATGCCGCAATTCAATATCCTCTTTTTGTTCAAATCAGTTTAGCGCTAAATCCGATCTACTCCCTGTGCACACGCTTGTTTTCATACATTTTCCATTATCTTGTCAAATCTTTTACCCACTTGTATTTTTTAAAATGTATGAGTGTCCACGGTATCTTTCCAACCTCATCCACGCAGGTACACGCATATACCACAACCACCGGCCAGTTCAAAAAATATGTGCCTGCAACTGCAAGCGGTATTGCTATGCCCCACATCGTAACAGCAAGAGAGTACATATCAAACATCGTATCTCCTCCCGAACCAAAGACACCGTTTATGATGATTTCATTTACCGATCGTCCAATCATGTAGAAGGCAAGTACACCGAATAACTGCTTCAGATACTCTGCAGCCTGCGGTGTGAGCTTTACAAAATGTAAAATCACCGGTGCTGAAACCGCCATAAGCACTGTCATAACAGCTCCACACAAAAATGACAGCTTTGCCATTCTGATGCCATATGCTTTTCCACGCTTTAAATTTCCTGCGCCAAGCTCATTTCCTATCATAATGCCTGCTGCACTTGATATACCTGCACTGAGACAGCAAATGATATCACGCACAACCGCTGCTACGGAGTTGGCCGCTGCCGCATCTGTTCCCATGTGTCCCATAAATGTAGAGTACGATGTAAAGCCTATGCCCCATACAAGGCTTGCTCCGAGAATCGGTCCGGAGCACCTCATAAAATCTGCTGACAGCTCCTTGTTCCTTGCAAAAAGCTCCCGGATTTTAAGCCTGATATATCCCGGTCTGTACGAAAATGTGATTGAAAGCATAAGCTCCACTACTCTTGATATGAGTGTGGCAAGTGCCGCTCCCCTCACATTCATGCTCTCGATGCCAAATGCACCATAGATAAATATGGCATTGAGCATTATGTTTATAAGCACTGTAATTGAGCTGACTGCCGCCGCAGTACCCGCGTGCTCTGATATCTTCATCATGACTATATAACACTGCGAAAAACCTGTCAATAAATATGAAAAAGAAGCTATTTTCAGATAGCTTACACCATAAGTTATAAGCACCGGCTCGTTTGTGAAAATAAGCATCAGATATCGTGGAAAAAATGCACATGCCACGAAAAACAGCACCGATACTATACCACATATCCTGATTGCAAGAGCGAATATGTCATCGAGCGCCTTTATATCCTGCTTGCCCCAATACTGTGCTCCGAGTATTGCAAGCCCTGCTGTAGCTGCTGAAAGAAACATGTTCTGGATGAACTGTATCTGTGTGGCAAGCGAAACTGCTGACATATAGTTCTGGTCCAGTCCTCCGAGCATGAAAGCATCAGCCACCGCCACTAACGCCAGCATCAGATTCTGCACCATTATAGGAACCATGAGTGTCCACAGCTTTTTGTAAAAATGTGTATCAAATTCTATTGTTTTCATAAGTAAATTTTACCTCTATATATAAATCTCTAAAGGTTTACAAGTATCCGTGACCATGCTTCGCATAGCCTTTCAAATGACCATGCCGCATTTGCAGGGCTTGTGGACGGCAATGTAACTGCCTCCATTCCTGTCAGAGGAAGCTGATATTTCTTATAAAGCGCCCCTGCTTTATTTCCGTTTGCATATATCTGTTTTATATCGGATGTTTCAAGGATTTTCCTTATATCTGTCGGTTTGACGTTCCTGATGCTGCTGTCGCTCGAACCCCTGATGTCACAGCTTTGTATCACATCCCATATAGCTATATGATTTTTAAACAGCATATATTTTTTCTCATCTATCGTCTCCGGCACCGGTTCATCCAATAGATACGCAAGCAGCTTCCAGAAACGGTTCTGCTTGTGTCCGTAATAGAAATTGTTTTCCCTGGATTTTACGGATGGAAGCGTTCCGAGGATGAGAATTCGGCTGTTTTCGTCATAGACAGGCTTAAAGGAGTGGGTTATGTGCTCGTATTCCATTAGCCTTTATCACCTCTTATCATCTTTAAACGTTCTTCTTTGTTATTTCAATATTTCTTCCACTTTACAGCTATGTTTTTTACTTTCCTTCCAATAACCAATTCCAACCGCAAGTATCCTTCCTGTGTATATCTTTTGCCCTGCAAGTTTAGGCATAAATTTAAGTGCATACTTTTTATCTATGATTTGTGCAATTGCTTCATCCGGAGTGTGATCTACCTTTAATTCAAGGATTATACAATCTGCAGTTGTATCATATGGATAAAAAATAAAATCTACATATCCTGTTCCGGCCTTATCCTCACGCTCCACACGATAACTGTCCCTTGCTGCAAGATATACCAGATTAACTATTGCAGATAACTCTGTCTCATGATTATACGATAGCAGAGGCACCTCCGTGTTATGCGCAAATTCCAGTATCCTTTCCATAGTCAGCGTGTCCCCTGCCAAGGTTGCCTTAAGCATTTTCTCGGACTCTTTTGCTAAACGGTATACATATCCCAATGACTCATTTTTTACAAGAAGCTCATCAAATTTCTCCATCAGCTCTCTGTTTGGAATGCACACTTTTCCATTAAGATAGCTTAAAAATCCATACACTACCATCGCAGAATATATCTCGTCTCTTGTTGAAAGATTCATTGATGTTGCCGCATACTCTTGTATTTTTGCAGTCACGGACTCACCGGATATCATAAGTGCCAGATCATCCCTGACATCAGAAATATTATTTCTGATATAATAATATATCTCATCATATGGTCCCGAGCTTGTCCAGTAATTTGCAAGATTGTTAAACTGCAATGCAAATACCACTGAACGTGGATTGTAAACACGTTCCCCCGACTTTGTATAGTAACCATTATACCAGTCACGGAGTCCTTTCCTCGTCACGCTCTTTTCCTTATGCTGCCTGTCACACTCTACAATATAGCGTCTGTACAGATCATCCACTTCATCATCGGTAAATCCAAAATACTCTCCAAACATCGGTGAATTTACCATTGTAAACTCTGCAAACATATTAAGCTCAGAACCACTGGAATATTTTGCAATAGGTAAAATGCCTGTCATATATGAAAGAACCACATATGGGCGATCCTTCAAAAGATTACTTAAAAATGCCACATATTTTTCTTTATCAATCTCATTTATAAAATCTCTGTGGAATATAAAATCCCATTCATCCAATACAAATATAAATTTCTCACCACACTGCACAAATACACTCTCAAGAACGTCTCCGACTGCATCTGCCTCATTTATTTTAACCTGTGGAAATGCTTCCTTTACATCTTCAATCAAAAGTGCTTCTATGCGCTCAATATATTGTGTATATGAATCACAGTTTCTTGGCATTTTACTGAAATCTATGCGAATGACATTATATTGATTTTTATATCTTCTATAGTCATCCACCTGTGATATTGTAAGACTATCAAAAACATCACTCGAATCCGATGCTTTCTGAAAAAATGAGCTAATCATATTTGCCATAATTGTTTTGCCAAATCTACGCGGTCTGGTAATACAAATATGACGATTTCCTGCGCTTACATATGGAAACAATTCCCTAAGCATAAGTGTTTTATCCACAAAATACGGACTTAAGCTCTCACTTTTATACAATGTATATGGTGTTATGCTGTTCAGATATGTTCCCATAGTGTCTGCTCCTTTTCGATACCTGTCTTTTCTATAGTTTTATTATACCTTATAGCTGATACTTTTACGAGTCAATTAAATGATTTTTCTCATAAAAAAACTCACAATCGTTTTTTCGATTGTGAGTTTGCACATCTGCTAAACACATTATATATGAGTAATCTGATTTCATCAGCTCAGCTCAATTTCATACGCTCCGGCTTCAAAATCCACCGTTAGAAGCGCATATGCTTCACCGTTATCATAGCGGATTGAGAGCTTTGGTCCTTCTCCTGCTACTGTTATGACAGCCCCCTTCTCAAATGCCTTATGGGTGTTTCTCATGCGAAGCAGCTCAAGCTGCTTTGCAACAACATCCTTTTTTAGCGCCTCCTCAATATCGGAAGCACTGAGGTTTGTCCTGTTGATTTCCTTGTGTCCTGATTCTCCTGCGCGTCTTACTGCCTCATGGTCATTTTTGCCTGCAAAGAGATCCAGATACCATACCTGTGGCTTTCCCGGCATAAACATCTGAATGGCGCGGGCCAGAAGCATTTTGCTGTCAGACTCACCAAGCGCACTGTAATATGTGGCATTGACCTGATAATATATATTCTTCTGTCCATGAAGATTTTTGACCATGCCGCCACGAGATACAATCAAATCTATAAGCGAGCGAATATCGTCCTCCGGAAGCAGACCCTTTAAATCCAGAAGAGGTATGCCGTCATGGCAGCCAAGCATATTGACAGTGGAGATTTTATCATCCACAACCTCACGCGCCCATTTTGCAAGGTAATCTGCTCTCCTGTTCTCAATCGCGTCAATTACTAGTCCCGGTAAAAAGAAATCATATGTGGCATAGCCCTTATCTGCAAGGGTTTTGTATATTTTCTCCTCATATGCCGCGTGTATTTCAGGCAGCAGAGTCAGCCCAAGCGGAGCTGCAAGCTCATGGATCTGCTGTAGAAATTCCCAGGTCTCAGGATCATTCAGGAAATTCTTTTTCCCCGGTGCCTTAGGCGCATAGGCAAATGCATCAAGCCGCACAATAGCCGCACCGTAGGATGCTATTTTTTCAAGTGTTTCACGATAAAAATCCCATACCTTTTCGGACTTTATATTTAAATCCATCTGCCCCAGATATTCTCTGCCATGCACCTCCTGGTAAAATGTGTTCCAGTATGGCACCCTTCGTCCATCCGGAAACTCCACCATGAGAATCGGAAGCCCCGGCTTTCTGAAAAACATCTGCTTTAAGCATGACTCATCAGGCTGTATGTAGCCCTCGTCCGTCATGACTCCATGACCTTCCCAGAATTTGTTCCAGTCTATGAAAAAGTCGCGGTACTCCGACTCATCGCCCTTTTCCACAAGATCCTTGAACTGTGGTGACTGTGCCGAAGCATGATTTAAAATAAAGTCAAGCTTTAAGTCAATCCCCAGCTCCTTCAATTGCGATAAATCCTCTATTGTCGCAAGCTCCTCATTCAGATTGTAGTCCA
>OLOT01002160.1_pt1 | contig 10293 bp, 9 predicted proteins | sample 1671991 | NCBI WGS metagenome assembly OLOT01 (sample SAMEA3136634, study PRJEB25190) | human gut metagenome | biome: human gut; feature: human-associated habitat; material: faeces | place: Austria | collected 2013
CGCCCGCGCACCGTATTCCGGCGCTGCTGTGGCAGACGAGGGCACCCGCGTGATGCCCGCCGCCGCCCGCCGTCCGGCTCCGGCTCCGGTGCGTCAGCCCGCGCCTGTGGAAGAGGACGAGGAGTACGAGGACAGCCGGGACAGCGTGGCAGAAGCGCTGATCCGCTGGGTGCCGCCCATTACGGCCATCCTGTGTGCAGCCATTGCGCTGTGCGGCTTTGTGTACTACCAGTTCGTGCTGTAAAATAAACTATCCCGGCGGAGGGGGCAGCGTGCCTTCTCCGCCTTTTGTGTGCATTGCACAGAAAGGAAATACCATGCCGGAACAAGCTTTACAGGTGGCCTTTGAGATCAAGACCGCCTGCGATGAGATCAGCCGCCGCCTGCTGCGCTGGCACTGGGAGCGCAAGCCCGGGGCACACAGTCTGGATGCACTGCTGGAGCATATTGCCGCCCGCAAGCAGGAAAGCCCGGATTACTACGACCGTATGCCGAACCTTACCGGCAAGACCAGCTGGCAGCAGCTGGACACCACCCTGTGTATGCGGGTGCTGCTGGACCCGGAGACCGATGCCGCCCGCCCGCTGGATCTGCTGGGCAATACGGAGCACCCTGCTGCTGCCCGCCGGGCCTGCAACGCGGTGCGCACTGCCCGCAACGAAGCGGCCCATGCCTCCGACCGCACGGCGGCTGCGCAGGCGGCGATCCTCTTCAACGAGGCCGTGGAAGCACTGGAAGAGGGCTATGCAGGCGCGCCCCTGCGCACCAGTGAGCTGGGCCAGTATTACCGTCTGGCTGAGGATTATCTGAGCCGCTGCGGGGCCAAAAAGCCCATTGCGTCGGCAGCCCCGGAAGAGAAAACCCCTCGCGCGGCAAAGTCCGGCCAGAGCACTGCGGGCAGGAAAAAAGAGGGGACTTCCGGCAGTGCTTCCCGCCGCAGCAGCACAAAGCAGAACACGAGCGGCCGCAGCTCCGGCGGCAGATCCCAGAACCGGAAGCAGGGCGGCAGCCGGAACAGCCGTGCCCGGGCCAGGCAGAAGCAGAAACAGGCCAACCGCACCGTTCTGCTGGTGCTGCTGGCGATCCTGGCTGTGGGTCTGCTGATTCGCGGCTTTACCATGAACTGGCAGTGAAAGAGTGAGGGAACTATGAAGCAAAAACTGATTTTTCTGGATATTGACGGTACTTTGCTGCCGCCCGGTGAGATGACCGTTCCGGCCAGTGCCGTGGAGGCCATCCGGCAGGCCCGGGCCAACGGCCACAAGGTGTTTCTGTGTACCGGCCGCAACCTGCGCATGACGAAGCCGCTGCTTGCCTACGGTTTCGATGGCTTTGTCTGCTCTGCAGGCGGCTATGTAGGCTGTGATGGGAAAATTCTCGTGGATCTTCCCATGGAGCCTGCGCAGGTCGAGGGCCTGCGGGAGGTGCTGGGGCGTGCCGGTGCCGAGTGCACACTGGAAGCCCGGGACGATACTTACGGCGGCATCAGGATGATCGAGCGGTTCGCCCATTTGTTCCCCCGCAAGCCGGGGCAGCTGAACAGCGAGGCCGAGCGCTGGCGCAAAACGATGGAGTATGGCATGACCATCCGGCCCATTGAGGAATACCACGGAGAGCCGGTTTACAAGGTGGTGTTCATCGCCCCCAACGAGGCCTGCCTTGCCGAGGCAAAGCAGCTGTACGAGGATCAGTTCATCTTCTGCGAGTCCCGGCTGGGGGATACCCCGTCAGCCATCGTCAACGGGGAACTCATCAACCGCAAGTTCAACAAGGGCACCGGCATCAAGGCCATCTGTGATGAGCTGGGGTGTTCGCTGGCCGATACCATCGGCTTTGGCGACAGCGACAATGACCTGCAGATGACCGATGTGGTAGGCATCAGCGTCTGCATGGCCAATGGCTCTGACAACCTGAAAAAGCTCTGTGACCGCATCTGCCCGGCTGTGACGGAGGACGGCGTGGCAAGGGAGCTCAAAACCCTGGGCCTGATCTGAGAGCAGCCTTCCACAAAAGAAGAGATGATAACAAAAAATTCCCGCTCCATCGAGCGGGAATTTTTGTTAGAGAGGGTTATTTCTGATGGACTGCCTTGTGATATACCGCGTAGGCGATCACGGCAGAGAGGGCCTCTGTGATCCAGAAGGCGTGCCAGACACCGGTAGGGCCCATGCGGCCGCACAGCACCCACGCAATGGGCATGATGAAGATGATATAGCGGCAAAGGGAGATGACCAGCGAGGGCACGCCTTTGCCCAGACCCTCCAGTGCGCCGGAGGAGGTGGTAGACACTGCCGAGACGATGAATCCCAGGCAGATGATCCGCAGGGCGGTCTGGCCGATGGCGATGGTCTCGGGGTTAGAGGTGAACAGACCCATCAGCGGGCCTGCAATGGTCAGGCAGAGCAGGGTGCCAATGGCCATGATCCCGGCGCTCAGGCCCAGTGTCAGGTTGTAGAGCCTGGACACACGGCCATGCTCCCGGGCACCGTAGTTGTAGCCCACCAGCGGGCGCATCCCCTGCACGATGCCGTTGGCCGGCAGGTAAAGGAAGGTCTGGAGTTTGTAGTAGATGCCCAGCACCGTCACATAGCTCTGGGAGTAGACCGCCAGCAGGCCGTTCAGGAAGGTGACCAGCAGGCTGGGCAGGGCCAGATTCAGGATGGCCGGTACACCGATGGCATAGAGCTTGCCGTCAAGGGCGGCATCGAACCGCAGGCAGCGGCGGGAGAAGCGGACGGCAACTTCGGTGGTGCAGTAGACATAGAGGTAGACCACAAGGGAAACGGCCTGCCCGATGCCGGTGGCAAGGGCCGCACCGGCAATGCCCAGGGCGGGCACCGGCCCAAGGCCGAAGATGAGGACCGGGTCGAGGGCGATGTTGGTCACGCAGCCGGTGATCAGCGCCACCATGGCAACGTTCATCCGGCCCACGGACTGGAAGATCTTCTCAAAGGCGAGGTCTGCCATGTTGACCAGCGAGAACAGGAACACGATGGTGGAGTAGGTCACGCCCATGTCCACCAGAGCGGGATCGGTAGTGAAGCGGCGCAGGAAGCCGGGCATGATGGCAATGCAGAGGACCATGCCCAGCACACCGTGCAGCAGGGAGAACATCATGCCATGGGTGGCGGCCCGGTTGGCGTTTTCGTGGTCGCCTGCGCCGAGGTAGAGCGCGATCTGGGCATTGATGCCGATGCCGAAGCCGATGGCCACTGCATTGACAAAGTTCTGGATGGGAAACACCAGCGAAAGCGCCGTCATGGCCTGCTCGCTGATCTGGGCCACAAAGAGGCTGTCCACGATGTTGTACAGGCTGTTCACCAGCATCGAGATGACGTTGGGCAGGGCCATGGAGAGCAGCAGCGGGAACACCGGTCTGGTTTTCATAAAAGTATCGTTCATTTTCATTGCTCCTGAGGGTCAGATTTGGATTTGAAGGCAAAGCAAAAGCCACACAATGGCTTTTGTACCATTGTGTGGCGAAAAGTTGCAGAATGCTGTAAAAATCCACACGATATTTTATTAGTTCAAAGATACCACATCACAGGGACACTTGTCAAGGACTTTTTAAAATAAAAGTATGACTTTTTACAGCGGGCCCTTGCCCTTGACATGGGGCGCGGCGGCGGTAAAATAAGAACAGAACGCACAAAAGGAGGATCTGCCATGAAATGGATGATCGCGTCAGACCTGCACGGGTCGGCTTACTACTGCCGCAAAATGCTGGAGGCCTTTGAGCGGGAGGGAGCCGACCGGCTGTTCCTGTTGGGCGACCTGCTCTACCACGGCCCCCGCAACGACCTGCCCCGAGAGTACGCCCCCAAGGAGGTCATCCCCCTGCTGAACGGGAAAAAGGAGAAGCTGCTCTGCGTGCGGGGCAACTGTGATGCCGAGGTGGACCAGATGGTGCTGGAATTCCCCGTGCTGGCCGATTATGCGGTGCTTCCGGTGGGGCAGCGGCTCATTTATGCGACCCACGGGCATATCTATCATGTGAAAAATCTGCCGCCGCTGGCCCCGGGAGATGTACTGCTGCACGGGCACACCCATGTTCCGGCCTGGACAGAGTTCGGGCAGGGAAATCTTTATCTGAACCCTGGTTCTGTGAGCATCCCCAAGGAGAACAGCCCCCACAGCTACATGACCCTGGAAGAAAACACGATGCAATGGAAAGAGCTGGAAAGCAGCGCTGTTTTCCATGAACTGACCCTTTGATAAAGTCCCCCGGCCGGTTTTGCGGGCAGCTTGAAATTTGCCCACCGGTATGGTATGATAAAACTGAAAACAGATCGGCAAAGTTCCGCAGAGCAGTGCTGTGCGGGGCAGGAGCCTTTTTGTTTCTGCAATGAGTTAGCTAAAACTAACAAAATGACGAAAACAGCGGGCTGGACTTGTGCAGTTTGACAGGGGTGCCCACAGATACAGTATGGAGGGGACAACAATGGTAGAAACGATCCTGAGGGTCGATGGTATGATGTGCGGTATGTGCGAGAGCCACATCAATGATGTGGTACGCAAGACCGCCCGGGTGAACAAGGTGACTTCTTCCCACACCAAGGGCGAAACGGTCATCATCTCGGAGCAGCCGGTGGATGTGGAGGCACTGAAGGCTGCCATTGCCGAAACGGGCTACACCGTGACCGGCGTGCAGACCCGGCCTTATGAGAAAAAGGGCTTCTTCTCGTTCCTGAAAAAGTAACAGCCTGGTGTTTCTGGCCGGGCTGATCATGCAAAACAGGAGGTATCTCGTTATGAGGATCTTGGTGTACGGCGCAGGCGTTCAGGGCTGTCAGCTGGCCCACAGTCTGGCACAGAACAAGAAAAATGTGGTCACTCTGCTGGCCCGGGGCGAGTGGAAGGAGGTCATTGACCAGAAGGGCCTGACCATCCGCCACATGCTCCAGCAGAAAACAACGGTGGATCGGATGCAGACAACAGATGTGCTGGCCCCCGAGGATGTGTATGACCTTGTGTTTGTCACGGTGCAGGCCGGGCAGCTGGCCGATGTGCTGCCCATCCTCAAAGCAAACCGGAGCCAGTACTTCATCTTTGTGGGCAATGATCCCTATGCGCAGGAGATGCTGCAGGCCATGCAGCGCCCGGTGGATAAGATCGCCTTTGGCTTCCAGAACAATGCAGGCCGCCGGGAGCATGACCGGCTGGTCAGTGTGCACATGGGGATGGGAATGACCGTTGGCGGCGCAACCGCACCCCTGTCCGGCGCGTTCCGCCTGCGGCTGCAGGCTGCCTTTGAGGGGACTCATTACAAGCTGACCTATTACAGCGATATGGACGAGTGGCTCAAGAGCCACATCGCCTTTATCCTGCCCTGCGCCTATGCCTGCTATGCGGTGGATGGGGAACTTTCCCGCACCACAGTGGAACAGCGCAGGATGATCGTGGATGCCGCCTGGGAGTGCTGTGAGATGCTGAAAGCGGCAGGTGTACCCGTGAACGATGCGGAGAACACCGACCGCTACCGCGAGGGTACCAAACAGCGGAAAAAGACCGAGCGGATGGTCTACTGGATGGCGCAGACGGTCGTTGGGAAGTGGTGCATTTCGGATCACGCCATGCGTGCGGTGAGCGAGATGCAGTATCTGGATGAAGCGTTTGCCGCCCTGCGCGCCACCACATTGGTGGAGATGACTGCCTGGGATGAACTGCGCAGATCCCTGCCCAGAAAGAAGTAAGAGCCGGAAAATGTCCGGAGCATGAGAAAAAAGCCTGTCGGTTTTTGCGCTGACAGGCTTTTTTCTATTGGTTCCGTGCCCAGAAGGCAGCAAGCTGCTGCTCCAGCTCTGTGGTGCTGCGCAGGTATTGGAGCTGGTGCCAGTGGCGGGGGAACAGGCGGGTGTATTCGGCGCGGGCAAAGCGGTCATCCAGCAGAAGCACCACGCCCCTGTCTTCCTGCGTGCGGATGACCCGGCCCGCCGCCTGCAGCACCTTGTTCATGCCTGGGAAGCGGTAGGCGTAGTCGAAACCGGTGCCGCCCGCCTCGTCATAGTAACGGCGCAGGATCTCCTGCCGGGGGTTCACCTGAGGCAGACCCACCCCCACGATGGCACACCCGATGAGCCGGTCGCCCACCAGATCCACGCCCTCGCCAAAGATGCCGCCCATGACCCCGAATCCCAGCAGCGTTTTTGCGGGGCTTGGGCTGAACTGTTCCAGAAAGGCCGCCCGGGCCGCGTCGTCCAGACCACTCTCCTGGGCCAGCGTCCCGATGTCCGGGTAACGGGCGGTGAAGTCCTCATATACCTGCCGCAGATAGGCGTAGCTGGGAAAAAAGGCCAGATAGTTGCCCACCTTGGCCCGGGCCAGTGCGGCCAGCGCATCCGAGACAGCCTGAACGCTGGCCTTCCGGTCCCGGTAGCGGGTGGAGATGCCGGGCAGGCAGTAGAGCCCCAGATGTTCGGGCGGAAACGGGCTTTCCAGTGCCACAGCCCGGGCATCGGGACAGCCCAGCACGGAGCGGTAGTAGCCCGGCGGGGTGAGCGTTGCGCTGAACAGTGCCGCAGCCCGCCCGGCGGCAAGGCTGGCATCCACAAAGGGGGCAGGGTCAAGGCAGAGCAGCTCCCATTCCAGCTCGCTGCCCCGGGCTGTCAGCTGGGTGACAAAATGCGCGTCGTACCGTTCTGCCGCCCGGGTGATATCCTGCAACGCAAAGTAGAGCTCGAGCAGCTGGGCGTGGGCATCGGCCTCCGGGTTGGCCTCCAGCCAGTCCTGCAGGGGGGCCTGCAGGCTGAACAGCAGTCGGAGCAGTTCCTTCGGCAGCTCTTGCAAAAAGACCGTGCCATCCTGCGCCAGCAAAGGCTCCGGCAGCGGGAAGGCGGCTTCTGCCGGTTCGGTGTCCAGAAGGCTGGTCTGTTGGGTGAGATCCTCTGCCGGCGATTCGGTGGGCGCTGGACCCCGGCGGGGGGCCAGCTTCGTTACCGCCCGGCGCGCTTCCAGAAAGCCCCTGTCTGCCTTTGTCAACGCGGTTTTCAGTGCGCTTTTTCCTTTGCCGATGGCCCGTCTGGCATCGGTCAGGCTGCTCTTGCAGAACCGCGCCGAGTACATGGCTCTGGCCCGGTCCGGCAGGTTGTGGGCTTCGTCGATGAGAAAAATGTAGTCGCCCGCCGCATCGAAAAAGCGCCGCAGGTGCACGGTGGGGTCGAACAGATAGTTGTAGTCTCCGATGACCACATCACACCACTCGCTCAGGTCCAGCCCCAGCTCAAAGGGGCAGACCCTGTGCCGCCGGGCGGTCTCGGTCAGGGCGGCCCGGTCATAGGGGACAGCGCTGTCCAGCAGGTCGGCCAGCGCATCCTTCAGCCGCTCGTAGTAGCCGTTGGCGTAGGGGCAGGCTTCCGGCAGGCAGGCGGGACGGCCCTCAGCATCCTTGCACAGGCAGGCCTTCTCTTTGGCCGAAAGGGTCACGCTGCGCAGGGAAAGCGCCGGGTCTGCCGCTCGCAGACGGGCCAGTGCATCCTCAGCAGCGGCCTGTGTCGTGTTGCGGGCGGTCAGGTAGAAGATCTTTTCCCCCTTGCCCTCGCCCATGGCTTTCAGGGCAGGGAAGAGGGCACTCATCGTTTTGCCGATGCCGGTGGGTGCCTGGCAGAACAGCCGGGTACCGCCCTTCTGCTCTGCCTTGCCCGCAGCACAGGCGCGATAGACCTCCCCGGCAAGGGCACGTTGCCCGGGACGGTAAGCTGGAAACGGAAATTGCAGGGCCCCAAGGCTCCGGTTCCGGGCTTCCACCCAGTCCAGCTGCCGCCGTGCCCAGGGAAGATACTGCCGCAGCAGGTCGTTGAGAAACGCATCCAGCTCAGCGGCGGAGAAGTGCCGGGTATAGCGGATGATCTCATCGGTGTCGGTCTGATAATAGGTCAGCCGGACATCCAGTGTTTCCAGCTCCCGCTGCTCGGCGCAGATGGCCCCGTAGACCATGCCCTGCGCCCAGTGGCAGGGGTTCATGTCCTCCGTGATGGCATCGGTGGGCACGGCGGTGGTCTTGATCTCGTCGATGACCACCGTGCCGTCCTCATCGGTAAAAATGCCGTCGGCACGGCCCTCGATGGTGAACCCGATTCCCTCCATCGTCCGCTCTGCCGTGAGGAACACCTCAGCGGCGTAGCCTTCACCCGCCGCCTTCTGGAGCCTGCGGTGGATGCGTGCGCCCTCGTTGGCCCGGTCAAAGCCGGTAAAGCGGCTGTCGATACTGCCGGTGCGGAGCAGGAACTCCACCAGCTCCCGGACAGAGAGACGGATGGTTGGCATGGGGTTCACTTCCTTTCTCTTGAAATTCTGCGCTTCAGTCAGGTTGTACAGAACAGGGCCTACCCGAGACCCAGGATCTTTTGACAATTTGCTGCAACAGCATTCACCTGGTCAAAATCCACGGCGGCCCGGTAATAAGTCTCCAGCTCATCATGGCAGTTCTTGGCCTGAGCCATCAGGGCGACAGCCTGGTCGATGAGCTCGGAGGCGGCACGGTCGTTGAAGCGCAGGCGGGCGCGGAAGCCGGACAGGTTCTCCCGGTCCACAAAGCGGGTGCAGCGCACGGCCTGCACGCCGGGCAGCTGGATGGGATGCCAGAGGTTGTCGGTCAAAAAAGCCAGCCGCAGGGCCGGGATGAAGATGTGGTCGATCTGATCTTCAGGGTGCATGGCACAGGGGCAGGTGATGATGTGGTAGCCCCGGGCCAGCGCTTCGGCCCGGATGAGTTCCAGCAGCAGGCGGGAGACCGCCCCGTAATCATCCCGGAATACCACATACCGGTCGGCCAGCGCTTCTACCGTGCCCCGGTAGAATACCATCCCCTTGGGGGTGATGGCTGAGAGCAGCCGCAGCTCCTCGCCGGCGGTGCCCTCGGTGCGGGGAAGCAGCCGGGTGCAGAGTCGCTTGACGTAGCGGCGCACCTTTTCAAAGTTGGCGCTGCAGGCCTCGGCCCGGCGGCTGTCCAGCATCAGGCTGCCCGCCGATGCGATATACCGGGCTGCCCGGCCCCGCAGAGCGGCATTCCGGGCAAACAGGGCCTTGACCTCGTCCCGGTGGGAAGCCAGCTTTCCGGCATCGATGGTGTGGTACAGGCTCACCACCAGCTCATCAGCCCCGGGCGCGTCCGGCTCCACCACATGGGGCGCGGTGGCATCGATGATGGCGCGTTTCTGGTCGAGGAAGATGACCCCGTCCAGACTGTCCGGGTCGCTGGCGCAGTGGATCTTTTCGATGCGCTGGCCCTGCTGCTCGGCGGCCTGGGCCAGATGCTTCATCAAGGTGGATTTGCCGCATCCCGGCCCGCTTTTGATGAGAAGCATCTGCATCCCGGGCTCCCGGCGCAGAGGCTCAAAATAACCCTTGAAGCCCGCCGGTGTGGTGGCCCCCAGAAAGAAATCGGGGGAACGGCTTTGGATCGTTTTCATATCAGAACACCTCACTTTTGCTTTAGGGTATGCAAAAATGAAGGGAGATGATACTTGGAAACGGCCTTGCCCTCTCAGTCTCGCTCCGCTCGCCAGCTCCCCCAAAGTGGGAGCCCTTGGCAGTTTTTGTGAGCTTCATCTTTCTGCCAAGGCCTCTCCCTTCGGGAGAGGTGGCATTGCGACAGCAATGACGGAGAGGGTGAGCTTGTTAATATGTGTTAATATGTGTGCCCGCACACCTCGTGGATCTTCTCCCGCAGAGCCACAAAATCCGCAAAGGCGGCGGGTTTGTTCTGCGCCTGCCGGAGCAGGGCAGCGGGGTGGAAGGTGCCCATAAACCATACGCCGTTCTTTTGCACAAAGGTGCCGTGCTCCTTGGTCACGGAGAAATCGGTGCGGATCATCCGCTGGGAGGCGATGCGGCCCAGGCAGACCACGATCTTTGGCTGCAGCAGCTTGAACTGTTCCCGGAGCCAGGGCATACAGGCCTCGCTCTCGGTGGGCAGCGGGTCACGGTTGTGGGGCGGGCGGCACTTGACGATGTTGGCAATGTAGCAGTTTTTGCTCCGGTCCAGATCGATGGCAAACAGGTATTTGTCCAGCAGCTGGCCGCTGCGGCCCACAAAGGGCAGGCCCTGCTCGTCCTCGCTCTGGCCCGGGCCTTCGCCCACGAACAGCACCTCAGCAGTCTGGACACCCTGCCCGAACACCACATGGGTGCGGTCAGTGCACAGCTCACATCTGCGGCAGGCAAGGCACTCGGCCTTTAATGTATCCCAATCCATAGCAGTTTGATCTCCTTGCAGCTGAATGATAATTTATTCACAAATAAAAAATGTTTTTCTCCTAAAATAATAGCACAAAAAGCCAATTTTGTCTTGAACTT
>OLOT01002161.1_pt1 | contig 10289 bp, 7 predicted proteins | sample 1671991 | NCBI WGS metagenome assembly OLOT01 (sample SAMEA3136634, study PRJEB25190) | human gut metagenome | biome: human gut; feature: human-associated habitat; material: faeces | place: Austria | collected 2013
TGCGGGCGCAGGTGGCACGGCTGCCGGAAATGCCGAAACCACAACAGCTTGATACCGAAATGGCGCAGTTGCGTGTGCAACGGTTACGTTATGAGGATCTGCTTAATAAACAGCCGCTGCTACGGCAAATTCATCAGGCCGACGGTCAGCCGCTGACCGCCGAGCAAAACCGTATTCTGGAAGCACAACTACGCACTCAGCGTGAGTTGCTGAACTCATTGTTGCAGGGTGGCGACACGCTACTATTGGAACTGACCAAGCTGAAAGTCTCCAACGGGCAACTGGAGGATGCGCTGAAAGAGGTGAACGAAGCAACGCACCGCTATCTGTTCTGGACCTCTGACGTGCGCCCGATGACCATCGCCTGGCCGCTGGAAATCGCCCAGGATCTGCGTCGTCTCATTTCGCTGGACACCTTCAGTCAGTTGGGCAAAGCCAGTGTGATGATGCTGACCAGCAAAGAGACAATTTTGCCGCTGTTTGGCGCGTTGATTCTGGTCGGTTGCAGTATTTACTCGCGCCGCTATTTCACCCGTTTTCTTGAACGTTCGGCGGCGAAAGTCGGCAAAGTGACTCAGGATCACTTCTGGCTGACGTTGCGCACTCTTTTCTGGTCGATTCTCGTCGCGTCACCGCTGCCGGTGCTGTGGATGACGCTGGGTTACGGCTTGCGCGAGGCGTGGCCTTATCCGCTGGCGGTCGCGATTGGCGATGGCGTAACGGCCACCGTGCCGCTGCTGTGGGTAGTGATGATTTGCGCCACCTTTGCCCGCCCGAACGGCTTGTTTATCGCTCATTTTGGCTGGCCGCGCGAACGTGTTTCCCGTGGGATGCGCTACTACCTGATGAGCATCGGGCTTATTGTGCCGCTGATTATGGCGCTGATGATGTTCGATAACCTCGACGACCGTGAATTCTCCGGTTCGCTGGGACGGCTTTGCTTTATCCTCATTTGCGGTGCGCTGGCGGTGGTCACCCTCAGCCTGAAAAAGGCCGGGATCCCACTGTATCTCAACAAAGAGGGCAGCGGCGACAACATTACCAACCATATGCTGTGGAACATGATGATTGGCGCGCCGTTGGTTGCCATTCTGGCGTCGGCTGTGGGTTATCTGGCAACGGCACAGGCGCTGTTAGCGAGGCTTGAAACCTCGGTTGCCATCTGGTTCCTGCTACTGGTGGTTTATCACGTTATCCGCCGCTGGATGCTGATCCAGCGCCGCAGGCTGGCGTTTGACCGGGCGAAGCATCGCCGGGCAGAGATGTTAGCGCAACGTGCGCGTGGCGAAGAGGAAGCGCATCATCACAGTAGCCCGGAAGGAGCAATTGAAGTCGATGAAAGCGAAGTCGATCTCGATGCCATCAGTGCGCAATCCTTGCGGCTGGTGCGCTCAATTTTGATGTTGATCGCCCTGCTTTCGGTCATTGTGCTGTGGTCAGAAATCCATTCCGCTTTCGGCTTCCTCGAAAATATTTCGCTGTGGGATGTCACCTCCACGGTACAGGGCGTAGAAAGTCTGGAGCCAATTACCCTCGGTGCGGTGCTGATTGCCATTCTGGTATTTATCATCACCACGCAGCTGGTGCGCAACCTGCCCGCGCTGCTGGAACTGGCGATTTTGCAGCACCTGGATTTAACGCCGGGTACGGGTTACGCCATCACCACCATCACAAAATATCTGCTGATGCTGATTGGCGGGCTGGTCGGCTTCTCAATGATTGGTATTGAGTGGTCGAAATTGCAGTGGCTGGTTGCCGCGCTCGGTGTTGGTCTCGGTTTTGGTTTGCAGGAAATTTTCGCCAACTTTATCTCTGGTCTGATTATCCTGTTCGAAAAACCGATTCGCATTGGCGATACGGTAACGATCCGCGATCTTACTGGTAGCGTGACAAAAATTAACACCCGCGCCACCACCATCAGCGACTGGGACCGTAAAGAGATAATCGTGCCGAACAAGGCGTTTATTACCGAGCAGTTTATCAACTGGTCGCTCTCTGACTCGGTCACGCGCGTAGTGTTGACGATTCCGGCCCCTGCTGATGCCAACAGTGAAGAAGTGACGGAAATCCTGCTCACCGCAGCGCGTCGCTGCTCGCTGGTGATCGACAACCCGGCACCGGAAGTCTTCCTGGTGGATCTGCAACAAGGGATTCAGATTTTCGAGCTGCGTATTTATGCCGCTGAGATGGGTCACCGTATGCCGCTACGCCATGAGATCCACCAGCTGATTCTGGCTGGCTTCCATGCCCACGGTATCGATATGCCATTCCCGCCCTTCCAGATGCGTCTGGAAAGCCTCAACGGTAAACAAACGGGGAGAACGCTGACGTCTGCGGGCAAAGGTCGTCAGGCGGGAAGTTTGTAATGCATGAAGCTGCCAAATGATGTCAACGTGGCTCATTTAGCAGCTTAACATCATCTTCAGTTATCACCGGCCCTGAGAGTATCATCCATACGCATTACTTCCTGACAACTCATCGCCGGAGAGACGATGAGTTGCAGGATTTCATATGATCAGTCGAGAGCTAACTCAGGTTTATTCGCCATGCGACTGCAATAGTTCTGGTAAATCGCCATCGCTAACAGCGAGAAGAAGACAGGGCCGCCAATCATCCACAATGTGCTGTCCCAGTCTCCGGCTTCAACCACAGGCTGAATAATGGTGAAGACGTTCGCAAATGTCACCACCAGTACGACAACCACCGTCGCAATCATTGCCGACATACGCGTTTTGAAAATCACAAATGGTCTGTCGAGATCCTGACGTGCTTTAAAGAATGGGAAAGCCAGCGCGAGGAACAGGTAAGGAAGCGTCATAGACACGTTCGCCATCAGCGTCAGCTTGTTAAAGAACGCCGATGCGGTACCGCCACCAAACGAAACCAGCAGGATGAAGACAGTAACCAACCCGCACTGCATCCACATGGCGATAGACGGCATCCCCATCGCATTCAGGCGCGTCATCGGTTCCGGCCACAACGCTTTCGGCGTCCCCTGGATGATGGCTTTCAGCGGTGAATAGCAAAGCGTAAAGAACGCACCGGTATAGGCGAGGAACATCGAAAGTCCGGTAATACGCGCAAACCATACGCCCAGCGACAATGACGCTTCAGGTGACAAATGCAGTGCGTTACCCAGCGTCACCCCGAGGCTCTTCATCAGCACATAGGTAATATTGCCGAGGTTAACGGAACCATTACTTAATACCTGCTGCCAGTTTGTGCTGACGCCCCATAAAAATATTGCCAGCGAATAACCGATTGAAATAACAATAGCGGCAAAAACAATACCTTTGGCAAAGTTCTTTTCTGGATTTTCCGTTTTATCGACCAGACCACCAACCGCTTCAATTCCGCCATAGGCAAAAATGGCAAATACCACAAACGATAGCATTGCCAGACCGGACTGATAACCCGGGTTCGGTGATGCAAGGAAATTAATATCCTGCGCGAAATGCCCACCATTTAATAACAAAATAGTAATGCTTACTAACAGCAATACTAAATTCAGACACATTACTGCAATACCGCCCACCGCAGTAATGCGGGCAATTTTATTAATCCCCTTAGAAGCAACGACGGTGACCAGAATCATCCATGCCACAGCCAGCAGACCAACCACCTGCGTAGGCTCCAGTCCGGCAATACGCTAGTGCTGGGTCATGTCGCTACCATAGAGGAATGTTGAGAACGGTACCCAAACTTTCGCGGAGGTACTCACCATCCAGATGATATAAGAGGAAAACCACATAAACGTACCAATGAAGGCAAAACGTGGTCCGACACTATTATTCATCCAGGAATAGATACCGCCTTCTTCTTTGCGATAAGCAGCTCCCATTTCAGCCATCATTAAGGCGAATGGAATAAAGAATAACAATGCAGAAAATATATAAAAGGGAATCGCACTATAACCCATTAAGTAATAAGCCGATGGGCTATTGGCAAATCCAAATACGGAAGTAAAGATCATCAATATGAGTCCTATCAGACTCATCTTTTTTATCGTGTGAGGCATGAAACCATCCTTCATTTCAGCGCGTGTATAACACGTGCCCACTGAACTGCACTGCGCAACATTGAGCAGGCAGCGTAAAAACCAATACAGAATTGATACCTGGATGATATCAAATATCCAGTCTTAAATTGTGGCCTTTAACGGAAAAATGAAAACATATGCTACAGAATGGCGCTTATCACGCCATTCTTCGCTGTTAATTCAGTAATTTTTCAGAATTATGCCCGGTCAACGCTAAAGGCGATGACTTCAGCCAGTGTCTCCGCGCCCAGCGCCAACATCACCAGACGATCAACACCTAATGCCACGCCGGAACAGTCAGGCATACCGACTTTCAAGGCTTCAATCAGATTCTGGTCAATGGGGTGCTGCGGCAAACCGCGCGCCGCGCGCTTACGGTTATCTTGTTCAAAGCGTTGTTGCTGCTCACGGGCATCCGTCAATTCATGGAAACCATTCGCCAGCTCAATACCTTTATAATAAACCTCAAAGCGTTCAGCGACCCGATGATCTTCGGTACTGATTTGCGCCAGTGATGCCTGGCTGGCTGGAAAGTGGTACACAAAGGTCGGTTTTTCTTTGCCAATATTTGGCTCTACGCCAAAGGTAAACAGCAATTGTAGCAGCGTGTCGCGGTCTTCTTCGGTATCAGCAACATTGCTCAAATCCAGTTTCGCTGCGACTTCCCGCAGTTGCGTTTTGTCGGCAGAGAGCGGGTCAATTTCCAGATAACGCAAGAAAGCTTGTTGATAAGAAAGGCTTTCTGCTGCCGGGCAGTCCAGCACCTGTTGTAAGAGATCGTCCACCTCGTTCATCAACCGGTACATATCATAGTGCGGTCGATACCACTCCAGCATAGTGAACTCAGGGTTGTGATAACGCCCCATCTCTTCATTACGGAAGCTGCGGCACAGCTGGAATACCGGCCCACAACCGGCAACCAGCAGGCGTTTCATATGGTATTCCGGGCTGGTCATTAACCAGAGATTCATCCCCTGCGAATGCCCGGGGCCAACGAAACGTGTCTCAAACGGGACCAAATGAATATCGGTTACCGTCGCCTGGCTCATACAAGGCGTCTCCACCTCCAGCACTCCACGATCGGCAAAGAAACGACGGATCTCCGCCATAATCGCCGCGCGTTTTAATAAGTTAGGAATGGATGCGCTCGGCTGCCAGGATGCCGTTTCGCTCATAGTTAAATCTCCAGTTTTTGACAAGGGCACGAAGTCTACTCGCAACGCGACGGCGAGACAAATTTTACGCAGGAATCAAACAGCGGTGGGCAGTGGCTAAAAAAAGCACGATCTGATGGTTTAGTAATTAAATTAATCATCTTCAGTGATAATTTAGCCCTCTTGCGCACTAAAAAAATCGATCTCGTCAAATTTCAGACTTATCCATCAGACTATACTGTTGTACCTATAAAGGAGCAGTGGAATAGCGTTCGCAGACCGTAACTTTCAGGTACTTACCCTGAAGTACGTGGCTGTGGGATAAAAACAATCTGGAGGAATGTCGTGCAAACCTTTCAAGCCGATCTTGCCATTGTAGGCGCCGGTGGCGCGGGATTACGTGCTGCAATTGCTGCCGCGCAGGCAAATCCAAATGCAAAAATCGCACTAATCTCAAAAGTATACCCGATGCGTAGCCATACCGTTGCTGCAGAAGGGGGCTCCGCCGCTGTCGCGCAGGATCATGACAGCTTCGAATATCACTTTCACGATACAGTAGCGGGTGGCGACTGGTTGTGTGAGCAGGATGTCGTGGATTATTTCGTCCACCACTGCCCAACCGAAATGACCCAACTGGAACTGTGGGGATGCCCATGGAGCCGTCGCCCGGATGGTAGCGTCAACGTACGTCGCTTCGGCGGCATGAAAATCGAGCGTACCTGGTTCGCCGCCGATAAGACCGGCTTCCATATGCTGCACACGCTGTTCCAGACCTCTCTGCAATTCCCGCAGATCCAGCGTTTTGACGAACATTTCGTGCTGGATATTCTGGTTGATGATGGTCATGTTCGCGGCCTGGTAGCAATGAACATGATGGAAGGCACGCTGGTGCAGATCCGTGCTAACGCGGTCGTTATGGCTACCGGCGGTGCGGGTCGCGTTTATCGTTACAACACCAACGGCGGCATCGTTACCGGTGACGGTATGGGTATGGCGCTAAGCCACGGCGTTCCGCTGCGTGACATGGAATTCGTTCAGTATCACCCAACCGGTCTGCCAGGTTCCGGTATCCTGATGACCGAAGGCTGCCGTGGTGAAGGCGGTATTCTGGTCAACAAAAATGGCTACCGTTATCTGCAAGATTACGGCATGGGCCCGGAAACTCCGCTGGGCGAGCCGAAAAACAAATATATGGAACTGGGTCCACGCGACAAAGTTTCTCAGGCCTTCTGGCACGAATGGCGTAAAGGCAACACCATCTCCACGCCGCGTGGTGATGTGGTTTATCTCGACCTGCGTCACCTCGGCGAGAAAAAACTGCATGAACGTCTGCCGTTCATCTGCGAACTGGCGAAAGCGTACGTTGGCGTCGATCCGGTTAAAGAACCGATTCCGGTACGTCCGACCGCACACTACACCATGGGCGGTATCGAAACCGATCAGAACTGTGAAACCCGCATTAAAGGTCTGTTCGCCGTGGGTGAATGTTCCTCTGTTGGTCTGCACGGTGCAAACCGTCTGGGCTCCAACTCCCTGGCGGAACTGGTGGTCTTCGGCCGTCTGGCCGGTGAACAAGCGACAGAGCGTGCAGCAACTGCCGGTAATGGCAACGAAGCGGCAATTGAAGCGCAGGCAGCTGGCGTTGAACAACGTCTGAAAGATCTGGTTAACCAGGATGGCGGCGAAAACTGGGCGAAGATCCGCGACGAAATGGGCCTGGCAATGGAAGAAGGCTGCGGTATCTACCGTACGCCGGAACTGATGCAGAAAACCATCGACAAGCTGGCTGAGCTGCAGGAACGCTTCAAGCGCGTGCGCATCACCGACACTTCCAGCGTGTTCAACACCGACCTGCTCTACACCATTGAACTGGGCCACGGTCTGAACGTTGCTGAATGTATGGCGCACTCCGCAATGGCACGTAAAGAGTCCCGCGGCGCACACCAGCGTCTGGACGAAGGTTGCACCGAGCGTGACGACGTCAACTTCCTCAAACACACCCTCGCCTTCCGCGATGCTGATGGCACGACTCGCCTGGAGTACAGCGACGTGAAGATTACTACGCTGCCGCCAGCTAAACGCGTTTACGGTGGCGAAGCGGATGCAGCCGATAAGGCGGAAGCAGCCAATAAGAAGGAGAAGGCGAATGGCTGAGATGAAAAACCTGAAAATTGAGGTGGTGCGCTATAACCCGGAAGTCGATACCGCACCGCATAGCGCATTCTATGAAGTGCCTTATGACGCAACTACCTCATTACTGGATGCGCTGGGCTACATCAAAGACAACCTGGCACCGGACCTGAGCTACCGCTGGTCCTGCCGTATGGCGATTTGTGGTTCCTGCGGCATGATGGTTAACAACGTGCCAAAACTGGCATGTAAAACCTTCCTGCGTGATTACACCGACGGTATGAAGGTTGAAGCGTTAGCTAACTTCCCGATTGAACGCGATCTGGTGGTCGATATGACCCACTTCATCGAAAGTCTGGAAGCGATCAAACCGTACATCATCGGCAACTCCCGCACCGCGGATCAGGGTACTAACATCCAGACCCCGGCGCAGATGGCGAAGTATCACCAGTTCTCCGGTTGCATCAACTGTGGTCTGTGCTACGCCGCGTGCCCGCAGTTTGGCCTGAACCCAGAGTTCATCGGTCCGGCTGCCATTACGCTGGCGCATCGTTATAACGAAGATAGCCGCGACCACGGTAAGAAGGAGCGTATGGCGCAGTTGAACAGCCAGAACGGCGTATGGAGCTGTACTTTCGTGGGCTATTGCTCCGAAGTCTGCCCGAAACACGTCGATCCGGCTGCGGCCATTCAGCAGGGCAAAGTAGAAAGTTCGAAAGACTTTCTTATCGCGACCCTGAAACCACGCTAAGGAGTGCAACATGACGACTAAACGTAAACCGTATGTACGGCCAATGACGTCCACCTGGTGGAAAAAATTGCCGTTTTATCGCTTTTACATGCTGCGCGAAGGCACGGCGGTTCCGGCTGTGTGGTTCAGCATTGAACTGATTTTCGGGCTGTTTGCCCTGAAAAATGGCCCGGAAGCCTGGGCGGGATTCGTCGACTTTTTACAAAACCCGGTTATTGTGATCATTAACCTGATCACTCTGGCGGCAGCTCTGCTGCACACCAAAACCTGGTTTGAACTGGCACCGAAAGCGGCCAATATCATTGTAAAAGACGAAAAAATGGGTCCAGAGCCAATTATCAAAAGTCTCTGGGCGGTAACTGTGGTTGCCACCCTCGTAATCCTGTTTGTTGCCCTGTACTGGTAAGGAGCCTGAGATGATCAATCCAAATCCAAAGCGTTCTGACGAACCGGTATTCTGGGGCCTCTTCGGGGCCGGTGGTATGTGGAGCGCAATTATTGCGCCGGTGATGATCCTGCTGGTGGGTATTCTGCTGCCGCTGGGGCTGTTTCCGGGTGATGCACTGAGCTACGAGCGCGTTCTGGCGTTCGCGCAGAGCTTCATTGGTCGCGTATTCCTGTTCCTGATGATCGTTCTGCCGCTGTGGTGTGGTTTACACCGTATGCACCACGCGATGCACGATCTGAAAATCCACGTACCTGCGGGCAAATGGGTTTTCTACGGTCTGGCTGCTATCCTGACAGTTGTCACGCTGATTGGTGTCGTTACAATCTAACGCATCGCCAATGTAAATCCGGCCCGCCTATGGCGGGCCGTTTTGTATGGAAACCAGACCCTATGTTCAAAACGACGCTCTGCGCCTTATTAATTACCGCCTCTTGCTCCACATTTGCTGCCCCCCAAAAAATCAACGATATTGTGCATCGCACAATTACCCCGCTTATAGAGCAACAAAAGATCCCCGGTATGGCGGTGGCGGTAATTTATCAGGGTAAACCTTATTACTTTACCTGGGGCTATGCGGACATCGCCAAAAAGCAGCCCGTCACACAGCAAACGTTGTTTGAGTTAGGTTCGGTCAGCAAAACATTTACGGGCGTGCTTGGTGGCGACGCTATTGCTCGAGGGGAAATCAAGTTAAGCGATCCCGCAACAAAATACTGGCCTGAACTTACCGCTAAACAGTGGAACGGGATCACACTATTACATCTCGCAACCTACACCGCTGGCGGCCTGCCATTGCAGGTGCCGGATGAGGTGAAATCCTCAAGCGACTTGCTGCGCTTCTATCAAAACTGGCAGCCTGCATGGGCTCCAGGAACACAACGTCTGTATGCCAACTCCAGTATCGGTTTGTTCGGCGCACTGGCTGTGAAGCCGTCTGGTTTGAGTTTTGAGCAGGCGATGCAAACTCGTGTCTTCCAGCCACTCAAACTCAACCATACGTGGATTAATGTACCGCCCGCAGAAGAAAAGAATTACGCCTGGGGATATCGCGAAGGTAAGGCAGTGCATGTTTCGCCAGGGGCGTTAGATGCTGAAGCTTATGGTGTGAAGTCGACCATTGAAGATATGGCCTGCTGGGTACGAAGCAATATGAATCACCGTGATATCAACGACAAAACACTTCAACAAGGGATACAACTGGCACAATCTCGCTACTGGCAAACCGGCGATATGTATCAGGGTCTGGGCTGGGAAATGCTGGACTGGCCGGTAAATCCTGACATCATCGTTAACGGCAGTGACAATAAAATTGCACTGGCAGCACGCCCCGTAAAAGCGATTAAGCCCCCAACTCCTGCAGTACGCGCATCATGGGTGCATAAAACGGGGGCGACCGGCGGATTTGGTAGCTATGTCGCGTTTATTCCAGAAAAAGAGCTGGGTATCGTGATGCTGGCTAACAAAAACTATCCCAATCCAGCGAGAGTCACCGCCGCCTGGCAGATTCTCAACGCTCTACAGTAAAATTTCATCGGGTCCGAATTTTCGGACCTTTTCTGCGCTTTTCCTTGCTGTCATCTACACTTAGAAAAAAACCAGTAAGGAAACATTTATGCGCCTGCTCCCTCTCGTTGCCGCAGCGACAGCTGCATTTCTGGTCGTTGCCTGCAGTTCTCCTACGCCGCCGCGTGGCGTGACAGTAGTGAATAATTTCGACGCTAAACGCTATCTCGGTACCTGGTATGAGATTGCCCGTTTTGATCACCG